>WNFR01004139.1_pt1 | contig 20043 bp, 18 predicted proteins | sample 5400221 | NCBI WGS metagenome assembly WNFR01 (sample SAMN13153357, study PRJNA577476) | soil metagenome | isolation source: 40 cm soil under Madrone tree | place: USA:California | collected 2016-06-14 | reverse complement strand
GTGACGCCGAATTCTACCTGCTGCGTCGTTTTGTTCCAGTGCCAGTTCTGGGCGTCGGATTTGGGCTCGATGCGATCGCATCCTACGTTGAACCAGACTGGCGAGTTGAAGGCTACGAACTGTCTCAGGAGCAGGTGCGCCAGTTCGTCGTGAAATGTGGCAGCGTCTTCACTGGTGCGGAAATAGCCGTCTGTCATGCCCCAATCGCGGATAGTTTCGGCTACGCGGCTGACTAGCTGGCGGACTCCGGTCTCGCGCTCGCTGGTGCCGATTCGTCCATGAAGATATTTGCTGGCGACGATGTTGGTCGCGGTCATGGACCAGTCTTTGGGGGTCTCGACGTCCTTCTGCTCAAAGATCACGTTGCCCTGGGCGTCGGTGATCTGAGCGAGGCGGAGTTCCCATTCGATCTCGTCGTAGGGGGAGACGCCGGGCTTCGTGAAAAGGCGGCGGAAGGTTAGGCCGGGGGCCTTCTTCTTGTTGGCGACGGTCGAGGCTTCGGTTCTTTTAACTTGTTCGCGCACTTCGGGCATGGTCCTTGCTCCTAGATTAGATGATGGCGGTGGCGCTGGTGCTTCATAGTCGGGTCGTACCGTCCCTTACGGGACCGGGTCGCAAATACAATGCTCCCCAGCGCTTACGCGCTGGGCTAATGAATGCCGCCCCTTCGGGCCCGCTAGACCAACCGGGCGAGGGCGTCGCGTGCAATATTTTCAAGGATCCCAAAGCCAACGCGGTCGGGCAGGCGCGGCTTACAGCAACTCAATGATCAACAGCCCCAAGCAGTACCCCGCTTAGGGAGTGAGAATTGCTTCCTTGCTCTGCCGGTAATTGTGTTCCGTGAGGATTGCAGGAATGGGAGCCTCGGCCTGGGGTTGAGATTCTGCTACCTTCGGTTCGACGGCGGGGCATTCGATACCGTTTCGGGCAAAGGATTCGGTGACGAGTTGAATCAGACCTTCCATAGAGGGCTCCTGGTGCCGCAATCAAGCGAGCCGGTTTCGGATGGCAAGGCCGCTCCGGCATTTGCAATTTGATGAACCCCCCGAGGGGATACCTGGTCAGCCCAAGCCGGGGGAAGTCACCGCTTTGTCCATCCGTTCCCGGAGGGATGGGTTCTCCGTAAAGGAAGCGATCCGGAGCCACCTCGACTTCGTATCGCCCTGTTTTATGGTCCTGGCCCCCTTTTCGCGGGGTCTAAAAAACTCCTATGGGATGCTTAACGTACTCCCGCCAGTTGTGCCTGTCAAGAGAATACCTCTACATATTGTGGCCTGATAGTGCCATAGGTATCGGGTTGGGAAAGTCGAGTTTCGAGCTTCGGGCCAAACCCCAATCCTTACTAGCCGGTTCAGGCCGAGGCGGTCGCCCGTTGCGGGGGACCGTGCGGCATTAGTACTCCTGGGGAACGGCTTTGGCATGATCCTCGGGGCTGCACTGCGCCGTACGAATCCTGCACGGGTACATAAATATCTTCAAAAAGATGGCGTGGAGTGATGCGGCGCAAACCGTCGGAGGATTCGACGAGGTAGTCGCCGGGCTGGCCGGAATGTTCACGGCCGAGGCAGTCGGTGAAAACAAGAGGTTCAGTCAGTTGACGGGCGTGCACGAGGAAACGCGTGCGGTAGACGGTCCATGATCTTTCATTCATAAAATTCCATCCCTGGGGGAGGGCTGTTGGTTTTAATTTTCGGTTGCAGGTACGGTGATCCAGAGCGTTGTGAGAAAAAGTTTTTCGGTCGATCGCGACCGCGCGGGCTGGTTTTTTTTTGCGAAGCGAAAGCGACTGTACGCGTCCGCAAGGAGCCGGTCAATTACATAAGAGTTGTGCAATGAGGAAATCGCGTTCGGAGAATTTGCGCGAATGAGCGTGGATCAAGAGAAGGTTGAAGTGAGCTGATAAGGTGCGCATCTGACACGGACTTCGAGGTCGAATGAAGAGGAAGTGGTTTGCTCTGCTACACTCGACAGCCGGAATTTGCACAGCGGGCGCACAGGAAAGAAACAGTTGGCAGGTCTTAAGTCTCAGGAGGCTGCGATGCGTCGGATGATGTTTACGTTTCTGCTTTTCGAATTGACGATCGGCTTTGCGGTGGCTCAAACGGCGGCTTCCAATTCTGTGAACGCAACCGACAATGTACTGGTGTGCGGGCATGTTTGGGACGGTAGGAGTCAAAACTTACGCGGCCCGGCAGCCATTCGGATTCAGGCAGAGAGAATCATCGAAGTCAAAGAGCTCCCCTCCGTTACTTCGAACATCCTAGTGTCGGTTGATAAAGAGCGAATGATCGACCTGTCGCACGAAACGTGCTTGCCTGGGCTGATCGACACGCACACGCACATTCTGCTGCAAGGAGACATTACGGCGGCTGACTATGACGAGCAGCTGTTGAAACAGTCGCCGGAGTATCGGACGATCCTGGCTACGGTGAATGCGCGGCGGGCGCTGGAGTATGGGTTTACGACAATCCGCGATCTGGAGACTGAAGGCGCCGGATATGCGGACGTCGATGTGAAGACGGCGATCAACAATGGCGTGATCCCGGGGCCACGGATGCAGGTGGCGACGCGGGCGATGGATGTGACGGGAGCGTATCCGCTGACTGGGTATGCGCCGAATGTCGACGTACCGCATGGAGTGCAGGTTGTGGATGGCGCCGATGCGGGACGGAAGGCTGTGCGCGAGCAACTCATGCACGGCGCGGATTGGATCAAGGTCTATTCCGACCGGAGTTATCGGCTACGAGATGATGGCGTGCTTGACGATATTCCTACCTTCACGCTCGATGAACTGCGCGCAATCGTGGACGAGACGCATCGCGAGCGGCACAAAGTGGCTTCGCATGCGATGGCGCTGAATGGAGTACACAATTCGGTCGAGGCAGGCGTGGATTCCATAGAGCATGGGAACTACATTGCGGACGAAGATCTGAAGACGATGGCGGCTCGGGGGATTTTCTATGTGCCGACCATATTTGTCGGTGAGTACGTGGCGCAGGGGCGGGCCGCAGCGGGCGCGCCGGTGTGGGTGAAGATGATCCCAGTGCATGAGGACACATTCCGGCGAGCAATGAAGGCAGGGGTGAAAATCGCCTTTGGGACTGATGCGGGTGGGTTTGATTGGAAGGTGAATCCAGCGAAGGAGTTCTCTTCGATGGTGAAGTTCGGGATGACTCCAGCGCAAGCGTTGAAGTCGGCGACCGTGACCGCATCTGAACTGCTGGGGATGCAGGACAAGATTGGGACGATTGAAGTTGGAAAGTTTGCGGACATTGTGGCGGTGCCGGGGGATCCGCTGGCGGATGTTTCGGTGATGGAGAAAGTGGATTTTGTGATGAAGGGCGGGGTGGTGCGCTAATTGCAGAAGTCAGAAGTTAGATTGCAGAAGTGACGAGCAACAACAACAGCTTTGGCCGCAAGGTCGCTGAGATTACGCAAGGGTCGCGAAGAAAATCTTTCGGCTTTTGAATTGTGCGGAGACGGGTCAAAGACCCGTCCCCGCACTTGCACACTGATTACTTTTTGCTGGACTGGTAGCGTTTGTTGATTTCGTCCCAGTTGACTACGCCCCACCAGGCTTGCAGGTATTCGGGGCGGCGGTTGTTGTATTTGAGGTAGTAGGCGTGCTCCCAGACGTCGTTGCCGAGGATCGGGAAGAGGCCTTGGGAGAGCGGGTTGTCCTGGTTGGGCGTTGAGATGATTTTTACTTCGCCTTTGGAGTCGCCGACCAGCCAAGCCCATCCGCTGCCGAACTGGGCAACGCCGGCGGCGTTGAATTTTTCCTGAAAACTTTTGAAGTCGCCGAAGGCTTTCTTGATCGCGTCGGCGATGGGGCCGGTGGGATCGCCTCCGCCTTTGGGCTTCATGATCTGCCAGAACATGGAGTGGTTGACGTGTCCGCCGCCATTGTTGCGGACGGTGGCACGGATGTCTTCGGGAACGGCGTTCAGGTCGCGGAGCAGATCCTCGGCTTTCTTGGCGTGCAATTCGGGATGCTTGTCTAACGCGGCATTCAGGTTTTTGACGTAAGCGGCATGATGCATGTCGTGGTGCAGGTGCATCGTCTTTTCATCGATGATCGGTTCGAGCGCCGTGTAGTCGTACGGCAGGGGGGGTAGTTCGTGCGCCATCAGTTTTCCTCCGAAAGTGTTAAGGATGTCGGGGTGAGCTGCAAGGATTCACGCGCAATAGACGGGTTCGCGGCACGGCCCACATCTTTATATTTGTAACACTTCTTCGGCTCGTCGGCTCTTGCAGTGCCGGCAAAAAACCTTTACCACGGGGGGCACGGAGGTCACGGGGGGAATCACTAGTCTTTATAATCCTTGGTGGCGCTTGCCAACGGAGGGTTCTTGAAAGCATTGTTGCTGGAAAACATCAGCGGGGTCGCGGTTACGCAGTTCCAGGAAGCGGGATTTGAAGTGGAAGCGCTGAAGGGCGCGCTCGACGAAAAGGAACTGGTCCGGGGGCGCATGAGGTGCGCGGGCTAACGCTCGGGATCGTGGGGTACGGGAAGATCGGGTCGCAGGTGTCGGAGTTGGCGGAAGCGATGGGCATGCGAGTCATCTTTCACGACATCTCGCATGTGCTGGCGCGAGGGAATGCGCGACCGGTCGGCTTTAAGGAGTTGCTCGAGACTTCCGACGTAATCACGCTGCACATCGACGGCAAACCGCAGAATCGCGACTTTTTTGGCGAGGATGAATTTCAACAAATGAAGGATGGGGCTTGCCTTATTAACCTAAGCCGTGGGTTTGTGGTGGATCACGAAGCGCTGGCGAAGCATCTGCGAAGCGACAAACTTGCGGGAGCGGCGGTAGACGTGTTTCCTCAGGAGCCGGAGAGTGGGGGGAAATTTAGCAGTCCGCTGCAAGGACTGGGCAATGTTATTTTGACGCCGCATATCGCGGGGAGCACGGAAGAGGCGCAACAGAATATCGGACAGTTTGTTTCGGTCCGGATGCTGGAATATTTGCATACGGGCAATTCGCTGCTGAGCGTTAATTTGCCGCATTGTCATCTGGAGTATGAGCCGGGATCGCATCGGCTGATGCATATTCATCACAATGTGCCGGGAATTTTGAGGGCGATCACGATCAATGACATCCTGGCGGACCAGGAGATCAATATTGAACGGCAAGTGCTGGATACGCGCGGGAATTTGGGATATGCGATCTATGACATCAATCGTCAATGCGATGCAGAGTTGATGCGGCAGCTACGCGCAGTGCCACAGACGATTCGGGTGCGGTCTGCAGGAGAGTGCAGGGCGTAGCGTGATGGACGCTGCGCCATTCTACGATTACCCACGTCCCTGCGCGTCGACCAACTTTTCCATCTCCTTTTCCCCAATCACCGCGACACCCAGTTCTCGGGCCTTATCGAGTTTTGATCCTGCGTCCTCGCCGGCTACCACGTAATCTGTCTTCTTGCTCACCGATCCCGAGACGCGCCCGCCGGCATCTTCGATCAACTTTTTGGCTTCGTCGCGTGAGTAGTTCGCCAGGGTACCGGTCAGGACGAACGTCTTTCCAGCGAGCTGCGTGCCTTTTTCTTTCTTCTGGCCGGTAAGCGTCAGCCCGGCATTGCGTAGATCATGAACCAGTTTGCGGTTGTGTTCGTCACTGAAAAATTCCACTATGCTTTCGGCGATGCGCGGTCCCACCTCGTTCACTTCCTCAAGTTCCTCGCTAGTAGCTTGCATGATCGCGTCGATCGATCCGAAATATTCAGCAAGGAACTGCGCCGTGCGCTCGCCGACAAACCGTATACCCAAACCAAAAATTACGCGTTCGAGCGGCAGCTTTTTGGAAGCCTGAATTTCTCTGAGCACATTCTCTGCCGACTTCTCGCCCATGCGCTCGAGTTTCAGCAGATCGTCTTGAGTGAGACGGTAAAGGTCAGCGACATTCTTCACCATGCCGCGCTCGGTGAGTTGGTTCACAAGAGCGTCGCCGAGACCGTCAATGTTCATGACGTGGCGCGAGGCGAAATGCAGAATCGTTCCCTGTAGTTTCGCGGGACAATTCGCATTGACGCAGCGATGGTCGGCTTCGCCCGGTGTGCGGACTACATTCCCCTGGCATACCGGACAATGCTCGGGCATCTCGAAACTCTTGTTTCCGCGGGGATGGGTGTCGTCATCGACCACTTTCACGACTTTGGGAATCACGTCGCCGCCGCGCTCCACCTCTACCCAGTCGCCGATTCGGACCCCGAGGCGTTCAATCTCGTCCATGTTGTGCAGGGTCGCGCGAGAGACCGTCGTGCCGCCGATCGGCACCGGCTTGAGCCATGCCACCGGAGTCAGTTTTCCAGTGCGGCCCACCTGAGGAACGATGTCTTCAATCTGCGTGACGCCGCCGCGAGCGGCGTACTTGTAAGCGATGGCCCAGCGCGGAGCCTTGCCTGTGAATCCCAGTTCCTGCTGAAGTGCCGTGCGGTCCACTTTTATGACGATGCCGTCGATCTCGTAGGGCAGTGATTCGCGCTTGCCCTCCCAGCTTTGAATAAATTTCCAGACTTCACTCAGGTTTTTCGCCAGCTTGCGATGTGGATTCACTTTGAAGCCGGCAGCCTCGAGCGCGTCCATGGTTTTGGAGTGGCGGTCGAAATAGGTGCGGCCATCCTTGAGCAGCATGTATGGAAAATAGTCGAGCCGCCGTTGGGCTGTGATGCTGGGTTCGAGTTGACGCACAGTCCCGGCCGTGAAGTTGCGAGGATTCGCAAATGTCGCAAGCCCATGCTGCGCTCGCTCTTCATTCAGCTTGCGGAAGGCTGCGACTGGCATCAACATCTCGCCGCGCGTTTCGAAATCCTCAGGAATCCCGGCCCTCTTCAGCTTCTCTTTCGAAATCGAGAGTGGAATCGAACGTACGGTGCGCACGTTGGCGGTGACGTCTTCTCCCACGTTTCCATCGCCGCGCGTGATTCCCCGTTCGAGTTGCGAGCCGTGGTAGCGCAGCGCCAGCGACATGCCATCGAGCTTCAGTTCGCACATGTACTCGACATCGCTGCGCCCGCTGAGTTCATGAACTCGCCGCTCCCAGTCGCGCAATTCATCTTCGGTGTAAGCGTTGTCGAGCGAGAGCATCGGCGAGGAGTGCCGGGCCTTCACAAATCCCTCACGCGGCTTGCCGCCGACGCGCTGCGTGGGGGAATCAGGAGTGATCAGTTCAGGATGCTCGGCTTCGAGCTTCTTCAGTTGGTTGATGAGCTTGTCGAATTCGGCGTCGGTGATTTCGGGATCGTCCAGAACGTAGTATCGGTATTCGTGCTGGCGGATTTTGTCGCGTAGCGACTCGATTTTTTTCTCAATTGGGGCTGCAGCCATCTCGGAAGAAATTATAGACAGTTCTCAGCCTGAGAGCTGCACATGACACCTGCTCTACTGCTTCTTCGATTTCCGAATCCGGCCGCGTCCGTCTCTGGCGCGTCCCACGCTCGATGGCGGCTTGCGCTCTCCCTCCAGCAGTTCTTTTAGCACGACCGCGTTGTTGTGATCTTCATTGCGGGACCCGTAGAGAAGAGTCAGCTTCTTGCCGGATGTCGCAGCGGCATATAACTTCTCCAGCGCAGCGCCGGCCTCTGGTGAGACCAGTTCCTTAAGATATCGCTTTCGAAAAAAGTGCCATGCCTCCGGATTGGCGTGGAACCATTCCCGCAATTCTTTCGAGGGGGCCAGATCGCGCAGCCAGAATTTGATCGCGGCATCCTTCTTCGTCATACCCCGCGGCCAAAGCCGGTCGACCAGCACCCGAACCCCATCCGACGTAGAAGGTGCGTCATAAACGCGTTTGACCGCCACGCCCATGCTTTCCGTATTATCCTACTTTCGGCGCAGCCAGAGGCAGCGTCGGTCTCCAATTTCCATGTCCTCCATCAATCGTCTTTTTCCTTTTTTCTGTGCCTCCTTATTCTTGCTGGCTCTCGCAGGTTGCGAGGTCGAACGTCGCAAATCCGACGCTGAACTCGGGCTCAACCCGCAACAGGCCGCAGGCCGAAAGATCTACGACAACTACTGCGACCGCTGCCACGAACCGTATTCCTCGCGCGGCAAGAAAGGCCCGCCGCTCAAGGGCGTCTTCAAGCAACAGTATTTGCCGCTGAGCGGACTGCCGGCCAATGACGAGCGCGTCGCCGAGATCGTGAAATACGGCCGCAGCAAGATGGAAGGCTTTGGGCGCGTCCTCGACGATCAGCAAATTAAAGATTTGCTAGCGTACCTGCACACCCTGTAAGCCCGTGTGTGCAGCGGGCGCCCGCGCCCGCTCTTCCGCCGCAGGGAATGCGCGTGGGATAATCGGCCTCGGTGTCGACGATCACAAATTCGGCGCTCTTCCAGAAACTTCCATCCACCGACGAGCTTCTTCGCCAGCCGGAAGTGCAAATGCTCGTGCAACGGGAAGGCCATGCTGCCGTAGCGGAGAGTGTGCGCGTCGTGCTCGCAAGTCTCCGCCAGGAAATCTCCAAGGGTCGACTGGATGAGAAGTCGCTGGACCTCGCATTGAGTGGAGTATCGTCAGCGGTCTCACGGCAACTTGAGCAGTCGCTGAGTTACTCGCTGCGCTCCCTGATCAACGCCACCGGCGTGATCTTGCATACAAATCTTGGACGTGCGCCCCTGGCACGTTCTGCGATCGACCACATCGGCGAGACTGCCGCAGCCTATTCTAATCTGGAGTTCGATCTTGGTTCCGGCGAGCGCGGCAAACGGGATGTCCATGTTGAGCGCCTCTTCCAAAAGCTGCTGACGGAGAGTGCGGGCCAAATTGAGTCCAGTTCGGCGCCAGTTTCGACCATCGTCGTCAACAACAACGCCGCCGCCGTTCTTCTCGCCTTGAATTCGTTGGCAGAAGGTGGAGAAGTGATTGTCTCCCGCGGAGAACTGGTGGAGATCGGTGGTTCATTCCGTATCCCCGACGTCATGTCGAAGTCCCAAGCGACACTGCGCGAAGTCGGCACCACCAACCGCACCCGTATCGGCGACTACGAGCGCGCCATCACCGACCGCACGCGGGTCCTGCTTCGTGTCCACCGTTCAAATTTCGAGATCACCGGATTCACAGAACAGCCTTCGCTCGAAGAACTGGTCGCTCTCGCGCATGGACGAAATATTCCGCTGGTTGAAGACCTCGGCAGCGGCGCGCTCTTTGATCTTCGCTCAGTCGGTATCACAGGCGAACCCGGAGTGCTCGATAGCCTCCGCACTGGCGTCGACGTCGTTACCTACAGCGGAGACAAACTACTCGGCGGTCCCCAAGCCGGATTGATCAGCGGCCGCGCCGAGCTGGTCTCTCGCATGCGGACAAACTCGCTGTTCCGAGCGCTGCGTGTCGACAAACTAACCTATGCGGCGCTCGAAGCCACACTGATTGCCTACGTGAAGCGCGATCACGATGCAATCCCAGTCTTGCGCATGATGAGTTTCTCCAAAAGTGACATCGTGCGCCGGGCCGAAGCTCTAATCGCGGATGTCAAGGTGCCGAAGTTGAAGGCCGAGCTTTGCGACGGCGAATCGGTAATTGGAGGCGGTGCTGCTCCATCGTCAGTTCTTCCAACCCGTCTGATCGCGCTGACGCATGCCGAGTTCAGCGCCGACGAACTGTGCCGCCGCCTCCGTGCCAACGATCCCCCTATCATTGCGCGCGTAGAAGATGGCCGCGTGTTGCTTGACCTGCGCACCGTATTTCCCCAGCAGGATGCAACTCTAGCCACCGCGCTCGCGTCATTAAAACTGAGAACTGAGAACTGAGAACCGGCAACCGAGAACTGCCTGTGGCGACCCTGTACACGATTGGCCATTCGACCCGCTCGTTCGACGAACTCGTGTCGGCGCTCAAAGCGCATGGGGTTGAAACGTTGGTCGACATTCGCGCCTTCCCCATGTCGCGCCGTCTTCCTCACTTCAACCGCGAGTCGCTGGACGCCGAGTTACCGAAGCAGGGAATTCGTTACGTCTGGATGAAAACTCTCGGCGGATACCGCAAACGCACGCGCGAAGATTCTCCCCACACTGCGCTTCGAAGCGCTAATTTCAGGAATTATGCCGACTACACTCTAACCGCAGAATTCAAACATGCAATGGACGAGTTGCTACAACTCGCTGGCAATTCCCGCACGGCCTACATGTGTGCCGAGCGCGTCCATTTCCGCTGTCACCGCATGATTGTTTCGGACTGGCTGGTCGCGCATGGGCACGAGGTTCTCCATATCGACGCCGCGCGCCCAACACGTCCGCATAAGATGACAGCAGAGGCCCGAATGATCGAGGGCCAGATGATCTACCGCGGCGACCAGTTGTTCTGACTACCCTCAGCTCCGCCAGCCGTCCAAATTGCCAATTTCGAACTCCCCATTGACAATAGTCAACATGATTGTCGGCACCGGCGTGGACATCGCGGAAGTCGATCGCATCCGCGATTCGATTGAGCGCTTCGGAGAGCGCTTTCTCCATCGCGTCTTCACCGACAGCGAGATCGAATACTGCGACCGGAAAGCAGGCCGCTTCGAAAGCTACGCCGCCCGCTTCGCCGCCAAAGAAGCCGGCATGAAAGCCCTCGGCACGGGATGGAACCACGGTGTCCGCTGGCGCGATATCGAAGTAGTGCGTCCAAGAGGCCAGCGCCCAACAATTCAGTTCCACGGCCAAGCCGCAATCTTTGCGGATAAGCTGGGAGCCAGAAACATCGCACTTTCGATCACGCACACCAAAGAGCAAGCGCTGGCCCACGTAATCCTGGAGAGTTAATGTAGCGCCGGCGTCCCGCCGGTCTTGTTCGAAGCGCTGCGGCGCACGGTTCCGCTCTCAAAACTAAAGCGGCACGTGCCGCCGACACGCCTCCTTGCACTCATCTGCTATCCTGACCCACCATCTCATGGGAACAAAACCAATCTCCCCCGATCCGCAGGGAACCGACCCCGCACTTCTCATCGCCGTAGGCCTGACAAGTTTTTCGGCGCTCCTTCTCGAACTCGCTTTGACTCGCCTGTTCTCCGTCGTGCTCTTTTATCATTTCGCATTTCTGGCCATCTCGGTGGCGTTGCTGGGACTCGGCGCGGGCGGGGTGTTCGCCTACTTGCGTAGAAAGTGGCTCGCGCAGTTTAAGACACGACGGTTGGCGGCGCTTCTGTGCAGCATCACCGCCGTGAGCATTTTCCTGACTCTCGAAGTCGTACTCCATGTACCGGTTTCGCTTGAGCTCTCGAGCTGGAACATGTTGCGTCTAACAGCGATTTACCTATCGTCGACGGTGCCGTTCTTCTTCATCGGCCTGATTTTCTCGGTCGTATTCGCACGCGAGACGCGGCATGTCACGCGACTCTACGGCGCTGACCTGCTGGGCGGAGCGGTCGCCTGCCTGGCCGTGGTTCCTCTTCTGAATTGGATTGGCGGGCCGAATGCCATCCTCTTCGCTGGCTTCACCTCCGGCATAGCCGCCCTAATTTGGAAACGGAAGCATCCCAAACATGGACCGTTCCCGTTCTTCTATGGCTTTGACTTACAGGCAGTAGTCCCCGTTCTCCTGTTGCTATTGATTCTCCTCAACCACTCCGGCCGTTTCATCGATGTCATTTACGCCAAGGGACTGTTCCGTGATCGCTCCTGGGTCGAGTTCGCCAAGTGGAACGCAATCTCTCGCGTAGAGGTCGATAACCAGGGCGGAGCCAAGACAGTCGTGATCGACGCCGACGCCTCCACCTACATCATGAACGCCGACCCGCGCAAGTGGCGCGGCACCGAGTGGGAGCAGAATCTGATGTCAGCGCCCCCAGCGTTGGCCAATGTTCTTCGCCCACGCGGCGAGTTTGCGATCATCGGTCCCGGCGGTGGCGTGGACGTGCTGCGCGCCGTCGCCAATGGCAGCCAAAATGTCACCGGAATCGAGATCAATCCGATTATCGCCAACACAGTGATGCGCGATCGCTACGCGGAATACTCTTACCACCTCTATGAACGTCCCGATGTCCACATCCACGTCACCGACGGACGTTCGTTCGTCCGAAACTCGCAGGCACAGTACGACGTCATCCAGATGACGCTAGTCGATACCTGGGCCTCAACCGCCGCCGGGGCTTTCGCGTTGAGCGAGAACAGTCTCTACACCGCCGACGCCTTCCGCGAATATTTTCAGCACCTTAAGCCGGACGGCATGATCGCAATTACCCGCTGGGAATTCCACCAGCCCCGCGAGGCCTTGCGCGTAGTTTCCGTCGCGATGGAAGCTCTGCATCAGCTCGGCGTCGCGAACCCGGCACGCCACTTCATTGTGGTCTCCGAAGGAGAACTCGACGAAGACGGCATCCCAGTCGTGGTGCTGACAAAAAAGTCGCCCTTCTCCGCCGATGAGGAAGCCGCGGTCGTCGCCCATCTCGAGAAATACGAGAACCTCGAGCCGATCTACTTGCCCTCGGCCCCTGCGAGCAATCCGTTTTCTGCCCTGATTGCGCGCAACGATCCCTGGGGCTTCGGACGCGAGTATGCCTACAACGTAGCTCCGGTCACCGACAACGCCCCCTTCTTCTTTTTCACCCTCAAACTCGGAAAAGCTTTTAGTGACGAGGGCATTCGCGGAGGGATCGACTGGAAAGTAAACCTCGGCGTAGCAGTGCTCGGCATGGTGTTGGTGATATCGCTGGCGGCCGTGCTGATGTTCCTCATTCTCCCGATGATCTTCGGCACCGGCGGCCCCGCCGCATCCAGTAGTCGCTGGATCCAGCTTCTCTATTTCGTTGCGGTCGGACTAGGATACATTCTTGTAGAAATCGCTTTTATCCAGCGCTTCGTTCTCTTCCTCGGACACCCCACGTACGCGCTGACAGTCGTCATTTTTCTGCTCCTGCTCTCGAGCGGCGCCGGCAGCCTGATTTCTCGTCGATGGCTTCCCGAACCCGCACGGGTATGGCTTCCGCTTTCGCTACTGGTCGTTGCCATCTGCATTCACGTGCTGATTCTGCCCAGCCTGCTGAACGCATTGGTCGGGCTGCCGTTTGTCGTCAAGCTGCTGATCAGCGGCCTCCTCCTTGTCCCACTGGGACTCGCGATGGGAATGCCATTCCCTACTGGCCTGCGTGCATTAGCGGGGGCAACGGTCGCGGAATCGCTTATTCAGGGCGAAGCAACCGGGAACGCAGTCGAATGGGCCTGGGCAATGAACGCGGCGTCCAGCGTGCTGGGATCGGTGCTCGCAATGGTGATTGCCATCCAATGGGGACTCAATGTCACCCTAGCCTGCGGCGCGCTGGTCTATCTCATGGCAATCGGCCTGTCCCGCACGCTGCGGACTGCTCGTCAATTAGCACCCATAAAATCCTGAAAGCTTCATGCCTTTTGTTATGATGTCATGCTGTTGTTTCACCAACCAACGTGCCTAGCCAAAAGCAATTGAAGTGGTCGCAGCTTCGCGTCGGACTCACCGTCGTCTTCGCCAGCATCACGCTCGGCGTTCTGATCTTCCTCATGAGCGGCACGGGCGGAGTCTTCACCAAGAAAATCAAACTGATTTCGTACTTCGACAATTCTGGCGGCCTGCGCGTCGGCGCGCCCGTGCGACTGGAAGGCGTCGACATCGGCAACGTTGAGAGCATCCGGTTGGTGCCCGGCCACCGTGATACTCCGGTAGAAGTAGTAATGAAAGTCAACACCAAGTACGCGTTCAACCTTCGCAAGGACTCGGTAACCAGCCTGGCCACTGCCGGCGTGCTCGGTGAGACCTATATCGATATCAGCAGCGTCAATGCCAAGGGATCGCCAGCCACGGGGGGCGACGTTCTCGCCACTCGCGACCATCCTGATATCCAGGACGTAGTTCGTGCCAGCCAAAGCACCTTGCAAAACATGGACGCCCTGCTGAAGCGTCTCGACCGCATCGTCGCCTTCGTCGAAAGTGGCCAAGGTTCCATCGGCAAACTGATTTACGATCCCGGACTCTACGATCGCCTGAATGCGACCGTCGGCGAATTCAAAGGCCTTATGGACGATATCCAGAATGGCAAGGGCTCGATCGGCCCCTTGTTGACGAACGACGAAGCGTACAAAAAGGTCATCGCCGCCGTCGACAAAGTCAATGTCATGATCGACGAACTCCAGCAGGGTAAAGGTACAGCCGGCAAGTTCCTGAAGGATGAAGAGCTTTACAGCAACGTAAACAAGACCATCGTCAACATCAAGCAGTTGACGGACGATATCAACGCCGGCCGAGGCGCACTAGGTAAATTCGCGCACGATAAAGAATTCGCAGACAAACTTCAGTCAACCATGAACAATCTCGCGTCAATCTCTGACCGCCTCGAAAAAGGCGAAGGCTCAGTCGGTTTGCTCCTCAAAGATCCCGCTCTCTACAACAACAGCAATCAGATGCTGATAGAAACACGGGCACTAGTGAAATCCATCCGCGAAAATCCGAAGAAGTATCTTACGTTCCGCGTTAAGGTCTTCTAAGAGAAGTCTTTGTTTGCAGTTGCACTCTTCCTATAAATTTTGTCATCCTGAGCGGAGTGACTTCTCGCGAAGCGAAGAAGTCACGCAGTCGAAGGATCTCTACATCGCCTGCGCATCAACGACTGCGGCGAGGCATTCTCTCCGCGCCGTTGGAGTCTGCGAGTTCAGTTTTCACCTCTGCAATCTGACCTCTAACCTCTGATCTCAACTTCGTTGACAATTCCCATCGCCTCCCGTCCAATACAATGGCTTGGTGTGTTTGGGAACTCTTCTCTCGCCAACGCCGTGTGTCACCGTGTACCTCAAGCTTCGACATTTCGATTCAAGGAAATCCAAATCCATGCGTTCTTTCTCAAAGTTCTTAGCACTCTGCGGATTGTTTGTGCCCGCGCTGTGGGCCCAGACCTCCACTCCAATGAAAGCTACTGAAGTGCGATTCAACGTCGATATGCTCGACAAGAGCGTTGATCCCTGCACAGACTTCTACTCCTACGCGTGCAGCAAGTGGCAGGCCAAGAACCCGGTTCCGGCCGACCGGTCGACCTGGGGACGTTTCAACGAACTGCAAGAACGCGGTGAGTACATCGTGCGTGACATTCTGGAAAAAGCGGCTGCCAAGACTACGGGCCGCACTCCCTACGAGCAGAAAATCGGCGACTACTACGCCAGTTGCATGGACGAAAGCGCGATCGAAAAAGCCGGCGCCAAGCCGCTCGATCACGACCTGCAAAGCATTGACGCTCTGAAATCGAAGAACGATCTCGCGAAAGAAGCCATGCGTATGCACCGCGAGGGTGCCGATGTGATGTTCAGCTTCAGCTCCAGTTCCGACTTCAAAAACGCCAGCCAGATCATCGCCGAAGTAGATCAGGGTGGCCTCGGCCTGCCCGACCGTGACTACTATTTCAAGGACGACGCCAAATCCGTCGAACTCCGCCAGAAGTATGTCGAGCACGTGCAGAAAATGTTTGAGCTGTTGGGCGACGCCCCCGCCAAAGCAGCCGCCGAAGCGAAAGTCGTAATGGACATCGAGACCGGACTCGCCAAAGGCGCGCTCGACCAGACCAGCCGCCGCGATCCGCAGAAGATTTACCACAAACTTTCAAATCAGGAACTCGCCGCGCTCAGCCCCAGCTTCAACTGGAACGTTTACTTCGAGGGAGTGGGAGCCCCCAAGTTCGATTCTCTCAACGTAGCCGAGCCGGATTTCGTCAAGCAGATGCAAACCGTAGTCGATACATACTCGCTCGACGATTGGAAGACGTACCTGCGCTGGCACACGGTTCACGATAACGTCCAGATGTTGCCGGCAGCTTTCGTGACGGAAAATTTCAACTTCTTCGGCAAGACGATGCAGGGCACGAAAGAATTGCGTCCACGATGGAAGCGCTGCGTCGGTTTCGCCAACGGCGATCTCGGCGAAGCGATCGGCCAGATCTACGTACAGCAAACCTTCGGCGCGGAAGGCAAAGCTCGCACCCTCGCGATGGTTGATGCCCTCGAGAAATCTCTCGGTGAGGACATAAAGTCAGTGCCCTGGATGGGCGAAGACACAAAAAAGCAGGCGCTCGTAAAGCTGGCCGCCATCACGAACCGTATTGGCTACCCTGACAAGTGGCGCGACTATTCGAATCTTGAGATCAAGCGCGGCGATGCCCTGGGCAATTCGCAACGCTCGAACCAGCACGACTTGCAGCGCCGTCTCAGCAAAATCGGCACCCCGCTCGACAAGCGCGACTGGCCGTATCCTCCGATGACCATCAATGCCAGTTACAATCCGCTGCAGAACAACATCACGTTTCCCGCGGGAATTCTGCAGCCTCCGTTCTATGACAACAAAGCCGACGATGCCATGAACTTCGGCGGCATCGGAGCCGTGATCGGCCACGAACTCACTCACGGCTTCGACGACGAAGGCAGCCAGTTCGATGCCGAAGGCAATCTCCGCGACTGGTGGACTGCAACCGACAAAAAGCAGTTTGAAGAACGCACCGGCTGCATCAAAGATCAGTACGGCAGCTTTGTCGCCGTCGACGATCTGAAGCTCAACGGCAAACTCACGCTCGGCGAAAATACTGCTGACAATGGCGGCATGCGAATCGCATACATGGCCCTGATGAGCGCGCTAGCCGGAAAAGAGCCGCCTCCAGTGGACGGCCTAACAGCCAAGCAGCGTTTCTTCCTCGGATGGGCCAACGTCTGGTGCCAGAACCGCACCGACGCCATGGCGCGCATGTTGGTCACAATCGACCCGCACTCGCCCGGAAAGAATCGCGTGAACGGCACTGTCTCCAACATGCCCGAATTCCGCGACGCGTACCACTGCAAAGCAGACGCTCCCATGGTGAACCAAAATGCCTGTAGAGTGTGGTAACAACATGGGGCGGACTCTCCTGTCCGCCCCTTTCGTTCCCTGAAGAGCCGCAATCCCAAGCGAGCCCATGTCCACCGAATGTTTTTCCTGAGACCTGACACCTAAGACCTAAGACCCGCCTTTCTAAAACTTTCCCTCATCCGCCGACGGCCCATAGATCTCCGGCACCGACGCATCATTCAGCCGGAGATACACCGTCAGCTGTCCGCGATGATGCGCCAGGTGATTGAACACACTGTCGCGCAACACGATGTGGCGCTGATTTTCGTCGACCACGCGGCCTCCCACCAGCATCCTCCACTTCGTCAGCAAGTGATCGTCCGTCGTCTTCGATAAACATTCGCGGGCCGCAGCGACATTTTTGTCATGCGCTTCCACCAGTTCGCGCCGCGTGCTCAACTTGGGCTGTTCATACTTTTTCCCGTTCGGCGGATTCAGATCCAGTTCGTTCTCGTCGACGATCATAGGAACCCACGAGGGCATGGAGGCGCAAAGCGTCGCAAGGGAACCCAATGCCATCGACTTCGGATGAGGTTTCCAGTCGTACCGTCCCTCAGGCACACGCTCGAGGGCGCGGCGCGTGATTGCCGCTTCCCGTTCCAGTTCCGCCAAAAACAGATCCGTCATCTTCATATCTTTTTCTCCTTGCAGGGGAGAGCCCCTAACTCACGCGAACAGCGTAAACCGGCATATATGACACCTCGTGTCATAATTGCGGCGCAACTATAGAAATCTCTTTATGAGAGCCGATCGCCTTTTGTCCGAGCTTCTCTTGCTCCAGGCCCATGGCCGGCTTACCGGCCGCGAGCTGGCGAAGCGCCTCGAAGTGTCCGAGCGTACTGTGCACCGCGATATGGAAGCGCTGAGCGCAGCGCGAGTTCCTGTATACGCTCTACGTGGCGCTCGCGGCGGCTGGCAACTAGACGAAGACTGGCGCACCCAGGTTCCCGGACTCGACGAGGCCGAATTGCGCGCGTTCCTAATGGCGCAGCCGCGGATTATCGGCGACCCTCGCCTGGCTGCCGCCGCCGAACGCGCTCTCGGCAAACTCATGGCCGCATTGCCAGTTCCAATGCGCGAACGAGCTGCCTCGATTCGGCAGCGCCTCTACGTCGACGCAACCGGCTGGCGCGGCACCACGGAAAATCTCTCCATGCTGCCCATCGTCCAGGACGCCGTTGCCCACGATCGCAAGCTCGCGATTCAGTACAAGCCCTCCGGACGCGAACGCGCGGAACGCATCGTCGATCCTCTGGGTCTGGTCGCCAAGGGCAACGCCTGGTATCTGGTCGCAAACACGCCCACCGGATTTCGCAGCTTTCGCGTGTCGCGAATCGAAGAGGCAAAGCTCCTCGACCGGACAAGCGAGCGTCCGTCCGATTTCGATCTGGCTGAATACTGGAAGTCTTCTACGAAGAAGTTTCAGGATGCCTGGCAGAAGTGTTTCGCGATTCTACGCCTGGAACCGCGAGCGGCCGGTTGGATGAAAATGTGGCACACAGGATCGACGAATCAGACAGTGCAGAAACCGGATGCGGAAGGATGGATCACCTTAAACGTGCAGTTCGATCATGAAGACGAAGCGCGCTTTGTTGTGCTGGGACTAGGTTCCCGCGTAGAAGTAGTCGAACCAGCAACTCTACGCGAGCGCGTAGAAGCGGAATTGGCAAAACTAATCGATCGAAACCGAAAGCTGAGAGCCGACAGCTGAGAGCTGCGAACTGCCAGCTGCCTTTACCGTTCCCCAACCCTAAACACCGATCCCAGCAGCAAAATCAGCAATACCCCCGCCGAGATCCATCCATAACGCCGATCTCTCTCGCGGAAAAACAAAATCATCGCGGCGAAGACACGCACGACTGGAGTCGCCAGCAAAATCAGCACTCCCGCCAACTCAAGCCGAGCCGCGATGATGCCATCCACTAGAAGATGTGCAACCACGCCGCCCGCCATGACGAAGAATCCAGCGTAAGCCCCGATGCTGAGCACCAGCGCCAGCGCGCGATCAAATCCCGGCTCGCGTTTCTCGCTCACAGAAATTTCCCCACGATGTGCGCGAACATATGCACCGACAGATACAGCATGATCGTAACCAGCAGCAGCGCCACCCACTTGTGATGGACCCGGGGAGCAAGACGCGCTCCCGTCAGCGAGCCCACGAAGACTCCGACCACAAGTGGCGCCGCAACCGACGGCAGGATATCCCCGCGGCGGTAATACACGAACGCGCTAGCCGCCGCTGTCACTCCCATCATCAGATTCGAGGTGGCAGTAGCCACGATCAAAGGCACTCCCATAAACAGGTACATCACCGGAACCTTGATCGGCCCTCCTCCGATGCCCAGCAATCCCGAGAGCCCCCCCGCCACCAGCGAAGCCGCCATCCCCAGTGGGTACCGCTTCGGCTCATAAGGCGGGAACGCCGCTTCGTCGCCGGACGGCGCAGGAATAATTTCGTCCTGCGCATCTTCCGTCTTGCCGCCCTTTCGCAGGATGGTAAATGCCCCGTACAAAAGAAAAGTTGCGAACAAAATTTCCAGAGCCGTGCGATTGATGTAGCCGACGAGGTAAGCTGTCACTGCCGCTCCGAGCGCGGTTGCAAGCTCAAGCGTCATCCCCAACCGGATGTCCGCCGTGTGCCGCTGCAAGTGCACTGACGAACTAGCCGCCGAAGTTGTGATGACCGCTACCAGGCTGGTCCCAATCGCCTGCTGGATCGGCAGCCCAAAATAAAGCGCCAGCATCGGCGCGAGGATGATTCCACCACCCGTACCAGACAGCGCACCGACAAGTCCCGCGAAGCCTCCGAGCACCACCAACAAAATAGTGGTCATGCGTGCGTGTTGTAGGGCGGACACTCTTGTCCGCTACCCCGCGAGGTCAAATTTTCATGAAAGAAATTCAGAAAGGAATAAGCCAATGTCCATCGCCCGACGACCAATGACGATCTATCTCGCCGCAACATCCGCCTGCTCATGCGCGTGATAACTGGACCGCACCATCGGCCCCGACTCCACATGCCTGAACCCGAACTTCAACGCTTCCTCTTTCAGATAAATAAACTCCGCGGGAGAGTAAAAGCGCGCCATTGGCAGATGATCCTTCGACGGCCGCAGATATTGCCCGACCGTAAGGATATCCACTCCACGCGAGCCCAAATCGCGAAAGACTTCAATCAACTCGTCGGTGGTTTCACCAAGCCCAACCATCACGCCACTCTTTGTGACCA
>WNFR01010513.1_pt1 | contig 20045 bp, 24 predicted proteins | sample 5400221 | NCBI WGS metagenome assembly WNFR01 (sample SAMN13153357, study PRJNA577476) | soil metagenome | isolation source: 40 cm soil under Madrone tree | place: USA:California | collected 2016-06-14 | reverse complement strand
TCCTCCTTTATTTATAAGCCAAGCCAAAGACCGCGACGCCGTCGAGGCCGCGTACGCACAGAACGCAATCGTGCTCGGCTATGACGTCCATGGCAAACCCTGGTTCTGGCCGGACGCGACGCGGGTGATGCAGTCGGTGGTGCTCGGCGCAACTGGTTCCGGCAAGACCACGCTTCTCAAGAACATCATTACCCAGGACCTGTTCCGAGTGCTCGGACCTCCCGAAGACCAGCACCGCATTCCCATGTTGATCTTTGATGGCAAGGGAGACCAGGAGTTTCTCTCCGATCTTCTGCCGGCCATCGAAGCCTCGGGCCGGATGCACCAGTTGAAAGTGCTCAGCCCATCGCGGCCAGAAATCTCAGTGCGCTATAACCCCTTCTTCAGTGACGCTGGACTGTACGAAGAACATTCAAATCTCGTGTTCGAATCGTTCGATCAGGAAGAAGATTTCTTCCGCGGCCATCAGGGCAACTATCTCACCGACATCTCGCGCGTTCTGACATACACCGGCAAGCGTTACAACTTCTACGACGTGATGGTGATGGCGCTTGACCCGGTGGTCCAGCGGGAACAGATTGCTATTGCCCGCGCCAGAATTCAGACGCTTGAGGGCGTCAGTAATCAGCGCCGCCTGAACTTCGACATGTCGGCGAAGATGTTGCTGCAGTCCCTGCAAGACCGCGAGCGAATCACCAAGATCCAGGGCCTATTAAACCAGCTGATGACTTTTCTCCAGGACGAACTCTCCATCATCACTGGCGCCTACGATGAGATGCTGTCGCTCGACGAAGTCATTGACCAGGAACTGATTCTGTTCGTTTCGCTGAATACCAACAAGAACTCGAAAGCAGTCACAGCCCTTGGCCGGATGCTGCTGCAGAACATGCAATTGATGATTGGCAAGCGTTACGAAAACGAGCAGGAGCGCCGCCGCGAGAACCGGCCGATGGTCAGCGTCATCCTCGACGAGTTTGCGCCCTTCGCTTATTCGAACTTTGCCCAGATACTGCAGACGGCGCGGGGCACCAACACCGCGTTCCTGTTCGCCCTGCAGGCGCTGCCGCAGCTTTTAACTGTGGGCCGCGGCTTCAGAGATGACGTGTCCTCGGCGCCGAATACGAACATGCTATTGCGCACGAAAGATGAGGAGACGGCGCAGTATTTCCTGAAAGCATCGGCGCGCGTTCCGCAGAAGCGGCGCACCCTGACCGTCCAGCGCACCGGGGTGTTGGAAAACAAGTACGAGCCCGTTGGATTCGGCAGTGAAACTGACATCAAGGACACCCGGGCGCAGGACGAGCACATCAAGAACCTGCCCGTCGGCCAGATGGAAATCCTCATGACCGACAACCGGTTCGGGACACTCCATTCCCATCTGCACGTCAGGGTGCCGCGCCAATACCGGTTCCCGGGACTTGAGCCAAGAATTTATCCCAGGCTCCACGCAGTGTCTCACACTGAAGGTGCGAACCTGCGCTTCAAGGACCCCGAAGTTGTTCGGCGCAATGGCCGCTTGGCCACGCGCACTGGCCGTTTGACATGGATGTGAGCCGTCCATCCCGCATTATCGTTGCCGGCCTCTTCTTGGCGATACTGCCATCGCTTTGCTTCGCCCAGGCGCACCGTGCGGGCTACGATCCTGCGGGTCAAGCGCAGTCTCCAAAGCAAAAGGATGGCTTCGTCGATTTCGCCCTGAAGCGCATCAATCCTGCCGATAAAGACTACGGGCAGTGTCTCGATGAGGGCCGCAAAATGCTGCTCGAAGAAACCATCAGGAACGGCTACTTCTGGTCGAACTTGGTTGCATTAGGGCTGCTGGCGTTCCTGTTCGTCCTCATTGTGTATCAGCACAGAGTGCAAACCTGCCGGGAGTGGACTGCGGCGGAGGTCCTCGCAGAATACGAGCACGCCCTTTCCCGAGCAAATGCCCAAGTAGAGGAGGCTACAAATAGGAATCGCGGCTTGATCGAGGCGTTGAGTGCGCTGAGAGAATCCGCGCTCCGTCCCCAGGCGTCGCCGGGAGAGACGCAGGACCGCCCTGCACTCCAGACCGTTCCCAGCCGAGGATCGAGCATACAAGCGAGCCAGGTAGCGTCAATAAAGAGCAGCACTGCCACATCAGCACCCGGCCGTGCGGCGCGGGCAGCGACCGCAACAGCGCCCGCCAATCAGATTGGACTCTTCAAACCAGACGTAGACCTGATCATGAAGGTCAATTCGCTGGAGCAACAGCTGGGCCGGTCGCAGGATGAGGCCAAGCTTTTGCGCCGTCAGCTGAACGAGTCAGACCGGCGGCTCCAAGACGAACAACAGAAGAACCGCAGTCTGAAAGGGGCATAGCTCGGCACACAGAAAAGAAGGAGTTCGCAAAGAGATGTCGAAAGACGAAAACGAGAGCCGGTCGAAGCAGAAATCCGGCGCGCTCGACAAGTTCGAGCCGGGCGGCGAGTTGGGCCCACTTGCAGACCGTAGCGAGTATGAAGAACGGCTGAATTCGTTGCCTGCTGAGCAGAAGGACCTCGCAGAAGAAAGCTCGCGCCTTGCTGATCTCTGCCAGTACTTTTCCCAGCAAAGGATGGATATCCCGCCGTCCATTGCCGAAAGACTTGCAAATGTTTCCAAGCTTCCGGTGCTGGATCGGATTCGCGCCATGAAAGACTTCAACCGGGAACTGATGGAGTACCTAAATGATGTTGGTCAAGATCCTGGGATTCGGCAGTAACTGGTGGGCGCGGTTCGGCCGTGATCCGCAAGACCGTTGCCGGTACACGAAACATGCGGCGTACTTCAATTCCACCGGTGTGCGCTGCGGAAGCAAGATGCGGCGCTACTGGATCGTTCCTGGTTTGATCCGGTTCAACGGCGTCGGTGACTTCAGCCCACAGTTCCCCAGCCGCGCCGTCGGGGAGGTTTTTGAGTGCACCGATCTTGTCTTTGCGCACGGCGGCAATCGGGTGCTGTTTCGACGGAAGGTCGCACAATCGTGCCAGCCCGATTACTTCCTTTTGGTTGTGTCGAGCCGTAGGTTCGGCGCCCTTAGCTTTGAGGCTTCTGAATGGAAATCAGAGTTTCTGACACCTATCGCTGTGAGCCACATCGGTGAAAGACAGGAAGCAATGTTGCTCATGAAAGCGGGCGATTGGGTGCGAAGCACACTCGGCATCTGGCAGCTCAGGGTTGCGCCGAATCTGTGGCATGGCGCTTCCCTGGAATTGCGTGAACAAAACGTTCTCGACTGAGAGTTACCTCTTATGCGCTACGCCAAAGGCGGCTTGGTCATCAATCCGGAACGTGACATCCCTCTATTACGTCAGGTCCGCAATTCGCGGTTTGTCAGCCATAACCAGTTGTTTGAGTTGATGAAATTTGGCGGCTCGGATCGTTCGCGAGACAGTTTTAACTGGCGGGTCAGAAGGCTGATTAAGTCGGGTCACATCAGCTTCTGTGGCGGCGTTTTTTGCGCAGGTTCGGCGGTGTATCGGATCACCAAAGAAGGCCTTATCCTGCTTGAACATCATGGCCAGTTCACCACCGTCTTACACTCGAATACCCAGCACCTTTCTCACGCTTCTCAGGTGTTTCATGCGCTGGAATTGAACGCAATCCAGATCGCCCTGGCGCACAAGAACCAGCTTGCCAGTTGGCAATCGGAAGTGGAGATTGCTTCCTTCAATACGATTTCGCGGTCTCCCTACGAGAAGGACTACGACGCCATAGTCGACGTATGGGTCGGAGATGTCAGAGCACGCTTCGCGCTGGAATATGAGCGCACTCTAAAGAGCTCCAAGCAATATGAACGAGTGCGAGCCGCACTTCAGGCTGAGCGCCAAATCGCCTGCATCTTGTATTTGACGTCTGGAATGGAAGTGCTTGTTCATCTCGTACATGAGTTGGAATCCGTCCCCAAAAAGCTGGCATTTGCTAACGCCAAGGATTTTACGCAGACACTTCTTGAAACCAGGGTCTTTGTCCGCGGGGATGCCACCGGGACCAGATTCCGGGAGCTCCTTCAATGAAAGTTCAAACGATCTCCTCAGTGTTGCCTTCTCTTTGCTTCGTCATTGCCGTTTTCTCGCAGTCTTTACGCGGTCTTGACGCCGCAGGTATGCCTTTTTCGGAGAGTCAGTAAGATGCCTCGGCTTAGTCTCTTCCGTTCTGACTCCCCCCTGTATTTCACTTTGTCAGAACGTCTGTACGCGGGTGTTTTGAAGCAGTCGAATACGTCTGGAATCACCTCTGCCGGCGCGATCCCCATTCAATTGACGGGCTCTCAGTGCTGGTTTGCGTTGTGGCTTCTTGTGGATGGTGCTTTCGACACTCAGCATTGGTCGCATAAGAATGATCGACATTTCCGTCCGGCAATAACCAGAATCTGCCCGGAATCCTGCGCCGCCTTCTGCTCATCTGAGCGCCTTCATATCGATGAGCACTTGACACATTCAGTCGACCGCCGGTGTTCAAGTCTGCACTGCAACGATGAACTCGATTCCTGCGAGTTGACCGCTTCGTCATTGTCTCCTAAATCAGCGGAGTCCGTTGTTGCTGGGTCCACACGCGCTCCAGATCGGAACCTTATTCGCCGATTAGCTACAGTTCTTTGTCTGGCTTTCAGATGCGGAACTCGGTTGGAGGAGTACACCCCTGGTCTATCACTTTGGCGTGCCTGTTCTTGGACGGCAGAGTAAGTGAGGTCAAGCAAGGAGGAAGACATCATGTCTCAAAGCAGAGGAGCAGTGAGTTTTGAACCGTTGTTTACAGCAGAGGATATTGGCCTGCGCAAAGAGGCCAATGTCGAACACGTTATGAAAGTCTTTGTGACCCTCGGCGAGGGCCTGGCTTCTCGCTGGATCGAAATGCCGAAGGGCGTTTTGTTGCTGCAAACCGTGCCAGACGATCCCGCGTCTGGCGCCATTTACTTGTACGACCGCGAGCTGCAAGTCTTCTACTTTGTGGTCTTCGACGAAGGACGTGACGACAGCCTAACCGCGGCAGAGTTCGATGAGCTCGTCATGGAGTACAACCTTGTCTCATGGACTGCACATCCGGCGCTTCTCCGCCGGGCCGTTGGGAAACCTGGGACGGCTTGAGTTGCATTCGCGGCACCCGTACGAGTTTCGGAAACGTACCAGAGTTTAGAGGGGGGACTTTATGAAAGGACTGGGCCAAGCGAGTGCCGAATTGGCAGGACGGTATTTTGCAGTGTTCGTAAATCGCCTGGCCTACACCCTGCAGTCTCACAAACCGGGCGCGAACGGGAAGCACTACTACTATCGTCCGAAGCAAGATCGTGGGCTGTCGCTCCAGACTATTCGCGAGCATTTGAACGGTGAGCTCACCATTGGCCTCTACGCGCTGAGTCCGAAGACGCAGCGCTCCAAGTGGGTGGTGATTGATGCTGACTATGAGAATGCGCTGGATGATCTTCTGAAGTTGCAATGGGAGCTGCGTCAGGATGGAGTCGAACCAGCGCTCGAAAAGTCTCGTCGCGGTGGTCACCTCTGGATCTTCGCAGACAAGTCATTGCTTGCAAAACACTGCCGGATCTACATCTACAACCTGGCTCGTCGGCTGAAAGTGCCGGTAAAGGGCGGCCCTGGTCTCGCGGAAGGAATCGAGGTGTTTCCGCGTCAGGATCAGCTCGGCCCTGACGAGTTCGGCAATGCTATCCGGGGGCCGCTCGGAATTCATCGTGCCACCGGAGGGCGCTACTGGTTCTATGGGGCCGACTACCAACTCGAAGCGCAACTCGACTACCTGGAACGTCTGCGAAAGATCACCGAGACCGAAATGAGCCGATTCATCGATGGACTCGAAATGCCGGAAGAGTATCGTCCGAAGCCAAGAATTGAGTTGCCGCCATACGATCTGACGCGCCCACAATTCCGCATCCTAGATCACGTTCGGCCGATGTTAAAGCGTGGCGGAAACTACTGGGCACGATGCCCGTCCTGTGGGGAGCACGGACGTGATCGCAGTGGAGACAATTTGGCAATCTCAGTATCGGATCCGCGCAAGTACAAGTGTTGGGCGGGGTGCACCAAGGAGCTGATCCGCGCGGCTTTGGGACAACCGATTCGAGTCAGGAGGCACGTTGAATATGGAATCTCAGCTCACGACGCGCAGTAGGAAGTTGGAGACCGGAGTCCTGGCAAGGCAGGGACTACGGCTACCACCAATCACGTTGAAGTGTCTGCGGACTGCCGGCATCTACTGCCAGCCGTCGGTATCAATCGAGCATCAGCATCTGGCAAAGAAGTACGTGCTTCGTGGAGTCGAATCAGGCGGCGCGGTCGCGGAGGTGGGCGCGTACGCGAGCTTTGTAGATGAACAGGGCAACGCGTTGCCCTGGCTTCAGAGCGTGGACAGCATTGGAGTAAACGGCGTGCACGCGATCGTGGTTGCGTCAGTACTGATCCGGGTGCAAATGCTTCGGATAGAGCGGACCTACGATCTGCTCATTACCCGGCATCAACTGGTAAAGTCGGGGGACCGCCAGAGGCCACGGCTAGAGAGCTCGATCCTCTTTTATGGTCGCAGAGGCAGCCTCGAGATGGAGCTGTGGGGAAAGGACGTCGCGTTCCGCGGCACCGTCGGTCCGGTTTTCTACACCCGTGCAGGGGAACGTGTGGCGTTGCCAGACGACTTCCAAGATGCGGCCACCCGAATCACATCTGCCGTGTGCTGCCTCGGCTGTCGTCATTGTCATTTGCTCGGACCTAGGCTGATTGCCGCGGACGGGCCGGGGAATCCCAACGCTGTTGATGTAACCGATGAGCGGAGAGCGAGCGTCGATGCAGTTGCGAGCGGAGCGGCGTGAGGAGCTTTGGAATGCACGACGGCTTGAGAGCAGGTGATCTGTCTCGTATTGATGAGGTTTTTGCCGACCCTGCCGCTTCTTTTTGGCTTAAAATGGCGCTTCGTTCCGCGTTGTGTCGCGATCCCGTAGATGCCGCGCACGATTCGGAGATCCTGGCACGACTGTTGGAAGAAAGGTGCGACCAAATCCTGTCGGAGAGTTGATCACATCTGTTTCACGTATCCTGCAAGTGTTTCTGCGTCGCCCATCTTCGGCGTCACGGGTTATTCTGCCTCTGCGCTCGGTAGTATTGTCGGCATGTAGCGCAGTCCACAAAATCCAGAGATCTGTTGCCTCTATAATGTGCCGTCCACAAATCGGGCAGATCTCGTGCGCCCAACGGAACCACCCAGGTCGCGGGGGAAAGAAGGACTATATGCCTGATATCACATCCCGAAAGCGTGGAAAGAATAGACAGAAAATCCCCCGCATCGGACCGGAAGAGGCGGCACGAGTCTTTGCAAAATGTGAGCAACTGCTGGACAAATCTGCTGCGTTCGTTGAAAACCTGCGGCAGGTCGGTTTCGCGCGATTCCTGGCTCCGCTGCACGAGCAGATCCTGGAGCTCGCGGTGCAGCCAGACTCATGGGGCGAGCGAACTAGGGCTCGTCTGATCTCTGAAGTCTTTACCGGCATTAAAGGGATTCCAGCTGAAGAGGCGAGCGTGGAGGAAATCGCGCAGGTGTCAAATTGGTTCCGTGCTTCCTTCTCGAATTAGGACGCCGTAGACGACACATTGAGATCGAATTTCCTGCTGATCCCTGCGATTCCGCTGCACGCTTTGGGCTCCGCGCCGGGCCGGCCCGTCCGATCCATTCCATCGACAGCGAGTAGCTAGTCCGGGTTGTCGCCGAGGCCGGCGAGGATCTGGTCGGCCTTTGCTATTTCGGAGACCAGCCGACCCGCGAAAAGATTGAGGCATGCCTGGCTCTCAAAGGCTCAACGCCCGATTCCTAACCACTGGCCTGCGGTTGCCTTCTCTCGTTCAAAAAGAAACATTAGAAAGCTCCACACGGCGCCGCGTTTCCTCCCGGCAGAGTGTCGCGCGAGTGATTGATGCTGGAAGTCGCTGGAGATGCGAAATCCCGGCCCGACAAAGGTCGATCGGCACAATCACTCGCGGGGCGATCTGCCCACAAGATCTGGTCGAGGGCGAAGCTTGGCCCCTGACAGGAATCGCCTATGCCGGTCGAGCCGGAAGACAAAGTCAGGGCCCTTCATCCTGATATCCTGATACTGTTAGAGTGTGAATCGAAGAGGGTGAAATGAGCCTTCCTGAGAATTCTTCGTGGAAAACACGGCTGGTGGAGCGTGGGTTCCCGGATCGTTCATTTGACATTGAGTTTTGGCAGGAGCAGGGAGATGAAGCCATCTTTTCTGCAGCATGGGAAATGGTGGAATTAGCTGAGGAAATCAGCCATGGCAGAAAGCCCACACTACAGAGAACTGCTACAGCTCTTAAACGAATTTGAGGTGGAGTATTTGATCGTCGGTGGCTTCGCAGTCATGAAATACGGCGAGCCTCGTTACACGAAAGACCTCGACGTGTGGGTACACAATTCAGCGCAGAATTCAATCCGAGTAGTTGCAGCGCTCAAACAGTTCGGGGCTCCTCTGGATTATGATGGGATAAATGCAGAAACATTCACCGGAAAACAGGTGGTCTACCAAATTGGAGTCGCTCCCGTGCGCGTTGATATTCTGACCGAAATAACGGCCGTCGAGTTCTCCGATGCGTGGAAAAAAAAGGTCGCAAGCAGTTTCTTCGGTGTTCCGGTGCATTTCATTTCCCTGGATGACCTTTTGACCAACAAGCGTGCTTTAGGTCGTGACAGCGATCTAACGGACCTTAAGCGGAATTCGAACGCAGCAAAACCAGAAAACTAGGCTGCAACAAGCCCTCTTCCGATTCTGGCTCGCACACTCAAAATCCGAACCGCCTGAGCGATTGCTAACAGGGCTCGCAGTCGTCAATTGCGAGCAGTCTGACAGCCTGCAACTAGCTGCGGCTCTGAGCTGGTGTCAACAGCATCCGGCAAAGAGAGACTTTGTGTGCGCACATCAGTGACCATCCGAGGGCCGCAATGGCGGCTGGTTTCTACGTCCTGGAACTCACCCGAGGTCGTTCCCAAGTTTTTCTCCGGAACATATTTCGTTAACCCGGTCGAGCGTCGATTAGCGCAATCATTCGCGGATCCATCCCCGCTTGCTCCTCTGCCCGGAAGGGCAGCCTCCTCGTCCGGCTGTTCTCGCTCTGGGATCTCGAAATAGGAGGCACCGCCATGACTTCCACCCCGACCCAAGCCCAAAGTGAGCCGACTTCGCGGCCGCCTCGTGCAGTGGCGCATCACGGAATGGAGCGACGGCGGCACGCGCGGGTTGATGATGCCCTATGCCGATCCACGGGCGTACAGCGACCGGCTCAATAACCTGCTTACCCCTGCTGGCTGGACGCGCAGATACACGGTGCAGGCCAGCGCACCGGTTCAACGCAGCAAGCGTGGACCGGCGGCGAAGATCTTGGTCACGTGCGAAGTAACGATCGCTTGTATCGGAACCAACTCGGGCACCGGAGAAGAATGGTCCGATAAAGAGAACGCACTGACTGCGGCGGAGGCTCAGGCCTTTAAGCGCGCTCTGTCCTGTTTCGGGCTTGGCCGCTACTTGTATGACACAGACGGCGAATGGATCGAACTGGACCAGCTCGGCATACCAAAGAAGATCCCCAAACTGCCGCGTTGGGCGACGCCGAAGGGATGGCTCGCGGGGCTCCGGCCGAAGCCTCGAAGGAACCGTCATGCGTTAGTTCGTGCCAATGGGCACGGCGGCAATCGTGACTTCGCAGGTCAAGGAGTCAATGGCCATGGCCAAAGCCTTGTCGCTGCGATCGAGGCAATGGAGAACAAGATCGGCCATCGCCTGTATCGCGGTTTGCTGAAGCGCGTTGCGAGGGCCTGGAGCCCGCAACAGATACGAGAGACCACTGTGCTCGAGCAGGTGTTGGCGCAGATGCAAGGCGCTGAACGGGGAGTGGCGCGCCTGGAGACTGCCCGGGCAAGACTCGCGCCACAAGTCGTCGACAAGACGGAGGGTCCAGGGGCGAGTACCCCCGCGCAAGACTCGCTCTCGCAAATCAAGCCTGGCCGCCGGATGTATGGGGAGCGTGTTGGACGGGATGACTCAGAAACTCCATCCCCCGTCGAGGCACGCGGGTAGTCTTCTTATTTATTTAAGGATAGACCGATATCCTTTAATAGCGGAACTGCTTATTAAAGGACGACTCCCCCGACATAGTTTTTCGTCGTCGGACACGTCTCACGCCATCCGCCTGGTCAAAGTCGCCCGCCGATCTGTCCGTCTTGAAACCCAATTTGTCGTTGTGTCTTCGATTTCCAACGGGGTGTTTCCCTATGACCGCAGCCATTGCTCCGCGTACATTTGCTCGTCCCGCTCCTCCTGCCTTTGAGAGTTCCCCATTGCTTAACCTGCTCATCGTGGATGATGACCGGTTGGTCCGCGAAGCCTGCCGTGAAGCCGCGATCGCTCTCGGATACCACACAACCACGTCTCAATCCGCCGAGCAGGCGCTTTGGTCGATCGACTCCCAAGCCATCGACGTTGTCCTTCTCGATTTGAACCTGCCTGAGCCGGGCAGGCTAGATATCTTCCGCGAGATCAAGAATCGACGTCCAGATATTGAGGTCATCCTCGTCACTGCGAATGCCACCGTCGATTCGGCAGTGGAGGCCATGAAGAACGGCGCCTACGACTACGTGGCCAAGCCCTTGGACTTGCGGGAGTTGAAGCTCGTGCTGGAAAGAGTGGAAGAGCGCCTCAAGCGAAAAGTCGAAAATCGCAGATTGAGTGAGAGGATCAAGGCCGAGAAGGGTTTTGGCAACATGATTGGGCGTGCGCCAGAGATGGATAAGCTCTACCGCATCATTGGTAAGGCGGCACACTGTGTTCATCCGGTGCTGATTCTCGGCGAGAGCGGCACTGGCAAGGAAATGGTCGCCCGTGCCATCCACCATTCTGGCCCGTTTTGTGACAAACCGTTTGTGCCAGTGGATTGCGGTTCGCTTGTTCCTGCGCTGATCGAGAGTGAACTGTTCGGATATGTGAAGGGCGCATTCACCGGCGCCGTGCAATCCAAACCAGGACTGCTGGCAATTGCCGAGGGCGGGACGGTCTTCCTCGACGAAGTAGCGGAACTTCCACTCGATCTCCAAGCGAAGATGCTGCGCGCTCTGCAAGAGAAAGAGATTCGTCCGGTCGGCAGCACGAAACAGATTCCTATTAACGTGCGTATCCTGGCCGCCACCAACCGCGATCTGGAGCAGGCGGTCGGCCAGGGTTTGTTCCGCCGTGACCTTTATTTCCGGCTAAATGTTTTGAGCCTGCGAATTCCCGCGTTGCGTGAGCGGCGGGAGGATATTCCCCTCCTGGCCGTAAGCTTTCTTGAGCGGCTTTCGCGGGCGTCGGGAAGAGCTCACGCACTGAGCGACCAGACGGTGAAAGCGCTGCTAGCCTACGACTGGCCGGGAAATGTACGTGAACTGGAGAACTGTATTGAACGGTGCTGTGCGATGAATTCCGGTCCCGTGATTCACACTGCCGATCTGCCCAGTCCGATCACCGGCGTGGCGGCACAACTAGCCACCAGAGCACCGGAAATAAGAATTATCAAGATTGCGGATTTGGAGAAGCAAGCCGTTCTCGGAGCGATAGCGCAGTTGAATGGGGACAGGATGCTGGCCGCGAAGCTGCTCGGGATCGGCAAAACTACTCTTTACCGCAAGCTGAAGGAATATGCAGAAATTCAGTAATCCTCCGCGATAGCGGAACTGTCCCTCTGCTCGAACATATTGTCTCTCCAGTCTCACGTCCCTTCTTTCTCCGACTGCCCAAAAGTCCAGTGAACAATTCTCGCCCAACAACAGAAGGAGGTGCTTGTGAGCCCACGCATCTCCGCAGTCCAACACCTCCGTCCACTACGAGGCGGCGCGCAGTCTCACCTGCTCAAAGCGTCTGACGGCTACTGCTACGTCACCAAATTCCAGAACAATCCGCAACACGTTCGAGTGCTGGCGAACGAAATGCTGGCCACACGCCTGGGGCTGGCGCTGGGCCTGCCCATGCCGCGGGTTGCCGTGATCGAGGTCTCCGAATGGCTCATCGAAAACACAGAAGATCTTCGAATTCAGCTTGGCGTTACAAAGATTCCGTGCCGGAGCGGCAAACAACTGGGATCGCTCTACGTGGGCCCAGAGAGCCCCGATCGGCCGCTCGACTACCTGCCGCACGAGCTGCTGCAGAAAGTAGTGAATGTTGGTGACTTCGCTCGTGTGCTTGTGCTCGACAAGTGGGCGTGTAACAGCGATGGGCGGCAGGCCGTCTTCTCTCACAAAACACCACGAGCTCGGCGGTATACCGCAACCTTCATCGACCAGGGCTACTGTTTCAATGCCGGCGAGTGGACTTTTCCGGACTGTCCTTTGAGAGGTGTCTACGCGAACAATTCTGTGTACGAAGGTATCGCAGGGTGGGAAGCGTTTGAGCCGGCGCTGACTCTGGCAGAAGAGATGGACTTAGACACAATCTGGCGGTGCGCTGCCGACATTCCGGAGGAATGGTACGAAGGAGATCGGGACGGTCTGAATCGGTTGGTGGAGGCGCTCTACAATCGCCGCCAGAGCATCCGGCAGCCGATCGCCACCTTTCGTAAATCGAACAGGAACCCATTCCCAAGTTGGAGTTGCGCGTCGACATTCAATGGCTTGCCTGCCGTCATGCAGGACGAAGCTGTCGAAATTGGGTAGGATAGGAAACCTCATGGAGCTCTACATCATTGCGGGCCGAACGGTGTCGGCAAAACGACTTTCGCCAGCACCTTTCTCCCGAAATATGCCGATTGCACGAACTTCATCAATGCTGACTTGATCGCTCACGGGATGTCGCCCTTTTCTCCAGAAGCTGCCGCCGTGCGCGCTGGCAGACTGATGCTCACCGAAATCAAGTTTTTTCGCCGCGGCGCGACACCTTCGCTTTCGAGACAACGTTGTCAGGGCGAAGCTATTTGAGGTTGATTCGGCACCTCAAGAAGCAGGGGATACAAGGTGCATTTTTTTTCTTGGCATTGTCCAGGGTTAGAGACCGAGTGTTGAAGGGCGGACACGATATACCTGCAACGGTAATCCGCCGTCGATTCGGCCGCTAGATCAAGAACTTCCTTGCTGAGTATCGCCCTCTCGCGGATTCCTGGTATCTATTGGATAATTCGGGCAGAACGCCGGCCGTAATCGCTTTGGAAAAGGCGCATAAGCTTCGTATGATAGACGAAGAGAATTACGATACGCTGATCGCGCGCTACGGGTGACGAATGAAAAGAGCTTCCAAACTCATTCTCAGACTGCCACTGGAGAAACGGGCTGAAATGGCATTCAAAGAGGCAGTCGAAGAGGTCATTGATGAACACGCTCGCTTAGGCCTGCCGCTCCACGTTTGGCAGAACGGCAAGGTGGTGGGTTTGTCAGCGCGAGAAATACGGCACGATTCTGCAGTGACGCAGGGCAAATAGAGCAAGGGCCTTTCCGCAACGATTTGTTCCACGCTCGTGATTGCCGCACCGAGAACATCACTGACCCAACTCCCAGTTGTTGAATTGCAATACCACCGTGCGAGAGCATTGCGACGCTCGGCTTACGGCGAGGAGGGTTGTCTATGCGTCCTCATGGACAAACGAAGCTAGGCTTTTTCCCACTTCCGAAAGCGGAGGCCAAGCGGCTGAAGAATTGGCTCAAGTTTCCCGAGCGATTCTCGGCCGTCGATCCCTGCGTCGGCGATGGCGTAGCGTTCGCTCACTTGCTTCACGACGTAACAGCTCATCGCTACGGTATTGAAATCGATGCTAATCGGGTAGAACAAGCAAAGGCATTAGGAATCGACACTCTGCAGGCGAACGCTATGGATGTCCGGTCCCAAGCGGAATCGCTGTCTTTGCTCTACCTGAATCCTCCGTACGACTGGGAAGCCGGAGAAAGCAACAATCGGAGGTTGGAGTTCGTCTTCCTGGAACACACTTACCGCTGGCTCAAATCTGGTGGCGTTCTTCTATTCGTGATTCCACAGCTGCGATTGGCGAAATGTGCGAGGCTTCTGAGTGAACATTTCGCCGATTTGCGCGTGTTCCGACTCACCGAGCCGGCTTGCACCCAATACAAGCAGATCGTAGTGCTTGCGACTCGTCGCAAGCGAAATGCCCGACCTTCAGACGCGGCGTTGTTGGATTCAGTGCGATATCTGGAAGCACTGGCAACGAAGGACGAGCTGGAACCTCTAGACGACAATGCTGAAGTTCAGTACGAGGTTCCTGCCTCGGAGTCGGCTGTGCTGACCAACATGGGCATTCCATTGGACGAAGTGGAGGACTTGTTGCTGGAATCCGCCGCGTATCGTCAAGCGGGCCGTGTGCTTCTACCCAAGCTAAATGACGTCAAAGGCCGGCCGCTCACACCCCTGCATGGCGGGCATGTCGGCCTGCTCTGTACAGCAGGCATGCTCAATGGAGTATTCGGCGAAGGACAAGATCGTCACATCGCCCACTGGCGCTCTGTGAAATTCACTGACCACTGGGAAGAACGGGAAGAAGACGGAACCAAAATCCTGCATGACCGGGAGAGGTTCTCGCATGAGCTGACACTAATCTTTGCCAATGGAAAGACTCAGGTTCTCACGCACGAGAAGAAGGAGTCCGAATGAAAAACGCCCACCTTCGATTCGGCTGGCTGACCTTCGTAAAGAGCACGGAGAAGACGACCACCAGCATCAAGCTGCGGCTCGACCGCTTTATCGGGGAGGTATTGCCCGATCCGCCCCGGGAGGCCAAGGCCCATCTCATTTCCGTGATCGGCGGCGACACGCAAATTGCGGCTGTCAGCGCCGCGGTTTCCCTGGGAGACAGGTTCATGGTGGAAGGGCCAGGCGTCCAACCGATTCGAGTATGTCTCGACCGAAATGCACAGTGCTTCAAAGGCTCAGTGCAACTCGCGGGACGCAAAAAACCACTGCGCCACCTCATTGGCTTGTCGGAAGAATTCGCTTCGAGCAACGTTTCGGCGAGTTCGGGAAGAACTCTACTCGCAGGCTCGGGTAGCCGGTTCATTTGGTCGTCTGTGGCTCACATCCACGGAATTCCAGGAGTGCCGGAATGGGCTGACTGGTTTGCCGGCGAATTGGAAACGCACAAGGCCATCGTCCGTATGCTCGGGATCGGATGCGATCCGGTACTGGTCAAAGGCGAGAAAGAACGGTTTCTGGACTGGCTCAGCTGGGGCGTTGAGAGTGAGGCCATCAGGTTTCCAGTGGAAACAGGTTCGATTCACTGGCCGAGCTTGAGCCTGCAAGACATCTTCGTGCCAGTCAGTTAACCACTTCGCACCACCCTTCCATCGTTTTCCTCCGTTGCTCGTTTTCTCGTTGTCTTCTGGAAATCCCTTCGCTCGTCGCTGAGGCCCTCCATGCCCGAACTTTCCACGATCTATGACTATATGCGCGCTCATGCGGCACTTTTGGGAGAGCGCATTCTTCAAGAGTATCCAGCACTCCATCCTTTCGACGATCCAATTTCCCCTCGGATCGCAGGGCTGCTGCGAAAGCCCTTTCCCGCCCAGACCATCGCCATCATGGGAGTCGCAAAACGATGGCAGGGGGCGCGGACCGGCATGGTCGTCGCCGAGTGCGGCACCGGCAAGACGTTGATCTCTCTGGGAGCGATTCATGTCCACAGTGGAGGAAGTCCGTTTACCGCTCTGGCCATGGTTCCGCCACACCTGGTCGAAAAGTGGGCGCGGGAGATTTTCTTAACCTTGCCCGGAATACGCGTGTTCCTGATTGACGATTTGCGAAATGGCGGAGACGAGAACAAATTCCACGGAGTGAACGAAGTGCGATTGAGGCAGGGGCGCGTCGTCCGGGAGGGACTGCGCACAACGCTCAGTGAAATGCGGCTGCGCAAGGATTCCCTGAGTTCCCGGAAACGCTGGCTGTCGCTTTGCGGGAGACCATCGCTGTTTATCGTCGGGCGTGAACGAGCGAAGCTCGGTTACTTCTGGCGCCACGCGTACCGGGTACCACATTCTGGCCCCTACATTGGCTGCATAGTGAATTCCGACACGGGCAAGCCAGTATTTGTCGATGACAGCCGGTTGACGGCAGGTGAGTTTGAGAAGGTCAAGATCGCCGAGACGATTGAGACCAGGGAAGGGAAGTCCTGTCGGCCGATTCACAGTCCTCTGTGGCAGGCCGATCCCGACAAGATCCGCCGCATGGCGCCGATTGAGTTCATCGGGCGCTACATGCCGGAATGGTTTGACTATGCGATTTGTGACGAGATTCACCAACTGGCCGGCGACACCGCCCAGGGAAATGCTCTGGGCACACTAGCATCCTGCACTGACCGGATCGTCGGGCTGACCGGCACACTCCTCGGTGGCTATGCGGATGATCTTTTTAACACGCTCTTCCGTCTCGAAGCGAGAAGGATGAAGGAGCATGGCTACGAATGGGGTACGACGGGACGCAGTTCCTTCATTCAGGATTACGGTGTTCTGGAGACCATCACCAAGGTCGAAGCAGCCAACAATGCCTGCTCCAAGGCTAAAACCACGAGCACGGTCCGGCGCAAGCCCGGAGCGTCTCCGCTATTGTTTGGCGAATTCCTCATGCAGTTGTGCGCCTTTGTGTTTCTGGAAGACATCTCGGGAGAACTTCCGCCATACGAGGAAACCTACCTGAGCGTCCCGATGGACGCTCCCATCCTGGAAGCGTATCATGCTCAACACGCTCCTGGTCTATCCAGATCATCCGTACGGCCTTGGAACCCTGTACGGTACGGAGTTCGATCCTGAACTCAAGCGCAACGTCCGATTCGTCATTGCAGACACGCGCGACCTTCCTGAAGACCGCTTGTACTCCAAAGAACGCAGGCTGATCGAAGAGATCAAGAAGGAGTTGGCGGACGGGCGGCGGTGTCAAGTCTTTGCGGTATACACGCAGAAGCACGATGTAACAGCGAGGCTGCAACGAATCCTGAGCCACGAAGGAATCCGCACGGCTGTTCTGCGTTCGAGCGTGGACACATCGAAGCGGGAAATCTGGTACTCGAGACAAATCAAAGACGGCGTGCAGGTAGTGATCTCTCATCCCAAACTGGTGGAAACAGGATTGGATTTGTTGGATTTCCCAACCATCATCTTCTATGAGTCGGGATACTCGCTGCACACCCTACGGCAAGCCAGCAGGCGATCCTGGCGCATCGGGCAGAGGCGGCCGGTGCGGGTGAAGTTCCTCTGCTACGAAGGAACCATGCAGACCGCCTGCTTACGGTTGATGGGAAAGAAACTTCTGGTGGCACTGACGATGGAGGGCAAGTTCGCCGGTGAGGGACTGCAAAACATCGACGAAGATGACGACATGCTGTCGGCCATGGCGCGGGAATTGGTCGAAAGGAATGGAATTGGGGAAACGGCAGACGCCGTCTGGAAGGCGCTCAATACGGAACATAAGAAACTATTCCCGACGACATCCAACTCCAATAGAGCTCCTTCCCATGACGCACCGGACGTTCTGATCGGGACCCAGCTCGACTCGGCCTGTCCGGTGGAGGGATTGATTGGCACTTCCACCGTCGTCGCATTCGGACAGCGACCTGAATCCCTGGCGGGTAGAAGACGGCGAGCAAGGCCCGCGGTCCCGGAACAAGCGTCGCTATTCAGCTGGAGTTAAATCAGGCAAAATAAGGGAGATATCTCGGCGCCACTTGGCCGGTCGTTGGAAAATGCGGCCTTCCGGTGATTTAGGGGGGCGAGCCCAAGGAGTTGGAAATGTTCACACCAAATCTGAGCATTCTCCCAGCGCCCCAGAGGCGACTTTGGGGGGAGTTGAGAGACACTCCGCAGGCATTCGTTCTCTATGGAGGTACAGCCCTGGCGCTGCGGCTGGGACACCGACAATCGGAGGACTTCGACTTTTTCTCCAGCCGGCCCTTTCAGGCCGCTTCACTGCGCGAGAGCATCCCTTACCTGAAACACGCGGAAATGAGCCAATTCCAGGACAATACACTCACAGCGCTTGTGGATCGGAATGGCCCGGTGAAGCTGTCGTTCTTTGGATCTGTGGGAATCAAACGGGTACAGGATCCCGACATCGCCGAGGAGAACGGAATTCAGATCGCTTCTCTGCTTGATCTTCTCGCATCAAAACTGAAGACGGTTCAGTCGAGAGCCGAAGCGAAGGACTATCGGGATATTTTGGCCTCGTTCGACGCGGGCTTGAGCCTAGCGGATGGGCTGGCGGCGGCAGCGGCGGTCTATGGGAAGGATTTCAATGGAGCGCTAAGCCTAAAGGCGCTAACGTTCTTCGAGGATGGTGATCTTCCCAGCCTGACACGCGCAGTGCAAAAGCGACTGCTTGAGGCCGCAACCTCGGTCACTCTAAAACAGCTTCCACTGGTTGCGGCTAGACCTGGCCTGAGTCAGAGGGAAGAGGGATCATGAACGATTCCGAAGACCTCAAGCGAGTCGCAAAACGCGTGGTTTGGTTCAAAATGCCCGACGAAACGCTCCGAGAACCTAGATTGTTTCTTGCACACTTGATGACGTACGGAACCCTAGAAGATATCGCTACTGCGATGAAGTACTACTCTGAAGCAGATTTCGATCTCGTCTTGCAAGATCCGCCGGCGGGAATCTTCGACCGTCGCTCGTGGAACTATTGGAACCTACGCTTCCACCATGAACCAGTCCCGCCCCTGCCACAGCGCAGGTTTCCCGGAAGCGATGTCGTCGGCGCATAACGGGCGTAGGTCCTGAGGCTGTCGCTCGGAGGTTGTCGACCCACCGTTATCGTCCTTTCAGGAATTTGCTGCCGGCAATCTCGTTGTGCATGTTGAGCAGCCCCCTCTCCTCAGTCCCTCAACCCATACCGCAGTCCCTCAACCCATACCGCCTACGCGGCAGCGGCTTGCGCCGTCGCCATTTTCCCATCTTCAAGAACGTCATTCCAAATCAACAAGGAGGAAAGAAGTATGTCAGAAACAAGTACGCTCATTGGTTATGGCGGCCGGACGATTGGCCGCGAAGAACTAACCCTGGTGCCGACACCGGCGGCAACAGAAACACACCGCCCGGTTCCGCATCACGAAATTGTGCAGGCTCTAATCGAGACGCTCGGGTTTCGCCACATCGGAGTCGTTCACGACGAGTATGCGGTCTCACCAGACGGCATGAAAGCCTTTGGAGTTCTCGACCTCGCAACCGAGATGGAGGGGTGCCGCTTCTCAATCGGGTTGCGCAACTCCCACGACAAGAGCATGCGTTTGGCGATGACCTGCGGCTATCGCGTGTTCGTGTGCTCGAATATGGCGTTCGCCGGGGACTTTACTCCGGTGCTTGCCAAACACTCGAAGTCGTTCTCACTCGTCGACTGCATTTCGGTGGGCGTAGATCGGATGCAGCGAAACTTCGAGCCGATGCGAACGCAGGTGGAAGCGTGGCAGAGAAGTGAATTGACGGATGTCACTGTGAAAGTGGTCATCTACGAGGCGTTCGTCGAGGGCAAACTCGAAGCACCCAAGCACCTTGCCCGCACCGTGCATGACCTCTACTTCGAGCCGAAGTATGAGGAATTCCAGCCGCGGACGATCTGGAGTCTTTCGAATGCGTTCACTTCCGCATTCAAGGAACTCGATCCCATTCCACAATTCAAGGCGACGGCCAAACTGGGCGAATTCCTGGAGGCCCGGTTCACACAGTCGTTCTAGCGGGCGGGGCGGTGTCGGCACGACCGCCCGGGGTGAAAGGCAATCGCCAAACCCTATTCGGCGATAAAAAGGATTGAGATTTCAAAACAGCCCACGTCCACACCCATAATCGCTTGACTACGCCGCTACATCCCAGCCCGCACGTAGACTCTGTCGGCTGCGACCAACTCCGCATTCGGCACCTCCGTACGGAGCTTGAACTGTTGGAACCCAGCCTTTCTTTCTGGCTTGGCGAGAAACGTCAGCAGGTATTGGCGAGTCAACCGGTGGTTTAAATCATCCAGATAAGGAGCAAACGAGACTGGAGCGCCGAAGCCGAGGTAGAAGGATTCTCCTCCGGTCTCGTCGGAAATCTGGGAAAGATAGTTC
>WNFR01002274.1_pt1 | contig 20045 bp, 16 predicted proteins | sample 5400221 | NCBI WGS metagenome assembly WNFR01 (sample SAMN13153357, study PRJNA577476) | soil metagenome | isolation source: 40 cm soil under Madrone tree | place: USA:California | collected 2016-06-14 | reverse complement strand
GAACGAGTCGCCGTACAGGTAGCGCGTGCCCGGGTGCTCGGGCGTCGGGCACGGCCACTGCAGCCCGCCCTCGCGGTCGAGCCGCGCGTGCGAGAGACCACCGAGGAATGGGGTGAGGCGCGCCATCTCGTCGAAGATCTCCGCCGCTCCCGGGTAATCGAACTGCGAGCCGACACCGACGCCCACGCGCCTCGCCACGCGCTTGGCCAGCTCCGCGGTGATCCACCAGTCGGCCCGCGCCTCGCCGGGCGGCGGCAGGGCGGCGCGCACGCGCTGGACGCGCCGCTCGGAGTTCGTGAAGGTGCCTTCCTTCTCGGCGAAGGCCGCCGCGGGCAGGAACACGTGCGCGCGCTCGGCCGTCTCGTGCAGGAAGAGGTCCTGGACGACGAGAAAGTCGAGCTGATCGAACGCCTTCTCGGCGTGATGCAGGTCGGGCTCGGACAGCAGCGGGTTCTCGCCGACCACGTACATCGCGCGCGTGCCGCCCGTGAGGCAGTCGTCGACCATCTCGGTGACGACGCGGCCGGTGCGTCCGGGCGGCCGGACGCCCCAGGCGGCCTCGAAGCGCGCCAGCGTCTCTTCGACGTAGTGCTGGTAGCCCGGCAGGTTCGTCGGGATGCAGCCGGCGTCGCCGCAGCCCTGGACGTTGTTCTGGCCGCGCAGCGGCGAGATCCCGCTGCCGGGGAAACCCATTTGCCCGGCCACCAGCGAGAGGTTCAGCAGCGCGTGGGCGTTGTGGATCCCGTTGACGTGCTGGGTGATGCCCATGCCCCAGACGAGACAGGAGCCGGAAAACGCCGGCTTCGCGTACCAGTGCGCGGCCTGGGCGATGTGGCGCGCGGGCACGCCGGTGACGCGTTCGGCATGGTCCAGCGTGTAGGTCTCGAGCGCGCCGCGCCACGCGTGGAAGCCCTCGGTGCGGTCCCGGATGAAGCGCTCGTCGGCGAGCCCCTCGTCGACGATCACGCGCGCCATCGCGTTGAACAGCGCCACGTCGGTGCCGGGGCGCTGCGCGAGCCAGAGGTCGGCCTGGTCGCACAGCTCCACGCGCTTGGGGTTGACGACGATCAGGCGCGCGCCACGGCTCACGGCGCGACGAAAGCGGACGGCGATCACGGGGTGGTTCGCGGACGCGTCCGCGCCGACCACCATGAGGCAGCCCGCTTCCTCATAGTCCTGGTACGAGTTCGACGTCGCGCCCGAGCCCATGGAGGCGAGCATCGCCTCCACCGACGGCGAGTGGCAGAGCCGCGTGCAGTGGTCGACGTCGTTGGTGGCCATGACCACGCGGCAGAACTTCTGCACGAGGTAGCCGTCTTCGTTGGTGGCCTTGGCGCTGGCGAGGGCGCCGAAGCGGCCGCGGTGCGCGGCGAGACCGTCGGCGGCGGCGTCGAGTGCCTCGTCCCAGGTCGCCTCGTGCCAGCGGCCGTCGCGCTTGATCATGGGCCGCGTGATCCGGTCGCGCGCATGGACGAAGCCGGTGGCGAAGCGGCCCTTCACGCAGAGCATGCCGAGGCTCGAGCGATTCGTGGGCGCGTCGTCGGTCATCAGCGCCAGCCGCCCACCTTTTTGACCGAGGGGGAGACCCCCCTCGGACTCCCCACCTCCTTGACCGAGGGGGAGACCCCCCTCGGACTCCCCCTCGCGCACCCTCAACACGATGCCGCAGCCCACGCCGCAGTAGGGGCAGGTGGTCGAGACGGTGCTGGCGATCTTGCCCGACGGCTCCTTCGGCCGCAGCGCGCCCGTCGGACACGTGGCCACGCACTGGCCGCACGACGTGCACACCGAGGAGGCCATCGACCCGTCGCCGAAGACGCCGACCTTGGTCGCGTGGCCGCGACCGAGGAGCGCGATGGCCCCGATCTGCTGGACCTCGTCGCACGCGATGGCGCAGCGGCCGCAGAGGATGCAGGCGTCGCGGTCGAGCACGAAGAACGACTTGCTCGCGTCCTCGTCGTAGGCGTGCAGCGGCGCCCAGGAGGGCTCGAGCCGCCCGTGGCGCGCGACGGCCTCGCCGAGCTGACCGAAGCCGTTCCGGTGCGGAGCGGGCGTCAGCATCGAGCGCGTGAGGTCCAGCACCGTCGCGCGCACGCGCACGACCTCGGGATGCTGCGTGTCCACCACCATCCCATCGCGCGCGGGCAGGTGACACGCGGCCGGCGTCCCGCGCTGCCCGTCGACGTGGACGAGACACGTGCGGCACGCGCCGAGCGCCGCGCGATCGGGATCCTTGCAGAGCTGCGGCAGCGCGATGCCGAGGCGATTGACGGCGTCGAGCACGGTGGCGCCGTCGGCGAGCTCGACGCGACGTCCGTCGACGGTGAGGATCATGTGCGTCTCATGATACGCCGAACTCCCGCGGGAACTCCGCGAGGCCGGAGAGCACGGCGAGCGGCGCCGCCTGGCCGAGGCCACAGAGCGACGCGAGCTGGACCGTTTCCGCCAGCGTGCGCACCCGCGCGACGTCGAGGCTCGTCTCGTCGAGCATCGCGAGCATGCGCGCCGTTCCCTCGCGGCACGGCGTGCACTTGCCGCACGACTCCCGCGTGTTGAACGCGAGCAGCGTGCGCACGGCGCCGCGAACGGCCGCCGCCTCGCCGAGTGCGACCACGCCGCCCGTCCCCGGATTGACCGCACCGCGCGGGATCAGCGGCTCGTCGAACTGGCGCGGGTGCACGACGCTGCCCGAGGGCCCTCCGATCACGACGGCACGCACCGGCGTCTCGGCGCCGCCGCCGATCTCGTCGATCAGCGTGCGCAGCGTGCACCCGACCTCCATCTCGACCACGCCCGGCCGCCGGAGGTGTCCGGAGAGGCCGAAGAGCTTGGTGCCGCGGCCGCCGCCCAGCGCCGCGAAGGCGGCGCCCCCTCGCGCGACGATCGGCACCACCGCGAAGAGCGTCTCGACGTTGTTGATGACGGTGGGCTTGCCGAAGAGGCCGGACTCCACGGGAAAGGGCGGCCGCGTGCGCGGCATCGCGCGCTGCCCCTCGATCGACTCCAGCAGCGCCGTCTCCTCTCCGAGCACGAAGCCGCCGGCGCCACGCCGGATCTCGACCCCGAGCGACAGGTCGGAGCCCAGCACGTGCTCGCCGATCAGTCCCCACTGGCGCGCCTGGCCGAGCGCCACCGCCAGCCGCTCGGCGGCGACGTCGGCCTCGCCGTGGATATAAAGGATGGCGCGCGAGGCGCCCGTCGCGTAGGCGGCGATCAGCGCGGCCTCCAGCAGCCGGTGCGGGTCGCCCTCCATCAGATGGCGGTCCTTGAAGATGCCGGGCTCGCCCTCCTCGCCGTTGACCACGAGGTACTTCGGCGCGCCGGCGGCCGCCCGGCACGCCGACCACTTCACCGCCGTCTGGAAGTAGGCGCCGCCGCGCCCGGCCAGTCCCGCCGCGCGCACTTCCTCGATCACCGCCTCCGGCCGCGCCTCCTCCAGCACGCGCGCGAGCGTGCCGTAGGTGCCGTGGCGGAGCGCGTCGGCGATGTCGTACGGATCGGCGAGACCGCAGCGCTCGGTGAGCAGGCGGCGCTGCGCGGCCATCCAGTCCGGCGCGGCCGCGAAGTCGCGCTCGGCCATGTTGGCGGCGAGCGCGTTGAGCAGGCGCGGCACGGTGTCGGCCGTGACGCGCGCGGCGGTGATCGGCGGCTTGCCGTCGCGCAGCGCCTCGACGACGGGCGCGGCCCAGCACATGCCGTTACAGCCGGCCGCCACGACGGTCCAGGCCAGGCCGCGCCGCTGGACCTCGACGCGCAGCGCCTCCAGCGTTTCGCCGGCGCCCACGGCGAGGCCGCATGTGCCGACGCCGACGGCGAGCCGCGAGCCCGTGCGCCGGCGCTCGGCCTCGCGCCGCAGCACCGTGAAGCGCGCGCCGGGCGAGCCGGCCGTCACCGGCGTCGCCGGCGGTCCGCCGCGACCCGTGAGCGGCGCCGGGACCACGTGGGCGGCGGGCGTATCCAGCAACGCGTCGAGGGCGGCCTCGCTGACACGGCCGCGATAGGCGTGATCGGCCTCGACCACCGGCGCGACCGCGCACGCGAACGCACAGTCCATGGCCTCGAGCGTCACCGCACCGTCGCGCGTCGTCTCGCCCGCCCGGATTCCGAGCCGTTCCTCGCACCGCGCGAGCAGGCGCTCGCCGCCGCGCGCCACGCACGCGACGCCGGTGCACACGCGCACGACGCGGCGGCCCGGCTTGGCCAGCCGCAGCTCCGGGTAGTGACTGGCGACCCCCCAGACTTCGCTCCGGGGCACGCGCAGGTGGGCGGCGACGGCCGCCAGCGTCTCCGGCGAGAGCCAGCCTTCGGCACGCTGCGCGCTCTGCAGCGCGGGCAGCAGCCAGGTCCGCTCGCGGGGAAAGCGCGACACCGCTTCGCCGACGCTCATTTCGCGTCAGCGTACCATCGCCGAGCGCGTCGCCGCAGGACGCGCCGCGTCAGCGATCGAGCGACTCGAGAAACGCCTTCAGCGTCGGGCCCCACTTGGCCCATTCGGGGCCGCTGGCACTGTGACCGAAGTCGCTGTCGATCTCGAAGTACCTCGCGTCGACGCCGGCGTTGGCGAGCCTGTCCATCACGTCGGGCGCGATGGAGGGCGGAAAGAGCGTGTCCGTGCGCGAGAGCACGTACAGCACCTTGGCGCGGATCGCCCGCAGCTGCGGCTCGGTGTTGTAGCTGTCGAGGGCCTTTCGCAGCGTCACCATCGAGTTGGGATCGAACTCGCGCGCCCACGCCGCGGCCATCTCGCGCAGGCGCGCCTCGCGCTGCGCCGGATCGGGGATCGTCACCGCGAGCAGCTCGTTGGCGCCGTAGCGCATGAGGGTCTCGTAGCGGATCTCCGTCATCGTTTCGGGGATGCCGCCGCGCTCGTAGTGCCAGCCGCCATTCCAGTTGGGGTCGAGCGCGAAGCGGCTCACCATCGCCGCCGTGGTGTCGGACGAGCGGAATCGTGGCTGCGACACGACGGAGACGATGCCGTTCATGAAATCTGGATAGGTCACGCCCCACTGGAACGCCTGGAAGCCGCCGTACGACGGGCCCGCGACGGCCACGAGATGGCTGACGCCGAGCGCGGACAGTAGCAGCCGCTGGGCCCCGACGATGTCGCGCACCGTGATATCGGGGAAGTCCGGACCGTACGGCTTGCCGGTGGCCGGATTGACGGAGGCGGGGGCGGTGGAGCCGTAGGAGGAGCCGAGCATATTGGAGGCGACGACATAATAGCGGTTGGTGTCGATGGCCTTGCCCGGCCCGATGAGGCCGTCCCACCAGCCCGCGGTCCGATCGTTCGGCGAGTACTTGCCGGCGGCGTGCCCGCTGGACGTGAAGCCGTGGGTGATGAGGATCGCGTTACGACCGTCGGGCGCCAACCGCCCATAGGTCTCGTACGCCAGCGTCATCTCCGTCAGCACGCGCCCGCTCCGCAGCGGGACGCCGTACGTGGTGAACGTGCGCTTGACGACGGCGTCCAGCGGGCCGCTATCGGCGACGAACGCCGCGCCGTTGCCGCGCGAGGCCGCGCTGGTGCAGGCGACGAGGCCGAACAGGACGGCGAGGAGCAGGGCGACGATCCGCGTGACCATGACGAGCCTCCTTGGGCGACGCGCAGGAAGCATCGCGCGGAGGCGCCGGGTGCGCAAGGCCGGGCGGCAGGATTTCGACGAGCTACTGGTTGCGGAGTTTGCCGGTTTCTTGAACGACGAGCGTGCCGACCGCCTTGGTAAGGCGTTGGCTCTCGCGCAGCATTCCGCCGAGGATGAAGTAGCCGATGGTGACCGCGCCGGCGATGAAGCCGACGCCGATTAGCAGCAGATTGTGAAGCAGATCTTGGGCGAACATGGCTCAGTCTGCGCTCGGCGCAGCGAAACTGTCAACGTCGCCGGGCCGATACGCTACGACGCCGACGTGCAGCGCGATCGTGCCGAAGCCGAAGCGGCGATAGCGCACGTCGCGCAGGCCCGCGCGGCGCATCGCGTCGGCGAGGCCGGGTGGGCTCGCGAAGCGCTCGACCGACTCCGGCAGGTAGGTGTACGCCGCCCGATCGCCGGCGACGAGGGTGCCGATGATCGGCACGATGCGGTGGAAGTAGATCCCGAACACGCGATCCCAGCCCGGCACCCGCGGCCGCGTGATGTCGAGGGTGACCACGAGGCCGCCGGGCATCGTCACCCGCCGCATCTCCGCCAAGCCGCGCGCGAGGTCGACCAGGTTGCGGACGACGAACGCCGAGGTCACCGCGGCGAACACACGATCGCGAAAGGGCAGCGCCAGCGCGTCGGCGGCCAGCAGCGGCACGCGCGTCTCGCCGCGCCGCGCCAGCTTGGGGCGTGCCTGGCTCAGCATGCCCTCGGAAAAATCGACGCCGACCACCATCGACGACGGCCGCACGGCCCGTACGGCCAGCGCGAGGTCGCCGGTGCCGGTGGCCAGGTCGAGCACGGGTCCCGGCGGCGCGCCCACCACGGCCCCGGCGGCCAGCCGGCGCCACGCGTGGTGACGGCCGCCCGTCATGATCGTGTTCATGATGTCGTATCGCCGCGCGATGCGGGTGAACATCGCGCGGACCCGCGCCGCATTCGGGTCGACGACGCCCGCTACCACCACAACCCACCGACGACGGCGGCCAGCACGATCACGGCGATGTAGCCATTGACGTTGAAGAACGCCACGTCGAGGCGCGAGAGATCGCCGGGGCTGACCAGCGAGTGCTCGTAGGCGAGCAGCGCCACCACCGCGAGCCAGCCGATCCAGTAAAGCGGGCCGAGCGCCAGCATCACGCCCAGCAGCCCGAAGGCCGCCGCCGTCAGCGCGTGGCAGACGCGCGCGACGCGCAGGGCCGTCGCGATGCCGAAGCGCGCGGGCAGCGAGTGCAGGCCGTGGGCGCGGTCGAACGCCACGTCCTGGCAGGCGTAGATCAGGTCGAAGCCGGCGATCCACACGGTGAGCGCGAGCCAGAGAACGAACACCGGCGGATCGAAGCGGCCGCGCACGGCGATCCAGCCGCCGGCGGCGGCGATGCCATCGGTGAAGCCGAGGATCCAGTGTGACGTCCAGGTGAAGCGCTTGGTGTAGTTGTAGCCGACGAGGAACAGGAGGGCGACGGGCGCCAGGGCGAGGCACAGGGGATTCAGCCGCCACGCCGCGACCAGCATGAGCGCGGCGCCGCCGATGGCGAGCGCCCGCAGCTCGCCGACGCGCAGCAGCCCCCGCGGCAGATGGCGCGCCGCCGTCCGCGGATTGGCCGCGTCGATCCAGCGGTCCACCACGCGGTTGGTCGCCATCGCGCAGGTGCGCGCGCCGACCATGGCCGCGGTGACCCAGCCGACGGTGCGCCAGCCCGGCCAGCCGCCGGCGGCCAGGACCATCGCGATGTAGGCGAACGGCAGGGCGAACACCGTGTGCTCGAACTTGATCGCGTCGAGCAGGTGGCGCGCGCGGCCTGTCCGCCTCACGATATGGCTCTCGCGCGCATCAGAGGCCGTAGTCGTGCCAGCGGCGCGTGACGAGGTCGCGCATCTCGTCGGTCATGCGGATCTCGTCCGGCCACGCCTGCGCGACGTCGTCGAGCGGCCCCTTCTCCGTCGCGTCCACGCCGAGCTTGCCGCCGTAACGGTGGCGCAGCGCCGCGTGATCGAGGTCGTCCATCGGCCCTTCGAGGATCACGAGGTCGCGCCGGGGATCGATGTTGCCGGTGGCGCGCCAGGCGACCTCCGAGAGGTCGTGCACGTTCACGTGCTCGCTGACGACCACGATGGTCTTGGCGAGCATCATGAGCCCCATGCCCCAGAGCGCCTGCATGACCTTGCGCGCCTGGCCCGGATAGCGCTTCCTGATCGAGACGATGACCATGTTGTGGAACACGCCCTCGGCCGGCATGTTCACGTCCACGATCTCCGGGAGCATCAGCCTCATGATCGGCAGGAAGATGCGCTCGGTGGCCTTGCCGAGCCAGTAGTCTTCCTGCGGCGGCCGGCCCACGATCGTCGTCGGATAGATCGGCCGCGCGCGCCGGGTGAGCGCGGTGAGGTGAAACACAGGGTAGTCACGCGCGAGCGAGTAGTAGCCCGTGTGATCGCCGAACGGGCCTTCGCGCCGGCGCTCGGCGGGGTCCACGTACCCCTCGAGCACGATCTCGGCCTGCGCCGGCACCTCCAGCTCGATGGTCCGGCAGGGCACGAGCTCCACCCCCTCGCCGCGCAGCCAGCCGGCGAAGACGACCTCGTCGATTCCGGGCGGCAGGGGGGCGGAGGCGGCGTAGACCATCGCCGGGTCGCCGCCGAGCGCGATCGCCACCGGCATGCGCGAGGTGGCCCGGTGCTCGTGCTCGGCGCCGCCCTTGTGCGTCTGCCAGTGCATGCCGAGCGTGCGATCGTCGAACACCTGCAGCCGATACATCCCGACGTTGCGCGCGCCGGTGACGGGATCGCGCGTGAACACGCCGGGTAGCGTGATGTAGCGGCCGCCGTCGCCGGGCCAGCATTTCAGGATCGGCAATCCCGCCAGCGACGGATTCGCCGTCTCCACGATCTCCTGGCAGGGCGCGGCGCTCACACGGCGGGGCGAGGCCTTGGCGACGTCGAGCAGCGTGCCCAGTTTCTTCAACTTGTCGAGAAAGGAGCCCGGCATCTTGAGATCGAGCAGCTTCGCGACGCGCGCGCCGAGGTCGTCGAGCCGCTCGACGCCCAGCGCCGTCGCCATGCGCTCCGCGCTGCCAAACGCGTTGACGAGCACCGGCATCTCGAAGCCCTGCACGTGCTCGAAGAGGAGCGCGACGTTGGCCTCGCCCCGGGCCTTCGACACGCGGTCGACGATCTCGGTGATCTCGAGGTCGCGCGAGACGGGCGCGGTCACGCGGCGCAGACGGCCGCGGCGCTCGAGGTGCGCGACGAGCTCGCGCAGGTCGCTGAAGGCCACCGCCCTACTCGTGATGAAAGGTCGCGACCAGCCAGCCGGCGACGACGGGGAAGGCGAGGCTCGGGATGACGCGCACCCAGACGAACTTCCACCCCATGAGCGGCGCCTCCCAGGCGATGATGCGCTGCAGCCCGAAGAGCGACCACGCGGTCATGTAGGTGACCAGCGCGGGCAGGGCGGCGCCGGAGTGCGCCAGCGCCACGAGAAACGGCACGCTGACCATCGGCCCACCGGGCGTGATGACGCCGGCCGCCATCGCCATCACGAGGCCCTTCAGCCCCGCCTCGCGGCCGAAGTAGCGCGAGACGATCTCTTGCGGCACGACGACCTGGAACAGCCCCGCCAGCAGCAGCGCCGGAATCAGCCGTGGCAGCACGAAGCCGAGCATCGAGAGGCCGTTGCGGGCGCCGATCAGCGGGAGCGAGGGGTCCTTGACGTAGGCGATGACGGCGAACACGACGGCGAGCCCCGCGAGGACCAGCGTTGAAAGATCGAGGCGCATCGCCCGGGATTATGGCACATCGTACCCAGGCGGTTTGCCGATGCCGCGCGCGTGGGTCAGGCCGACGCGGCGAGGTCGGAGCGCTCGAGGTACTCGAGGATCCGCGACCACTCGACGGGTTTTGTAAAGACGACGTCGGCTCCCGCTTGACGCGCACGCGTGAGGAACGGCTCGCCATAGCCGGTGACCACCATGACGCGGGTGGCGCGGCCCGACCGCGCGCGAAGCTCGCGGATTAGCACGTCGCCCGGGATGTCGGGCAGCCCGAGATCGCTCAACACCACGTCGAAGCGCTGCTGGGCAACGAGCTCCGTCGCCTCCCGGCCATTGGCGGCAGAATCCACGTCCGCACCCTCGGCGCGAAGGAGGAGCGTGAAAACCTCGCGGATGTCCTGGGCATCTTCGATCACGAGGATGCGAAGGCCCCTGAGCCCCATGGGAATCCTTGTGGAGGCCATACTTAGCAAGGGGGATGCCAGCGGCCTCGTCATCCGTGGAGGATTGCTACCGCACAGGATTGCTATACTGACCGGACGTTGGATGCGCTGGGCGCGAGCCTCATCGAGGGCCTCGAGGACGCGGTGGTCGTGACCGATGGCGCGCTGACCGTCGTGGCCTGGAACGCCGTCATGGAGCGACTCACCGGCGTCGGCCGCAGCGCCGCGCTGGGCCGGCCCGCGGCCGACGTGCTCGACTTCCTGCGCGACGCCGACGTGACCGCGCACCTGTCCCGGGCGCTCGCCGGCGAGACGTCCGCGACCGGCGACGTCCGCTACGAGCTCACCGGCGAGACGCGCGGCGGCTGGATCGCCGCGCGGTACGTGCCGTGGCGCGATGAGGGCGGCGCGATCGGCGGCGTCGTCGGCTTCCACACGGTCGTCACCGAGCGCCACCGCCGCGGGATGTTCGTGCGCGCGCTGGAGTCGATCGGCCAGTCGCTGACGTCCTCGCTGGATCTCAACGAGACGCTCGACACGATCGTCGATCGCGCGCTCGAGGTGATGGCGGCCGACGCCGCGCTGGTGGTCTCCTGGGACGGTGTCGCCTCGGAGTTCAGCGTGCTGCGCGCGGCGGGGCGGCTTTCCGGCGAGTACGCCGGCGCGGGCTCGATTCCCGTGGGCGGCGGGCCCATGAGCCGCGCGATCCTGAACGGCGTCGCCGTGACGACGCCCGATATCCTGCACGACCCGGAGACGTGGCTCGTCCCCGCGCGCCGCGCGCAGATCGAGCGCGAGGGCTTCCGCGCCGTCGGCGCGGCACCGCTGCGCAGCAAGGGTCGCGTGCACGGCGCGCTCGTCGTCCACTACTGGACGGTGCGGGCGCTCAGCGAGGAGGACATGGCGGCGCTGCAGCTGCTGGCCGAGCACGGCGCGCTCGCCCTCGACAACGCGCGCGTCTACGCCGACGCCACGCGCCGCGCCGATCGGCTGCGCGAGCTGACCGACCTCGAGCAGCTCGTGGCCGAGTCGCTCGTCGTCGACGACGTGCTGCGACGCATCGCCCAGGCCACCGCGCGCCTGCTCGACGCGCCGATGGTGCAGCTCTGGACGGCCGACCCCGCCGAGCGCAGCGTGCGGCTGTCGGCCTCCAGCGTGGAGCCCGGCCTGCCCGAGGTGCGCATGCCGCGCACGGTGCCCTTCGGCGAGGGCATCGTGGGCCGCGTGGCCGAGACGAGGACCACGATCTACGTGGCCGACGTGCCGGGCGACCCGCGCGCGCTCTCCGGCGAGTGGGCGCGGGAGACCGGCATCGCGCGGATGATGTCGGTGCCCATCCTGGCCGCCAACGACGACTTGCTCGGCGTGCTGGTCGTGCGCTCGCGCGACGAGTCGTTGTCCATGGACGAGAACCGCGCGCTGATGACGTCGTTCGCGGCACGCGCGGCCATCGCCATGCAGCACGCGCGGATGTACGGCGAGGCCGTGCACCGTGCCGGGCGGCTGCGCGACCTCGTGGCGGTGAGCCAGTCCATCACCGGCTCGCTCGACTCCGCCGACGTCATGCGCCGTATCACGCAGGCGGTGGCCGGCATGCGGCCGGGCGCCCTCGGCGCCGTGCACCTCTACGACGCGGAGCGCGGTGTGCTGCGCGCGGAGGCGCTGTCGGGCGCGGACTGGGAGGGGCTGCCGATCGAGCGGCCGGCCAACGCGGGTCTACCCGGCGTCGTCTTCGAGGCGCAGACGCCCGTGCTCGTTCCGCAGCCGATGATCCACCCGCGCACGCTGGCGCCGGAGTGGTGGCAGAAGCGGCCGAAGGGCACGTACTACGGCGTGCCGATCGCCGTCGGCGACACGTTCGTCGGCGTGCTCGACTACGTGCTGCCCGAGGGCCTGCCCGACGCCGAGGAGCAGGAGGCCCTGCGCCTGCTCGCCGCGCAGGCCGGCATCGCCCTGCGCAACGCCGCCCTCTACCAGACGGAGCGCGTGCAGGCCGAGCGCATCCGCGCGCTGGCCGCCGTCAACCAGCGGCTGTCGAGCGCGCTCGACCTGGACGAGCTGCTGCGCGCGATCTCGGAGTCCGCGGCCTCGCTGGTCGGCGTGCGCTTCGTCGCCTTCTGGCTGGCCGACGAGGCGTCGCGCACGCTGACGCTGTCGGGCAGCAGCGACCCGGGCATCGAGGGCGTCGCGCCGCGCCGGACGGCGCCCTACGACATGGGCGCCACCGGCTGGGTGGCGCGCTATCGCGAGCGGCTCGTGATCGACGACATCACGAGCGACCATCGCATCATGGACGGCGAGTGGCTCGCGCGGTGGGGCCTGACCTCGTACATGGCGTACCCCGTCGTCTCGGGCGACGAGCTGCTGGCCATCGTGGCGCTCCTGCACTCGGCGCCCATCCGCGTGCCCGATGACGCCGTCGACGTCATCGACATGTTCCTGGGGCAGGCGAGCGTGGCCGTGCGCAACGCCCGCCTCTATCGCGAGGCGCAGCGCCGGCGCGACGTGGCCGAGACGCTCGCGCGCATCGCCCGTGAGCTGACCGGCACCCTCGAGGCCGAGCGGATCGCCGAGCTCGTCACCCACGGCCTCGTCGACCTCCTCGGCAGCCGCGCCGCCGCGCTCTACCGCTACGAGCCGGCCACGGGCGGGCTGCGCCAGCTGGCCGTGTACGGTGACGATGCCGGCGCCATGCGGGGCGTGGACATGGCGCCGGGCGAGGGCGTCGTGGGCTGGGCGGTCGCCGAGCGCAAGATCGTCACCACGCCCGACGTGCTGCGCGAGCCGCGCGTGAGCCTGTCGCCCCAGCTGCGCGAGCGGCTGGCCGCCGGCGGCGGCTACGCCGTCGTCGGCGTTCCGGTCCTCACGCGCGACCGGATCGTGGGCGCGCTGTCGCTGGGCGACCGCGTGGGGCACGAGTTCTCCGCCGACGAGCTGCAGGCGCTGCAGGCCTTCGCCGACCAGACGGCGCTCGCGCTGGAGAACGCGCGGCTCTACACCACCGCGCAGGAGAGCCTGGCGCGGCTGCGCGAGACGCAGGCGCAGCTGGTACAGGCGGCGAAGATGTCCGCGCTCGGCCAGCTCGTCTCCGGCGTCGCCCACGAGCTGAACAACCCGCTCAGCGTCATCATCGGCTACGGCCAGCTGCTGCTGTCGCGCGACGTGCCGGCGACGCTCAAGCGGCCGCTCGAGCTGATGGTCTCGCAGGGCGACCGCATGGCCAAGATCGTGCGCAACCTCCTCTACTTCGCGCGCCAGCGCCCGCCCGAGCGCGCGGCGGTGGACGTGCGCCAGGTGATGGAGCAGACGCTCGCGCTGCGGCTCAATCACCTGACGCTCTCCGGGATCCTGGTCGAGCGCGACTTCGCCGGCGCGCTGCCGGCGATCAACGGCGACGCGCAGCAGCTCGAGCAGGTGTTCCTCAACCTGCTGCTCAACGCCGAGCAGGCGATCCTCGAGACCAAGCCCGGGGGCCGCATCGTGCTACGCGCGCGGCTGCGGCCGGACGCCCGGGCCATCCTCGCGCAGGTCGTCGACGACGGTCCCGGCATCCCGGCCGAGGCGCTCCAGCGCGTGTTCGAGCCCTTCTACACCACGAAGACGGTGGGCATGGGTACCGGCCTCGGCCTCTCGGTGTCGTACGGTATCGTGCAGGAGCACGGCGGCCGCCTCAGCGTGGACAGTCGGCCGGGGCAGACGACGTTCACGCTCGAGCTGCCGGTGACGGAGCTGCCGGTGCCGGATCCGGCGGCGCGCGCTCGCCGCGTCTATCACGGCATCGGCAAGGTCGCGCTCGTGGTCGAGGACGAGCCGAGCGTGCTCGACCTGGTGGTGACGCTGCTCGGCGAGAGCGGCTGGCGCGTGGAAGTGGCGCCGGGCGGCCGCGCCGGCCTCGATAGCGTGCTCTGCAACCGCTACGACCTGATCGTGTCCGACATCCGGATGCCCGACGGCAACGGCCAGGAGTTCTACGAGCGCGCGCTCGCGCACGATCCCGCGCTGCGCCGCCGCTTCATCTTCATCACCGGCGACACCGCGGGCGAGTCGGCGCGCGCCTTCATCGACGACACCGAGGTGCCGGTGGTCGAGAAGCCGTTCTCACCGACGGCGTTCGAAGAAGCGGTCTGGCGCCTGATGACGGCCGCCGCTTCGTGATATCGTCCTGATCTCAGCGTGACGTCAGCGTGACCAAGGCCGAGCTCGTGTCGATTCTCGCGAAGACCGCCGGCGGCTCCCGTGCCTCGGCGGACCGCGCCTTCGCCGCCTTCGTGACGAGCGTGCGCGAGTCGCTGCGCCAGGGCCTGCCTGTCACGATCTCCGGCTTCGGCACATTCATCGTCGCCCGGCGTGCCGCCCGCAACGGCCGTCACCCGCGCAACGGCACGGCCATCACGATTCCCGGCGCCCGCGTGCCCAGGTTCCGCGCGAGTCGCGCGCTCAAGATCGCCGTGCGTTGACCGCTCGGTAGGCGCCGCCCCCCGGCCAGCTAGCGCTTGCCGCCGCGCTCGGGGCGCTCGAACTTTTCGAGCTTCTCGACCTTCTCGATACGTTCCGGGCGCTCGATACGCTCCGGGCGCTCGATACGCTCCGGGCGCTCGATGCGGTCGGGGCGCTCGATGCGGTCCGGGCGCTCGACGCGGTCGGCCCGTTCGACGCGCTCCGAACGCTCCAGGCGCGCGGCGCGCTCCACCCGCTCGGGCCGCGCCGATTTCTCGCGCTTACGCGGTGGCTCGGGTATGCGGCCCTCGCCCTTTTCCGGCCGGCGCTCCGGGTCGCGGTTGTCGGGTGTCTTGACCTCGTCGGCGCGCTCGCGAGCCGCCGCCCGGTCGCGCGTCGGCGGCACCGGTCGCGGCGCGGGCGCCGGGGGCTCCGCCACCGTGGGCGGCGTCGACGCGGGCGGCGACACGGTCACGACCGGCGGCGCGGTCTCGATCGGCGCCGGCGGCCCGGTGGGAAGCTGTGCGGCGAGCACGTCTGGCGTCTCCGGGCGCATGGCCCGCCGATCGCGCGCGGCGGCGCGATCGGCCTTGCGCGGCTCGACCATCGTCGCCGGCCGGGGCGGCGCTGCGGGCGGCATCCCCACGACGGCGCGCCCGCCATGGGCGAGCGACGTCGCGCCCGTCATGTCGGAGGACACCGTGGAGCGGACGCTCGGCTCGGCCGCGGCCCCGGCGTGCGCGCGATCGGCGCGAACGGCGCGCCCCTGCTGTTGCTCACCGGGCGAGACGCGGCGGACGCCTTCGCTGGCGAGCCGCGCCATGACGTCCTCGAAGGCGCCGAGACGTCCCTGCAGCGCTTCCAGCTGCGCACGCAGTGCGTCGCCGAGCCCGCGAGGGCGTTCTTTGCCGCCGAGCGGCACCGCGGTCAGCGCCAGGATCGTGAGAACGAGGCCGGCGCCGAACAACGCGGCGGCGATCCCGTGGCCCGTCCGGGTCGGACGCCAGCCCCAGCGTCCGGCGGGATCGGAGTCACGGGTGAACCCGTAGCGCAGGACGAGTGTGCAAACGACTACAGCGGCGAGGACACATGCGGTCGCACTCCAGAACAGCGCGTGCCCATAGATGCTCATACCGCCTGTGTGAGCAAGCCACGGGCCGAGTCAGCGACGAGGCGCGGGCGCCTCGACTTTGTCAAAACGGTGAATGGCGCGCTCCAGCGTCTCTGTCATCTGCCTGACGAGCGCTTCCACGCCGTCGAGCCGTCGCTCGACCGCCTGCGCGTCGGGCTGCTGGCCGGCTGTCGCGCGCGTGGCGGGGCGATCGAGCATGAGCACCACCCCGGCCAGCATCGCCGTGAGCGCGAACGCCACGACGGCAAAGGCGTGCGCGAGATGGGTGGCGAACAGTCGCCGATGTGTCAGCGCGATCGGATCGTCCTCGGCCGGCGGAGTCAGGCCGTATTTGAAGCCGACGGCGCAGACGGCGATGCCCCCGAAGCCGCTCGCCAGCACGCAGCCGAACAGCGCATAGCGGGCGAAGGCGTCCATGTCCTCCGTCAGGTGCAACCGGTGCGCCAGACCGCCGCGGCGTGCAGTTTGCTGCCGGTTTCACGGGCGGACTGTGACGCGGGCTGCGGATTGTCCGCAGCCCGCATCACCGCGCTCAGTAGCGCCCGAACTTCCAGGACACCTCGATGCCGAGGCCGAAATCGGGGCTGCCGTCGGTCAGGCCCACGAACGCGTACGGCGAGACGATGACGGTGGGCGTGAGGCGGTACTGCACGATGCCCGTCAACTCCACCGCGTTGTCACCCCCGGCCACGATCGAGCGCCGCCAGTCGAGCATGACGGTCCCCGCGATGACGGGCGTGAATTGCCGGCCGATGCCGATGCTGAACGCCGGCCGATCGCGGAAATCCTGGTGCGGCGGAGATCCCATGAACGTGTAGCTCACGTCGCCCAGCAGGAAGAACTCACGGAAACGCTTGTCCCACTCGAGGCCGAAGCCGCCGTCCCATTCGCCCGTGCCCAATCCTTTGTGCGCGTCGGCCGTGGGAGCCTTGATCTTGACGAAGGGCGCGAGGCCGGGGACGAATGAATCCGGACCTGCGTCGTCGACGAGAAAGTAGCGGCCCTTGAAGTAGAGATCGCCGAAGCCGGCCTCCTTGCTGCGCCGCTGTCGATCCGACTGCGTGGGCTGGCCGTCGATCACGACCACGCTCGCGTCCGTGTCGAGATAGATCAGCGAGGCGGTCACGCCGACGTCGAATTGCTCGCCGAGATAGCGAAACGTCACCGGCGCATAGAAGCTGCGCGTGGTGTCCTTGGCGCCGAAATCGCCCTGGTCGTAGCCCGCGCCGACCTTCAACTGGAAATGCTCGCGCGCTGGCGCCGGCGATATGTCCGCCCGCTCCGGCGCCTTGCCTTCCTGCGCGCCGGCGCCGCTCGTCGCCAGCAGCACCGCACACAGGGGCGCCGCGGCCACCCGAAGGCTTCGCATGCACACCTCCTCACGCTTCAGGGGATGATGGCGGCCTCAGCAGAGCACACGAAGCGCACGGCGGTCAACGCGCGCGTGCCAGTGCGACAGGCGCGTTGACCCCTCGGTGATCGCATGGTCTAATCGTGCGTCGTTGCGGTGATCCTGGGGGATCGTCTAGCGGTAGGACGCCGGGTTCTGGCCCCGGTAACGGGGGTTCGAGTCCTCCTCCCCCAGCCACTCGCCGCGCATTGGGCGGCCCCATCGTCTAGAGGCCCAGGACACGGCCCTCTCAAGGCTGAAACACGGGTTCGAATCCCGTTGGGGCCACCACCGAACTTGCATCCTCTTCACCCCGTCGTCACGCCGCGCGAATTCCTCTGTGGTGAAAAATGTGTACGACTGGGAATAGCGGGCTGCCGCCCTGCGTACCTCTGATATAAGTCGCTGCGCCTGAGAACCGCCTGCGGGGGCAAAGGGGCCGGTGGAAAAAGGGGCAGAGTTCCAAGCCTGTGTGCGGGCCTGTCTGGACTCTCTGCACAACTATGCCCGGCTGCTCGCGCGGCCTCCGGAGGACCACGAAGACCTGCTCCAGGATAGTCTCATCCGCGCCTTCAGGGGATTCGACTCGTTCGACCGCGCCTTGCCGTTCAAGGCGTGGATGTTCGGGGTCATCCGGAACACGTACATCGATCGGTATCGCCGCCGGAAGGTGCGGCCTCTGGAGCAGCCGCTCGACGACGAGGAGCTGTCCGCGTCGATGGACAGCCCGCTCTATTCGATTCCTCTTGCCCCCGAGGACATCCTGCTCCGCCAGGAAGCGATCGAACAAGTCCGGGAGGGTATCCGGCGATTGCCGCTCCTCATGAGAGAGGTCGTGGAGCTGCGAGACATCGAAGAGCTCTCCTACCGGGCCATCGCGACCATCATCGATCGACCGATCGGGACCGTCATGTCCCGCCTCTATCGAGGGCGAAACCTGCTCAGGACGTATCTCGTCGAGCCGCGGCGGCAGCCCGGGCAGGCGACACGGATACCCCATTGAATTGTGATACAGCGAAGTCCCACGTCTTCCCCTACGTCGACGCCGAGCTGTCGGCGGAGCTGCGGGACGAGATGGACGCGCATCTCGCGGGTTGCCGGTCTTGTCAACGTCTCGTCGAGCAGGAGCTCCGCTTCCGGGACGCCTACGTGTCCCGACTGCGCCCCGATCCGGCGCCGGCGCACCTCCGAGAGAGCGTTGACCGCCTGCTCGACGGCCTCGGCGGAAAGGTCGACGGCGGACGATGGACCCGGTACCGCCGGTTGATCCATGCGGCGGCGGCTCTCGTGCTGCTCGCCGTGGGCGTGGCGCTCGGGGTCGGACTGAAGTCGATGCTCCAGCGAGGCGACCTCCTCGCCGAGTTGACCGAGGCCTCGGTGGACCAGCACGAGAAGCTGGCCAGCGGGCTGTTACCGCCGGACCTCGTCGACGCCTCGCCGAAGACGGCCGAGGCGTGGTTGCGCCGGCGACTGGACTTCAACGTGAGCGTCCCCGAGCTGAAGACCACGAACCTGAGCCTCGTCGGCGCGCGGATCTCTCATCTCGCGAACGTCGAGGTGGCCGCGCTCGAATACCGGCTCGATCAGAACAATGTCTCGCTCTTCGTCATCCCGGCGGCGGCGTACACACGGCTGGGCCTGCGCGAGAAGCCCAAGTTCAAGGTGCTCAAGCATCGCGGCTACGACGTGATCATCTGGCGGCAGCACGGAACCGGATACGCGCTCGTCTCCGAGATCGGCAACCGCTCGTGCTTCGTCTGTCACTCACCCGACGAACGGCTCGACGCGCCCGTGGAGTCGCCCCACCACGGCACGTCCCTGAACGGGAGGACGGATTCATGAGATCGTCGCTCGCTCTGACCGCCGGCCTGGCCATGCTCCTCGTGGCGCACGGATCGCACGCCGCCGCGTACGACGTGGTTCCGGTCGCCGACGGCGGAACGATCAAGGGCAAGGTCACGTTTGCCGGGACTCCCCCCGGGAAGAAGAAGGTCATTCCGACCAAGGACAAGGAGGCCTGCGGCAGTGCGGTCCGGGAGGTCGACCAGATCGTCGTCGGCCCGGACAAGGCGGTCCAGGAGGCTGTCGTGTACCTCAAGCAGGTCGACAAGGGTAAGGCGTGGGAGAAGCCCGCGAAGCCCGCGGCCATCGAGAACCTCAAGTGCGACTTCGTGCCCCACGTCCAGGTCGTCCCGGCCGGCGACTTCGAGATCGTCAACTCCGATCCCGTCCTGCACAACACGCACGGCTTCCTCGGCAAGCTGACGGTCTTCAACGTGGCCCTCCCGAATCAGGGGCAGCGAATCAAGAAGCCGCTCCAGAAGCCGGGGATGGTGCGCGTCGAGTGCGACGCGCACGGCTGGATGCTCGGCTGGGTCTACGTCGCCGACAACCCCTACTACGCGGTGTCGGCCAAGGACGGCACGTTCACGCTGACCAACGTGCCGCCGGGCACCTACACGCTCGTCGGCTGGCAGGAGTACACGGGCGCTGTCGAGGTCTCGGTCACCGTCAAGCCAAAGGAGGTGGCTTCGGTCACGGTCGAGCTGAAGAAGTAGACGGCCCCGCGACGCGCCATCATCACGAGCAAGGAGGAAGCGGATGGACGAGCTTCAGCGCGCACGCACTGAGATGCACCGGGAATTGAGCCGGCCCGGCGATCGCCCGGCGGAGTCGATCGGATTCACCCGCCGCACGTTCCTCCACCGTTCGCTGCTGGCGGGCGCCGCGGCGGGCGCCGCGACCTACGGGTGGTTCCCCCTGATCAACACGATCGACGTCGCCCACGCCCAGGAGAGCTTCAAGTTCGCCTGGATCTCCGACACGCACCTCTATCCAAAGAACGTCAACACCCGGTTCGTCGAGAAGGCCACGCGCGCTGTGAAGGAAGCGCAGGCCATGTCGCCCGCCGCCGACTTCCTGATCTTCGGGGGTGACCTCGCCCAGCTCGGCGATCCCGTCGAGCTGGACCTCGGAAGCGACATCCTGAAGGAAGTGACGATCAAGAAGGTCTTCATTCCCGGCGAGCACGACTGGTATCTCGACATGGGCAAGAAGTGGGAGTCGCTCTTCGGCAAGCAGCCGTGGACCTTCGACCACAAGGGCGTCCGCTTCGTCGGCCTGGACACGGTGAGCCGGGGGCCCGACTACTGGACGGCCAAGAAGATGACACCCAAGCAGCGGATGGGTCACATGGCGACGCTCGACGGCAGCGTGGCGGGCGCGTGGGCCGGC
>WNFR01002656.1_pt1 | contig 20050 bp, 26 predicted proteins | sample 5400221 | NCBI WGS metagenome assembly WNFR01 (sample SAMN13153357, study PRJNA577476) | soil metagenome | isolation source: 40 cm soil under Madrone tree | place: USA:California | collected 2016-06-14 | reverse complement strand
GCAGGGGGCAGTCGTGCGTGCGGAAGTCTGGGGCAGCGGCCGGGATCGCGACGGTTATGCCGACGACGAAGGTGATCGGGTGTTGGCCGACAAGACGTGGCTGACGCAACTCCTCTCCCAACTCGACCGGGACCTGATCGTCGAGGTCCAGATCGAACATCGCCTGCGACGGGATTACTCGAGGCGCCCGTTGGAAGAAATTGAATATCCCAACCCCTACTCGAAACTGTTTCTGGTGAGGTCCGATGGATCCATCGTCTCGATCTGAGGCCATCCTCGAGCTGGGTAAGCAGCTGGTGCGTCAGCTCGGCCTGCGCGACTCCGTGGACACGCTGGGCCGGTGGCTCGCCCACACGCTCGCCGAGAAACTCCTGGCGGTCGAAAGCGCGCCGGCGGCGGAAAAGCCGGCGCGGCAGACCGAGGCCATCGACCTGATCCTGAAGCTGTGGGCGCACCGGCGAGCCTTCCCGCGCGGCACTCGGCCCTTCGAAGATCTGGAAGGCTTGGCGATGGCGCTTGCGCAGCTGGACCCCAACGATAAGGCCCCGAGATTTTTCAGCCCAGCGTCGCCGCGCGAGGTGGCAGGCGCCGCGCCAGAAGCCAAACCGTGGCTCGATCGCGCCCTGGTGATCGACGCCGCGGCGCGGGCGGCGATCCGCTACTGTCTGCTCGCTGCTGATGAGGCCACTCCGGGGGACTCGACCAAGTGGGCCGAGCTAGCAGAGGCAGCAGGGCTTGGGTGTGACGTAGAGGTGCTCCTGGTCCGCTTCGTGGGCCAGTTGTCAGAGCAGCAGCGGAAAGATCTGGACAGCGAGGTGGCCAGCTCACAGCGCCACGTGAGGGCGCGCGTCGCGAGCCTGAAGGAGGCCGCCTCGGCCATTGAAGCGGACCTCGCCCGCAAGCTCCGAGCGGGGCGACGACCGAAGGCGTCCAATCGCGCATAGCGTGGTATACTGGAACGATCAGGCAGAACGCGATCATGCTCGCGATTTGATCGAGGCGCGGGCTTCCGGATCGATCGCGGACAAACTGTCAGGAATGCTCGCGCGGGAGCGATCCTGTGCGTTTTCCAGGGCGGGTGGCTCCTGGGTGGGTACCGGACGCGGCGTCGGACACATCCACGGTCTCTCCTGATACGATTTTTGGACATTGCCCGCCGAACGGTCGGTGGCTGCGCCGTCACCTCCGCGCCATGGAGGACACCGCCATCATCGCGACCACGCACATCTGCGCGTGGGTCATGCCACACGCTGCGGCGAGCTTCTCAAGCACCCTGCGCAGGCTTTCACCGGCTTTGATCTGCGCTGGGTGAACTTCGTCAATGTCCCGGCTCTCCAATGCCTGCAGAAATGCGGCGGCTGCTTCGTCGAAATACTGGATATCACCGTCGTCCATCGCTCCATCTTCCTGTCGGCAGGCCAATCCCGCCCCATTGCCCTCCCCCATGAAGAGGAGAGCAACAGGCCAGGATCCTACCGCCGTGCGGATGTCGCCGCGGTTAACGATCCGTGCCGATGCCGAGCAGTTCGGCCACGTACAGGATGGGCGCGGCCTCTGTCTCGATCCTGTTGCCGCTGGCAGTCACCTGGGCGCGTTCTGTTTTGAGGCTGGCCAGAACACCCGCCGCCTTCTCCCGCTCACCAGCGAGGCCCGCACGCACTTTGCGCTGGCTGTCCATGGCGGATAGGGCGGCGTTGGTCTTGCCGCGCTTGGCCGCTTCCTCGATGACGACATCTATCTGCCCCAGGCGCCGGTCGAGGTCGGCGACGGCATGGCTTGCTAGCTCGATGCTGGCCGCGAGCGCCACGTCTTGCGCCTCGATGGAGGATGCAGCCGCCCCGCGCTCCCCGACATGGGCGGCCACCAACTGCGCATAGACGCCAGCCGCGCTAATGAGGGCAAGCCCGGCAACGAGCGCCACCAGGATGCTGCGACACACCCATGCCGTCGTCCGCCAGCGCCGGGCAAGCCAGCCGGCCGTCACCAGCTTGGCGACCTCCATCGAGACGGCCATGCCGATGATGGCGAGAGGCGCGCCGGGGAAGAGGACGGTCATGCCCCGGATCGAGAAATAGGCCGCGGCGCCCGCAAGAGCGATTGCCGCGGTGTAGGCGGCCACGTCGATGCCGGCGCCGCCGTTACGCTCAGGCACCGGCTTGGTGATGTCCCTCCCCGCAAGAGGGGGAGGCGGAGGGCCGGTAATTGGCGTCGGTGGTGCGCTTGCCACCACCGTTACCATGCGCTTCTTCTTACTGCGGAATCGCGCTTGCCGCTGGGCGCCCGTAGGATCCTTGGCCTTGGGCCGCAGGGGTGTGATGATGGCCTCTGACATCACCTCCTCCCTCACCGCCAGAAGCCGTCGAAACGGTTCGCTGCCAGTTCGCTGTATCTCACCGTATGATTGATGTTGCGGTGGCCGAGATAATGCTGGAGCGCGCGGGTGTCGACGCCATCGTTGGCCAATTTGTAACCCGTGCTGTGCCGAAGCATGTGAGCGTGAGCTTTGAAGCCGAGACTCGCTTCGGCACCGGCCCTCTCCACCAGCCTTGCGAATCCGGCGGTCGAGAAGGGGCCCCCACGCTCTGACATAAACACGAACTCGGCATGTGGATTATCTCGCCGCAACCGCCGAAGCGCGCGCAGTTCGTCGCCCAATATTGGGTGCGTGCTAGGTGTGCCGCGTTTAGAACGCCTTACCGCAAGCCGCGCCTGATCGAAATCAATCTGGCTCCAACGAAGGTCGCAGATTTCGGACGCCCGAAAGCCGTGCCGGTAGCAAACGAGGAGCATCGTCGCGTCCCGATGCCCATGGCGCATCTTGCGGGCCGCATCCATGATCGCGTCCATTTCGGAAGGCGTGAGGTACTCGCGAGACCGATATGACGCATTGGGGAGACGGGTAGGCGTGGTGCGCTCGGTATCGAGCGTCGGCGTGACAAGTTTCAACTGTGCCATCGTATTTGGTCCAAATTTCAGAAAGGGTTGAGAACGAAAAAGCCGGACCCGTCGGGCCCGGCCTGGTTGTTTGTTATCGAGGAGCGAAACCTGCCTCGGCCAATGCCCGCTGCAGCTTGTCGATGCCCATGATCATGGCATCGCGTTCCTGTCCGCCATCGTACCGGTTGGAGAGCCGCTCGCAGTTGCTACGGTCCAGCCGTTTCACGAGTTGAGCGACTGCGTGGGCTTCGTCGGGCGGCAGGTCGAGCGTGATTAGCTTGCTCTCCCCGCTCATTTGCCACCCTCTGCTGTCGCGTCGAGGTAGCGGATCAGATATCCGGTGCGAGGCGGTAGGCCAGTGACGGCCACAACCGCGCCGCCCCTCATATCAATCAAGATGAGGTTGCCGACCAATTCCAGGAAGTAGACCGGCGCCGCGCCACCGCCTGTTGTGCACTTGCCATCCGCAAGGAGGGTCGCGCGGCAATCCTGGTATTCGGCCTCATCGTCCCCGATCGCTTCCCAAAGCGGGACGGATCGGTTCACCTTGCCGTCGGTGTCGGTGATGTCGACGAGCAGGTCGCTTGACCGGGCGACCCCATCGACGATGCCGGCCGCGGTCTGCATGTCGCGCTGCATTTCAGGCTGGTCGCGCAGAACGATGCTCTCCGCACGGTTCCGCAGGCGCTTGGCGAGGGCGGACAACTCCGCCGGGCGCATTTGAGGTACAGTTGTAGCGTTGCTACTGTCCTGGGTAGCCATGGTGACCCTCCGTAACAGGGTTGCTGTGGTTAGGCCGCGCCGTGGGTCTGACCACCCGCGGTGCGGCCGCTCCGGCTCATGCCGGAACCTGAGAAACTCCTCTGTGTATCAGGATGACGTTGGCGCCAGCAGCCGGCTTGGCGCAGTACCTCGCCCACGCATCCATCAACTTGCGCCGTTTGTCGAAGAAATCGCCGCGCTGGTAGGATGCTTCGGTCTTGTCGCCTTTGGCGTGCGCCAATGCCGCTTCAGCGATTTCGGACGGAAACGAAGTTTGCTCGGCAGCCCAATCTCGAAATGTCGAGCGGAAACCGTGTACGACCGCATCTCGGTCTTGCTTTGGATCAATCCATCGCGGGCGACCTGCTGCCTCGTTAGCGTCGTTCATGCGCCGGAGCAGCATCTCAATTGCCATGTTGCTGAGTGGTCGGTCCGGACGGTCCCCCGGAAAGACAAATCCGCTTAGCTTCAACTCGTGCATACCTTCCAGCACTGCAATTGCAGCGTTTGACAACGGGACTTTGTGCTGGCGTTTGCCCTTCATTCGAACGGCAGGAACCGTCCAAACCTTGCACTCGAGGTCGATCTCGGACCAGGTGGCTCCGATCACCTCACCCGTCCGAGCCGCGGTCAGGATGAGAAATTCCAGCGCCCTAGCGGAGATGCCTTCTTGTAGGCGTAAGGCTCCCATAAACTCAGCCGCCTCGCTGTACGGTAAAGCAGGATGGTGTTTAGGCCGCTTCGAGTCAGGCAACTTAGGCAATTTCTTCCGCAACTGTTTGGTGAAAGCAGCGGGGTTGACATAGTTCGTGTCGTCGGGATCAGCGGCGTAATCAAGGATCACTTCGATGCGGCCTCTTACCCGGCGCGCGGTTTCGTTCTTTTCGATCCAGATCCGGCGAAGGATTTCGACAATGTGGCTCACCAGGATCGAGTGGACCGGAAGATCGCCAATGACCGGGTAAGCGTAGTCTCTGAGCGTGTTCCGCCACTGGTCGCGGTGTTTAGCGTTGCGCCAGTTGCCCTCGTGATCACGCATGTATGCGACGGCGCAGGCTTTGAATGTCTTGGAGGTCGCTCCTTCGGCTCTCCGCGTTGCACGTTCGGCCTCACGGAGCTCGATAGGGTCATTGCCATCGCGAATCAACTTGCGGCAACGCTCGGCCTCTTCGCGGGCTTGAGCCAAGCTGACATCGTGCAAGCTACCAAGCCCCATTCGGCGTTCCTTGCCGTTCCGCTTGAAGCGAAGCAGCCAGCTTTTGTTGATCCTGTCGTCTTTGCCGATCGTCACCTGCAAGTGCAGCCCGAGCCCGTCATTATACAGGCCGGGTTCCTTCAAACCCTTCACCCCCAATGCCGTCAGTCGCAGGGTTTCTGCCATGGGCCTATACTCACGCCTCTACTCCCGCCGAAGTGACGACACTGTACTGGACAATCATGGACGTGTATAGCGGAACAGCGCCAGTTATCCGCTTAAAACAACGATTTATTTGATGTCGATTGGATGCCGGCGGTCAGCAGTGGACAGCGTTGTGGCGGAAGAGAGTAGGAGTCGAACCCACCAAGGACCGGCAAGCGGCCCTTTCCCGGATTTGAAGTCCGGACGCCCCACCGGGGACGTTTCTCCTCCAAACCAATTAAATCAATAACTTACATCTCATTCGGAAGGAACAGAAAGGCAACGCTGCTAACCAACTGCTAACCTTTGTTCCCCTGCTACTGCGCTCACCTGTCAATTTTGTTCTTGTTCGCCAACGCGGCGTTGATGGCTTCGGCCGCCTTGCTGTCGTCCTTGCGGAACAGATGGGCATAGACCTTCAGGGTGATAGCCGGGGAGGCATGGCCGAGGCGCCTGGAGATCGTCACTACGTCCACCCCCTGGTCAATGAGTTGCGATGCATGGGTATGGCGCAGGGCGTGGAAGGAGATTCCGACAAGGCCAATAGCGTTCGCAATATAGCGCCACTCCGCGGTCAGGCTTGAGGGCGCGAGCGGGTCCGTGTGGTCCGGCGCTGCGGGGAACACCAGCGTATCTGGATCGATCCTGCCGAGCCCAAGAGCAAGGCGTGTCTCAAGCTGGGCCTTGCGGTGCTCGCGGAGCGTCTCGACCACGATGTCGGGCAAAGTCACGTCGCGAACGCCTTGCTTTGTCTTCGGCGCCTTGAAGCGGAGCTGACGCATGCTGCGTGCCCTCGTTTCCTCAAGAGACTCCCGAATCCTAATCACTTTGGCGTCCAGGTCGACATTCTTCCAGCGCAGGGCCAGTAATTCGCCACGGCGAACCCCGGTATACACTGCGGTGATTGCCCGCGGCCGGATCGCATAGCCAATGAGCTTGGCCGGGAGGTCGATGAGTTGCTCTTCCGTCAAGATCACCATCTCATCGTTGCTGACCTTCGGCGCGCCCTCCTCCGCGGCAACATTCTTTACGACCAGATCGTGACGTGCGGCTTCCCGCAGGGCCTTCGACAGAACGCGGTGAGCCTGCCTGATCGTCTGACCCGAGACCCCGCCCTTGCCATCTTTGCGCCCACTCTTCCTCAGCTTCGTGTGCCACGCCTCGATGTCTAGCGACTTGAGCTTCTGGAGCGCCTTTGCGCCGATGTGGGGTACAATCTGATTGTCGAGTAGCTCGCGGTAACGCTCTGCGGTCTTTGCAGAGATATCGTCGGCCGCTTCCCACTGGTCAATGCGCGCCCGGACGTGGTCAGCCACCGTCACCTTAGTGGCCTCGACATACGAGCCCTTCTGCAGCTCGGTGATCAAGCGGGCGCACTCTGTCTGCGCTTCGCGCTTCGTTCCCTTGAACGAGTGCCATTTGAGCCGGCGCTTCCGACCCGGTCCGGCAGGCATGCTCAGCACGATGGCCCAATGGCCGGGTGACCGTTCGCGGATGTGACCTTTCATGGTTTTCCTCTCTTTGCGGCCAATTCCTGCGCGAGCAGCCCAATGTAGTCAGGTACATTGAGAGCTTCCCTCGCAAACCGCGGGATCGACCATTCGTCGTGCGGGCGTTTTGACGCGAAATCCTCGATTTCGGCGATCATGGCGAGGGCGGATATGTGTCCAAGGCCGGCGGGTGTGCGCCATTGGGCAGCGAATTCGTCCGGCATCTTACCGGCCATGCTGTTGACCAGTTTTGGAATGGCGGGAGATTCCGATGCGGGCGCTGCAACCGGAGCAAAATGCAAGAGCAATGCATCTGTGGCGTGGACAAGAGCCTGTGCGGTGAACGCATCGTCTCGCCAGTTTTGGCCGGTCTTGCGCTCGATATTTCCCGCCAGAATTTCAATGGCCCGCCCTAGGGCCTGATGGCGCAGCTGCGCGGCGGTTGGCTTGTACATCGCGGCCTGAAGCAGGAATTCGACATGCTGCGAAAGTGAGACACGTCTTTTCTGTGCCCCACGCTCCAGCGCGGCGCGGGTCTCTCTTGTGATCCGGGTCGTGAAGGTCGCCGTCTTGCGGGCAAATTCTCCTTCTGGATTCCGGCCGCCCCCCGGTGCACGCTTCTTCGGCATCAAAGTCGATCGCTCTTATTTGTCTTCACATTCGCTGCCAGACCCATGCCATACCTCTTGCATCCGGTCAAGCTTGCCTTGTATCGATTTCACGATTTGCCAGCACTCGATCACAGTTTGGAGTTACCTCAATGCCGAATAGACGCGCCAAACGAGCTAAACGGGCCCCCTCCCCTGCTATCAAGAAAAAGACGTTATCCGTTCCGGAGGCCGGGCGCCGTTATTACGGGCTCGGCAAGAACGCGAGTTATGAGGCGGCCAAGCGGGGTGAGCTCCCGTTCATCCAGATCGGACGGATGAAGCGCGTGCCGGTCGTCGCCATGGAGCGCCAGATGATGGAGACACGGCCCGCGAAACGGGAGGCGGTCTGATGACCGCGCCAAAGCTCGAAGCGGGCCGCTTCCGACGCGGCCGGCTACGACGCCACCGACGACTTCGCGAAATCGATCGATGTCGCCTATGCGGCAAACTCAATCCCCCACCGCTACCGACAACACAGCGCCAGCGGCCGACCGGCACGCGACCGATGATACGCGCCCTATCGATCGTGCCAAGGAGGCCGAGATGGCCAATTCAGAACCGATTATACAGGCCAGCGATCCTCAAGCCGCGCACGAGCAGACTGCGCCAGAGTTGACGTCAGCGCCTCTGTCGGAGGCATCGCCCGCAGCTATGACGGCTGCGGCTGATGCGCTTGGGCAACCATCAAAACCGCCTGAGGGGACACCTGGCCTCCTTGATCTCGCGGCGACGCGCATCGAGCCGCCTGCCCGCCTACGCACCAGATCGCGCACTGGATCGCTACCGAATGGTCCCGTTGAAGATATCAAAATTCCGAAGCCCGACGATAATTTCAATCTCGACGACTTTAAATCCAACGTGGACACGTCGGGCGTCGGCACGCTGTTGGGAGCCTTGTCGCACCACAAGTTGGCCGACGCCGGCGACTTCGTCAGGCTTCACCCGAACGAGGCGACGCATTGGACAAGCGAACTTTGCTTCTTGAGCGTTCCGATCGTGGGGCAGAATCGTGACGCGCTCCACCTCATCAAAAAGGAGGTGGCGATTCGCAATCAGTTGCCGCTCGGTCGGCTGTCCTTCTTCAGGCTCGCATTGGCAAGCAAGCCCTTCGATCAGTTCTTCTTATGCCACGTCCCCTCCCGCAACCTCGACAACACGTTCAATAACGATTCCGTCAGAGGCTGCCAGATCGCCAAGGAGAGGTGGGTCATGGCAGTCAGCAAACGAAAGGAAGGCAAGAACGAGGACGGCTACAAGTTGACGCCGGCGCTCGATCAGGACGTGTTCCTCGAGCCGAAATGGCCGAAAGAAGGATTGCGGGAACTGATCAATGCGACTTTCGACGAGAATCACCGCATCACCACCGACGATCACCCTGGTCTGCTTCGCGTCCTTGGCAAGAAGCAGTTGCTGGGATGAGCGGAAATGGATGCTTCGGGAAAATCGTCGTTTGCGATTTCGAATACGAAGCCGCACCCGGCGACTTTCCCCATCCTCTATGCATGGTCGCGTTCGTGCTCGACGACAAGCTCCGGCACGAACGCACCGTCAGATTATGGCGCGGCGATTTCCCATCCGAGCCGCCGTTCGACATCGGACCTGATACTTTGTTTGTTGCCTATTCGGCATGGGCCGAATTGACGTGCTTCCTGCAATTGGGATGGCGGTTCCCAAAGCACATCTTCGACCTGCACACGTGCTACCTGGCCGCCACCAACATCCTGCTTCCCTACGATCCTGACGACAAGCGCAATCGTCCCCGGAAGAGATTGTCGGACGCGTGCAAGGCTTACAGCATCGAAGGGTGGGAGCGGATCGAAAAAGACGTCATCTCAAAGGACATCGGCGAAGGCCGCTGGCATATCCATGGCAGGGAGGCTTGCCTGCAATATTGCGAGGAAGACGTCAGAGCATCGGCCGAGTTGCTGCGGAGGCAATTGAGACAGCATCGTCAATTCCAAGCCGCCGACGTCAGAAGGGTTCTGCATTGGTCGAATTACAGCGCGAAAACCATTTGCCAAATTCAGGCAAAAGGTATGCCGATAGACGTAGGACTTTGGCATCTTGTCCAGGAAAACAAGGCACGCGTCATCAAGCATCTCTTGAGCGTGTTCGACCCGAGTTATGGCAGCGACGAACCGATCTACAACGCGGAAGGCGAGTGGAACTACGAACGCTTCGAGCGCTATCTCGCCCGCACCGGCGTGACGGTATGGCCGCATAAGGACAGCGGGCGATTAGACATCTCCAGCGACGCGTTCAAGCTGATGAGCCACGTGCCAGGGATGGAACGGCTCCATGCGTTGCGCGATAGCCTGGGCGTCATTGCCAAGGCGAGGCTTCCGATCGGCAGGGACGGGCGCAACCGTCCGAGCTTGTTCCCGTTCGGCACGGCGTCGGGACGCAACGCCCACGCCAAGAGCCTGTTTAATTGCCATGCCGGAATGCGCGGCTTCATGCTGTTTCCGGAAGATACGGTCGGCGTTTACCTCGATTGGCGAACGCAGGAGGTCGGCATCGCCGCCGCCTATTCCGGCGACAAGCAGCTGATCGAGGATTATTCGAGCGGCGACGTCTATCACGCCTTGGCCCGCATGTGCGGCCTCACCGACGATCCCGATCCGGCGTCGTGGAAGAAGCGCGAGCCGGGCCAGCGTCAGAAAATGAAATCACTCCAACTCGGCCTCAATTACGGGATGGGCGTCCCGTCATTGGCACGAGGCCTCGATCGCCATCCGCTGATTGCGAGTTATTTCATCGCGCATCACCAGCGCCGATGCCCAATGTATTGGGCGTGGCGGGAAGACCAAGCCTGGAAGGCGATGCTAAATCGCAGGGCCGAAAGCCGATATGGCTGGCCGCTGCACATCACCACCAGCCCGAACCGGCGCACACTCTATAACTTTCCGATGCAGTCCGGCGGCGCGGAAATGCTGCGGCTCGCGGCGTGGCGGATGGTCGAAGCCGGCCTGATCCCGTCCATGCTCATACACGACGGCATCCTCATCGAGGCGCATTCACAGGAGGACGTCAATCTCGCGATTGAGATCATGCGCGAGGCCGGACGGGCGACGTGCGACGGCCTGGAAATCGGTGTTGATATCGATCAGGGCAAGGAGATGGTTCGCGGCCAAAGGTTTCGCGACAAGCGGCCAGTGGCACAGGAGATGTGGGCGGCAATCATGCAGGCCCTGAAGCAGATCGGGGCTTTGCCGTGGAGTGAGACGCCGTGAGGGTCAAGCGCGCCAGCACCGACTACGTCATCCGGCGCGGGAGGCGCATCGCCGTCAGCGTCTTTGAGCCTGATGGTGCGGAAAAGGAAGCGTTCAATCTCGATGATTATCGAGCCTCGCTAGAAATGAAAGACAAGTCCCGCCGTCACAAGAAAGGGTTTGTGATGGTGCCAGAGACATGGATGCAGAGGCTGACCAAAGCCACGCGTGTTGGCACCATAAAGCTCGGCCTACGGCTGCTCTACGCGTCCTGGAAGAGCAACGGGGCGCCGATCAAGGTCTCAAACGAGATGGCGACCGCGGCCGGACTAGGGAGAGATCCGAAACGTCGGAAATTCCGAGCCTTGGCCGAACTCGAAGGATTCGGATTGATCGCGGTCGAACGCTGTAAAAAGCAGGCGCCCGTCGTCACCATGCTCTTACTCACCGACTGAACTGGCGCTGTTTTGGCCCCAGCACTGGTGCTGTTTTGGCCCCTCAACTGGTGCTGTTTCGGCCCCCCAGGGCCTAGTCTATTCTTAGTCTTCTCTTGTTTTGGATAGATTCAGCTTAATGGTTATGGACTTCATTGAGCGTTGTCTTTCCCTTTACGAGAGACTTCGCTATCTGTCGGGGGACGGAACCAATCGCCCCCGCCTAAGATGCTTCCTCGACGCCCAGGGAAGGCTGCTGGTGCGTTTTTCGACCGGGACGGCGGCTAGTGCGGTAGCCCGTCCGTGCGTTTTTCGGGTCGGCCGCTGTCTGGGGGTACCCTCTCCGCAAAAATCCTCTCCACGGCCGCGGACGCCTTATCGCGGCAGCTTTGCGAACGTCTCGTTTACAGCGGCGATGATGCTTTCGGTCGAGCGGGGGTCGCCTTGCCAGCCGTGCCGACGCAGCCATTCGATGGTGGTGTCGGAAAATAAGTTGGCAAACAGCGCGCTCACGATTACCCATGGCTTGTTACGGTCATCGCGGTCGAGCAGACCACGCTTGACCGCCCCCTCAACGGCTCTTTCCCGGACCATGACTATGAGCCGGCGCACATCGAGCGGAATGCCATCGACCGTCCAGGACATTACACAGCTCACCGGCAGCTGTATCTCAGAGGGCGACGCTGGGTCCCGGGCGGGTGTTACCGGGCCCTGGACTTCTGGCTGGAGAGCGGGCTGACTGGCCGTCGATTTCCGGATAGGCAGGCGGGCCGGAACTGTCTCAGCCTTCTCGAGCTGCGTTACGGCCCGATGGGCGGCGCTTCGAGGGATACCTGTCCGCTCTGAGATTTCGCGTATACTCAACCCAGCCTTCCAGAGTGGGGCTATCTCCGCCTGCCTCGTCTTGGCGGCCGCTCGAGTGGATGGTGCGGAAAGGACGGGGATTGCTGTCATATCGGTGTATCCGGAACGGTATGTCCCGGGATTTTACCGGAGTGACGTAGTCGTGACGAGCGCCGCGATTCCGCGCGTCTGACGGGACTTTTGGCACGGGACAGGAAGCAATCTCATGACGACAGTCCCGGAACCGACATGGGCGGCTGGCATACGGGCGATATGGACCGGCCCGCGCTGCACGGCGATATCAAAGCAAACCCGCCGCCGCTGCAAACAAGCTCCTGTCCCGGGTCGCCTTACCTGCCACTGGCACGGAGGACGAGCTTCGGCACCTCTGAACAATACGAACGGCGTTTCTAGCGGCCGTTACATGCGCGAGGATTCCATCGCAGCGAAGGCGAGCACGGCGATCGGGAAATCGATCCGCGCCATGATCCGCAACGCCGTGGTGGGCTATGAGAACCGGTTGCCGGCCGCCGCGGTCCATGCCCAGCACGTTGCGCTCGCACAGACGATAGCCGCATCTCAGCAGGTGCAGCAGGAGGCTCGCCAGCGGAAGCAGGAACGCCTCGATGCGCATTACGAGCGCCTGGAGGCCAAGGAAGCGCAACACAAAGCCGACCGGCGCGCCCGCAGGAATGCCCGAGCTGCACCGGCACGGGCGTGACCCATGACCACCGGCACCGGCGACGGTCTGATGCAGCTCCTACGGCAAATCGCCGACGACCTCGACGAGTTGCGTGGCGAGGAGAGGCGGCACGTTTCCGCGCAAAACGTCTCTAATACCAATCCGTCGAGAGCTTGACTCTCCGGGGGATTCCCAAATCAGCAGCGTGATTGAAGATATCGCGGTTCGGTAGGTCGCCCGCCCGGATCGACGAGTACGCCATCCCGCCGTCAGCGGCTCCTGCGACAGTCGAGACCGCGCCCCGAGCGACTTCGAAGACGGCGCCGATCATTTCGGGGTGCGTTGAGGTTGCATGACTTGGGCGGTCCTTCCGGATGGTCGGGCCACCTTTTTTCATCAACCCGATCAGGTTCAGAAATGGTCACCGAAATCCGCCCCTTCGGCCCCTTCTAAACGCTGCACTTTCGGAAACGCTTTCGGATGTTCTGTGATTGCTGAATAGCTCGGGTGAGCCGGGACTGGAAACACGCTGAGCAAGCTATCTCGTCAAGTGGAAGACGTCCGCGGGCGGCCTTCTGCCGGATGGTGGTGTTCTACCTAGCAGTCCTTCTGGGAACCGTCGTTCAACGGAGGGGTTAACTCCGGCGAACTTCGCGGGAGAACGCTATGCCGACGCAACTCAGACTATTTTCCACGAACGGGTCCGAGAACTTTTCTAGACTTGAAAAAGAGGTGAACGATTGGCTCGCCGCCAAGGGCGACCGTATCCAGCCAGTGAACAGTCAGACGGCAACCTGCGCCATCGCGAACGGCGGAAGTGACAAATGGTCCCAAGCGGTTGTTATCGCACTTTGGTATCTCGACCCACCAGAGCAAAACGAGCGTGTTCATCCTCACACGCTGGCAGCCAAGTGGGCGCTGGCGGGAATATCCGGGACGAGCGGACCGCGGCCTAACGCCATTTGTGTCTCACGGTACTGATAACCCTAGCGAGACTAGTTCGCGCCTAGGCGACCCGGACGCAGCGAAAAACCTCGGGCCACCGACTAGCGCCTGAGTCGTGGAAAACCCGGTCGACATCTATGTCGGTTCGGTGTTAGCGTCCGCCGTATCACCGGCAACGGCCAACGGGCGTCGGTGACCGAGAGACCGGTCTGCTGCTGTGGGGGGTAGCGACGATGTCGATCCGATCCTTCATCCAATCCTTCGCAAAACCCGAAATGTTTGGGCCCGAGGCGATTGAGGCAATGAGTGAAGCTCTTGCCGGTGCCTTAAGAGAGCTTAACGAGGGCGGCGGCCCGCCTAAACTGCTAGTAGAAGTCGTCGCCCAACGAATTATTGCAACGGCAAGCAACGGTGAGCGTGATCCGGTTCGCTTGCGGAAGGCCGCGCTTGCGGGGCTGCCAGGCGAAGAAGACTAGCGCGCGAAAGCCGTGGCTACCTGGCGAGCCCGGTGGCGACGGGCGAGATATTCAGCAGATCAGTGCCAAGCCCCCTTTAGCTGTGATTGGCAAACTCGAAGCTTCGCAACCGCAGGCTCTAACGGCGACAGCATTGGTACTTCATCCGCTAGGATCATGCGGGCCGTCCATGCGTCAAGCCACGTCGGTCCGCATGAGGGAAGATCAAGATGAGTACGACAAGGGGCTCCGCACACTACGCGGGCTTGTTGCCCGTTAAGCTGCTAGACGAGCCGCCTCCAGTTCGCCCGACCACCCTGGAAAACGACCGGCCCCCGAACGGGCAGGCGTCACTCCGCAAACGGGCCTCGCGCGCCCTCTCCCGTTTCCTGATTGCGTTTTGCGTCGGTGTAGCTACCACCTTGGCTTGGCAGTCCTATGGTGATGCGGCGAGACAGATAATCGCAAACTCGTACCCGCAGCTTCGCTGGTTGGCGCCACAAGCCGAACCGGTGGCGCGGAAAGCTGCCGAGACGCTCGCGCTAGTCGCGCCTGCCTTCGATCAGCAGCTCAACGCAATGTCGCTCAATATCGACGCGGTACGGCAGAGCGTCGACCGGATCGCCGCTAGTCAAGAGCAGATAACGCGCACCATCGACCAAATCGCCACCAGTATCATGGCCGGTCAACAGCAGACGACGCGCACGACCGATCAGACCGCCACCAGTGTCGCTCAGGCCCCCTCGGCTAATGCAAGTGCCATCACCGTCGAGAACCGAGCCGACGGGGCCTCGTCGCAGCCGACCGCGCGTTTGGACACAAAGTCGGCCGAGGCGAGACCGCCACAAGCATTGTCGGAAAAAGGAAAGCAGCCCTCTGCGAGCGGGCATGATCCTTCCTGCTTTCCTTCAGCTTCGGCTGTGCTCCAGAACCACCCTGGAGGATGGCCATCCTGGACCATGAGAGCGCCTGGTCACGAAGGCACCCTATGCTGGTACGCCGCCGCGCGACCCAGGGCAAGCGACCACCGACCCAGGGCAACCGACCATCGAAGGGAGCTGATGCCAAGGGAGAAAGAGATAGTCGGAACAACGGAAAACAGGCTTTCCGCACCGCCTGCGCCGTACACGCAGGCTCCCGAATAATGGGACAACGCGAGAGCGTTCCAGACCGTCTACCAGGCGTAGGTTGCGTCGAGCGAAGCAACGGCCCAACAAAACTCTTATCCCTTTCACGAGCTGATTTCGCGGGCCGCATGCATCCGCCCAGCGCTTGCAGGGAGGTCCAAGCCCGACTGGGCGATGCCGATGATCGGCTTGCCCGGCGAGTCCGTTGTGGTTCAAAGGCAGCCTTCGCGACTACGCCGGCACCACGACCGGCGTACCCCAGATAGCCGCCGATTTGCTGCATCGCGCAAGTCGGCAGGGTCGGCCACAAGCAGACATTGCTTGGTCGGCGAAGACGCCGTTAGTTCATCTTGGTCACTGCCGGTGGCGTCGGCCTCGATCGACGCTGCGCGATCGTGCTGCGGCAGAAGTGGTCACGCGGCCAGGTCGAAGCGTGGCTCAGCTTCGGCGATCCATCTTGTAGGTCGTCGGCAGTATCGTGTTGGCGGCATCCAGCTTGGTGACGATGCGCCAGCCCCATCCAGTCTTTTCCTCGTCGAACGGCTCCTTGTCGTTCCGCTCGCCTGGGAGCCGATCCGTACCAATCGAACCATCAAAAAGCGCGCAAGCAACGCCATCAAAAACCAAGATCACGCTCAATATAGACCCAAGGACAGCGGCGCCGACATCACCACCGGCTAGAGGGAGGTCGAGGGCGGACGACTTGCTGCGCCCGAGCCAGATCGGGCAGGTAATGCGGGACTGCATGAAGATCCGCGGCATCACCGGGTGCCATAGCGCGCATCATTAGGTTTCTCACCGTAGCGACGGCAGCAATGGGGTGCGCATTGCTCTGGCTACGGCCGGCGGCGTCTTCGAAATAACACATGATCATGGGGCGTCCCCCATCTCCGGCGACCGTTCCGAGATCAACGCATCGGCGGGGCTCGTGATGGCGTCGGCGCCGGCGGCTCGGGTTTTTGCACGGGCGCCGCGGCCGGCGACGGCAGATGCGCTGAGGCCCCGTCAGGAGTGCCCTGCTTGGTCGCCTGAAGCTTAGTGATGTCAACGGCGAGCTTGTCGACGCCGTCTCGTAGCACAGCGAGACTCCGCGACATAGCTAGGAGATCATCGGAAGAGGCGTCAGCGAACGGGGCGGGTGCGCCCTGCGCAACGGGGCCTGGTGCCAACCAGCGAGCGATCGTCTCCCTGGCCGCGCGGCCGTAGGACTGCCAAGCTAGGGTGGCAACAACACCGATGAAAAAAATCATCAGGAAGCGGACGAACGCGAACGGGACTAGCCTGTTGAGCCACGACCGCGCGCCGGTGACCGGCTTGCTAGGTGGATCGCGCGCGGGAGGCTCGTGCAGTGGGTCCCGGATGGGCGTCGGCGCATTCGCATTTTGGGCCACGGAGACATTCCTCCTGATGTGCTGGATCAAGAACAATGTCCTCGTTGGGCGGATCGTTCCAAGCATACATTCGGCGCAGCCAGTGTTCGAACCACCAGTATTTCGTCACGGATCAATTGCCAAGAGGTTCAACCCTAAAGCGTCCCGTCGATCTTAGATCAAAACTGGACGTGTCAACGGTGCTGGAATCCAACGCCGGCCACATTGGCACGTTCCGAATTACCCGTTTGACAGTCAAAAGCGGGCTCCGATCGATACCAAGCTCGCTGCAAAGATAGAACATGGCTCGCTGTTCCGAGGCGAGCTGGACCGGATCTTCCTGGCTGCGCCCTTCCCATACTTCTATCGAAGCGCCCGCTGAGCGCGGGATCGCGAACGTTTTGAGCCCGAGCTTGTTTTCCCTGCGATCGGCGGCGCACGGTGGCAGTCGCCCTCCCGACGATAGCCGCGAGAACCTCGGCTACCAGGAGCCGACATGCTGTCGCTATCCGGTAACGAAATCGTCTATATCTGCTCCATCACCGTGTTCGCCTATTCGCTGCGCGGCGCCACCGGCTTCGGAGCAGCGGCGGCGGTGCCGTTGATGGGCCTCGTGGTGCCGGTGAAAGTCCTCGTGCCGGCGTGGACGGTGCTCAGCTTCTTCGGATCCGTGACCATTCTCTTACGCGATCGCCACAACATTGCCTGGGCCGACCTGATGCGGCTGCTGCCGAGCTGCATGCTAGGCATCGCGATCGGGCTTTTTTTCTTCGCGGCGCTCGATTCGCGCACGCTCGCGCAAGCGCTTGGCGTGGTGACGCTCCTCCACGGCGGCCTTTCGCTTTGGGCCTCAATGCGCCCCGCCGACGCAACCGTCTCGCCCGATAGCACCTCCGGCGCGGCGGCGGGCCCGCCGACGAGCCCGCGGCCGTCTCTCTGGCGCGACGCCAGGCTTGCGGGCCTGCTCGGCGGCGCCATCGGCACGACCATGGGCGCGCTGTCGAGCCTGTTCTTCGCCATGTACTTCGACGCGATCGGCATGCCCAAGAATTACTTCCGCGCGACCATGTCGATGGCCGTGGTGGCGATCGCCTTTGTGCGGGGGCTGGGCTACCTCGCGATCGGCGGTTACAGCCGCGACGTCTTGCTGATATTGGCGATCACGGTTCCTGTGGCCTTGATTGGCATTTTTATCGGCGAGCGCGTCCAAACCGGATTGAGCGAGCTGACGTTCCGGCGCCTGGTCGACGTGACGCTGATCACCAGCGGCTTTGCGCTGCTGGTGGCCCATTAGCAACGGGGCGCCAGAATGCGCAAGGTCCGGCGCTCGGTCAGCCTTCGATCGCCCGCCGGCCAGCGTCGATGATCGTGAAGCTACGACACCGGGCAAGAATGCCGCAGGCAAGAGTGCCGCACGCCGCAACTCGGCGAGAACTGTCGAGTTTCATTCGTAAAGGCTGAGGGGTGCATCTCCCAACAAATGGAGGAGCATCATGATGCGCAAGATAGCGATTGGTCTAGTCGCCGCGGCGATCGCCACAGCCGGCTCGACATTGAGTGCGTCGGCCTTTCGCGGCGGAGGTGGCTTCGGTCACGGCTTCGGTGGGGCGCACTTTGGCGGAGGCGGCTTCGGCAGGGGCGGCTTTGCTGGCCGCGGCCACCTCGGACCCCGAGCCTTCGCGTTCCACGGCCGTGAATTTGGCCATGGCCGCTTCGGATTTCACGGCCGTGAATTTGGCCACCGCCGCTTCGGGTTCGGACGTGAATTTGGCCACGGCCGCTTCGGGTTCCACGGGCGTGAATTTGGCCACCACTTCGGGTTCCGCGGCCGTCGGTTCTAACTGAGCGACGAACACGACAAGCGATGGCCCCCCGCCAATCGGCTCTCCGGCACGCGGTTGCGGGGAGCCCTTTCGCGCGCTAAACCCAAATGGATCGGTACCATTGAAGCGACCGACGAACGCGAGGCCATCGACAAGGCGGCCAAGGAATTCAGAACGCACGCAAGCAAGTTGATTGCAGTGCGGCGCCGGTCGCTCATCCTGCGCCCGCGCGAAAAGACCCCTCGCGTATGTTGATTCGGAGGCCCACTTGGGTACCATACCTCGGCTCGGGGGAGTGCTGAACGTGCCGGGGGGCGTGAAGCTGATCGACAGCACGCTCGTCATCGTGCTGCACAATGGCGAACAGGAAATCGAGCGCGAGCTGGCGTCGCCGGCCGACGCCTTGCGTGTCGCGCTCATGATGCCGGCACGGCGCGGGCGACTGGAAATCTGCGACGGGCTCAAGGTGCTGGCTCCGAACTGAACGGCGACGGCTGGCGGGGCGTCGAGCACCCGCCGACCGAATGCGATCCAATTTTCACCCTCTGTTCGCGCGGCAATCACGGCTTGCGTGGCGAGCTGTTCAAAACTGGAGTCGCTGTCCGCATTCACGGTGAGTTTTGGAGGATAACCGGATGCGACGTGGACACGAAGAAAACGGCGAGAAATGACTCCGACCCGACATAGGCCGGATTGAAACCCCGCGGCGCATTTCTGTCGCATGGCGAGAGGCGCTGGCAGCGCCATCTCAGTAAGGCCCGCTGGTCGACTTGGGTGACCGCATAGCCCGGAGGGAGCATGGCAAAAGCGACATATGAAAAGGAGATCACTGCACTTCTTGTGATCGATCCGTATAACGACTTCATTTCCCAGGGAGGCAAGATATGGGATCACATTCGGGCTGTTGCAGAAGCGAATGACTGCGTTCCTCATATGCTGCAAGTTCTAAATGCGGCGCGGAACGCGGGGCTGCGCGTTTTCTACGCGCTGCATCATCGATATCGCCCGGGCGACTACGAGACCTGGAAGTATATTGCACCTATCCAGAAGGCAGCGTGGGAGCACAAGATTTTTGAATACGCCACGTGGGGTGGCGAGATCCGCAGCGAGTTCGAGCCCAAGCCGGGCGACATTGTCGCCCAAGAGCATTGGTGTTCCAGCGGCTTCGCCAACACCGATCTGGATCTACAGCTCAAGAACCACGGCATCCACAAGCTCATCGTCATCGGACTCATCGCACATACCTGCGTTGAAGCGACCGTTCGCTATGCCGCCGAGCTTGGCTACGAGGTCACGGCGGTAAGAGACGCGACCGCGGACTACTCGGATCGGCACATGCAGGCCGCTCTCGTCACCAATCTCCCGAACTACGCCAGTGCGATTGTGACCACGGCGGAAGTCGTCGATTCGATCTCTTGCTGCGGTGCGTGAGTCCGGTTGTGGCCCAAGGGCGAAGTCACGGCCCGCCGCCAGCAGGGACGCTTTCTGGGGTGAACCCGTCGCGGCAGCAACGTGCTCAGCATGGCCGCCCTTGGCAGAGTCGAGATGTGGCGCGGTTTCTGTAGGTCGGACATATCTGTTTCCGCCCCTTTCGTCTGGCGGTGCCTTGTGGTTCGACCGTGGCTCCGTTGCCACGGCGCACACCCATAACGGTCCTTCGGTCGATCCGAAAAGGCAAGCACCTCCCCAGTCCCGAAGGCGATCCACCGCCCACGGCCAGGCGCGATATGGTAGTCCTTCCGCTGGGGGAGCGAGGTAGCTTACATGAGGCGGCCTCACTCTTCATACTCACCGGAGCTGTTAATGCGTAAGGAGGAGCAATGCCAAAGATCGACAATATCGTTCTTGTCCATGGAGGCTTCGTGGACGGCTCTGGCTGGAGGGGTGTCTATGACATCCTGAAGAAGGACGGCTTCAACGT
>WNFR01002269.1_pt1 | contig 20061 bp, 16 predicted proteins | sample 5400221 | NCBI WGS metagenome assembly WNFR01 (sample SAMN13153357, study PRJNA577476) | soil metagenome | isolation source: 40 cm soil under Madrone tree | place: USA:California | collected 2016-06-14 | reverse complement strand
TAGAGGACCGCGAGCACGCCGGCCGCGATCGCGACCCACAGCCACAGGGTGGCATCCATCGAGAGATCTCCCCCAAAAAAGGCCGCGCACTATAGCATGGTGGCCTTAAGGCTCAGGGTGCCCAAGCGGGTGCGCCCGCGCCGCAGCAAACCGCATCAGACTTTGAAGTCGCTCGTCAGCTTCCTGCGCACCGCCACGCCCTTGATGCGCACGTAGTCCGGCAGCCCGTTGCGGTACGGAGGATAGGCCTCACCGGCGATCAGCGGCTCGAGGTAGCGGCGGCAGGCCTCGGTGATGCCGAAGCCATCCGCGCGGATGTATCCGGCGGGGAGCTTTTTCTCCTTGTTGGCGACTTGCGCGAGCGGCACCTGCCCGATCACCCATTTGTAGGGCTTGGAGGCCTTGCGCACGATCGTCGGCATCACCGCGTTCACGCCCCTCGCGGCCAGTTCCACCGCCGCCTGGCCGACCGCATACGCCTGCTGCACGTCGACCCGGGATGCGATGTGGCGCGCGGAGCGCTGCAGGTAATCCGCCACCGCCCAGTGATACTTGTAGCCATGCGCCTCGCGCACCATGTTGGCAACCAGCGGGGCTACTCCGCCCAACTGCGTATGTCCGAAGGCGTCGCGGGTGCCGGCGTCGGCGAGGAACTTGCCGTCCGCGTACGCGGCTCCCTCGGAGACCACGATTACGCAGTAACCGTAGTCACCGACGCACTGGCGCACGCGATCGAGGAATTTTTGCTGCTCGAACGGCACTTCCGGAAACAGGATGATGTGGGGCGGTTCGCCGGTGCCGCGGCCGGCGAGCCCGCCGGCCGCGGCGATCCAGCCGGCGTGACGACCCATCACTTCAAACACGAACACCCGGGTGGAGGTGCGCGCCATGGAGGCGACATCAAGCGCCGCCTCGCGCGTGGAGACCGCGACGTACTTGGCGACCGAGCCGAAGCCGGGACAGCAATCGGTAGCGGGGAGATCGTTGTCCACGGTCTTCGGTATGCCCACGCAGGTGATGGGATAGCCGAGCGCCGCGCCGATCTGCGACACCTTGAGCGCGGTGTCCATCGAATCGTTGCCGCCGTTGTAGAAGAAGTAGCCGATGTCGTGGGCGCGGAACACTTCGATCAGGCGCTCGTACTCGGCGCGGTTCTGCTCGATACCCTTCAACTTGAAGCGCGCCGAGCCGAACGCGCCGGCCGGCGTGTGCTTCAGGGCGCGGATGGTCGCGGCGCTCTCGCGGCCGACATCAATGAGATCCTCGGTGAGCGCCCCGATGATGCCGTGGCGCCCGGCGTACACCTTGCCGATGTGTCTGGAGCGCATCGCCGTCTCGATCACCCCGCACGCGGAGGCGTTGATGACGGCCGAAACACCGCCTGACTGGGCATAGAAAGCATTCCTGCGGACGATCTTTTTCATGGCCGTGGGCGCTGCCGGCAAGGGTGGGGAGGAGGGTGACGGGTAAGAATAACGCACGCGCGGCGAGAAGCGCAGATGGCGGTACGGTCTCTCGCCCGTTTGACCTCTCGGGGGGCCGCCGGTAACGTGGCGCACCCTTGTGGCTGCCACGGCAGCGCTCTCGCGACTGAACAAACATGCGCATCGTTCTGTTGGGCGCCCCCGGCTCCGGCAAGGGCACCCAGTCCCGGCGTCTGATGGAGCGGATCGGCATCCCGCAGATCTCGACCGGAGATCTGCTGCGGGCCGCCGTCGCCCGAGGCACCGAGCTCGGCCGCCAGGCCAAGGAAGCCATGCACGGTGGCCGGCTTGTCGATGACTCCCTGGTGCTGGGCATGATCCGCGAGCGCCTGGGCGAACCCGATACCCGCCGCGGTTTCATTCTCGATGGTTTCCCGCGCAACCTCGCCCAGGCTCACGCGCTCGAGCGGCTGCTCGAAGCGTTGCAGCAGCCGCTCGATGCGGTGGTGCAACTCGAGGTCGACTCCCGCGAGCTGGTGCGACGCATCTCCGGCCGGCGCACCTGCGCGGACTGCGGGCGCGTGTTCAATCTGCTCACCTGCCCGCCGGCGGCCGCACACAGCGAGTCGTGTCCGAAGACCGGGGCCCCGCATCGGCTCACGCAGCGCCCGGACGACAACGAAGCGACGGTTGCCGAGCGGCTGCGGGTGTACGACGAGCAGACCCGGCCGTTGATCGACTTCTACCGCGCGCGCGGCCTGCTGCGGGTGATCAACGCCGAAGGGGACATGGATGAGGTGACGCGGCGTCTGGCGCAGGCGCTCGGTGCGCCGGCGTCCCGGCGTGCGCCCCGCCGCACGACGGCCGCGATCCCCGTCAAGGCGCCGGCGAGGAAGCGGGCGGCGCCAAGCGCCTCACGCGCTCGCTCTGGCCGAACGGCGCCCCGCAAGAGCACGAGCCTGCGCTCGGCCCGCAGCAAGGCTGCCGCGAAGACGGCGCGGGTGGCGCGCGGGAAATCGCGGCGCCCGAGTCGTTCCGGGCGCGCTCGACTCAAGCGGAAACGCCGCTGAGCGGCTGAGCGACTGCGAGCCTTTCGGCAGCATCTTGCCTAGAGCGCAGCGAGCAGCCGTTCGCCGACAGTCCCGCGGCGCCAGCCGCGCAGCACCGCGCCGTCGCGGCGTCCGTCGGCCAGCTGCTCCAGATCACGCCGCGTAGCCAACACCTCCGGCACGAGTTTCAGGTCCGCGGCCACCGCCTGGCTGATGGCGGCGAGCTTCTTCACCAGCGCGGCCTTCACCGGATCGGGCCGCGGCCGGCCCGGAGCCGGGGGCGCGGGGTCCGGGACCTCGGCGGCGCGCACCTGGGCAAGCAGTTCCTCGCCGCGGCGCTTCACCATGCCCGGGGGCATTTCCGCAATCTGCGACAGCGCCTGCACCGTGCGCGGCACCTGCAGGACGATCTCGCGCAGCACGGTGTCATCGAGAATCCAGCCGCGCGGGCGGTTGAATTCCACGGCACAGCGTTCGCGCCACGCGGCCAGAGTGCGCGCCAGGCGCGCGCGCGCCGGGTCCAGGTCGCGCAGGCCCTTGATGCGCAGCCACGCGTTGTCCGGCTCGATCGTGAGCGCGCCCGCGTCTTCGAGCGCCGCGAGCTCTTCGCTGAGCCAGTCGAGGCGCCCGAGGCGCCCGAGCTGCTCCTGCAGTTGCGCGGCCAGCGGCAGCAGGTAGCGTACGTCATCGAGCGCGTATTCGATCTGTTCGGACGATAGCGGACGGCGCGACCAGTCGGTGCGGGTGTGGGACTTGGCGAGCGCCTGTCCCAGAAGTCTGCGCACCAGCTCGGCGTAGCCGATCTGGGCAGGCAGGCCGCTGAGAGCGGCGGCGATCTGGGTGTCAAACACGGGCCGCACCAGGCCCGCGAGCGGCAGCAGCACCTCGAGGTCCTGGCGGGAGGCATGCATGACCTTGACGACGCCGGAGGAGGCCAACACGGCCGCCAGCGGCGTCAGATCGGGGAGTGAGAGCGGATCGACGCACACGGCGTCGTCCGGCGCCGACAGCTGTACGAGGCACAGCTGCGCTCGATAGGTGCGCTCGCGCAGGAACTCGGTGTCCAGGCCAACGCGCGGTTGCGTGGCAAGACGCGCGGCGAGCGCGGTAAGGTCCGGCGGTGTGCTGACGATGCGCTGCAAACGGAGTCTGATGATGATCTGTACAATCGGGCGTGCCCATTATGCGAGGCCCGCGCCGACACCGAAAGACATGAGGGAGCTCATACAGCTCTTTGCGCAGATCGCATTGCTGCGCCGGGGCCCGCAGGACCTGCCGGCCTCGACGCTGCTGCTCGCGCTGACCGTGCTCGGTTATCTGGGCGTGAATCTTGTGGTGAGCAGCGTGCTGCCGCCGGTCAAGGGCTGGCCCGCGCAGGTGCTGGTCGACACGCTGTTCATGCTGGCGTGGTACGTCGCCCTGCTGAAGCTCCTGGGGCGGTCCGAGCGCATCCTGCAGACCGCGACCGCGGTATTCGGACTGCAGGGGCTGCTGTCGCCGCTGCTGATCGCTTCCGATTGGCTCATGCTGCGCTTCGGCGAGGATGCGCTGTGGCAGGTGCCGGTCGCCTGCGCGGGGCTGCTGCTGATCATATGGCTGGTCGCCGCCAACAGCCAGATCGTGAAGGCGGCGCTGGAATGGTCGAGCCCTGCGAGCGTCGTGCTGGTGATCCTGCAGATCTTCACCGGGCGGCTGCTGCTGTTCGCTCTGTTTCCCCCCGTCAAAGCCTGAAGTCACCCCCGATGCACGTTCATATCCTCGGCATCTGCGGCACGTTCATGGGCGGCGTCGCCGCCCTGGCCCGCGCCGCGGGCTTCAGCGTCAGCGGCTCGGATCGCAATGTCTACCCGCCCATGAGCACGCAGCTGCAAGCGCTCGGCATCGCGGTGACCGAAGGCTTCGACGCCGCGCAGCTCACGCCGGCCCCGGACGTGGTGCTGGTCGGCAACGTGATGACGCGCGGCCAGCCGGTGATCGAAGCGTTGCTCGAGCTCGGCCTGCCGTATGCCTCGGGGCCTGAGTGGCTGGCGCGCGAGGTGTTGAAAGGACGCTGGGTGCTCGCGGTCGCCGGCACCCACGGCAAGACCACGACCGCCTCGCTCCTGGCGTGGATCCTGCAGCACGCCGGCCGCAACCCCGGGTTTCTCATCGGTGGCGTGCCGACGAACTTCGGCGTGAGCGCGCGCCTCGGTGCGCGACCGTACTTCGTCATCGAGGCGGATGAGTACGACACGGCGTTCTTCGACAAACGCGCGAAGTTCGTGCATTACCATCCGCGCACGCTGACTCTCAACAACCTCGAGTATGACCATGCCGACATTTACCCCGACGTCGGCGCCATCCAGCGGCAGTTCCACCACCTGGTGCGCATCGTGCCCGGGGGCGGGCGCATCGTGTGGAACGCCGCCGACGCGCTTTTGAGGGACACGCTGCAGATGGGCTGCTGGACGCCGCTCGAGGGCTTTGCCCGCGAGCCGCGCCCCGGTGCGCTGTGGAGCGCGCGTGCGGTGCACGGGGTGCAGGATTTCTCGCGCTTCGAGATCCTGGAGGGCGGGCAGCCGCGCGGCACGGTGCAGTGGTCGCTGATCGGCGCACACAACGTGGACAACGCGCTCGCAGCGATCGCCGCCGCGCGGCATGTGGGTGTGGAGGTGCCGCAGGCGCTCGATGCGCTGCAGGCATTCCAGGGCGTCGCACGGCGCCTGCAGCTGCGCGGGGAGGTCAACAACATCCGCGTTTACGATGATTTTGCGCACCACCCCACCGCGATCACCAACACCATCGATGGACTGCGCCGCCGCGTCGGTGCCGCGCGGATCATCGCGGTGCTCGAGCCGCGCTCGCACACCATGCGCATGGGCGTGCATCGGCTCACGCTCGCCCCGGCGCTCGCCGGCGCCGACCAGGTGTGGCTGTACACGGCAGCGGATCTGGGCTGGGACACGGGCGAGGTGCTGGCCGCGCTCGGCGCGCGCGCGCACGCCAGCGCCGACATCGACACGCTGGCGCGCGATCTCGCGCGCAGCGCGCGGCCCGGAGACCAGGTACTCATCATGAGCAACGGCGGCTTCGGCGGTCTGCACGGCAAACTGCTCGCGGAACTCGAACGCACGGCGGACGCCGCGGCCGGCGACGCCGGGCCGGCGCACAGGCCTTGAGCCGCATGCAGCCGGCCGCTCTGCCGCTGTTCCCCCTGAATACCGTGTTGTTTCCGGGCGGGCCACTGCCGCTGCGTATCTTCGAGCTGCGCTACCTGGACATGGTGCGCCGCTGTCTGAAGGAACACAGTGCGTTCGGTGTGGTGCTCATCCTGGCGGGCGCGGAAGCCGGTGCGGTCTCAGCCGTGGCCGACACCGGCACCAGCGCGCGGCCCGTGGATTTCGACACGCTGCCGGACGGCCTGCTCGGGATCACCTGTGTGGGCGAGCGACGCTTCCGGGTGCGCCGGCGCTGGCAGCAGAGCGATGGACTCAATCTGGCCGAGGTTGATTTCCTGCCCGAGGATGCGCCCAGTGCGCTGCCCGCAGCGCTTGCACACCTTGGGGAGCTGCTGCGCGAGGTGCTGCCGAAGCTCGGTGGCGCGTACGCGCATATCGACGGCCACTACGACGACGCCGGCTGGGTCGGCAACCGCTGGGCGGAGATCCTGCCGCTCACCTGCGCAGAGAGACTGGAGCTGCTGCTGCTCGATGATCCACTGGCGCGCCTGGCACAGGTGGCGGCATGGTCAGACCGGCAGCCCACGACTGCGGGCGTATAGCCCCAGGTACTTGCGCCGCACGTAGTTCGCCTCGATGAGGGCAAACACCAGTCCGCGCCAGCCGTCGAGAAAACCCAACCGCAACAGGTAGCCGCGCACGAAACGCCACTGCGGATTCACCAGCACCCGCACTAAGCCGCAGCGCTGGCCGCGCTCGTACATCGCCTGCGCCATGAGCTCGGCGTAGCGCTGCATGCGGTTGTGATGGTCGGCGAGACTGCGGTAGGCGTAGTGCTCGAGACGGCCGTGAAGCTTGGCCGTGCGGCCCTGCACGCGCGTATTCTCGTGAATCTCGTAACCGCTCCAGCCGCCGCGCCGCCGGTCGAACAGGCGAACCAGGCGGTCGGGGTAGGCGTTGCCGTGGCGCAGGAAGCGGCCGAAGTAGTCGGTGATGCGCGGCACGGAGAAGCCGGCGGCTGCCGCGAAGCCCTGCGCCCTGAGCGCGAGAATCTCCGCGCGCAGCAGCGCGCTCACGCGCTCGTCGGCGTCGAGGCACAACACCCAGTCGTGGCGTGCCGCATCGACGGCGAACTGCTTCTGCGAGCGGTAACCCGGCCAGTCGCGCTCGATGATCCGCGCCCCCAGGGCGGCCGCGAGTTCGCGCGTGCCGTCGGTGGAATGCGCGTCGACGACGATGATTTCGTCGCAGAAGCTGACGGAACGCAGGCAGGCTTCGATACGGTCAGCTTCGTTGAAGGTGATAATGCACGCCGATAAGCCACTGTGACTCGCCACGCGCACCCCGCCGTCGCCTCGTGCAAAGTCCGTAGAATACTCTCAAAATGAGCTCGGTCCTGTTCTACGACCCGGTGTGTCGGCAGCCTTACGACACGCGCACCCTGCGCACTCAGGCCATGGGCGGGAGCGAGGCGACCCTGACACGCGTGGCCGATGCGCTGGACGCGTTCGTGATCCAGCACAACCGCGCCGAGGACTGGGGCCGCTATCGCCAGCCGCAGCGCATTTCCGGCATCACCAGCGTGATCGTGAACCGCGACTCGCGTGCGTTGCCGCTGGTACGCCAGCGCTACCCCGACGCGCGCGCGTACCTGTGGCTGCACGACCAGCTGAATCCGGGCTCGAGGCGCGCGCGCTGGCTGGCCGGCACTGCCGAGGTGCTGCGCGAGATGGCGGTGACGGCGGTGTGCGTATCGGACTCGCAGCGCCGCGGCGTCGAGGCCACGCTGCGCGGCATCGGCGTCGGCGAGCGGGTGCGCGCGCTCACGATCTACAACCCGGTGGACGACGCGCTGATGCCGGACGGCACGCCGGTGGATGAGCGCAAGCTGATATTTTTCTCCTCTCCCAACAAGGGCCTGAACTTCACGCTCGATGCCTTCAGCGCGCTCAAGAAGCGCATGCCGGATCTGCGCCTGGTGGTGGGCAATCCCGGCTACAAGTCCGGCTGCGACGCGCGCCGCGCGGGCGTCGAGCTCCTGGGTCCGCAGCCCCAGGCGCGCATCCACGCCGAGGCGCGCAGCGCGCTGTGCACCTTCTTTCCCAACTTCGTGATTCCGGAGACCTTCGGCCTGGTGTTCGCCGAGTCCCACGCCCTGGGCACGCCGGTGCTCACTCACGACTGCGGCGCGGCGCTGGAAGTCGTCGGCGACCCGCGGCAGGTGTTGCCACTTACCCCGGCGTACCGCCTCTACGAGGCTGCGGTGGGGAGCCTGCCGCCGCGCTGGCGGCGGCTGCCGGCGCGGCTGGCGGCGAGGGCGGGGCTGTTCGATGCCTATCTCGAGCGCATCCGCGCCTGGCGCGGCGGTGAGCGGCCGCGCACCGGCCCCGATCCGCGTTTCCGCCTGAGCACCGTTACGGAGCAGTGGCGCGCGCTGCTGTCGTCCTGAGTGCGCTGTCCGCCGCCGTGCCAAGCGCACACCAGGCCGCGAACACCGCCTCCACGGAAATCTGATCGAGGCGATTGGACTGCGGTGGTCCGCCTACGCCGGACACCGGCGAGCCGGTCGGGCTGCGCGGCAGCCACTGCTGCTGGGAATGCGCGCCGAACAGCACCACCAGCGGCAGGCCCAGGGCTGCCGCGGCATGCGCAGGACCGGTGTCGACGGAGATCATGCTGTGCGCGCGCGCGCACAGGGCAAGCAGGCGCGGCAGCGGCAGCTCGGCCGCCGCCACCGCCGGCAGCTGCGCCGCAGCGGCAATCCACTCAAGCAGCAGCGACTCGCGCGGCGCGCCGCACAGCACGATCACCGCCTGCGGCAGCCGCACGTGGATCCTGTGCAGCAGCGCCGCCCAGCGGTCGAGCGGCCACGCCTTGTCGTCCGCGGCTGAGACGCGCAGCCGCCGGCCGCGCATGGTGCGGCGGTTGCCGGGCTGCACCAGTATCAGCGTCCGCTCGCCCCAGCCTTGCCGCTCGAGCCACGCGGCGCACTCGGCGCGCGCCGCGGCGGACACCGTAAGAAGCGGTGCGCCGCGCGGCGGGGGCACCGGCCACGGATAGTCGGCCGCGTTGAATGCCGCCGGCGTCAGCCCGCCGAAGCTCACCAGGCGGTCGATCCAATGCGTCGGCGCAATTTTGGAGGTGTGGGGTAGGGTGGTGTCCAGGAACACGCAGCGCGCGGGTCCGGTGCCGCTGAATCTCAGCAGGCGTCGGATTCTCGCCAGCTTGCGTGGATCGGTCTCGCACACGTAGACCGGGTCGGCGCGTCCGGCGCGCAGCGCCCACAGCGTGCGCCACCAGGCCGGGTCAAACACCCATGCCGTGTAGCGATGCAGGCACGAAACGCGCGCCACATCGCTGTGCGCAGCGTAGATCTGCGCCGGCCAGGAACCGGCTCCGATCACGTGACAGGGACTGCCGAAGCGTCGATGCAGGACCTCCAGCAGCGCGGACAGCAGGATCAGGTCCCCGACCCGGCCGAACCAGATGACGATCGGCTGCACGGGGGGTGCCGGCATGACTCCTCAGCGCTGTGGGAAGCACATAAGCTATTCGGGTCGGGGCAGCCGTGGCAAGCAGGTCTGTCGATGCGTGCCTTTGCGTGGTTTATGGGGTTGACGGCGCTGGCGCTGGCGGCGATCGCCGTGTTCGCCTATCCGGCGTGGACGCTCCTGCACCCGTTTTTCGACTTCCCGTTCCACCGCGTCGGCGAGCGCATCGGCATGCTGGCGTTGCTGGCGGGCTTCCTGCTCGTCGCGCGGCGCTTGAGGCTCGCCGACCGCGCCAGCCTCGGTTACGGGCTCCCGCGACGCGCTTTCCTGCGCGAGACGAGCCTCGGGCTGGCGCTCGGCGTGGCGAGCATGCTGGCGATGGTCGGACTGATGACTGCGCTGGGGCTGCTCGACTGGAGGCCGGCCGCGGGCCTCGCCGGCATGGATCTGCTGCGCCTCGTTGCGCTGCGCGCCGGCAGCGGCTTCGCGGTGGCGTTCATCGAAGAAACGTTCCTGCGTGGAGCGATGCACACCGCGATCGAACGCGAATCCGGAACGCGCCTTGCTGTGCTGCTGACGGCGCTGTTGTACGCGGCGACGCATTTCTTTGCCAGCTATCACATCGCGCCGGGGCAGGTCACGGCGCGCAGCGGGCTCGAGCTGCTGGCCGGGACGCTGCACTCGTGGGCGCAGCCGGCAGGGATCGTCGATGCGTTCCTGGCGCTGCTGGCGGTGGGCGTGGTGCTCGGCATGGTGCGCGCTGCGACCGGCAACATCGCCGCCTGCATCGGCCTGCACGCCGGGTGGGTGTGGGTGATGCTGGTCGCGCACCAGCTGACACGGCCGCGGAGCGACGCGCCGCTTAGCTTTCTGCTCAGCCGCTTCGATGGCTTCGTGGGCTGGCTGGTACTGACGTGGACCGCGGTGCTGGCGGTGCCGTTGTGGCGCTTTTACTCAAGACGCGCCGGACGGGCGCGCACGGGTGAAGAAGAGCGGCGGCAGCCGTGAGCGCAAAACAGGATTTTCGCGGGCGTGCGCGCCAGGGAAGGCGCGCCCGCAGCCTACAGGGACATACTTGCGGCGGCCGCGAAAATCCTGTTTTGCGATCGCGGCCTGCGCCTAATTCAGCTGCACCGGCGCAAACCCGTCCTTGCGCAGCAGTTCGAGCAATCCCCCGTCGCCCACCAGGTGCAACGCGCCCACGACCACCAGGCAGTTGCGCTCGCCATCCAGGAGCTGCTCGATCTGCGGCAGCCAGCGCTGGTTGCGCGCCGTCACCAGCGGGCGATACAGCGCCGGGAAGGCGCGGTATTCGCGCGCGAGCAGGGTGGCGAGCCCGGCGGCGTCGCCGCGGCGCCAGGCGCTGAGCACCGCCTGCAGCTCGCTTTGCGACTCCTTCAGCTCACTCAGCGTCTGGTCGAGCAGCCGCAACTGGTCCTCGCGCGACAGCGCCTCGAGGCCTCCGAGCTCTTCGGAGAGAGTCTCCAGGCCCGCGGTCGGCTTGTCGTCGGATTGCGCGCGGTGCACGAGCTGCTCCTCGACGCCCTGTTGCGGGTCAAAACCCAGATGCAGGTACTCGAGGTCGGCGAGCTCGATCCCCACGACCCAGGGCGACTGGCTGTCGAGGAGCTGCATCGACAGGCCGAGGTCGGCCGCCGCCGCACTCACACGCGTGTAGCGCGACTCCCCGAGCACGCCACGCAGCGTGGTACCCGCCGGCAGCGCGCCGTGCTCCATCATCCAGCCGGCCGCCTGCAGCGGATCGAGCTGGCCCAGATCGAGCTCCATCACGAGCTTGCCCGAATCCGCGTAGGCGCGGTCGAACGCCGGCGGCAGCGCCGCGTCCCCTGCGGGCAGCAGGTGCACGGAACCGGCCAGGTATACGGTGCTGTGTGCGCCGCGGATCGCCCACACGGGGCTCGCGGCGTGAGCGCTCAGGCTGCCGAGCAGACCGAGCGCGAGGAACCACCGGAGTGCTGTTCGACCCATACGACCTCCGTCAGCAGCGAGCCGTCGGCGCGCAGCTCCAGGGTACGATAGGCCGGCGGGCGGCGGTCCACCGCGAACTCGTCGACGTTCGGCAGGAACTGCGCGCAGGTCGAAGGCGTCGCCAGCAGCCGCACGCCCTTGCGCAGTGCGTCGTAACTCTGATGCACATGGCCCCAGACGATGGCGCGTACGTTGCGATGCCCGTCGATGACATGCAGGAACTCGGCCGCATTCGTCAGCCCCACGCGATCGAGCCAGCGGCTGGCCATCGGCACCGGATGGTGGTGCAGGCACACCATGCAGTGGCGTGTGCCGGCGCCGGCGAGCGCTTCCTCGAGCCCGGCGAGCTCCGGCGCGCTCAGGGCACCGCTCGCCGAGCCTGGCAGGCAGCTGTCGAGCAGCACGATACGCCAGCGCCCCAGGTCCACGAAACCGCCGAGCACGAACGGCTCTCCGGAGAGCTCGCGCTGCATGGCCTGGGGCTCGTCGTGATTGCCGGGCAGACACAGCACCGGCAGTCCCAGCGCACCGAACAGGCGGCGGAAGTGCGGGTACCCCGCAGGATCATCCTGTACGAGGTCACCGGTCACCAGCACCGCATCCGGCGGCCAGTCGCGCGCGCGCGCGTGGGCCAGGGCCGCGGTCAGCGCAGGCAGCGTCGCCACCCCACGCAGCGATTCCCCCTCGTCACCATAGAGGTGCGGGTCGGTAAAATGAGTAAGACGCACAGCACTCATGAGGGAAGCGTAGCAGAGGCCCTCCGGCCGCCGCAGTGAACCAGGTCGCCGCGCGAAGCGTGTCACTGGCGTGCGACATGACGGGGTACCGCTCCCTGATGCGGATAATGTGAAACAGGCCCGCACTCAAGTCGCGTATGCGGGAAGTTAAGTCGCCTCGGGGCGTACCAGCGGGGCCTTAGCTTATGCCAACTGTGATTGAGCATCGGGCGCGACTGGTGGAGAATGCGCGCCCCGCACCGTGCTCGCGCCCCGAGCCGCCTGAAGAGCCGCATGACTACACGCCGCGAACTCGCCAACGCCATCCGCGCCCTGTCCATGGACGCCGTGCAGCGCGCGAACTCCGGACACCCGGGCATGCCGATGGGAATGGCCGACATCGCCCAGGTGCTGTGGGGGGGCTTTCTGCGGCACAATCCGGCAAATCCGCACTGGCCTGACCGCGATCGCTTCGTGCTCTCGAACGGCCACGGCTCGATGCTGTTGTATTCGCTGCTGTATCTCACCGGCTACCCGCTCACCATCGAGGACATCCAGCACTTCCGCCAGCTCGGCAGCAAGACCCCCGGCCACCCCGAGTACGACCTGCCCTGCGGCATCGAGACCACGACCGGACCGCTGGGCCAGGGACTTGCCAACGCCGTCGGTATGGCGCTCGCGGAACGGCTGCTCGGCGCGCAGTTCAACCGTCCGGGCTTCAATATCGTCGATCACTACACCTACGCCTTCTGCGGTGACGGCTGCCTGATGGAAGGGGTGTCCCACGAAGCGTGCTCGCTGGCGGGCACGCTGGGGCTGGGAAAGCTCATTGTTTTCTACGACGACAACGGCATTTCGATCGACGGGCAGGTGAGCGGCTGGTTCACCGACAACACCCCGGAGCGCTTTGGCGGCTACGGCTGGCACGTGGTGCCCCAGGTCGACGGACTCGATGCCGGCGCGGTGACCAGCGCGATCCAGGCGGCGCGCGCGGCGCGCGATCGACCGTCGCTGATCTGCTGTAAGACCATCATCGGCTACGGCGCGCCTCACAGACAGGGCACCAAGGAGGCGCATGGCGAGGCGCTGGGCGCGGACGAGGTGGCCGCGGCGCGCCAGACACTGGGCTGGCCCTACCCGCCGTTTATCGTGCCGGAGGAGATTCGCGCCGCCTGGGATCACCGCTCGCAGGGAGCGGCGCTGGAAGCAGCATGGCGGGAGCTGTTGGTGCGCTACGCGCAGGCGTTCCCGGAACTGGCGCGCGAGTTCGAGCGCCGCATGCGCGGGGATCTGCCGCCCAACTGGCAGCAGAGCACGGCGCAGACCCTGGAGACGATCTCCAAGCAGTCCGCGCCGCAGGCCACGCGCCAGTCCTCGCAGGCGGTGCTCAACATCCTGGGTCCCGTGCTGCCGGAAGTTCTGGGCGGTTCCGCCGATCTCACCGGGTCGAACAACACCTTGTTCAAGGGCGCGCGCACCATCACGCCCGCGCAAGCAGCGGGCGACTACCTGCATTACGGCGTGCGCGAGTTCGGCATGACAGCGATCATGAACGGCATCTCGCTGCACGGTGGCTTCATCGTCTACGGCGGCACGTTCCTGGTGTTCTCCGACTACGCGCGCAACGCCGTGCGGCTCGGCTGCCTGATGAACCTGCGCGTCATCCTGGTGTACACGCATGACTCCATCGGCCTCGGCGAGGACGGGCCGACCCACCAGCCGATCGAGCATCTCAGCAGCCTGCGCGCCATGCCCCACATGAATCTGTGGCGCCCGTGTGATGCGGCGGAAACCGCCGTGGCCTGGACGCTCGCCATCGAGCGCCAGGGCCCGACGGCGCTGGTGCTCACCCGCCAGCCGCTGCCGCAGCAGCCGCGCACGCCGCCGCAGCTGGCCAACATCCATCGCGGCGGCTACGTTCTGCTCGATTGCAGCGGTACGCCCGAGTGCCTGGTGATCGCGACCGGTTCCGAGGTCGGCATCGCGGCGCAGGCGGTGACGGCTGCGAACGCCGCCGGCCGGCGCGTGCGCCTGGTGTCGATGCCCTCGACCGAGGCGTTCGACGCGCAGGACGCCGCGTACCGCGAGGCCGTCCTGCCGCGCGCGCTGACGCGCCGCCTTGCCGTGGAGGCGGGTGCGACCCAGAGCTGGTGGCGCTACGTGGGCAACACGGGTCGGGTGCTCGGCATCGACCGCTTCGGCGCCTCGGGCAAGGCGGCCGACGTGCTCCCGTATTTTGGTTTCACGGCCGATAATATCGCGCAACAGATACGCCAACTGCTGGAGGAATGAGCGCATGGCAATCAAGGTCGGCATCAACGGTTATGGGCGCATCGGACGCAACGTGCTGCGTGCCCTGTATGAGAGCAAACGCACCGGGCAGCTGCAGATCGTGGCGCTCAACGACCTGTGCGACTCCAAGGCCAATGCGCACCTGACGCGCTACGACACCGTGCACGGCAGGTTCCACGGCGAGGTGCAGGTCGACGGCGACACCATGGTGGTGAACGGCGATCGCATCCGCGTGTTTGCCGAGCGCGACCCCGCGAAGGTTCCATGGGGCGAGGTGGGGGTCGAGTACGTGCTCGAGTGCACGGGACTGTTCACCAGCAAGGCGAAGGCTGGCGCGCACCTCAAGGGGGGCGCGAAGAAGGTGGTGATCTCCGCCCCCGGCGGCGACGATGTCGATGCGACCATCGTGTACGGCGTGAACCATAACGTGCTGAAGAGCGGCTACACCGTGATCTCCAACGCATCCTGCACCACCAACTGCCTGGCGCCGGTCGCCAAGGTGCTGCACGACAAGGTCGGCATCCTTGCCGGTATCATGACCACCATCCACGCGTACACCAACGATCAGGTGCTGACGGACGTCTACCACCCCGACCTGCGGCGCGCCCGCTCTGCGACCATGTCGCAGATTCCGACCAAGACCGGCGCCGCCGCCGCCGTGGGCCTGGTGCTGCCCGAGCTCAAGGGCAAGCTCGATGGTTTCGCGGTACGGGTGCCGACGATCAACGTGTCGCTGGTGGATCTGACGTTCACCGCCAAGCGCGCCACTTCCGTCGAGGAAGTGAACAGGACCCTGCAGCAGGCGGCGGCCGGTGCGCTGCAGGGGATCCTCGCCTACAACGACGCGCCGCTGGTGTCGATGGACTTCAACCACGATGCCCATTCCTCGGTGTTCGACGCGACGCTCACCAAGGTGATCGAGGGCACGCTGGTCAAGGTGTGCGCCTGGTATGACAACGAGTGGGGATTCTCCAACCGCATGATCGACACCACGCTGGCGTGGTCGCGGGCCTCATGAGGGTATTGCGCATGGCCGATACGGATCTGCGCAACAAGCGGGTCCTCATCAGGGAAGACCTGAACGTGCCGGTGCACGGCGGGGTGGTGACCAGCGATGCCCGCATCCGCGCGGCGCTGGCGACCATCCGCTATGCCCTCGACCAGCACGCCAAGGTGTTTGTCATCTCGCACCTCGGCCGGCCGCAGGAGGGGCAGGCGACCGAAGCGCTCTCGCTGGCGCCGGTGGCAGTGCGGCTGTCGGAGCTGCTCGGCAAACCCGTGCCGCTGCGCGAGCACTGGCTGGACGGCGTTGACTGTGCGGCCGGTAGCGCCGTGCTGTGCGAGAACGTGCGCTTCAACAAGGGTGAGAAGCAAAACGACGAGCAGCTGTCGCGCCGCATGGCGGCGTTGTGCCAGGTGTTCGTAATGGACGCCTTCGGCACTGCGCACCGCGCCGAGGCGAGCACCGTCGGGGTGGCGCGCTATGCGCCGGTGGCCTGCGCAGGCCCCTTGCTGGTGGGCGAGCTGGAAGCTCTGGAGCGCGCGCTGCTGCAGCCGGCCAGGCCGCTGGTGGCGATCGTCGGCGGCTCCAAGGTCTCGACCAAGCTGCTGGTGCTCGAGTCGCTGCTCGAGAAGGTCGACCGGCTGATCGTGGGCGGCGGTATCGCCAACACCTTTCTTGCCGCTAGCGGCGTCAACGTCGGCAAGTCCCTGTGCGAGGCGGAGATGCTCGATGTCGCGCGCCGCCTGCTGGACAAGGCGCGCACCCGCGGCACGCAGATCCTGCTGCCGACGGACGTCGTGGTCGGCAAGGAATTCGCCGCCACGGCGCACGCGGACGTGCGTGCGGTGAGCGAGGTGCGCGCCGACGACATGATTCTCGACATCGGGCCGGACAGCGCCGACCGCTGCAGCGCGCTGCTGCAGGACGCCGGCACCATCATCTGGAACGGGCCGGTGGGGGTGTTCGAGTTCGCGCAGTTCGGTGAAGGCACGCGCGCCATCGCCTTGGGCGTAGCGCGCGGCAAGGCCTTTTCGCTCGCCGGCGGCGGCGACACGCTGGCCGCCATCGAGAAGTACGGGGTCGAGGACGGCATCTCCTACATCTCGACCGGTGGCGGTGCATTCCTGGAGTTCATGGAGGGCAAGACCCTGCCGGCGGTCGCCATACTCGTGGAGCGCGCACGTGGCTGAGCGGCCGGCGCCATTGTTGAGACGCACCAAGATTGTCGCCACGGTGGGGCCGGCCACCGACTCGCTGGACGTGCTCACGGAAATGATGCACGCCGGTCTCGACGTCGTGCGCCTCAACGCCTCGCACGGCACGGTCGCGGACCGCAGGCGGCGACTGTCGCTGGTGCGCGAGGCCGCACACCGCGCCGACAAATGCATCGGCGTGCTGCTCGACCTCGGCGGACCCAAGATCCGCATCGAAGGTTTTCGCGACGGCCGCGTGCAGCTCGTGGAGGGCGCCGCCTTCACGCTCGACACCGAGCTTGATCCGAAGGCCGGCACCACCGCGACGGTGGGCGTCGCCTACAAGGATCTGCCGCGCGATGTGGCCGCCGGTGACACGCTGCTGCTCGCCGACGGGCAGATCGTGCTGGACGTCGAGCGCGTCGGCGCCACGACCATCGAGACCCGCGTGCGCGTCGGCGGCGAGCTCTCCGATCGCAAGGGACTGAACCGTCAGGGCGGCGGCATCTCGGCGCCCGCGGTGACGGCGCGCGACCACGAGGACATCCAGTTCGTCGCCGAGGAGGGCGTCGACTACATGGCGGTATCGTTCGCGCGCTCGGCCCTCGACATCGCGGAGGCGCGCGCGCTGCTGCGTGCGGCGGGCGGCGAGGCGCGGCTGGTCGCCAAGATCGAGCGCCACGAAGCCGTGGAGAATCTCGCCGGCATCATCGACGCGAGCGATGTGGTCATGGTCGCGCGCGGCGACCTGGGCGTGGAGATGGGTTACGCGGAACTCACCGGCCTGCAGAAAACCATCATCCATGAAACCCGCACGAACAATCGCGTGGTGATTACGGCGACGCAGATGATGGAGTCGATGATCCAGAACCCGGTGCCCACGCGCGCCGAGGTGAGCGACGTGGCCAACGCGGTGATGGACGGCACCGATGCGGTGATGTTGTCGGCCGAGACCGCCACCGGACGCTATCCGGTCAAGGCCGTGCAGGCAATGGCCCAGGTCATCGAGGGGGCCGAGAAGTATCTCACCCACACCCGCCCCCGCATGCGCAGCACCGGCGGCCAGTTCCAGGGCACCGAGGAAGCGATCGCCATGGCCGTCATGTACACGGCCAATCACATGAAGGTGCGCGCCATCGTGGCGCTGACGGAATCGGGAGCCACGCCTCTGTGGATGTCGCGCATCCGCTCCGACATCCCGGTGTACGCGTTCACGCGCCACGAAGCGACCCGCCGGCGCGTGACGCTCTACCGCGGTGTCTACCCGGTGATCTTCGCCGTCACCGGGTCGGACCACTCCACCGAGAACCTGTACCGCGCGCTGTTCACGCGGCTGCTCGAGCTGCAGCTGGTCAAGAAGCGCGACCTGGTGATTCTCACCAAGGGCGAGCTGTCCGGCGTGCAGGGCGGCACCAACTCCATGCAGATCCTCAAGGTCACGCTGGACTGAACCCGCGCGCATGCGGACGCTGAAGTACATCGGCGCCGCCGCTGCCGTGCTCCTGCTCGCGGCGCTCACCCTTGCCATTGGGCTGCTGCGTGCCTCGCTCCCGCGGCTGGAGGGTGCGAGCGGTGAGCCGGGCCTCACGAGTGTCGTGCGCATTACGCGCGATTCACGCGGCGTGCCCACCATCGAGGCGGCCAACCGTCTCGACCTCGCGTACGCCACCGGTTTCGTGCACGCGCAGGACCGCTATTTCGAAATGGATCTCTCGCGGCGGCTCGCCGCCGGGGAGCTGGCGGAGCTGTTCGGCAAAGTGGCCCTCGAGCAGGACCGCAAAGCGCGCCTGTTCAGGTTTCGCTCTGTCGCCCGCGAGGTCATCGCGCAGGCAACCGCTGCAGAGCGTGCGGTGATCGAGGCGTACGCGCGCGGCGTGAATGCCGGGCTCGCAGGTCTTGCCGGACGGCCCTGGGAGTACTGGGTGCTGGGGCAGCCCCCGCTCCCATGGCGCCCGGAGGATACGGTCCTGGTCGAGCACGCGATGTGGTGGGATCTGCAGGCGAATGGCCTGCGGCGCGAGATCCTGCGGCAGGAAATCAACGCGCGGCTCGGCGGGCCGGAGTGCGGCGCGGGCTGGAAGTGCGGCCTCAGCTTCCTGTACCCGGCCGGAACCAGCTGGGATGCGCCCGCGTCCGCTGCGGCGGTGGCTGCGGCGCAGGCTCCGGTGCCGGCTGCGGAGGTGCTCGATGTGCGCAACGGCAGCGCTGCGGCGACTGTGCCCGAGAGCGTCCCGCGCGCGCCGGCGGCGGCGGGCAGCAACAGCTGGGCGGTTGCGGGCCGCCTGACCGCGACGGGCGCCGCGCTCATCGCCAACGATATGCACCTCGGGCAGCGGGTGCCGCCGGTCTGGTATCACGCACGCCTGAGGATCGTCTCCGACGCCGACGCAGCCGCACTCGACCTGAACGGCGTCACGCTGCCCGGAGCGCCGCTGCTGGTCGCCGGGTCGAACGCACACATCGCCTGGGGCTTTACCAACAGTTACGGCAGCTGGCTGAGTGTCACCAAAGTGCCGTGCGGCACGGTAGCGCTGTCGGTGGTGCGGGAGCAGATCCGGGTGCACGGTCAGGCCACGGTTGTGTTGGAGGTGAAATCCGGTCCTGCAGGCGTGTTGCTGCGCGCCGATGAAGCGCAGCACAGCTGTTGGTTCGGCTCCTGGCTGGCTCAACAGGCGGCGGCGACCAACCTGGGCCTGCTGGCACTGGAGCGCGCAACCTCGGTCGCCGAGGCGCTGGCGCTCGCCCCCGCTGTGGGCATTCCCCACCAGAACGTGGTGATCGGCGACGCCCAGGGCCACATCGGCTGGACCATCTATGGCCGCATCCCCGAGGACACCGGAGCGACGCGCGCCCGCGGCGGTGCGCCCTGGACCACCCCGGCGGATCACCCACGGATCGTGGATCCGCCGCTGGGGCGCATCTGGACCGCGAACGCGCGCGTGGCGGCCGACGATCATCAGCTGCAACTCATCGGCGGGGACGTGGCGACGCTGGGTGCGCAATACGATCTTGGGGCGCGGGCCGGCCAGATCCGCGATGATCTGCTGGCATTGCAGGGCAAGGTTACGCCCGCCGACATGCTGCGTATCCAGCTCGATGACCGCGCCGTGTTCCTGGCACGCTGGCGCACGCTGCTGCTCGGCGTGCTCGATACCGAGGCACTGCGCGATCACCCGCGGCGCGCGCAAGTCCGGCAGCTCATCGCGAGCTGGAATGCCAGGGCGAGCGTCGATTCGGTCGGCTACCGCCTGGTGCGCGCCTACCACGATCGCACCCAGCAGGCGGTGTGGGACATGCTGCTCGCGGGACTGCATCTCACGGCGGAGCGGGACGCAGCGCCGCCGGCGCAGTTCGAAGGTCCGCTGTGGCAGCTGGTCACCGCGCAGCCGCTGCATCTGTTGGCGAAGACTTATCCCGGCTGGCCGGAGTTTCTGCGTGCGCAGGTCGACGCCACGATCGCCGAGCTCGGCGCGAGTTGCCCCGAGCTCGCGCACTGTGCCTGGGGCGCACACAACATGGTGCGCATCCGTCATCCGCTGTCGCGCGCCCTGCCGTGGCTCGCCTCATTCCTCGACATGCCGACCGTGGAACTGCCGGGGGACCACGACATGCCGCGCGTGCAGGACGGCGCGTTCGGCGCCTCCGAGCGCTTCGCGGTCTCCCCCGGTCACGAGCAGCAGGGTTACATCCACCTGCCGGGCGGGCAGAGCGGGCATCCGCTGTCGCCGTATTACCGCGCGGGGTTC
>WNFR01002267.1_pt1 | contig 20064 bp, 17 predicted proteins | sample 5400221 | NCBI WGS metagenome assembly WNFR01 (sample SAMN13153357, study PRJNA577476) | soil metagenome | isolation source: 40 cm soil under Madrone tree | place: USA:California | collected 2016-06-14 | reverse complement strand
GAACCAATCGAGAAGGTCAACCATGTGGGCGGAAAAACCCACGCTGACGGCCATGTTGCTGACGGCGTATTCGAGGATGAGGTCCCAGCCGATGATCCAGGCGATGAGTTCGCCCATGGTGGCGTAGGTGTAGGTGTAAGCGCTGCCGGCGATGGGAATCATGGCGGCGAGTTCGGCGTAGCAGACCGAAGCGAAGCCGCAGGCGATGGCGACCAACACGAACGAGAGCGCGATGGCCGGGCCCGCGCCGGGACGGCCGAAGGATGCGGAATGGTGAACGAGGTATTCCAGCAGCGGGGCGTTGAGGATGGAGGAGGTCTGGAATTTCTGGCCAGCGATGGCGGTGCCTACGATGGTGAAGATGCCGGAACCGATGACGGCGCCAATGCCGAGAGAGGTGAGACTGAGCCAGCCCAGAGATTTTTTCAGGCGGAATTCGGCGCCTTCGCAATCAGAAATGAGTTGATCAATGTTCTTGCGGCGGAAGAGGGGTGATGCCACCCGGGCGCTCCGATCGAATCCGGCGGCGAAGAGATGGGGCCGGAAACGCGTGTGGGGATTGAGGTGCGAGAGAGAATGTACCGCGGGGCGGGCGGGGGACGCAACTTGGGCAGAAGAAAGAGGTACAAGAGTGTAAGGGTTCAAGGTACCAGAGGGGCGGAAGAGTGGCGGACTGTCCGGCGGTGAAAGGCGGTTTTTGGCGTCGGCGGTGCCGGAAAAGCAGCAGCTGGGCTGCCGCCAGTCCAAGCGCGCGCCCCCGACCGGGTCGGGGCCGCTACAAAAGAAAAAGCCGGGCTAAAGCCCGGCACTAGGAAAGCGTAAAAAAAAGAAAAGGCAAAGTAGAAAATCTAGAGCTGTTGGAGTTGGGCGTAGCGTTCTACGAATTTTTTGGTACCGCGGCCGGGGAAGGTTACGGACAGGCGGCGGTCGTCGTCGTCGCCTTCGACGCCGATGATGGTACCGACGCCATATTCCGGGTGGCGAACTTTTTGTCCAAGCAGGGGATTAGCGTCAGCGCCGCGGCGAGTCGCGGGGCGGCCGAAACTTGGTGTCGAGCTAGCGCGCTGCGGTTGGCGTGCAGCGGGAACCGGACCACGGCGGACGCGGCGCAAAAATTCGTCGGCGGAGTACGAGTATTCGGGATCGGGTTCGTAGCGGCGGGTCTGGCCGATTTGCGCCATGGAGCCGCGGACGGTGTCTACCAGCTCGCTGGGAATCTCCATGAGGAAGCGGGAAGGCTCCGACGCGCGGAGTTGTTGTTCGTTGCCGAAGACGCGGCGATAGACGGCGCGGGTGAGCGTAAGAGTTTTACGTGCGCGAGTCATGCCGACGTAAACGAGGCGGCGTTCTTCTTCCACGCCCTTTTCTTCATTGATGGAACGGCCGTGCGGGCAGATGCCTTCTTCCATGCCGGTAAGAAACACGTGATCGAATTCGAGGCCCTTGGTGCTGTGAAGAGTGATGAGCGTGACGCCGGGCTTGCCTTCGAACGAGTCGGCATCGCTCACGAGAGCTGCGGCATCGAGAAAATCGGTGAAGGATTCTCCGGCGTCGCTGCTTTCGGCGACCGCGCGTGTGAGTTCCTGGAGATTTTCCATGCGCGTCACGTCTTCCGGAGTGTTGCGATCGCGGAGCATGGCCATGTAGCCGGTTTCGTCTAGGACGAAGCGAATGAAGTCCGCGGGCTCTGTTTCGGTGAGGGCTGATTGAATGCGGGCGATGAGGTCCATGAAGGCGCGCAGCGGGGCCACGGAGCGTCCGGCGGCGGCAGCAGTGACAAAATCTTCCATGGCGTTCCAGAAAGACGTGCCGTTTTTGCTGCCGTTATCGCGCAAGGCTTCGACTGTCGTTTTGCCGATACCCCGTGGTGGAACATTTAGTACGCGAAGAAATGCGATGTCGTCGTCGGGATGCATGGCCAGGCGAACATAGGCGAGAGCATCCTGAACTTCGGCGCGTTTGTAAAAACTGAAGCCACCGACGAGTTTGTAGCGCAGGCCACGGCGGCGGAAGGCTTCTTCGAACGCGCGAGATTGAAAATTGGTGCGATACTCGACGGCGCAGGTCTGATCGGAATCGTCGCCGAGCAGTTTTTGCAATTCTTCGGCGACAAATTCGGCCTCGGTTTGCGCGTCACGGCCTTCGAAGTAGCGGAGATTAGCTCCGGGCGGCTGCTCGGCGCGAAGAGTTTTGCCGAGGCGGTCGGGATTATTTTTGACCACGGCGCCGGCCGCATCCAGGATGCTTTGCGTGGAACGGTAATTTCGTTCGAGGCGAATGATTTTGGCTTCGGGAAAATCGCGCGAGAAGCTGAGCAGGATGGAGACATCGGCGCCGCGCCAGCGGTATATGGACTGGTCTTCGTCGCCGACGACACAGATATTGTGATGCGGTCCGACGAGCAGGCGCAGCAGATCGTATTGCACGCGGTTAGTGTCCTGATATTCGTCGACATGGATATATTGGAAGCGCCGCTGCCATTTTTCGCGAACGGCGGTGGAATCGCGCAGAAGCTTCGCGGAGCGGAGGAGAAGGTCGTCGAAATCAACGGCCTTGCTCTGCGCGAGAATTTTTTCGTATTGCGCGTAGATATCGGCGGTGTGACGCGCGTCGGGAGTAAAAGCTTCGCTGCGCATGATTTCGGGAGATTTGGCGTGGTTCTTGGCAAAGCTGATCTGGCTCAGGATGGCGCGTGGTTGCAGTTCGTCGTCAGCAAGATTCAGCGTAGCGATGGCAAGTTTGATGGCGGAAAGCTGGTCGGCATCGTCGAAAATGGAAAAATTTGACGGGAGACCGGCGGAGGCGGCTTCGCGGCGCAGCAGGCGCGCGCAAAGCGAATGAAATGTGGAGAGCCACGGACGTTCCGGTGGGACTCCCGCGCGCAGCAGGAGATCGGAGACGCGATTCTGCATTTCCTCGGCGGCTTTGTTGGTGAAAGTAACCGCCAGAATGGATTCGGCAGGAACGCCCTGCAGAATAAGATTGGCCATGCGAAAAGTGATGGCGCGAGTCTTGCCGGTGCCGGCCCCGGCGAGAATGAGCGACGGGCCTTCGGTGGTTTCTGCGGCGAGACGCTGTTCAGGATTTAGAGTGTCGAGAAAGTTTTGCATGTAGTGTGAGAGAGAAAAATTGTGACATGACAATGTTAGCCGACGGTGAGAGTGCGCGCAAATTTCGTCACAAAAAACAGGCCATAGCGATTAGTGAATAGGAGTAGAAAATTCCGGGCAATTGGCAATCGATGTTGATTGCGAGAGAGCAGTTAAGGTGATGAAGGATGGCTCAGGTCGATGTCGAAATACATGAGATTGCGATCTTTTTCCAGTGCGGTGAGGTCGGGGATGTACAAGCGGGCGTTGGAGAGAAGGTCGAACTGGCCTTGCAGGTCGAAGTACAGAAGACCTTCGATAGAGGAGTGCGGAGCGACGACGCTGGAGTGAAGGCCGGCGTCCTCAGCAAGTTTTTTGTATTCCTCCCAATGCTTGTCGCGCCCGCCTTGGGAAGTGGGGACAGGGAGAGGAAGTCGCGGCTTGTTGCCTTTTATTCTTGGATGCAGAACGGCATCGGCGAGAAGTTCGGAGGAAAGCGGAGGGAGTTCCTGACGATTGTTGTCGTCGAAGGTCAGATTCAGGCGGATGCGATTGAGACCGATTTTGATGCTGTCGTCGGAATCGTTGCGAAAATTCACTTTGATCGCCAGAACCCCAGCGGTGTAAGGCGACTTCTTGGAAAAAGTTGATTTGTAACGTTCGGCGGAGAGCCAGGGATCGGCGGCGACGGTGAGGCCGTCGTGGGAGTCCAACGAAGATGTGGTGATTTTTTTTGCTGGCGATTGCGGTTGAAAAGTTGCCGATGAGAGCGCCGGAATTGCGATTAGCGCGAGTGGGGCAAGAAATGCGATAGGCTTACGGTGCGACATCGTTATCCAGCTATAATAAACTTTCTGCATCTTGACGCCTTCGATTCCTTGGGATTGTGCGGGGTTGCCCTGCGCCCAGCGGGTCAGACCGGAGCCTTGCTGAGTGTATCTCGTTTATAGCCTGCTGATGGGGCTCGCTGCGTTTTTGTTGACGCCGTATTGGCTGATTCAAGGCATTCGACACGGTAAATATCTTTCCAACTTAAAGGAGCGGTTAGGGCTGACGTTTCCGGCGTTGCAGAAATTGCCGGCAGAGCGGCCAGCCGCGATGTGGCTACACGCGGTGTCGGTCGGCGAGGTACTGGCAGGGCTGACGCTGGCGAAACGGCTGAAGGAGGAATTTCCGGATCGGCCGTTGATTGTTTCGACTACGACGATCACCGGACAAGCGCTGGCGAAAGAACGGATGCCGTTTGCCGATGCGGTGATTTATTTTCCACTGGACTGGGCGTTTTGTGCCAGGCGAGCGCTCGCGGCGCTTCGGCCAGCGTTGGTGGTAGTGCTCGAGACGGAGATTTGGCCGAACTTCTTGCGCGAAGCTTCGCGGAGCAATGTGCCGGTGATTTTTGTCAGCGGACGAATTTCCGACCGGTCGTTTGCGCGCTCGCATACCTGGTTGAGCCTGGCGGGATTCTATTTGCGGCCGTTCCTGAGAGATGCGCTGGGACGCGTGAGCGGCTTCTGGATGCAGAGTGAAAAGGACGCTGACCGGGTGAAAGCTTTAGGAGCGCCTGCGGAGAAGGTTCAGGTTGGCGGAAATCTGAAATACGATTTGGAATTACCGAAGAACACTCCGCTGGCAGACTGGCTGGAGGCGGAGCTGGCGCGGTCGGGGCGGCGGCCGCTGATGGTTGCCGGAAGCGTTGTGGCGACCGAGGAGCCGCTGGCGCTGATTGCGTTCGGCGTGGCGCAGGGTGAGTATCGCAAGGCGCTGATGGTGTTGGCGCCGCGCAAGCCGGAGCGGTTCGAAGCGGCGGCGGCGTTCATCACGGAGTCGCAAAGAAAGTATGTGCGGCGATCAAGCTTGAGTGTGCCCTCGCCCGGGGGGCAGGCACCGGGCGGAAGCGAAACACAGATCCCAGATGACGTGACGGTATTGCTTCTCGACAGCATTGGAGAATTGGCTTCGTTGTATCGCCTAGCGGATGGAGTGTTTGTTGGCGGATCGTTAGTGGAGTCGGGCGGACACAACATTCTGGAGCCGGCAGCATTTGGGAAAGTGCCGGTGTTTGGCGAATCGATGGAGAATTTCGCGGAGATGGCGCACAGATTTATGATCGCCGGTGCGGCGCTGCAGGTTGCCAGTCCCGAGGACGCCGGGGTGTCGTGGATTGAGTTGCTGCGTAATCCGGAGCGCGACAAAAAAATGGGAGAAACCGCGCGCCGGCTGGTGGACGAGAGCCGGGGAGCGACGGAGCGTGCGGTAGACGCGATTCGGACGTATATTTCCACGAGCAGAAGTCCAGGTAAATGACCATGCCATTGCCATTCAGACTGCTTCTTTGGCCGTTGTCACTGGTGTATGGCGCGGCGGCGCGCTTGCACGCGTGGCTGTACGCCCAGGGAATGTATACGACGAAACGTCTGAATACGCCGGTGATCAGCGTGGGGAACCTGACGGTCGGAGGCACGGGCAAAACGCCAATGGTGCTTTGGCTGGCGGAAAGATTCCTGGCCGAAGGAAAGCACGTAGCAATTCTGAGCCGCGGCTATCGTGGATCTGGCGGAACCAGTGATGAAGTAGAAATGATGAAAGAACGGCTTGGCGATCGAGTGGTTTTTGGTGTTGGGCCGGATCGTCACGTGGAAGGACGGCGCATCGAGGCGGAGGAGCCAGTTAACGTTTTTTTGCTGGACGATGGATTTCAACATCTCGAGCTGGTTCGCGACGTGGACATCGTGCTGGTGGACTCGACAACTTTGCATTCCAAAAACTGGCTATTGCCGGCAGGGAACATGCGCGAGCCGCTTTCCGCGCTGCGGCGCGCAAGCGCAGTAGTGTTAACGCGGATGACGAGCGAGGGCGCGGATTCCGCGGCAACTAAAGCGATTCATAAGGTTGCGGCACACTTGCCGGCTTTTTCGGCAGAAACCAAGCTTCTTGGTTACCGATGCGTGAGCGGCGGCCAGCAGGCGCACGCAGGGGAGGATGAATTACCGCCGCAACCGGTTTTTGCGTTCTGCGGAATCGGGAATCCATCGGCATTTTTGAGCGATTTAAAGAGGTGGGGCATAGTTGTCGTTGGTCAGCAGGTTTTTGCGGATCATCATTCTTATACCGCGCACGACGCGAGAATGCTTGAGGCGCACGCGCAGCGAGCCGGAGCTAAGACGCTGCTGACGACGGAGAAAGACATTCAGAATCTTAAGAAAGCGCATTTCTCCGAACTGCCTCTTTATTGTTGCCGAATTGCACTCGAACTTCGAGACGATACGGAACTTTCCCGGCTCATCAAGAATAAGATTGCATCGCGCAAAGGGGCTGCTGCGTGAAGCTGCTGATCCGGGCCACCAATTGGGTGGGTGATGCGATCATGGCGTTACCTGCGCTACGTGCGGTACGCAGGCGATTTTCAGAGGCGGAAATTGCGATTTTGGCTTTGCCGTATGTGGCGGACGTCTATCGTGGGCAAGGCATTGCGGATGAGCTAATCGGATACGACCGGAAGGGCGGGCATGCTGGATTTCGGGGCAGGGAAAGACTGATTGCGGATTTGCGAAGCAAAAAGTTCAGTAGCGCTTTGCTGCTGCAGAATGCGTTCGATGCGGCGTGGATTGCGTGGCGCGCAGGGATTCCGGAGAGGATTGGCTACAGTCGCGATGCTCGTGGTTTGCTGCTGACGAAACCCATTACTGTCCCGCGAGCGGGTGAAATTCCAGAGCATGAAAAGTTTTACTATTTGGAATTAGTTAAGCGCGCTGGATGGATTGACGCGATTCCTGATGTCTCGGAGATTTCTCTTTTGGTGACTGAGGAGCAATCGCGCCGAGCCGAAGAGAAATTGCAGAGCTTCGGTTCACGGCGTGGCGCAGCTCGAATTGCAGTCGGCGCAGGGGCAGCTTATGGTTCGGCAAAATGCTGGCCGCCAGAACGATTTGCGACGGCGATCAATCAATTGCTGAAAGCACGTAGGGCAGAAGTAATTCTGTTCGGCACCACAGGCGAGGCGGCGGTCTCGGCGGCGATTCAAGCGGGCTTGGACCAAGCGGCGCTGGACTTAACTGGACAAACAGAAATTGCCGAATTGCCTGCGCTGTTATCGCGGTGCACGGCGTTCTTGGGAAATGATTCAGGAGCGATGCACGTTGCGGCGGCGGTGGGGCTGCCGGTGGTTGCGGTGTTTGGTCCCACAAATCCTCATGGAACCGCACCCGTAACGCCGCGATGCACGATTGTTCAAGAGAAGCCATACTGCAGCCCGTGTTTTTTGCGGAGATGCCCGACGGATCATCGGTGTATGAAGGCCATCGCTCCGGAAAGAGTGAGCGCGGGAGTGTTGCATGCGCTGGCGGAGGTGGCCGCTGGCTAATGGAGTTGCTCGCCCCGCAGTATTTCTGGATCGCGACGGAACGGTCAGCGAAGAGGTGGGCTATTTAAATCACCTGAGCAGGTTCCAGCTGCTGCCGGGCGCTGCGGCAGCGATATGCAGATTGAATGATGCGTCATTGCCGGTGATTGTGGTGACCAATCAATCGGGGGTCGGGCGAGGATATTTTCCTGAACAACTGGTGCGCGACGTTCACGATCGGATGAGTACAGAGCTACTCCAGGGTGGAGCACGGCTCGATGGCGTGTATTATTGCCCACATGTTTCTTCGGACGAATGTGAATGCCGCAAGCCGAAGACCGGGATGCTGGAACAGGCGGCGCGGGAGCTGGGATTGGATTTACATAAATCGTTCGTGGTGGGAGATCGGCATAGTGATGTCGAGGTCGCGCACTGCGCCGGCGCGCGCAGCATCTTAGTAAGAACCGGCTTCGGCGAGGGCGAGCTCGCCTGGCGCGCGAAAACTTGGGCGCATCAGCCGGAGTTCGTGGCTGCCGATTTGCCCGAAGCTGTTGAATGGATTTTGCAGGAAGTGCGGCGATGAGCGCTGATCAGAAAAACGCGAGTGAAGTTTCCATGGATCTGGCGGCGCTGGGCGATATAGTGGAGCGCTTTGCCGGGAAAAAGATCATTTTGTTTGGCGACTTTGTCGCGGACGAGTTTCAGTCCGGCGAGATTTCACGCGTGTCGCGGGAAGCGCCGGTGCTGATTTTGCGGCATCGCGGGACGACAATGGCTCCGGGTGGTGGAGCGAATGCCGCGAATAATCTGGCCGCGCTCGGCGCGAGGGTTTATCCCATTACGGTTGTCGGTGAGGATGTGCCAGGGAATTCGCTGAGGGAATATTTTCGCAAGATTGGCGTGGATACGAGCGGCATCGCACGCGCGAAGGATTGGATTACGCCGACAAAAACGCGATTCCTCGCCGGATGGACGCATACCGTGGCGCAGCAAGTGCTGCGAGTCGATCGCGAGCCGGCGGAGCCGCCACCGGAAAAGATCCTCGCCAAGATTGCCGCAAAATTACAAACGAAGGTACGGTCCGCGGATGGAATGGCGATTTCGGACTATGGGTTCGGTGTGGCATCGCCGTTGGCGGTAAAACAAGCGATGCGCGGGAAAAGTTCAGCCACTGTGACCACGCTTGATGCTCGTTACCGATTGGATGCGTATGCAAATTGCGGGATTATGGCGGCGACGCCGAACGAGGCGGAACTGGAAGCGTTGCACCATGCCAGCATCGGGCGCGATTTGAAGGAATTGGAGAGATGCGGCGAGTCAACGCTCAAGAAAATGGGTCTGCAATCGCTGCTGGTGACGCGCGGAAAAGACGGCATGGCGTTGTTCGAACGCGTCGGAAAAAAGCTGACGCAAATTCCAGTGCATGGAAGTGATCAGGCAGTGGATGTGACGGGTGCCGGAGATACCGTTTTGGCGGCATATACGCTCGCGCTTGCGTCGCGTGCTTCGGCATTGGAAGCGGCGCAAATCGCGAACATCGCAGGCGGGTTGGTGGTGATGAAGCGCGGAACCGCCGTTGTTACCAGCGCGGAGTTGCTCGGCGCGATTCGCGCTGAAGTTTCTGGCGGTGCGAGCTGACGCGATGCGCGCCACCGAGCGAGTAACCGGAGCAAAATTAATTTCCCGCAGCGATGCCTCGCGAATTGCTGGTGAGTTGCGCGCGCAAGGGAAGCATATCGTGTTCGCCAACGGCTGCTTCGACATATTGCACGTGGGGCACGTACGATACCTCGCCGGAGCGCGGGCCGAAGGAGATGTTCTGATCGTCGGAGTGAATGCCGATTCTGGAGTGACGGGGCTGAAGGGGCCGGGACGTCCTGTATTGGATGAACGAGCGCGGGCTTTGTTGGTGGCGTCGCTGCGCGTGGTGGATTACGTGCTAATTTTCCCGGAGCCAAATGTAGAAATGCTGCTTGCAGAACTGCGACCGGATGTACACGCAAAAGGGACGGACTACACCGCGGAGACGGTTCCGGAAAAAGCTACTGCGGACCGCCTGGGAATTCACGTGGCGATTGTGGGCGATCCGAAGGAACATTCTACGCGCGAATTAATGCAGACGGCGCGCCAGGCTCGGCATGACTGAGCCGAGATTTCTGGTGGTCCGTCTCGGTTCCCTCGGCGATATTGTGCACGCGTTCCCCGCTGTGAGCGGGCTGCGAACATCGTTTCCGAATGCCGAGATCATTTGGCTGACACATCCCAAGTGGGAATTTCTGGTAAACACCAGCGGATTGGCAACGGAAGTCTGGACCGTAGACACAAGAAATTGGTCGAATGTGCGAAGCATCCTCGCGCGTATCCGGAGGCATCGATTCGGAACAGCGATTGATTACCAGGGCTTGTGGAAGTCTGCGGCAATTCCGTTTCTTGCGCGAATTCTACGGAGAATTGGATTTTCTTCGGAAACGATTCGTGAAGCGGGTGTTCCAATTCTCTACACAGACCGAGTGAAAGTTTCAGCGGAGCGGCACATAGCGGATCAGAATGCGGAACTGTCCGCGCGCGCCGGTGCACGAGTCTCGGCAGGAGATGTAAAGCTGCGGGTTCCAGAGGACGATGAGCAAGTAGTACGGGCGCGAATCGCGCAAGATGGAACGGAAGAATATGTGGTGCTGAGTCCGGGAGGCGGCTGGCGGTCAAAATGTTGGCCAGCCGAGCGCTATGGAGTGCTGGCGGAAAAACTTCTTGAACAATTCGGATTGCGCAGTGTGATTAATGTTGGACCAGAGGAAGAAGATTTGGCCGTGAAAGTGATGCGTGCTGCGGGAAATTCGCATCCGATACAATTCACGGGGAGCCTTGGACAGCTCATGGCGTTGTTGAAGAATGCTAGCGCGGTCGTTGCAGGGGACACCGGTCCCTTGCATCTTGCGGATGCCTTGGGCACGAGTGTCGTTGCGATTTTCGGTCCGACCGACCCTGCGCGCAACGGACCTTACCGGCGATCGGGAGTGGTGTTGCGTTGGGAAGGCGCGGCGACCACTTACAAACGCGAAGCGGAGCCAGACGAATCGCTGTTGCACATCAGCGTTGATGAAGTGATGAGCGCAATACGCCGGCTGCGTGCAGCGGCATGAGTAATGCTGCGGCCGTGTTTGTGCGCTGGCGAGTGCGGCTGGGATATATTTTGGCGGTGTTTGTGCTTTGGTTTGCTCGACCGACGCCGGAATATGTGGGAATCGGCGCAGCGATCGGATTGCTTGGATTGTGGTTGCGCGCCTATGCAGCCGGATACTTGCACAAACAAGAGAAACTGACGGTTACGGGTCCATATGCGCATACGCGGAATCCCCTTTACTTGGGAAGCGCGATCTTGGCGCTGGGCGCGGGTGTTGCGACGCGGTCGTGGATTTCAGGGGCGATACTGCTTCTGTATTTTGCCGTGGTGTATAGCGTGGTGATGCGGCGCGAAGAAGGCGAATTGTTGGGACATCACGGCGCAGCGTTTCAGGCCTACGCCGCGGCCGTTCCGCTTTTCTTGCCGAGGATCACTGCGGTGAGAATGCCTGGCGCGAGCGCGGGACGGTTTTCACTCGCGCAATACAAGAAAAACCACGAATACCAGGCGACGCTCGGTTATTTATTGTTGCTGATCGCTCTGCTGATCCTGTGGCGTCTGCGGCTTCGTTGAATTGATCTGAGCCGTGATTTCCGGGCCTGCCACGAAGCACGAGACTTCCGGATTGTTTCCATCAGTAAGAATGTTTCGCTCGAGCAGTTCCGTTGACCGTAGCGCTGCTGTGAGATCAATTCCTTGCGAACGAAGATACGCTCGGCGGTCAAAAACGCCTGCATCGCGAAAGAATTGCGGAAGACGTGCCTGCGCAACGAGACCGACTTGATCGCCCGCGTGTACGTTGGGCAAAGCATGCTCGTCGGCGTCCGGCGTGTAGGTCGCCCGCAAGCCGCCTTGAATGGAAATGGACACATCTCGATAATCAACGCTGGTCAATTCAATTTCGTACGAGACGCCCCATGGCAGAGTTGCAGGTTCGTCGCGAAGTACTCCGTGCCAGCGAAGCGGCGTGTGCACATCGAGTTCGCCGGACTGGATAACATTCAATATGTAATTCTTGGTTCTCGGCTCTTGCGCGATCGTTGCACCCAAAAAGCCGAGAACGAGCCAAACCGCAAGTGCGAGAATCGTCGCCCCGCGCAAGTATTGACGCGACAGGAGAAATATCGCCGCGACGATCAGCAAAAGCGCTGCGCTGCTTCGCCGAATGCAAAATCCCGTGATGATGCACGGTTCGCGACCACCGGCCAGAGGCCAAAGCAGTCGCGACGGCAACGGCCGGGAGTCTCATTCCACGCGCCCTAACCGCACGAGAGCTTCGATGTGGTAGGTCTGCGGGAAAAGGTCGAAGAAATCCATCGAAGTGATTTCGTAGCGATGCGTGCTTGGAACGGAGTCCGCGGGCTTGCGCGGCGTTTGCATCAAGACGGCGAGATCACGCGCCAATGTTGATGGATCGCACGATAAGTACGCGATTTCTTTGGGACCGAGAGCAGCGAGCTTTTGCGCAGATGTTTGCCCAAGCCCGGCACGCGGCGGATCGAGCACCACGAAATCCGGCGCTTCGGTTGCGGTCTTCAGAAATTCCTCGGCCTGCACGTGCTGCGACACGATGGACCTGGCCGCGGTATCGGCGTTCTCTCGTAGATTTCGCGTGGCGGAGAGATTGGCGTCCACGCTGACCACGCGCTGAAACGTTTTGGTCAATGGCAGTGTAAAAAAACCTACGCCGGCGTAGAGATCCAGTGCCAGGTCGCCCTTGGCGCCTGCAATCACAGTTCGAAGCAAGTCTTCCACCAAAAAGCGATTCACCTGGAAAAATGACAGGTGGCTGACGCGGAATTGGTAGCCGCCTGCTTCTTGAATCAGGTAGCCCGGGCCAGAGAGTTCGAAGCGGTTCTTCTTCTGATCCAATAGCAACAGACTGTGCAGGGCCGGAACGGTGTCGTGAAAGAGTTTGGTCAGTTCCGGGACCGGGTTTTTGAATTCTTTGAAGGCGATATTAAGCGCAATCTTCGTGTCGGACGAATCAACGAATGCTTCAATTTCCAGAACTTCGCCGGGCAGCGCACCGCTTCGCGTGATTTCCTGCAGTCGAGCGAAAGTGTCAGCTAGTCCCGGGGACAATACATCGCAATGGTCGATCGGAACAATCGCATTGCTCTCCGGCAAATAGTAACCGAGAGTGCGCGGATTGGCAGTGCTGACGGCCCACTGCGCCCGATTGCGATACTGCAAAGGTTCGGCGGTATGCGTTTTAATTTCGCCGGTCCAGTTTACTCCACCCATACGAGACAGCGTTTCGCGCAAGATCTCGACTTTGAACTTTACCTGCGCCTCGTACGACGCTTGCTGGTAGTGGCACCCGCCGCAGGTTCCGAAGTGTGGGCACACAGGCTTTACGCGCGCAGAATCCGCTTTCAGAATTTCAGCGGGCTTAGCCCACACTAACTTTTTCTTGCGGGAACTAACCTCCGCGCGAACTTCTTCTCCGGGCAGCACGTAGGGCACAAAAACGGTATTTCCATCGGCATGCCCTAGGCCATCTCCCCCATATACCAGTTTCTCAATCAATAACTGTAATTCGCCGGACATAGTTGTTCCTTATTCTCCATGATTCTCACAAAAACACAAACGTTAAGTCTTTCGCTTGGGTGAGCTCGTCGAGGCTGTAGCGCTATCGAAAGAACGTTACGTAAGATAGAAAAGACTCAAACGCGGAATGCGAAATTCCTCAAGCAGTTTTTTTTGCAGAAACTGTTTTTCCACCAACGCCAGCTGCCCGGCCTTCATTTTGCGCCGGTACGCCGACAGCGCCCCGTCCATCTCGCGACGCAATCGCAACAACGATTCTTCGCTGGCATGCAGCAACATTCCTGCGTGGATTCTCTCGTCGAGCAAAGTCAAACGGCGCTCAAGATCCTCGACGTCCAGCGGGCCTGGCGAATCGACCAGCAGTATGCAGGACTGCAGCACACGCAATGCCTCTTCCCATAATGTCACGAGTTCAGCCTTTTCCGCGTGCGTATTCGCGGCAACTCGCAACAATTCTGAATTGCGTTGGAAATACTGGCGCAATTCGTCGCGTCCAAAAGGTGACGGTTTGGCCGCGGAGTTTGCCCGCGCGCGTCCCGCCGCGGCTTCGTTCGCTTCTTCGGCCGCATCCAGCACCGCATCTGTGCAGTACGCCAGGCTCTTCAGCGGCTTGCCCGCACCACGGCTTGATCGCCCATAACTTTCGAAGGCCTGATCAATTCCCTTGAACACCGCTTCGAGCGGCACGCCGGCTTTCTGCCACGTCTCCATGATGGCCCAATCGAGCGGCGACACGAGCAGATGCGAGCCGCGCTTCTTCCAGAAATATTCTTCAATTTCCGTGAAATAGTTGAAGTAATTCCACGCTTCCATTGCCCCGGCCTATCGGGCAGCTTTCGGTTCGTGCTTCTTCGAGGCGTCGGCGAACTGATTTTTCTCCCAGATGATGCGCAAGCCTTCGAGCGTCAAGAAATCGTCAGCGTGTTCAATATGTTTTGAACCTTTGGCCACCAGCTTCGCCTGACCGCCGGTCGCGATGACCTTCGGCTTACCACCCAGTTCCGCTTTCATGCGCGCGAGCATGCCATCCACCATGTCCACTGCGCCGTAGTACAGGCCCGCTTGCATATGCGTCACCGTATTAGTGCCGATGACTTTTCCGGGGTCCTTGATTTCCACGCGAGGAAGTTTTGCAGCGCGCGCGAAAAGCGCCTCCGAAGCGATACCCAGTCCCGGCGCGATGACGCCGCCAAGATATTCGCCCTTCGCAGAAATCGCGTCGAAGGTGATGGCGGTGCCGAAATCCACCACGATGCACGGACCGCCGTATTTGTGAAACGCCGCAACCCCGTTCACGATGCGATCCGCACCCACTTCCAGTGGATTGTCCACCAGAACCGCCATTCCGGTTTTAACGCCCGCTTCGACGAACATGGCTTTCTGCCCGAAATAAATTTTCGCCAGCTCCGAGAGAGTCCAATTCATCGGCGGTACCACCGAGCTGACGATGACGCCCGTAACTTCTTGCGGATTGAGTTCCTTCAAGGTGAAAAGATTGCGCGTCAATACGCCATACTCATCCACCGTCTGCAAGCGCGCAGTCGTAAGCCTCCAGTGCGCGATCAATTCTTCGCCGCGGAAAACGCCGAGCACAGTGTTCGTGTTGCCCACATCAATCGTCAGCAGCATGAATTCATTCTCGTCTACCTGATTTCTGCGACATCGCCCGCGAACACCGTAACCACCGCGCCGTCTTCGCGCTGTACCTGCAACAGACCTTCAGGCCGCAGCCCGGCTGTGACTCCAACGTAAGTCTCGTTCCCGTTGGTTACGCGAACTTTTTTGCCTAGCGCGTAAGACGAAATTTGCGTGAAGCGTTCCGTCACCGAACTTGAGCCGTCGTGCAAGAAACGATTGTAATCGGTCTCAAATTCACGGAGCAACCGCGCCAGCAATTCCAGCCGTGATTGATTTTTTCCGGTTTCCACGCGTAGAGAAGTTGCAACGCGACTCAGCTCGCTGGGAAAGTTTTCTTGATTCACATTGATGCCAATACCCACAATCACGAACCGCACCAGAGTTGTCTCCGCGTGCATCTCGGTCAGGATGCCGCCCACTTTTTTGCCGTTCAGGATCAGGTCATTGGGCCACTTCACGTCTGGCTGCAAACCAGTCTGCGCCTGAATCGCGGCGTGCGCGGAAAGTCCCGCCATCATCGTCAGCAGTGGCGCTAGCACGGGTGAAATCTTGGGTCGAAGCAGCAGCGTTACGTAAATTCCCGCCGCTCGTTCGGAATGCCAGCTGCGCCCGGCTCGTCCGCGCCCAGCAGTCTGTTCTTCCGCCAGAATGACCGCGCCTTCCGGTTCGCCGGCGTATCCGAGTTCCATTGCCACGCGATTCGTAGAGTCGGTTCGAAAAAAATGGTGAGTCCGTTTCGCGAACATGCTGCCCTTCAACCGTTGCCGCAGCATGTCCGGCGTAAGGATGTCCGGCACGCGCTCCAAAAAATAGCCCGTGTTCGGTTTTCCTTTTACCCGCACGCCGACTTCGCGCAAGCGCTCGACCCAACGCCACACCGTCGAGCGCGAAACGCCGATCTCTCTTGCGATGCGCGATCCGCTGATCGCGATCGTCGCGTTGTCCGCAAACAATGTAAGCAGGGAAGCCAGCCGCCGGTCAGTGGTGCCGGGAAGGGAAGTGGGAGCCATGGAAGCTGAGCGTAGCTTACTTGTCCTCGATGGAGTCCACAAGCAAACTGAGGTTTGCTGCGGGCGCGGAGTGCGTCAGAGTACCGGAAGAAAGAAAATCCGCTCCGGTCTCAGCATAGGCACGAACATTTTCGAGCGTGATGCCGCCGGAGATTTCCGCTACGCAGTCCGGACGAAGTTCGTGCGCCAGCTCAACACATTGTTTCGCTTCAGCCGGCGTCATGTTATCCAACAGAACGGCTTCCGCGCCGGCGGAAAGCGCTTCACGGAGTTCGCGTTCGTCGCGCACTTCGATTTGAATCGGCAGCACTGTATCCGACGCGCGTGACGGAACTGCTTCCTCGTAAGCCGTCAGCGCATCCGGCTTGTAATGTAGTGCCGCGTACGAATGTGCCTGGTCCAGCGCTTGTTTCACGCCGCCAGCCAGCGCGATGTGATTTTCCTTCAGCAAAATCGCGTCATACAGCCCGATACGGTGATTCGTCCCGCCGCCCTTCCTTACCGCGTACTTTTCCAGCAAGCGCAGTCCCGGCGTAGTCTTCCGAGTATCGCGAATCTTCGCGCGCGTCCCCTGGATCTTTTCCACAAAGTGCTGGACCGTAGTCGCGATTCCGCAAAGCCGTCCGAGAAAATTCAACGCCGTCCGTTCTCCGGTGAGAATCGCGCGCGCTTTTCCGTGTAGATGAAGCAGCACCGTCCCTTTGCTCACCAATTCGCCGTCCTGAACGCGCTGCTCCATCTTCATCTCCGGATCGAGTGCCCGAAACACTTTTTCCGCCATCGGCAATCCTGCACACACCAGGTCTTCACGAACGATGATGCGCGCCGTACCCGTCGCGCGAGCGGGAATCGTAGCCAGAACCGTAGCGTCTCCGGCGCCGATATCTTCTTCCAGCGCCGTCTGCACCAATCGTTGCACGTATTCGGAATCCCAGTTCATCGTCTGCCTATCGTCCGTCCATCGAACGACCGCATCGCACGTCAGTTCCCCGAAAGCTGTGTGAGCCGCTCCATCGTTTTCGCCAATTCGATACGGCGCTCCGCCAGAGTAGCCTTGAGTCCCTGAATGATTTTTTCTGGCGCTCGGCTGCGAAACGTCTCATCTCCGAGCTGCCGTTCTTTGGAGCCGATGTCTTTTGTCAATCGTTCTTGTTCCTTCTTTAGACGGGTGAGTTCCGCTGCGACGTCCAGGGTCTCGACATGCGGCACCCGCACATCAAACAACGAAGTCGAACGCACTCCGCCGCCCGATTGCGCGAGCTTTGCATCAGTAATCGTCAGTTCAGTCAGCACCGCCAGCCTCAGGATACCGTCCAGATTCGCCGCGATAGTCTCACGAATATCCGGACTTTCGCTGGAAAATTCCGCAGGGATGCGTTTTTTCGGGTCAAGCTTCATATCCGCGCGGATCGCTCGAACAGACTTGACCACGTCTTGCACCAGTGCAAATTCTTCCATCGCCGCCGCATTCCGCCAGTTGTCACGCACCTCGGGATAACGCTCCAGCGCGATAGACTTCGCTCCGGCACGCTGCGGCAACTGATGCCAGAGCTCCTCGGTCAGAAACGGCATCACCGGATGAAGCAGCCGAAGCGCCGCGTCGAATGCCGCAAAAAGATTTTTCCACGCAATGGTCGCTCTCTCGCGATTCGCGCCAGTTAATTCCGGCTTGATCCATTCGATATACCAGTCGCAAAAATCGTTCCAGAAAAATTGGTAGATGCTTTGCGCGGCTTCGTGAAAGCGCTGCGTTTCGAACGCATCCTTCACCGTGCCCAGCGTGTCGGCTAAACGCGCAAAGAGCCATGCGTCAATCAGCGGAACTCTTCCCGCGAGCGAATACGGCGCCTTTTCGCGGACTTCAGGAGACGCGAGTTCCTCGAGTTTTGCGCCGCCCTCCTCAAATTTGTCCAGGTTCACGAACACGAAGCGCGAAGAATTCCAGATTTTGTTTGCGAACGATCGCGCTCCAAGCAGCCGGTCGTCGGACAGAATGATATCGGTCCCGGGAGCGGCCATCGAAGTAAGACAAAAACGTATCGCGTCTGTGCCGTACTTGTGGTTTAGCACTACCGGATCGAGTCCCGTACCTTTCGATTTGGACATCTTTTCGCCGCCGGCATTGCGCACCAAAGAGTGTAGGTACACGGCGTGGAACGGAACTTTGCCGGTGAAGTGGATGCCCAGCATGATCATCCGCGCGACCCAGAAAAACAGGATGTCGTAGCCAGTGATCAACAGGCTCGTCGGATAGTATTTTTCGTAATCCGACGTTTTCGCCGGCCAGCCGAGCGTCGAAAATGGCCACAGCCCCGAGCTGAACCACGTATCCAGCACGTCTGGATCTTGTTCCAGGTTCTCGGATCCGCACTCTGCGCACTTCGCCGGCGCTTCGCGCGCTACCGTGATGTGGTTGTTTTCCTTGCAATACCATGCGGGAATTCGATGCCCCCACCAGAGCTGCCGCGAGAGCGTCCAGTCGCGGATATTCCGCATCCAGTTCAGATATTCCTGTCGCCGGTTCTCCGGAACGATCTGAATCTCTCCCCGCTCCACCACCGCAATTGCCGGTTCCGCAAGCGATTTCATTTCGCAGAACCATTGCGTCGAAATCCGCGGCTCAACGATGGTCTTGCTTCGCTCGCAAATCCCGATCGCGTGCGTATGCTCTGTCACTTTGCCGAGCAGCCCCTGCGCCTTTAAGTCTTCGACAATTTTCTTCCGTGCTGCGAAGCGTTCCAACCCTGCGTACGCTCCCGCGCTGGCATTCATGTGTCCGTCGTCGGTCATCACATCGATCTCAGGCAGTTTGTGACGCCGCCCTAATTCAAAATCGGCAGGATCGTGCGCTGGTGTAATCTTCACCGCTCCGGTGCCGAATTCGCGGTCCACCATCTCGTCGGCAATGATCGGGATTTCGCGGTTCATCAACGGCAGGAGCAGGTTCTTGCCAGCCAAGTGTGTGTACCGTTCATCTTCGGGATGCACCGCAACCGCCGTGTCGCCCAGCATTGTTTCCGGCCGCGTTGTCGCCACCATCACAAATTCACCGCTGCCCACCACCGGATACTTGATGTGCCAGAGATGCCCCAGGCGTTCCTCATGTAGCACTTCCAGGTCGCTCAGTACTGTCAAACAGTCGGGGCACCAGTTGACCAGGCGGGTTTCCCGGTAAATCAATCCCTCTTCGTACAGCCGGACAAATACTTCGCGTACCACCCGAGACATTTCCGGCGAGAGCGTAAACTTCTCCCTCGACCAGTCGCAGCTCTCCCCAATGTCCTTCATCTGCTGCGTGATCTGGCTGCCCGCTTCCTCTTTCCACTTCCAGACCCGCTTTTCAAACTCCGCACGCCCGATCTTGTGATAGTCAATACCCTGATCCATCAGGTGTTTCACCACCACGCGCTGTGTGGAGATACCTGCGTGGTCAGTTCCAGGCAGATATAAGGTGTTGTATCCGCTCATCCGGTGCCAGCGGGTGAGGATGTCAATCTCCGTGTGCTCCAGCATGTGGCCGATGTGCAGCGAACCGGTCACATTGGGCGGCGGAATGACAATAGAAAAAACCGGCCCCGGCGTGTGCGCATCGGCGCGAAAAAGATTGTCCTTTACCCAAAATTCCGCCCAGCGCGGTTCTATCTGCTGAGGGTCGTAGGCCTTCGCGATCTCCCGAGGCATGCTGAATGATTCTCCTGAAATGAGGGCTTCAGGGTTTGTACTTACAGACCGCGGCATTACTTACAAACCCTGGCATAAGAATGCGGATTGCGTTATGTGCTCACGGAAGACATCTAGTGTTGCTGTCAATCGCTCTCTCTGTTGGCGGTTCGGATACAGTCGGAATCTTAAAGTCTTTCTTGCCATTTTTCCGAACTAGTCTATACTTGGTCTATGCTTTTGTCAAGTGACATTCGGCATGGTAGACATTGCGTTTTTCAACTTCACGTTCACTTGGTATTCGTCACAAAGTATCGACATCGGGTGTTGGACGGAGATGCTATCAACCGACTTCGCGCCATCTTTTCCAAGGTCTGCGCCGATTTCGAGGCAGAACTTGTTGAGATGGACGGCGAAGACAACCACGTTCACCTGCTTGTGAATTATCCAGCAAAACGCTCGATATCTACTTTGGTGAACAGCTTGAAAGGCGTTTCGAGCAGAATGCTTCGCTGCGAACGACCAGACCTGAGGCGTCGCTATTGGAAAGGCGTTCTCTGGTCGCCGTCGTATTTTGCCGCCAGTTGTGGTGGTGCTCCGATTGGCATCCTCAAGGCGTACCTCGAGCAGCAAAAGAAGCCGCTTTAACAATTT
>WNFR01002266.1_pt1 | contig 20066 bp, 10 predicted proteins | sample 5400221 | NCBI WGS metagenome assembly WNFR01 (sample SAMN13153357, study PRJNA577476) | soil metagenome | isolation source: 40 cm soil under Madrone tree | place: USA:California | collected 2016-06-14 | reverse complement strand
GGTGGCGGAGCGCCGAGATAACGCTCCGGTGCTCGGTGCACCGGCGGGGCGTGCCTTAACGCGGCACGCCAGACGCCTTGCGAGGCGCCTTGCGTCTCTCGGAGACGCTCGCCTCTCGGCGCTCCACCGTGGCGATTTTGGGCCGGGCGCCGCGCTTCTCCCTCACCGGCAGCTCCTCCTAAGCTTGCGCTTCGGCGAGCAACCGGATCGGTTCTAGCGAGCTCCTCGCACACGGGTCGTAGTGCCCGCAGGGCGGGGTGCCGAACCTCCCGGGGCAAACGGTTGCGAGTCGCCGCCGCGGGACGCCACTCCTCGCTCCGCCTTTAGGATCGCCTCTAGAAGCGCCCCTCAGAAGCGAGGATGCGAATCTGTACTATGCATCGCAGATCGTAGTCAAGAGAACAATTCATTGAGAGATCGCCCACATTCCGAGGTCTAATTTTACGTGCGATTAGCGCGCGATGGTGGTGCGCGCGCGGGCTTTTGTCACCCCCACCGCGCAGCGTGTCCTCGCTGCGCGCGGGCGATTCAGGAAAACGAGGCTTCACGATTGGATACAATTTAAGGTTGGCGATCCTGCGCCGGAATGCGCTCTTCGCGTGTATCCCACAGCAGAACGATTCAGAACGATTCAGATCTTGCCCAAGGACCTGCGCCACGACTCCCGGCACAATCCGGCTGGGCCATTGTGTCCCAACGGTTGAACAGAAGCCGGAAGTTGAAAGAAACGGCATTGGTACACGTTAAGCGTGCGAGGCAGGAACAATGAGGCGGCGCGACTTTCTTACGTTCCTCGGTGGAGCGGCGGCATCATCGATTGAGGGGCCGCGCACGGCCCAGGCCCAGCCGAAAATTCGGCGTCTCGGGGTTCTATCCCAGGGCTCGGCGAGCACTCACCCTACCCCCATGTTCAGCGCGTTCCAGCAGGGCCTGCACGACCTCGGCTGGGTGGAAGGACACAATCTCGCAATCGAGTGGCGCTTCTCCGAAGGCAGCGCCGAGTCACTGCCAAAACTTGCGGCCGACCTCGTCGGCGTCCCGGTCGAGTTGATCGTCGCAACCCCGACGAGACCCGCGCTCGCGGCCAAGCAGGCCACCAGCACAATCCCTGTGGTGTTCATCCAAGTCGCCGACCCCGTAGAGTCCGGCATCGTCGCCAATCTCGCGAGACCTGGCGCCAATATCACGGGCGTGAGCAGCATGGGTTCGGATTTGAGCGGGAAAAGATTGGAGCTGCTCAAAGAGGCGCTGCCGGCCGCAACCCGCGTGGCGGTATTGTGGCATCGACCCAGTCAGGGCGCCGCCCTCGCCTTTCGGGAATTGGAGCGCGCCAGCAAACAACTTGGCCTCGAGCTCATGGACACCGCCGTCACAGGCCCCGATCAATTGGACGAGGCGACCCGATCCGCGGCGCGTGCCGGCGCTGGGGCGATGATCCTCATCGATGACCCGGTGATCGCCTCCTATCGGCCACAAATCGTCGCGCTGGTATCGGAGGCCGGCTTGCCGCTTTTTTCCATATATTCCGAATACGCGGACGAGGGCGGCCTCTTGGCCTATGGTCCGAGCCTACAGGCGGTCTATTGGCGCGGCGCCACGTATGTCGACCGCATTCTGCGGGGTGCCAAGCCGAGCGATCTGCCGGTCGAGCAGCCCACCATCTTCGAGCTGGTCATCAATCTGCGTACGGCGCAGGCGCTCGGTCTCGAATTGCCGCCGACCCTGCTTGCCCGCGCCAACCGCGTGATCGAGTGATTAGCAGCTCTCACAGGTCCGAGCTGTCATTCCGGGGCGCGGGCGAAGCCCGCGAGCCCGGAATCCATAACCAGGGCCTGTGGTTATGGATTCCGGCTCTCGCCGCTATCGCGGCTCGGCCGGAATGACGAAATGAAAGGGTTTGGTGTGAAGCGGCAACGCGCCCGCGTGATACAACGCGGCCCGGCCCTGATAGAGTGGGCGGGATGAGCCTTCGCAATCTCCTTCCGCTCCGTTTTTCCCGGCAGCACCCGGCACCGCCTACCGGTGAGCAACCGCGCGCGGGCGTCGAAATTTCCGCGCCGAAAACCCGCCGGCGCCTGTTCGCCAAGTATGTCGCGCTGTTCGTCGTGGTGGTCTGCGTCGCGCTCCTCTCCAACGGCACTTTCGACGTCTTCTTCTACTACCAGGAGCACAAGGCCTCGCTCATCCGCATCCAGCGCGAGCAGGCGGAAGCCGCCGCCGCCAAGATCGGCCAGTTCATCAAGGAGATCGAGAGCCAGCTCGGCTGGACCACGCAACTGCCGTGGTCGGCGGGCTCGATCGAACAGCGCCGGTTCGACGCGTTGCGGCTGTTGCGCCAAGTTCCCGCCATTACCGAGCTCGCGCAGCTCGACGCCACCGGCAAGGAGCGGCTGCGGGTGTCGCGGCTCGCCATGGACGTGGTCGCGAGCGGCGCCGACCTCTCCAGCGACCCGAAGTTCGCCGAGGCGGTGGCGCGCAAGGTCTATTACGGCCCGGTCTATTTCCGGCGCGAATCCGAGCCGTATATGACGCTCGCTATTGCCGGCACGCGGCGCGACGCCGGCGTGAGCGTCGCCGAGGTCAATCTCAAGCTGATCTGGGACGTGGTCTCGCAGATCAAGGTCGGCGAGCGCGGCCACGCCTATGTGGTCGACGCGCAGGGACGGCTGATCGCGCATCCCGATATCAGTCTCGTGCTGCGCAACACGGACATGTCGAAGCTCGCGCAAGTGCGCGCGGCGCGCGCCGCTGCCTCAGGCGGCGCCGGTACCGGCGACAATCCCGCGCAGACGGTGCAGGAAGCGGAGAACATCGAGGGCCACAAGGTGCTCACCGCCTATGCGCCGGTGGCGCCGCTCGGCTGGCTCATGTTTGTCGAGTTGCCGGCCGAGGAGGCCTATGCGCCGCTCTACGCGGCCTTGAAGCGGCTCGGCTTCGTGCTCTTGGGCGCACTCTGCTTTGCCGTGCTCGCCGGGATGTTTCTCGCCGGCCGCATGGTGGGGCCGATCCAGGCGCTGCAAGCGGGCGCCGCGCGCATCGGCCGCGGCGATCTCTCCCAGCGCATCGCGATCAAGACCGGCGACGAGCTCGAGGCGCTCGCCAACCAGTTCAACGATATGGCCGGCCAGCTGCAGGAATCCTATGCGGGCCTGGAAAAGAAGGTCGAGCAGCGCACCAGTGAATTGAGCGAATCGCTCGAGCAGCAAACCGCGACCTCCGAGGTGCTGCGCGTCATTTCCAGCTCGCCGGGCGATCTCAAGCCCGTATTCGAGACGATGCTGGCGAAGGCGATACGGCTCTGTGACGCCAAATTCGGTTTACTTTTTCGATGGGAGGACGATGCGTTTCGCGCGGTTGCCCAGCATGGCGATTCGCCTGCTTTCGCGGAAGCGTGGGGTCAGCCGCTCGCAATTCGTGATCATCCAGGGTTGCCGCTCGCCCGCCTCGCCGCCACCAAGGACGTGGTCCATGTTGCGGACCTCACGAAGGAGCAGACCTATCTCGACCGTGATCCACGCATGGTCGTCCTCGTCGAAGCCGCCGGCGCGCGCAGCCTGGCTCTGGTGCCGATGTTTAAAGAGGGCGAACTGATCGGTGCAATCGGCATTTACCGCCAAGAGGTTCAACCATTCACGGAAAAGCAGATCGATCTGGTCAGGAGCTTCGCCAGCCAAGCGGTCATCGCCATCGAGAACGTGCGCCTGCTCACCGAACTGCGCGCGCGTACGGATGAGCTCGGGCAATCGGTCGAGGAGCTGCGCGCGTTGGGCGAAGTCACGCAGGCGGTCAATTCCACCCTCGATTTGCAGACCGTGCTCTCCACCATCGTCGCCAAAGCGGTTCAGCTTTCCGATACCGACGCCGGATCCATCTACGTGCATGACGAGACGCAGCAGGAATTTCAGCTGCAGGCCAACTACGGCATGAGCGACGAGTTGATTGCCGCGCTCAAGGACCACCACCTGGACATCTCCGGGGCCGTCGCCCAGGCCGCGAATCAGGCCGAGGCGGTGCAGGTCCCGGACATGCGAGACGAGGCGCCGATTCCCGCGAATGAGCTGATGCTGCGCGAGGGATATCGGGCACGGCTGCTGGTGCCGCTGCTGCGCTTCCACGAAGTCATGGGCGCGCTCGTGGTGCGGCGAAAGTCCCCCGGCGAATTCTCCAAGACCACGATCGATCTATTGCGCACGTTCGCCGCCCAGTCGGTGCTGGCGATCCAGAACGCGCGCCTGTTCCAGGAAATCGAGGAAAAGAGCCGCCAGCTCGAACTGGCGAGCCAACACAAGTCCCAGTTCGTCGCCAGCATGAGCCACGAGTTGCGAACGCCGCTCAATGCCATCATCGGCTTGACCGAGATGATGGTCACCAACGCCACGCGCTTCGGCACGGAAAAAGCAGCCGAGCCGCTCAAGCGGGTGCACCGCGCCGGTCAACACCTCCTCGGGCTCATCAACCAGGTACTCGACCTCTCCAAGATCGAAGCCGGCAAACTCGAGCTCAACCCCGAGTCGGTCAGTCTCGCCCCGCTGATCGACGAGGTCATCGGCACCGCGCGTCAGCTGGCACAGCAGAACAAGAACAACCTGGTGGTGGAGGCGCAGGAGAAGCTCGGGACGCTGACGGTCGATCCGATGCGGCTGCGGCAGATCCTGCTCAACCTTTTGAGCAACGCCTGCAAATTCACGAGCCAAGGCGAGATCAAGCTCAAGGCGCGCCGCGTCGCCGACGGTCACAACTGGGTGGAGTTCGCAGTCGCCGACACCGGCATCGGCATGACGCCGGAGCAGCAGGCCAAGCTGTTCGAGGAATTCACCCAGGCCGACTCTTCGACTGCGCGGCGCTACGGCGGCACCGGGCTGGGGCTTGCCATCACGCGCAAGCTCGCGCGCATGATGGGCGGTGACGTGACCGTGACGAGCGAGCCGGGCAAGGGCTCTGTTTTCGCCGTGCGACTGCCGGCAGGCGCCGATACTGCTGCAAAAGCTGCGATCAACGGCGGCCGAGCGCCGACTAGCGACTGCGTGCTCGTGATCGACGATGACGCCACCGCCCGTGAACTCATCGCCGATCACCTCAAGGCGGAAGGCTTCTCGGTGACGACGGCGGCCGGCGGCTTGGAGGGGCTCAAGCTCGCCAAGGAGCTGCGGCCGATCGCGATCACGCTGGACGTGATGATGCCCGACCTTGACGGCTGGTCGGTGCTGGCGGCGCTGCGGCAGGATCCGGAGCTCGCCGACATTCCGGTCATCATGATCACCATCATGGACGAGCACCGCCGCGGCGTTGCGCTCGGCGCGGCCGGCTATCTCACCAAGCCGATCGACCGTGAGCGGCTCACCCGCATGATCGGCCGTTTTCGCGCGCCGGCGCGGCCGACGCGGGTCCTGCTGGTGGAAGACGATGCCACGCAGCGCGAGCGGCTGCGCGGCTGGCTCGATGGTGACCAGTGGAAGGTGCAGGAGGCCGGCAACGGGAAGGAGGCGCTCGCGGTGCTCAAGGACACAAAGCCCGACGTCATCCTGCTCGATCTCATGATGCCGGAAATGGACGGCTTTGCGGTGGTGGCCGCGCTGCAGAAGGAGCCGCGCTGGCGGGACATTCCGGTGGTCGTCGTCACCGCGCGCGACCTCGATGCCAAGGACCGCGAGCGGTTGAACTCCGGCGTGCAATCGGTGCTGGTCAAGGAGACGTTCCGGCCTGCCGACCTGGTCGAGCGCATCCGGCGCCTCACCAACGGCAAGCCGCAAGTGGGCAGTGAGATGGAAGCGGCGTCGTGACCAAGGTGCTTTACGTCGAGGACAACGACGACAACGTCTACATGCTCAAGATGCGGCTCGAGCTGTTGGACAACTTCGAGGTCGTGGTGGCCGAGGATGGCGAGAAGGGCTGCGCCATGGCGCTTTCCGAGCGGCCCGACATCATCCTCATGGATCTCGAGATGCCGCTGGTCGACGGCTGGGAAGCGACGCGGCGGCTCAAGGCCGATCCGCAAACGCGCGACATCCCGGTCATCGCGCTCTCAGCGCACGCGCTCGCCGGCGCCCGCGAAAAGGCACTCGCCGCCGGCTGCGACGAATTCGATACCAAGCCGGTCGAGTTCGACCGGCTGGTCTCGACCATGCGGCGCCTGCTGCCGGATGGGAAGTGATGCTGAGCCGCGTAAATTCTGACTCGTCATTCCGGGACGCGGGCGAAGCCCGCGAACCCGGAATCCATAACCACTGCCGGTGGTTATGGATTCCGGCTCTCGCCGCTATCGCGGCTCGGCCGGAATGACCGACTGAAAGAGTCGGCATGAGATCACCGGCCGACGACGGTCTTGCATGACCAAGCGTCGTAAAATGGGAACGGGCCGTGTTGCGGCCAAAACGCGGCGGCCCACACCGCGCGAGGCACGCGCTCTGCGCTCGGGTGCCGAAAAGAAAAAAATCGCCCTCCTGAGGCGTGAGCTCAGTGAAGCGCTGGAGCAGCAGACGGCGACCTCCGAGGTGCTGGGCGTCATCTCCAGATCGCCGGGCGAGTTGGGGCCAGTTTTCCAAACCATGCTGGCCAACGCGACGCGATTATGCGAGGCGAAGTTCGCTAATTTGTTTCTCTATGAGAAGGATTCGTTTCGTATTGCCGCCCAGCAGAATGCGCCGCGCGCCTATGCCGAGCGATGGCGCCGGAATCCAGTCCTTCTCGTCCATGCCAATCCGCTTAACCCGCTCGCGCGGCTGGCCGCAACCAGGGATATTGTCGACATCGTCGACCTGATGACTGAGCAGGGCTATGTCGAGCGGGACCCCCGCTTCGTGGCCTTGGTGCAAACCGCCGGCGCGCGAACCCACCTTCTTGTACCGATGCTCAAGGATGGTGAACTGATCGGCGCCATCGCCATCTTTCGCCAAGAGGTCCGGCCGTTCACCAGCAAACAGATCGAACTGGTCAAGAACTTCGCCGCCCAGGCCGTCATCGCCATCGAGAATACGCGGCTGCTCAACGAGCTGCGTCAGCGCACGACCGATCTCGGCGAGGCGCTGGAACAGCAGACGGCGACCTCTGAGGTGCTGCAGGTCATTTCCAGCTCGCCCGGCGAACTGAAGCCAATCTTCGAGACGATGCTGGCGAACGCCACGCGAATTTGCGGCGCCAAGTTCGGCACGCTCTACTTGTATGATGGAGACGCCTTCCACGCCACGGCGTTCCACAACGCACCACCAGCGTTCATCGAGCAGCGCAAACGTGCGCCGCTCCGTCCGGCGCCCGATACCAGTATCGGCCAAGCTGCGCGGACCAAGCGGGTCGCGCACGTCCTCGATAGCATGGAGAGGGAGTCCTACCGTCGGCGGGATCCCTTTGTGGTAGCCGGCGCGGAGCTTGGCGGATATCGGACGATCGTCTCGGTGCCCATGCTCAAGGAGGACAAGTTAATAGGCGTGATCAGCATCTACCGTCAGGAGGTGCGCCCATTCAGCGAAAAGCAGATCGCACTGGTCACGAGCTTCGCCGCCCAAGCCGTCATCGCCATCGAGAATACGCGGCTGCTCAACGAGCTGCGCGAGTCGCTGCAGCAGCAGACCGCGACCGCCGATGTACTCAAGGTCATCAGCCGCTCGACCTTCGATCTGCAGTCAGTGCTTGATACTCTGGTCGAAAGCGCCTGGCGGCTCTGTGGCGCCGACGACGTATCCATCTTCCGCCTTGTGGGCGATGGTCTGCCGGCCGTGGCCCATCACGGCCCGATTTTGGCGCCGATAGGTTACGTGACGCCTGCAGTGCCCGGCTCGGTCAGCGGGCGCTGTGTGCTGGAACGACGAGCGGTCCACGTGGCGGATTTGCAGGCCGAGACTGAGGAATTTCCAGAAGGTAGCGCAATCGCCCGGGAATTGGGCCATCGCACGATACTCGCTGTTCCCCTGTTGCGGCAGGGCACGCCCTTCGGCGCCATCGTGCTTCGGCGCGCCAAAGTGGAGCTTTTCTCGGACAAGCAGGTCGAACTGGTCAGCACCTTCGCCGACCAGGCCGTGATCGCGATCGAAAATACACGGCTGCTCAACGAGCTGCGCGACTCGCTGCAGCAGCAGACCGCCACCGCCGACGTGCTCAAGGTCATCAGCCGCTCGACATTCGATCTGCCGACAGTGCTCAGCGCGCTGGTGGAATCGGCGGCGCGGCTGTGCGAGGCGGACAGCGCGGCGATTCATCGCCCAGAGGGTGAGTCATGGCCCTACATTGCAAGCTACGGCCTGTCGCGCGAATACGATAACTATATGCGCGCGCATCCGCTCCAACCGGGTCGCGGAACGGTGCTCGGGCGAACGCTCGTCGAACGCAAGGCAGTTCACGTTCACGACGTTGTAGCCGACCTAGAATACACAATGACCGAAGCCCGCGGAATTGCCGGCTTCCGTACGGTGCTTGGCGTTCCACTGCTGCGGGAAGGCATCCCGATCGGCGTGATCATGTTGACCCGTTGCCAAGTGCGGCCGTTCACCGACAAGCAGATCGAGCTAGTCGCCACCTTTGCCGATCAGGCGGTGATCGCCATCGAGAACGTGCGGCTGTTCGAGGAGGTGCAGGCGCGCACGGGCGAATTGTCCGAATCGCTGGAGCAGCAGACGGCGACCGCCGAAATCCTCAGCGTCATCAGCAACTCGCTGAGCGACACGCAGCCGGTCTTCGACGCCATCGTGGAGAGCGGGCTGAAGCTGTTTCCGGGCGCCGCGGTCATCGTCGCGCTCGCGGATGGGGACAAGGTCGATGCGGCGGCGATCGCCGCGCCCGATGCCGCCAGCGTCGAGGCGATCCGACGCAGGCTTCCGATCCCGCTTACCCGCGAATACATCACTAGCACCGCCATTCTCGATCGCCGGATCGTGGACGTTCCTGACCTCGAAAATCCACCGCCGGAATTGGCGGCTGGCGCCCGCAACTTCCTGGCGAGCGGCAATCGCGCGATCACGATCATGCCGATGATGCGCGGCGATGCCGCGAGCGGCGCCCTGGGCGTGACGCGGCGCGCGCCCGGCCCACTCACGGACAAGCAGCGCGCGGTGCTCAAGACGTTCGCCGATCAGGCCGTTATCGCCATCGAGAACACGCGGCTGCTCAACGAACTGCGGCAGCGCACGGACGATCTGAGCGAGTCGCTGGAGCAGCAGACCGCGACCTCCGAGGTGCTCGGTATCATTTCGAGCTCGCCCGGCGAGCTTGAGCCGGTGTTCCAGGCCATGCTGGAGAACGCGACCCGGATTTGCGAGGCCAAGATCGGAATTCTGTTTCGGTACGAGAATGGTGCCTACAGCGCCATCGCAACGCTTGGCGTGACGCCGGCCTATGCGGACTACCTCAATCGTGGACCGATCCGGCCCGGTCCCACGACCGGCCTGGGTCGCGTCGCCAGCACGCGGCAGACGATCCATATCGTGGATACGCAGGCGGAGCAGACCTATACCGATCGCGAACCTTTGCGCGTCGCGACCGCCGAACTCGGGGGCGCGCGAAGTCTTCTCAACGTACCGATGCTTAAGGAGGGAGAACTGATCGGCGCGATAGGCATCTACCGGCAAGAGGTGCAGCCTTTCACCGATAAACAGATCGAGCTGATCACGAACTTCGCCAACCAAGCCGTCATCGCCATCGAGAACACGCGGCTGCTCAACGAGCTGCGGCAATCGCTGCAACAGCAAACCGCCACCGCCGACGTGCTCAAGGTCATCAGCCGCTCGACCTTTGATCTGCAGACCGTGCTGCATACCCTGGTCGAATCCGCCGCTCGGCTATGCGACGCCGATCAAGGGACGATCACCCGCCAGAAAGACGGCGTGTTCTATCGCGCCGAATCCTATGGGTTCTCACCGGAATTCATGGAATTGGTCCAGGATTTGCCGGTCAAGCTGGAACGCGGCACGATCAACGGACGCGTGCTGCTCGAAGGCACGACTATCCACATTCCCGACGTGCAGGCGGATGCGGACTTCACCTTCACCGAGGCGCAGCGGCTGGGCGGCTTTCGTACTGCGCTCGGGGTGCCGATGCTGCGCGAGGGCGTCCCGATCGGCCTCTTGGCATTGACGCGCTTGCAGGTTCGCCCGTTCACGGACAAGCAGATCGAGCTGGTGTCCACCTTCGCCGACCAGGCGGCGATCGCCATCGAGAACGTGCGGCTGTTCGATGAAATCCAGGACAAGAGCCGCCAGCTCGAGGAAGCGAGCCGGCACAAGTCGCAGTTCCTCGCCAGCATGAGCCACGAGCTGCGCACGCCGCTCAACGCCATCATCGGCCTAACCGAGATGATGGTCACCAACGCGCCGCGCTTCGGCACGGAGAAGGCGCTCGAGCCGCTCAACCGCGTGCATCGTGCCGGCACGCACCTCCTCGGTCTAATCAACCAGGTGCTCGATCTTTCCAAGATCGAAGCCGGCAAGCTCGAACTCAATCCTACGGTCGTCAATCTGGCGCCGCTGATCGACGAGGTCGTCGGCACCGCGCGGCAGCTCGCCGAGCAGAACAAGAACACCCTCGTGGTCGAGGCGCCGGAAACGCTCGGCGCGCTGACCGTCGACCCCATGCGGCTGCGGCAGATCCTGTTCAATCTCCTCAGCAACGCCTGCAAATTCACCAAGCAGGGTGAAGTTATGCTGCGGGTGCGCAAAATCGCCGACGGACGCGACTGGATCGAGTTCGCGGTGGCGGACACCGGCATCGGCATGACGGCGGAGCAGCAGGCCAAGTTGTTCGAAGAATTTGCGCAGGCGGAATCCTCGACGGCGCAGCACTATGGCGGCACGGGCTTAGGCCTTGCCATCGCGCGCAAGCTCGCGCGCATGATGGGCGGCGACGTAACCGTCACGAGCGAACCCGGCAAGGGCTCGGTCTTCACCGTGCGCCTGCCGGGCAGCGGCGCCGCCCGTGCGGCGAGCGCGAGCGAAGAGGCCCGGCCGCAAGACGGCGAGTGCGTGCTTGTCATCGACGACGATGCCACCGCGCGCGAGCTCATCACCGAGCACCTCAAGGCCGAAGGCTTTTCGGTGACGACGGCGGCGGGAGGTCTGGAGGGGCTCAAGCTCGCCAAGGAGCTGCGGCCGATCGCGATCACGCTCGACGTGATGATGCCCGATCTCGACGGATGGTCGGTATTGGCGGCGCTGCGGCAAGACTCGGAGCTTGCCGAGATACCCGTCATCATGGTGAGCATCCTCGACGAGCAGCGCCGTGCCGCTTCGCTTGGTGCGGCGGGCTACCTCACCAAGCCGATCGAGCGCGAGCGGCTCACGCGCATGATCGGCCGCTTCCGGGTGCCGGCGCGGGCGACGCGAATCCTGCTGGTGGACGACGATGCGGATGCGCGCGAGCGCCTGCGCGGCTGGCTCGATGGCGGGCAATGGGCGGTGCGGGAGGCCGCGAACGGGCGCGAGGCGCTCGCGCACGTGCAGGCGGATAAGCCCGACGTGATCCTGCTCGATCTCATGATGCCGGAAATGGACGGCTTCGCGGTGGTGGCCGCGCTGCAGAAGGAGCCGCGCTGGAGCGACATTCCGGTCATCGTCGTCACCGCGCGCGACCTCGACGCCGAGGACCGGCGGCGGTTGAATTCCGGTGTGCAATCGGTTCTGGTCAAGGAGACGTTCCGGCCTGGGGAACTGGTCGAGCGCATCCGGCAACTGGCGCGAAGCAACCCTCAAGTCGAAAGCAGGATGGAAGCAGCGTCGTGACCGATCATGGAATCGTGGTGCTTGATTGCTATTCAGCGGCAGACTCGATCTGCTCCCTCTCCCATAGGGAGAGGGGTGGGGTGAGGGGTTAAGGTCTCTCGATAGGTCTGTAACCCCCTCACCCCAACCCTCTCCCCAAAATGGGGAGAGGGAGCGCACCGAGATCGCTGGGACAGGATCGACAAGTCGGCAGGATGGAAGCAGCATCGTGACCAAGGTGCTCTATATCGAGGACAACGACGACAACGTCTACATGCTCAAGATGCGGCTCGAGCTGTTGGGCGACTTCGAAGTTGTTTCGGCGGAGGACGGCGAGAAGGGCTGCGCCTTGGCGCTCTCCGAGGGCCCGGACATCATCCTGATGGATCTGGAGATGCCGGTGGTCGACGGCTGGGAAGCGACGCGGCGGCTCAAGGCCGATCCGCAAACACGCGACATCCCCATCATCGCGCTCTCCGCCCATGCGCTCGCCGGCGAGCGCGACAAGGCGCTCGCTGCCGGCGCCGACGAGTTCGATACGAAACCGATCGAGTTCGAGCGGCTGGTCGCCACGCTGCACCGGTTGCTCGCCGCGCGCAAGTGAGCCTCCGGCACGACTTCCACTCGATTTGTGCTGGACGCCCTCCCTTGACTGCGAACATTCCACACGAGCAAAGTCGCATTGGCCAAAACCCAGGGATCGACGATGCCCGTTAGGATCGTTGGAATGATCGGAGTGACGCCGCCGAGCAATGACGCGACGCTGCATGTCATCGAAGGTGGCCTATCGCCGAACTACCTGACGCAGTTCGCCCGAGCGCACGACGAAGCCGGCTTCGATCTGGCACTCGTGGGTCATACCTCATCGTCGGCCGAGGGCTTCCTCGTCGCCCTTTATGCGGCCGCACATACCAATCGGCTCGGCTATCTTGTGGCGCATCGGCCGGGCTTCGTTGCACCAACGCTCATGGCGCGAAAGATCGCCACCTTCGACCATCTCAGCGGCGGAAGGCTCGCCGTGCATATCATCACGGGTAAGACCGACGAGGAACAATGGGCCGACGGCGACTTCAGTCCCAAGGCTGAGCGCTACCGCCGCGCCGCGGAGTACCTCGAATTGATGAAGCTCACCTGGTCGAGCGAGCGACCATTTGACTTTGCGGGTAAATTCTATCGGGTCCGCGGCGCTGCTTCAGATGTGCGCCCGCTGCAGCAGCCGCACCCGCTGCTGTTCTTCGGCGGCGCCTCCGAAGGCGCGCTCTCGATGGGCGCTAAACTGTGCGACGTTTACGCCATCTACGCCGAGCCGCTTGCATCCACGCGCGAGCGCATCACCCAGTTTCGATCGATGGCGGCCGCCTTCGGGCGAATGCCAGGGTTCAACGTCTCGGTCCGCCCGATCATTGCAGCGCGCGAGGGCGAAGCATGGGACAAGGCCAACCGGATTCTAGCGGGCATGAGCGGCAAGAAAGGATGGCGCCGGCAGGAGGAGACCAAGGGTCCGGTAGACAATGCCGGACAGCGGTTGATGCGCTTCGCGCTCGAGCGCGATGTCCACGACGAGCGCTTGTGGATGCCGATTGCACGGGCCACCGGCGCGCTCGGCAACACGTCGTGCCTTGTCGGCACTCCCGAGCAAATCGCGGAGGCGCTCCTCAAATACTACATGCTCGGCGTGGACTCGTTCCTCATTCGCGGCTTCGACCCCCTGAACGATGCGATCGAGTTTGGTCGCGAGCTGATTCCGCGGATCAAGGCTGGCGCCCTTGAGATTGACCGCCGGCGAGCCGCCGAGTGAGGCCGGTTGGCCGCGAGATGCCTATTGCAAGCGGAACTGCGATCATGACCAAGCTGTTGCGCGCCCTTGCCGCGCTCGTCATCGGACTGCAAGGGCTCCTGTGGCTTGGCATCCCGGTCAGCGCTCAAAGTTGGGCGTCGAAACCGATCCGCATCATCGTGCCGTTTCCGCCGGGCGGGACCACCGACCAAATCGCACGGCGGGTTCAGCCTTTGCTCGAGGCAGATCTCAAGACGACGATCATGATCGAGAACCGCGGCGGCGCATCGGGCGCGATTGGCACGCAGGCGGCGGCCATGTCGGAACCCAACGGCACCACATTCCTGCTGGTGTTCGATACCCACGGCGTCAATCCGAGCCTCTTGCCGAACCTGCCTTTCGATACCTTGCATGATCTGTCGCCGATCATGCTCATCGGCAAATCGCCGATGGTGATCACCGGTCATCCCGCCGCAGCGTACCGGCGCTTCGACGATGTGCTCGCCGCTTCCAGGAAAAATCTCGGCTCCGTCGCCTATGGCACAATCGGCGCGGGCAGCCTTGCACATCTCGCTATGACCCAGATTGCAAACGAGTTCAAAGTGGTGATGACGCACGTCCCCTACAAAGGCGGTGGACCTCTCACCACCGATGCGATCGCCGGCCATGTGCCTGTGGCAATTGCCTCGGTTGCGCTCCTCTCACCGCATATTCAAGCGGGCGCCCTGCATCCGATCGCGGTGACCTCCGCTAAGCGCTATGTGAAGCTGCCGGACACTCCCGCGATAGCCGAGTTGGGCATCACCGGATTCGACGCGGAGGCCTGGTGGGGCCTGCTCGCACCTGCGAAAACCCCGAGCGACATTGTCATGCGGATGAATGCCGCGATGGCCAAAGCTCTGCGCGAGCCTGCGATCGAGCGGAGTTTGAATGATCAAGGGATCGAATATCAGCTCGCCTCTCCGAAAGAGTTCGGTGAGTTTATCGAAGGCGAGATTGTACGCTGGGCCAAGGTGATAAAAGACAATAAGATTGTCGCTGGCGAGTAACCGCGGCGGGTCGCTGGTCGTTACCTTCCTTAATCGATCGCCGAAAAGGCCGCGCGCTGAGACGGCATCGCAAGGAAATACGATCAGCTCTCACCCCCGAGGGCAACGCGGTAGTGCAAGAATCCGCAGAATCGTGCCCGGCCGCCCCGGACAAAGTCTCCGACGCGCTCGATCGTCTTGAAACGCGTCACCAGCTTGCCAATTGCAACCTGCGCCTCCATACGCGCCAGCGAATTTCCGGCGCAGGTGTGAATGCCGAGGCCGAATGCCAGATGCCGGTTTGGATGCCGGCGAATGTCGAGCCGGTCCGGATCGGGAAACTGGCTGGGGTCGCGGTTGGCCGCGCCGATGCACAAATGCACGTAGGTGTTGGCGGGAATCCTTTTGCCGCCGATCTCGGTGCCACAGGTGGCGCGCCGATTGCCGAGCTGGTTGGAGCTCTCCATGCGCAGGAACTCTTCCACGGCGCCAGCGATGAGCTGCGGATGAGCTGTGAGGTCATGCCAGGAATCGGGATGCTCTAATAGCAGGTGGACGCTGTTGCCGATGAGATTAGTCGTCGTTTCATGGCCTGCATTGAGCAGGAAAATGCAGTTATGAAGCAGTTCCAGCTCGGAGAGGCGCTCTCCTTCATCGCAGCCGCCCGATAGCTCGCTGGCGCGGATGAGCGTCGAGAGTATCTCCCTCTCATCATAGGCATTGTCCCGCGTGCGGCGGGCGATCAGGTCGCGCAGGTAATCCTTGAACTCGCCCACCGCTCGCGTGCCGGCTTCGAACCGTTCCTTGGAAAGGACCGGCTCCAATCCGCCGAGGATCGCGAGCGACCAACCGCGCAAGGGACGGCGCTCGGTGTCCGGTATTCCCAGAAGGTCGCCGATCAGCTGCACCGGGATCGCGGCGGCAAAGTCATCGATCATATCGATCGTGCCCCGCTCGGCTGCAGCATCGAGCAGCCGATCCACCAGCGTTTCGATGCGAGGCTGCAGCGCCTTTAGAGCGCGCGGCGAAAACGCCGGGGCAAGCAACTTGCGAACTCGGCTGTGGACCGGCGGATCGTTGAAAACCAAGCTTGTCGTGTGGTGCTCATAGAGAAGGCTATCGCCGAAATTCGGTTTGAAATCGATTCTTTTATCGGAACTCCACGTCCTGGCGTCGCGGTAGACGTCGACGAGATCGTCGTAGCGGGTGAGAAAATAGGAGCCATCCGGCATGCGATGAACGGGGTCGTACTCACGCAATGCCCGATAGGTGGGGTAAGGGTCGTCGAGGAACGCCCGATCGAGATGTTTGAGATCGAAAGCAGCGGCGAGTGCGGCATCCGCTGCATCTGCCGCCACGACCGTCGCTACCATTGGAGAAAATCCATATGTGGCTCTCTGGCAGCACTGGGCCGCGCAGTAGGCGTGACACTCATCTGAACCGCAGATTGTCGCGCGAGAGCTGGCTTAACGCGGTGCAACCCATCAGCTTCATGTCGCGCTCTAGTTCGGTTCGCATCAGGTCAAGCGCTCGCTCGATGCCAGCTTGGCCGGCCACAGCCAACGGATAAAGATAGTAGCGCCCGACGCCGACCGCCTTCGCACCGACAGAGAGGGCCTTCAAGACATGGGTGCCCCGTTGTACCCCGCCATCCATGATCACGTCGATCCGGCCAGCCACGGCGTCAACGATCTCGGCCAGTTGGTCGAATGATGCCCGTGAGCCGTCCAGCTGCCGGCCGCCGTGGTTGGAGACGACGATACCAGTACAGCCGATCTCGATAGCGCGCTTGGCATCGTCAGCGGACATGATGCCTTTGAGGCAGAACTGTCCATTCCACTGCCGCACCATCTCAGCGACATCATCCCAGTTCATGGATGGGTCAAGCATCTCCGTGAAATAACGGCTGATCGAGAGGGCAGCACCGCTCATGTCGACGTGCTCGTCGAGTTGGGGCAGCCTGAACCGCTCGTGAGAGGCGTAGTTGATCCCCCATCTAGGCTTTATCGCGAATTGCAGCATGCCGGCGAGCGTCAGGCTGAATGGTATCGAAAAGCCGGAGCGTAGATCGCGCTCGCGGTTGCCGCCTGTGATGCTGTCCACGGTCAGCATCAGGATTTCGACACGCGCCTCCTTGGCCCGCTGCAGCATGGCCCGATTGAGGCCTCGATCCTTGTGAAAATAAAACTGATAGATCTGCGGCGTATCGTGCGCCTTGCGCAACTCTTCAAGGCTCACCGTGCCAAGCGACGACACGCCGAACATTGTGCCGTATTTCGCAGCGGCAGCTGCGACGGCGCGTTCACCCTGGTGGTGGAAAAGACGCTGCAAGGCGGTAGGCGAGCAATAGACTGGTAGGGCGAGCTTCTGGCCCATGACGGTGACGGAGAGATCAATTTTCTCCACACCGCGCAGGACATGGGGCACGAGGTCACAGCTCTCGAAGGCCCTCGTATTACGCCGGTGTGTGGCTTCGTCGTCGGCGGCGCCGTCGATGTAATCGAATATTGGCGAGGGCAGCCGTCGCTTAGCTAGACGCCGGAAATCATGAAAATTGTGACAGTTGCGCAACTGCATGCGTTCTCGAAGCCTCCAAATGACCAAGTCTTGAAGGCGCGGCGAAATCTCGCGCCGCTGAGAGGTCTACGAGAGTACGCAAAGGTCTGAGGCCTGTCATGCGTGCATCAGGCACTTTGCCTTCAGTTCGTTGCCACGCATCAATTTGGTCGTTATGGGAGGTAGAGCGGGCACGCCGCTAGTGGCGGCGTCCATCTGTGCGCGGAGAGCACGAATAACTAGTCGCTCGACGCTGCGAAGGGTCGTTTGCTGTCGGTTTAAGGCGTCACGATCATTCCCGTCAACACGTAAGCCTGCAGCATCACAAGCATGCCAACCAGGCAGGCAAGCGCGATCGAGTGCCAGAATACAAATCTTAAAATCGTGCCCTCGTGCCCGAACCAATTGGTAGCGGTCGAGGCGACAACGATTGACTGTGCATCGATCATTTTACCCATCACCCCACCGGAGGAGTTCGCGGCTCCCATCAGAATCGGCGAAAGGCCCAATTGCTCCGACGTGATCTTCTGCAGGTTTCCGAACAGGATGTTCGATGCGGTGTCGGAGCCCGTTAGGGCGACGCCGAGCCAGCCGAGCAACGTACCGAAGAAGGGATAGAGCACTCCGGCACCCGCGAAGGCGAGGCCCAGCGTGGCGTCGAGACCCGATAGTCGGGTCAGCGTCCCGATCGCGAGCATTGCCGAGATGGTGATAAGCGAGTAAGCGCACACTTTGATGGTTTGACCATACGCTTTGACGAGGCGTGCCGGCGAAAAGCCCATGATGAACCCGGCGATGACGGCAGCGATCAACATTCCGGACCCGGTGTAGGACAGCCAAGTGAAGGCGAAGACGGCAGCTTCCGGCGTCGGTCGCGCAGCGACTGGCGGCACTTTGTCGATCATGTTGTGCAGATCGGGAACCGGATAGTTCCACGTGGTGTATGGGTTTACCAAAGATTTGAACCAGCCCGTGCCCCAAATGAGCAGAACGGCGCAAACGATGATCCAAGGGAGGAATGCCGCCCAGGTTTCGGCACGGCTCGGCTTCGGTCCGGCGGTGACCGGCTTTGGCATGGTCGCGGCGGAATCGTCGTGGCGTCGCAGCGCCGGCGAGGTCCAGATTTCCTTCGGATGCCAGACCCTGAGAAAGCCGATGAGACAAGCCATCGATATGAGCGAAGCGCCAATATCGACGATCCACGGATTGATGAAGTTCGAGATCAAAAATTGGGGAACCGCGAAGGATACGCCGCAGACCAGGATAGCGGGCCAGATGGCAATCATGCCGCGCCACCCTGCGAAAGTCCAAATGAGCCAAAACGGCACGATGAGCGAAAAGAACGGCAGTTGCCGACCGACCATGGCGCCGAGGAGATAGGGATCGATGTCGGTCACGCTCGACAAGCCTGCAATAGGCGTACCCAGCGCGCCATAGGCAACGGGGGCTGTGTTGGCGATCAGCGAGAGGCCCGAGGCGGCCAAGGGCGAGAACCCGAGACCGATCAGGATCGCGCCTGTCACAGCGACGGGCGTGCCAAAACCCGATGCACCTTCGAAGAAAGCGCCGAACGAGAAAGCGATCAGCAGTAGCTGTAATCGGCGATCTGTCGTCACGCCGCCGATCGTGATCTGCAGCGTTTGGAACGCGCCTTTCTCGACCGTCAAGCGGTAAAGAAAAATGACGTTGAGGACAATCCAGCCGATGGGAAAGAAGCCGGTAACTGCGCCAAGCACCGTCGCTCGCAACGACATGCCCGCCGGCATGGTGAAGATAAATATCGCCACCAGGTTGGCGACGATCAATGCGACAATTGCAGCGATGTGGGCCTTTACCCTGTTGGAGGCTATCAGCAGCAACAGCGTCACCACGGGCAATGCAGCGGCGATGGTCGACAAAGTTGCGCTGCCGAGCGGGTTATAGACTTGGTTCCACATGCTGCGGCCTTTCTATTTTCGATGTCCTCGCGGGCGCCGTGCCTGCCACCATCCCCATGTCAGCAAGAACGATGTCTCAAGCGGATCGCGCGAGAGCGCCGTGATCGAGGCTATCGTTATGATCATACTGGAGTAGGCCGCGCAGCATCTACCCCGAGCGCGCTGTTGGGGGGACTCCCTCCCGGCGCCGCAACCCATTCCATAACCATCATTGGGCGAATCAAATTCCGGATACGGGTGGTCGATGCCACGCTTTCGGCTGAGGTCAGCGGACTCAATTCCTGAATTTCTCTCAATACCGCATGCAATAGATAACGATTTTCATTTACGCCCTTCATTACTACCTCGAGCTGACGCGCATTCAAGCGGCGAAGGAGGCTCTATGCCCGCCCACCCGACCACGGTTTCGCTGCGCTCGGACGCAGCCGAGGCGCCAACGACAAGATCCGATTGTCGCAAACGATCAGGCCCGGAAAACGCTACGGCCGAAGCCTTCTTCCATTCTTAGCTGCTAGCGCCGGCGGTCGTAACTCCAAACCCCCCGCGCGATCGCCGACGTCCGGAAGCCGCCGGGTGTTTTCACTCGGCGGCTTCCCCCCACACCATTGGCACTAACGCATCCGCATAGGGAGCACGTCGCGATGTCAAAGATGGGCCACGTCGATCCCGCTCGAATTACCAAGGCGTCTTCACGTTCAATCTCGCCGATGACGGTCGTGAATAGAACCCGGACCCTGCCCGTGGCCGCAGCAGGCCCCTGACCGCCACTGCGCGGCGACGGCTCTAATTCCCAGGCTATTTTCAGAGAAACCCCAATGGCCCTTGACCCAGCTAAATCGCCGCCTCCGAGCAAGGCGCGGGCGATCATGCAGCGTACTCATTTCACGCCGAACAAAGGTGAAACACGGCCGGCTCTGGAGAGCGCGGAAATGGCATCAGCTAAACAATACCGTCAGTTCAGAGACGAGTGCCTACGTTGGGCTCAAGCGGCGCGCAACGAGGCAGAACGTGACATATACCTACAACTGGCAAAGACGTGGCACGAAGCCGAGCTGCGGCTAGAGCAGAGCCTTGCTCTGATCGCCGAGAG
>WNFR01004251.1_pt1 | contig 20068 bp, 17 predicted proteins | sample 5400221 | NCBI WGS metagenome assembly WNFR01 (sample SAMN13153357, study PRJNA577476) | soil metagenome | isolation source: 40 cm soil under Madrone tree | place: USA:California | collected 2016-06-14 | reverse complement strand
ATCGCCTTCGGTCAGCACTCGTTGCGACCATTCATGCCGGTGCAAGGCGAGGCCGTTGTGCTCGATCAAGATTGTCTGCGGCGTCAATTGGAAGCGCTCTACCAAATCCGCGATTGTCTCAGCGTCGCACGCGTTGGCTTTTTCTCCGTTGAGCGAAATCATCATACGGCGGACAACGCCTGGTCCCAATCCTTCCAGACTGGCTGGAAGCCGCGCCGGCGCAACACATTCGCGACTTCAGCAGGCGGGCGCTCATCGCTGATTTCAAATTGTCCCGTCGCCAGTTGGTCTTCTCCATCCTGGAAATCGGGGGCAACGATTCGACCGCGCACGGTCCGATGCAAATGTTCGCGGCCTTGCCGTGTGTAGCCGCCAGGCTCGGTATGACTGCCGGCGCTCATCATGGTCACGCCCAGGGAGACGAGCGCATCACGTAAGACCGCGCTCTCGCGCGTGCTCAGGACAATACCGACCTGGGGGAAAGTAATGCGCAAGGCGCAAACCAATTGCGCCAGCTCACGGTCGCTCACAGAAAAGAGCGGCCGAAATCCGCCCACAGCTGGACGCAGCCTGGGCAGGCTCACATTAATCTGAGCCTTCCAGCAGTGTTTGAACAAGTATTCCAGGTGCGCGGCGAGTGCGACGGCTTCATCCTGCCATCGCCATAAGCCAAATAACGCGCCGATGCCGATGCGCCGGAAACCGGCTGCATAGCCACGTTCAGGACAGTCGAGGCGAAAATTGAAATCGCGTTTTGGTCCGGCGGTGTGGAGTTCGGAATAGACGCTGCGGTTGTAGGTTTCCTGATAAACGATGAGTCCTTCCGCGCCGGCGTCGACAATCGAAAAGTAGTCCTTCGTCTCCATCGGCCCCACTTCGATCGCAATCGAAGAAAAATCTGGAGCCAAAGCGCGGACGCAATCCCTCAGATAATCGCGGCTAACGAACTTCGGATGCTCGCCGGCGACGAGTAGAATTTGGCGAAAACCTGCTTGCGAAAGATGCCGGGCTTCCGCGACGACTTCATTGGGATTGAGCGTGACGCGCAGAATCGGGTTATCGCGCGAAAAGCCGCAGTAGCGGCAATTGTTAATGCATTCGTTGGAAAGATAAATCGGCGCGAAGAGGCGCATCGTGCGGCCGAAATTCTGGAGTGTGAGCGCGCGAGAAGCCTGCGCCATGGCCTCCAACTCCTGGTTGGACTTAGGAGCAATCAAATGTTCGAAGCGGCGGACGAGCTCCGATTTCTTGAGGGCTAAATTGTCTACAGTTTCGACGAACGACATCGGCACAATTTCATCCGCGTGCACGGATTCGCAAACGTCAATCGCCTATGAAAAAACAAACGGCGGCGTCCGGTCTATCCGGACGCCGCCGTCGCAAATGCGATTGTTCGATCTCTAGAACGCGAAGTTAATCCCGCTGCGGACCATGCCGAAGTTGTTGTTTGGACCGTCGACAAAGTTCCAGCTGAAATCATTAATCCAGCCAATGTGCGGTGTGAAGCGGATTTCAAGGCCACCACCGACTTGGCCGATTGCCTTGGTCGAGGTATCGTCGTTGGGCAAATCTCCGTCAGATTCGTCAAAGCTTCTCCGTTCGCCGCCACCGAAGATCGCGCCGCCTCCGCCATAAACGTAAGGTGAAAAGCGCGAGCAGTGGAATGGATAACGCAAGGTGAGGGTGCCTAAGACGGCACCAACGCCGCGATGGTCGTTCCCACTATTAGGGAACGTAATAGGATCGCCGTCATTATCTCTAATAAACCCACGTCTGGCGTCCACGGCCCACCCTTCAATACCGACGCCGAAATAACGGTGGAAAAAATATTTGGCATCAACACCGCCGCCCCAAGCATGGTCGCCATCGATGTAGCGGTCATCTCGCGCATCGTTCCCGGTAAAAAGGTAAGTACCCCAGATATCGACGTTGAATTCGTTATCGGCGTACCACTCTGGACAAGGTGGCGGAACCACCTGCTTCATCTCTTTTCCGCCATAGGTTTCAGTCCCGGCGAAGGCAACCGACGCCATCGCGCCGAAGCCCAACAGACCCAACATTAATTTTTTCATCTTATTTCTCCTTTTGGTTAAGTTTCCCCGGTAAGGCTCGAGCCGGCGCGGGTCACATCTTTTAAACGTAACTGGGATTTCCCTCGGTTGTCCCGGTTTTAGCAAAAAAAACCCAAATGGCAAGAAAAGAATTGCATTTTTTTGGCAATCGCAATCAAGGCTTTAGTTCCGCGCCCGTGGCAGCATCAGTGATCGTGAACTTTTCGTGATGGTAAGTAGGGTCTCCTCGAAACACAAGCCGCCCCGCGTAACGTCGCTCCAATTCCACCAGCAATTCCTCGTCTTCCTCTTTCAATCGCTTCAGGACATCGGGATTTAAGATGACGCGGATTTCGTGGATCGTGTCCTGATATTTCCGCATCACCGTATTGAGAGTGCGGTGCAACTCCACGCTCGTAGTCATCGAAGTTTTGACCACGCCGCGCCCGCCGCAGTAAGGACAGTTTTGATAGATGGTGTCGCTTAGACTTTCCTGGGCGCGTTGTCGCGTCATTTCCATCAAACCGAGAGAGGAAATGGGAAGCACGTGCGTCCTGGCCTTGTCGCGCTTCAGTCGCTCTTTCATCAGGCTGTAGACCATCTGCTGGTCTTTGCGGCTCTTCATGTCGATGAAATCGCCGATGATCAATCCACCGATGTTGCGCAGCCTCAGTTGGCGCGCGATTTCATCGGCCGCTTCCAAGTTTGTCTGCAAAATGGTTTTCTCCACGTCGCGGCCGCCTTTATTGCGGCCTGTGTTCACATCGATGGCGACGAGCGCCTCGGTTTCGTCGATCACGATGTAGCCGCCGCATTTCAGCCACACTTGTCGATGAAACGCGTCGTCGATTTGCTTTTGCACGCCGTAGGTTTCGAAAATGGGCGTTGCGCCGTCGTAAAAGTTAATTTGATTTCGGGCGCGTCGCGAAATCTGGCCGACCATTTCGCTCATTCGGTCAATTGCGGCGCGATCGTCGCAAACCACTTCATCGATTTCTTCGGTCAGGAAATCGCGCACCGTCCGCTCGACTAAATCGGGTTCTTCAAAAACGCGACAAGGTGCGGGAGATTCTCGGATCTGCTGCTCGACTTTGGCCCATTGATCGAGAAGGAACCGCAAGTCGCGAACGAAATATCTCGCGCGCTGGCCTTCGCCCACAGTTCGAATAATCACGCCGATACCTTCGGGAATATCGAGTTGGCGCAGAATCTTCCGGAGACGCTCACGCTCTTTCGGCTCTTCGATTTTTCGTGAAATGCCGCTGCGATCGCTGAATGGCATCAAGACCAAATAGCGCCCGGCGAAACTGAGATTGGTCGTGACGCGCGGTCCTTTCGTCCCGATCGGTCCTTTGGTGACCTGCACGATCACCTCCGAACCCACCGGATAGATTCTGGGAATGTCTTTTGCCGTAATTCGCTTTCCCTGTTTTTTCGACGGCCGATCAATTTCTTCAATGCCGCTATCGAGGGCGGCGGGAATGGCGTCCCAGAAATGAAGAAAGGCATTTTTTTCGAAGCCGATGTCGACGAACATCGCCTTCAGGCCCATCTCGATGTTTTTGACCTTGCCCTTGTAAACGCTGCCGACGATGTTACGCGAGCTGCTGCGCTCGACGCTGTATTCTTCGAGTTGACCATTCTCGAGTAGCGCAACGCGCCGCTCGAGTTTTTCCACGCTCAGGACAATTTTGTTGCCGGTCTTGCGTGAAGAAAGACCTAAAATTTTTCTTACTTTCTCTATCATAAAGCTGAATAAGTTGGACGACCAGAAACGGGGACGCCGAGGCGCTCTCGGCCAAGATTTCTGATCGAAAGTTCATCGCATCCCCGGACGCCGGACCGGCGGCGGAGTCGCTTGCACCGGAGGCCGCTTGGCTCCAAATAGCCGTTCAAAAAAGTTGGGACGCCGCTGCGGCGCTGCGGGTATGGCGCGTGCCACCGGGACGCGCTTTACTTTTCCCTGTGCGTCGGCTTCAGGTTCCACGTCGGGAGCGCCACCGGCACTTGCCATCTGCACATCCGCATTTTGCGATTCGTCGGGATTTTCTTCGTCGCCGCCTGCGACATTCCCTCCGGCGTAATTCACATCCTTGACCATCTGAAAGGGATTGGCTTTATGCGCCGGGGCAAGCCAGGCGACCGTCATATCGAAATTGCCTTCATCCATCGCCAAAGTACGTTCCAGAATGCGGGTCGCAATTGGCCCGGCGACGCTGCCGCCATGTTCACCGCCCTGCACCATCACGGCGACGACGTACTTGGGATTATCGAAGGGTGCAAAACAAGCGAACCAGGCAATTGTATCTTTGTGGCCCCGATCGGTGGCTTGTGCGGTGCCGGTTTTTCCCGCAACCTGCACATTTTTCAATCGCGCTCTCCCACCCGTTCCCCCGTCTTCATTGACAACCTTCCAGAGCCCTTTGCGCACGAGATCGATTTGCTCGCGCGAAAGTTCGCTGTGCAAATCGGACCGCATCCGGGGCGTCTGCGGCACTGCGATCTTGCCATGTTCATCGAGAACGGGAGAGCCGTCCTGATTTAAAACTTTACCAACCAGCCGCGGATAATAGCAGGTGCCGCCGTTTGCAATTGCCACATAAGCCATGGCCAATTGGAGAGGCGAAACAAGAGTGTAGCCTTGCCCAATCGAGACGTTGGCGGTTTGGGCTTGTGACCATCTTTCCTGGGGATGATGCACCTGCATCCACTCGGGTCCGGGCATATTGCCCACTTGTTCGCCCGACAATTGCAGGCCTGATTCTTCACCCAAGCCGAGCATTTTTCCGGTGGCATCAATCGACTGAATCCCGGCCGCGTTTCCGTATTGATAGAAAAAGGCATCACACGAGACCTTGATCCCATCCATTAAACCGAGGGTGCCGTGGGTGTAATGTTTCTCCGCCACCCAGCACTTGAAGTAATGGTCGCCATAACTGACGCCCCCGCTGCAATTGAAGCGCGCGTTTGCGAGGTTTTTTCGCAAGCCGGCCAGCGCGGTCACGAGTTTGAATGTCGATCCCGGCGGGAGCGCGCTAATCGCCCGATTGACCAGTGGATCGCCTTCATCTTTTTGCAGCGCTTTCCAATCCTTTGCCTTGATACTCGGAATAAATGTATTCGGATCGAAAGAAGGCACCGAAACCATCGCCAGAACGTTGCCGTTGTTTGGATCGACAACCACCGCCGCGGCGCGGCCGACCGCGCGCAATGCTTCCTCGGCGATCGCCTGAATTCGCGAGTCGAGCGTTAAAAACACATTCGCCCCCTGCTTGGGCGGATCTTCGCGCAAAACCCCCTCAATCGTCCCTTTCGCGTTGCGTCGCAGATAGCGCACACCCGGCGTGCCCCGGAGAAATGCATCCATTGACTTCTCGATGTTCGATTTGCCCTCCACGTCGCTCTGGTAAAAAGTGAACCTCCTCGCTTCCTCGCGGTTGATGTCATCCGGCGCCCCAACATAACCGAGAAGGTGCGCTGCGAGCGCGCCATAAACGTAGGAGCGCACCGGCTTGATCGCGATATCCACGCCGGGCAGCCCAACATCGTGCTCGGAGAATTTTGCCATTGTTGGAAAATCGATGTCCTTGATGTAGGAAAACGGCACCTCGGTATCGTTTCGGTAGTGCCTCTGGAGTTGGCCGGCGTTGTAATCGCGCGCAAGATCGAGATCGTCCAGGCGCGGGACGACGCCGTCATTCACAATCCGGATGATGTCCGGCTCCTTCTGGTCTTTCGGCATCCCATTGATGATGGCGCGGTACTCCGTGAGTGGCGGCGCACCGAATCGTTCGCGATAGCCCTTCACCATTTCGGGCAAATAAAAATCAACCTCATAACTCGCTCGATTTTGCACCAGGGTTAGTCCGTTGCGGTCTTTGATCTCACCGCGCACGGATGGGATTCGCACGGTTGCCTGCGAGCTGCTGCGAATTTGCGCGGTCCATTCTGCGCCGTGCGCCACCTGTATCCACCAAAGCCGGAGCGCGAGCGCGCCCATCCCGAGCAACATCAGAAGTCCGAGAAATTGAATCCGTAAACGCGGATTAAAGCGGCGGTTCATTCGAAGCGGTTCCCCTCAGGAAGATACGGATAGGCCGTGATCCTTCCCATCCATTGCAAAAGCCAGAAAATAATCGGAGCCATGAGCATAGCGATCAAACCCGGTCCACCAATTTGCCACCAGACTTCACGGGGGAAAAACAGAGAACCGCGCCGGAATGCGATCATCAAATATTGCGCCAGAATAATTGTTGAGGTGCACATGCCGCTCAGAACGCAATGCACTTCCCAGCGGCCGCGGATAAAGAGTGGCCTTAAGCCATGCATAATTCCTGCCAGCACAGCGTAGAGCAGTATCGACCATCCTAGCGAAATTTCAACCCTCGCCCCGATCACCTGAACGGTAAGTGCATCGAGTAGAATGCCCGCAAACAGCGCCAGCGCGAGCATGAGCGGAAACGGCAACGCCATCGCTCCGTAAAAAACGATCACCGGTACAATATAGATATGGGCATTATATAGCCAGGGCAGCGCTGGAATGAAAAATTCCGCGATCTGCACGATGAAAACGAGAGCCAGTAGAACAAAAAAGAAGATCATTTCCGGCCAGTCACGACAAAGACGTCCTCCAGATGCGACAATTCAACCGTCGGCGTGAGCTGCGCCTGTCCGTCCAGCTCGCGCACCCGAAAACTTTTGACTACCCCGATCGGCAACCCTGATGGGAAAACTCCACCAACCCCCGAGGTGTAAGCTTTCTGCCCGGGCTTTAAATCCGCCTGCTTCGAGAGGAATTTGAGATTCAAAAATGGGGTCAAGCCACTGGTGATTCGTTCGCCTGACACAATCCCCTGTTCGCGCGTCCCTTCCACCGAAGCCGCGACCTTGCAATTTTCATCCGAAACCAAAAGAACGAGCGAGATGTTTGCCCCGACCGTAGTCGTTTTTCCCACCAGACCCTCATCCGTTACCACCGCCATGTCGCTCTCGACGCCGTCCTCTTTTCCGCGGTTGATCGTCACCGTATGCCACCACGTCGAAGAGTCGCGCGTCACAACTACGGCCGGCACGAGCTTGAAAACAGAACGCTCGCGATAGTTAAGCGCGTGCCGCAGACGATTCACCTCACGCTCGACGTCGCGCAAGCCCTGGTTGGTCGCTCTCAACTCTCTATTCTCCACGCCAAGCGCAGTATTCTCGCGCTCCAGATCTTCCAACGACTTCAACCCGGTGCGCACTGACGTAATTTGCTTTTGCAATCCCGAGCCACTGCTCAGAAATGGCGCAATCAATTGATAAATTCCGGCCTGAAATTTGCGCGTGCTGTCTGCGCCGAAGCTAAGAAAATATCCAAGGATGGCGCCGAAGATCAGCAATGCGATGATGCTTGTGCGGCTCATCGGAGTTGCCCCAAATCGATTGTTGATCTTAGGACGCCAGCGCGCTTATCTCTGCAATCTGATATCTGCAATCTGATATCTAAAATGTTATCGCCACTGGCGATCCGTCGAAGCCACTTGACGCAAAAACTTGAGTTCATTGAGGCACTTGCCTGTTCCTTCCGCAACCGCGCTGAGCGGATCTTCCGCAACATGGACAGGCAAACCGGTCTCTTCGCTCAAAAGCTTGTCGAAACCGCGCAGCAACGCGCCCCCGCCCGCAAGCACGAGTCCACGATCGACCAAGTCGGCTGAAAGCTCGGGCGGACAGCGCTCCAGGGTAATGCGCACCGAATCGACAATTGTCGAAATCGGTTCGAGCAAAGCTTCCCGCACTTCTTGCGAAGTGATCATGAGCGTTTTGGGCAAGCCGGCGACCAGATCGCGCCCTTTTACTTCCACGCTTGTCTCCTTTTCGCTCGGATAAGCCGAACCAATTTTGATTTTGATCTCCTCCGCCGTGCGTTCGCCGATCATTAAATTGTAAGCGCGCTTCATGTATTGCACGATCGCTTCATCCAATTCGTCACCGGCCACTCGCACGCTCCGGCTAAACACAATTCCCGAAAGCGAAATCAGCGCCACTTCCGTCGTTCCACCGCCGATGTCGATGATCATGTTGCCAGCAGGGTCCTGCACCGGAAGACCGACGCCGATGGCCGCAGCCATCGGTTCTTCGATCAAATAAACTTCGCGCGCCCCGGCATGCGTCGCGCTTTCCCGTACCGCGCGCTTTTCCACCTCCGTGATTCCGGAGGGAACAGCGATTACTACGCGTGGCCGGGCCCGCACTCGGCGGTTATGTACTTTCGAGATGAAATGGCGCAGCATCGCTTCGGTTACCTCGAAGTCCGCGATCACGCCATCTTTCAACGGACGCACCGCCACGATGTTCGACGGGGTGCGGCCCAACATCCGCTTCGCTTCGTCGCCTACCGCCAGCACCTTGTTCGTGCCGGCCTGCACTGCTACGACCGACGGCTCGCGTAAGACGATGCCCTGGTCTTTGACGTAAACCAGTGTATTAGCGGTGCCAAGATCAATCCCGATATCGCTCGATAACCAGCCGAAAAGTCCCTTGAACATGAAATTTAAATTAGTCGCGCTCAGCCTGTCGGAAGCGCCTGGGCTTCGATCTCTATAGCAAACCTCGTGCTTGCAGCGCGATTTCGACCGGCTGAAACGCCGTAACATGAAACAGCGCCTCGCATCGTCAAGCTCTTAAATATACAGATATAGGCCATTCGGCATTGAGCATTGAACGTTGAGCGTTAAACGTTGAACGTTCTCTTCCCCATGAACCGTATCATCGTCGCTCCTTCCATTCTCGCCGCCGATTTTTCAAAATTGGCTGATGAAGTCCGCGCCACCGAAAAAGCCGGCGCCGATTGGATTCACTGCGACATCATGGACGGCCACTTCGTCGACAACATTTCCTTCGGCCCGGCGATTGTCGATCTGGTGCGCAAGCAAACCGAATTGCCACTCGATGTGCATTTGATGATCGAGCACCCCGATCATTATGTCCCGCGTTTTGTCGAAGCCGGTGCAAATTCGATCATCGTTCATGTCGAGCCGGAAGCCAAACACGATGTTGAGAAAACCTTGAGGCAAATTCGAGATAATGGCTGTCGAGCCGGTTTGTCTTTGAATCCGGCCACGCCGTTTGAGTCGGTCGATCCATTCCTCGACAAAATCGACATCCTACTCGTCATGACGGTGCATCCCGGCTTTGGCGGTCAATCGTTTCGCCCCGAGCAAATGGAAAAAGTCAAACGCGCTGACCAGTGGAATAAATCCCGTGAGCACAAGATCGACATTGAAGTCGACGGTGGCATCAACGCCGAAACCGCGCGATTGTCGATCCAAAATGGCGCCAATGTGCTCGTCGCCGGCACTTCCATCTTTCGTACGCAAGATTACGCCAAAGCGATTCGCGAACTGCGCGGCTCTGGATAGCACATGCGTCTCGCAGTCGCGAACTTTTGAAAACGCAGTTTTAGCAAGATACCCAGGCGCGTGATTGCCGATCTTACGCAGAGAGCGCCGGTTCAGCTTGCCACCACCGGCTCGGCTTCTTCGGTCGTTTCCGCCATTACTTCGTCGATTTGCGTGACGCGCACGACTTCTTCGATCGTCGTTTTGCCTTGCGCGACCCGACGCCAGCCGTCCTGCCGCAGCGTTTCCATTCCTTCGGCAATGGCACATTGCTTGAGCTCGCCGCCGTCGCGCTTTTGCATGATCAGTTTTCGCAGCGGCTCGGTCACCACGCAGATCTCGTAAATCGCGGCGCGGCCTTGATAGCCAGTCTGACGGCAACTATCGCATCCTCGCCCGCGAAGAAACTTTGTGCCGAGCTCAGATGGAAAAGAAATCTCGGCCAAATATTCGGGGGGATAGTCAACCTTTTCGGCACACTCCGGGCAAATTGTGCGCACGAGTCGCTGCGCGATGAAGGATTTCACGACCGACGCGAGCAGGAACGGCTCGACATCCATGTCGAGCAAGCGCGTGATGCCGCCGACCGCGTCGTTGGTGTGGAGAGTGCTGAAAACAAGATGGCCCGTCATGGCCGCGCGAATTGCGATGTCCGCCGTTTCGATATCGCGAATCTCACCGACCATCACGACGTTCGGATCCTGTCGCAAAATGTGGCGCAGGCCTTTGGCAAAGGTTAGATCAATCTCCGGCTTCACGTCGATCTGCGAGACACCCGGCAACCGATATTCGACCGGTTCTTCGATGGTAATGATGCGCCGCTGCACGGAATTGATGCTGGACAGAAAACAATAAAGCGATGTTGATTTTCCGCAGCCGGTCGGGCCGGTGAGCAGAATGATTCCATTGGGCAGCGCGAGCAGATGACGAATGACACGCTCCTGTTTCTTGCTGAGGTCGAGACGCTCGAAACCGAACTGCTGCTCGCTTCGGCTGAGAAGACGTAAGCTGATCGATTCACCATTGACGGTAGGAATGGTGGAGACACGCACATCGATCTCTTGACTGTTGGCGTGCAAATTCATTCGTCCATCCTGCGGCAGACGCCGCTCGGCAATATCCATGTGCGCCATCACTTTCAAGCGCGAGATGATGGCGGATTGCAGGAGCCGTAACTGCGGCGGCACGGCCACTTCATGCAAAATTCCATCGATGCGATAACGAATGCGCAGGTCGTTTTCGAGCGGTTCCACGTGAATATCGGTGGCGCGCTCGATGATCGCCTCGCGAATGATCTGATTAACAAACTTGACGACCGAAGCCTCTGGGTCGTCCGCGGTCAGGTCGGTGCTAGTCTCGGCGTCCTGTAGGAACTCGAAGGAGCGATTGGTTTTAAGAATCTCGTCGAACGTTTCAGCGCCGACGCCATAAAGAGTTTTCATCGCGCGCAGAAGCTGGACGCGCGGCACGAGCACCCATTCGGCCGGCTTTTTCAAGAGCTGCGACACGAGCTGGCGGCCGACAGAATTGAAAAGATCGTAGGTGGCAAGCACGACCGACGTTTCCTTCACCTCCACCGGAAGAATATGATGCTGAAAAACAAAACGACTGGGCAAGATCGACAATGCCGTCCGGTCGATCGTCTTCGGATCAATCGAGACAACCGGCACGCGAAAAAAATTTCCGATCACGCTGAGAAAGCGCTGCTCGTCCACTTTGCCAGAGTCCAGCACCTGAGCTGTCCAGGAACCGCCGTTGAGATTTTGGGCGAGCTGCGCCGCTTCCTCCCGTGAAGGAACACCGCTGGCGAGCAAGAGATCGATCACGGACTGACTCGCCGTCGGGTTCATGCTGCTAGTTTACGCTAAATTACGGCAAACGCAGCGCGCGCCGGACCGCAACGGTTAATGTACCGGTCACGCGCATGGAATAATGTTTTTGTAATCGCGCGATTGCCTCGCTCAAATCCGGTGAGAAGTTTCCATCAATGGGGCCACAGTAGTAGCCAAGTCTCCCGAGATCGCGTTGCAGCGCACCTACGTAAGCTGGCTGCGCGGTGAGCTCGCGTCCTGACTCAAGATAGTAGAGCGGTCGGCAATGATAGCGCGGCGCAAAATCGGTTTCGTTCAACGTCGTCCGACTTTGATGCAGCAGTCCCCAATCGTCGCGTGGCGCCAATGAATCTGTGGCGTGAAAAAATGGCCGATCGAAGAATATATCATTAACATCGGCTTCGGCGACAGAGGCGGTCAACGCCATCGCGAGGAAAATCAGGATCGTGTTTTTCATGATTACTTGCTCTTTATCGGTTCTCTTCCAAAGGGCAGATCCGGTGACGGCAATTGCTTCTCATCGCTCGCGCGCGGCGGACAGTCAGGGCAATAACCCTGATCGATTTCGGGACCAAAGTGAGTGTGGTCCTCGATCTTTTCGCGCAAACGGTGAAGCTCAAGATTTGTCTGAGTAACTTCCGGACACATCAGGATAATCAATTCGCTACGCGTGTTACTAGTCGTAGTACTCCGAAAAACAGCACCGATGTAAGGAATGCGATCAAGAATGGGAATGCCTTTGACATTCTTTTGTTTACTGGAGGTAATTAGCCCGCCCAAGACGATTGTCTGTCCACTGCGCGCAGAAACGTTTGTCCGGACATAACGCGTGGCGATGTTCGGAATTAAATTTCCATTCACATTGGTAGAGCCGGCGATGCTATCGAGTTTCTGCAAAATATCGAGCGAGACTTCTCTTTCCGAGTTGATCAACGGCACGACCTCGAGCTGCAACGCGACGCGTTTAAACTCAATGCTGGAAGCTACCGCCGCCGTTCCATTGACGGTCGTGTTGTTAACAACATTTGTGAGGCTATTAACGGGCACTGGAATCTCCGTCCCCGATGCAATGATCGCTTTCTTGTTATTGCTCGTGAAAACGATCGGCCGATTGATCACACGAAACCGTCCGGTCGATTCGAGCACGTGAACGACCGAGGCGAGTGCACTGCCGGCGGCGAGATAGACGTTCGCTCCGCTGGCTGCGTTTGTCGCAAGCTGCGTGAAACTGATCAGGTTACCCGGATCAAATACACTTCCGCCCGTCGTCGTAACGATGGGGCTTCCGCCCGGACTTGGATTGGGCGAAGTCATGGTGATGCCGCCGCCAGGGAATGGAGGAATACCTGTAAAATTTGTTGTGCCCGCGATCTTTCTGTTCGCGCGCACGAAATAATCGACGCCGAACTCTTCGGCGTCGCTTAGCGTCAACTCACCGATCACCGTGCTCAGAGCGACTTGCGGCGCTTTCACATCCATTTCATCGAGAATTTTTTGCACTTTCACGACCACCTCACGGTTGCCAAGTACGATGATCGTATTGGCACGCTGGTCGGCGATAATTTTGGCGTTACCGACAGTGACGGACTTCGGAGTCGTATCGACCGCCTGCGTCTGGAGCTCTTCCGAGATGTTAAGTGTGCCTCCCGAAGAAGTACTCGATGTGCTCTCGACTGTTCCGGTCGCTGGATTAGCAGCCGTCGCCACGGTCGTGCGGCGCGGTTGCGTTGGGCTAGCACCGGGCGCTGCGCCTTCGGTTGCGCCTTGTGCAGCGGCGGTGCCCGGTTCGGTCAACGCTTGAACTAACACCGGAAGCACGTCACTCGCAGAAATGTACTTCAAGGGCCGCGTGACCGGCTTGGCGAATTCAACGTTCGCGTCAAACTCCGCTACCAACTTGCGGATGAATGGCATGTTGATCGGCCGCGTCACGACATGAATGCGGTTGGTGCGCACATCGGCCGTAAGCTTGATTTTGCCCACCACTACTGATTCCTCCGTCAGCGCAGCGAACGCACTGACTTCACCTTCGGGTGGCGCCGGCTGCGGCACCGGTGCACGCACGCCACGAACCCCGGCCGGACCGGAAGGCTGACCGCCCTTCTCGAAAATATCCTTTAGCAGATCGACGACTTTGCTTGCGTCAGCCCGCTCCAGTTTGATGAATTCACTGACCACTTCCGCTGGTGGAATGTCGGTCTGCTCGATGATGCGCGCGACACTTCGAATGGCGCTGGAATTTTCCGTGACGAGAACGCTTGAAGATTTCGGCAACGCCAGGATTGATGTATAGGCCGCCTGTGTTGACTGCAAGTATTGGGCAAGCACTTGCGCCAATTCCTGCGGGTCGGCATAGCGCAGTTTGAAAAGGAAACTGACGACATGCTCACCCGGCGGAATTTCCGCCAGATTCGAAATAACCGGCACCCCTGCCGTGCGTGGATTTTTTGCGATGCCGATCACCTTGACGATGTCGTTACCCGATGGCACGAGAGAAAAGCCGTTCAGCAATAAATTCATTTCAATGATCTTGATTGCTTCTTCGCGCGGCACCGGCTTGCTGATGAAAATATTGACTTTGCCCTGGACTGTATTGTCCATGACGAGCTTTGCGCCTGTCAGCTGTTCGTAAAAATGCAGCACATCTTGCACGTCGCTGTTTGGAAATTGCATGTTCGGCACCACATCCGGCGCACCCGGCGGCGCGCTTCGAACCGGAGTCGGCGCGGCCACCTGCACCACTGGGAGAGGTGTTGGCGCGCCATGCGCGGCGTGAAGAAAACCAGCAACCGTGGCGGCGGCCGCCGCGGCTACGCAAAAAAATCTTGGCACGGTCGTATTTACTTAATCCACAATACCACCGTCAATCCGCTTTGCCCATGAGAAACGAAGATCGCTGCTGTAACTCGAGGTGTGACGGCATTACGTTAGAAAATGTCGATCTTGCGAAGAATTTCGTTGCTTATTTTGGCTGCAACTGTTTTTGGGGCGTCTGCCGCTGCGGCGGCGGACCCAACCGCGGAAATCCGCAAAATCCTTCATGCGCAGCAGCAAGCTTGGAATCGCGGCGACATCGATGGATTCATGAATGGATACGCCCGCTCAAAATCGATAACCTTCGTTTCCGAAGACACCGTCAAGCGTGGTTACGGAAGGCTGGCGAATCGTGCACGATCACACCTCGGCGGCTTCGCGACCGCATTGAGATGTCAAAAAGGTTACAAGATTGAAACGGTCGCCGTTATAACGTCGTGACTTTTCTAACCTTGTAACTTTTTCAGCAACTTCTCATGAATGTTATCGAAGCCGCCATTGCTAAAAACGGCCACCACATCCTTCGATTCCAACATTGGAACAATTCGATTGACGATTGCATCTGCGTTTTCCTCGTAAAATGCCGGCCGCCCGGACTTAGCAATTGCAGCGACAACCGACTCCGGATTTAATCGCTCCTTTTCCGGAATTTGCTCGAGCCTCGCGACTTGGGCAATGAAGACGCCGTCGGCCAGTTGCAGCGCATCCGGCAGTTGTTGCTGGAAAACGGCCCGCCGTGTCGTGTTCGAACGCGGCTCAAAAACGGCCCAAATGCGATGTCCGGGATAGCGATGGCGCAGCCCCTGAATGGTTTGTGCAATGGCTGTGGGATGATGTCCAAAGTCGTCCACCACTTTTACTCCGCGCACCTCGCCGCGCAGTTCCTGTCGCCGCGCAATTCCCGAGAAACTTTTTAGCGCATTGTCGATCTTGGCTTTGGGCACATCGTAGAAGCGCGCCGCCGTCACCGCCATCGCCGCGTTGCGCACGTTGAATTCGCCGACGAGTGAAATTTCGAAATTGTCGTCGCCAAGTTTGAAACGAGAGCCGCTCGACGAGTAAGCCGCCTCCCGAATTCGCTGCGCGCAATTTTCCGAAAAACCGACTTCGACCATCTGCGCGAGACAATCTTTCGCCACTTCCACGCAATTGCGATCGTCGCCGTTGAGTAAGACCATGCCGTTCTGTGGAACGATGTTGAGCAGGCGCCGGAAGCTGAGCTTGACCTCTTCGAGATCGTGAAAAATGTCTGCGTGATCGAACTCGATGTTGTTTACGATCACCAATTCGGGCAGGTAATGAATGAATTTCGAGCGCTTATCGAAGAAAGCGCTGTCATATTCGTCGCCTTCGATCACGAAATATTTGGAACGGTTGAGTCGCGCTCCCTGGGCGAGATTTTTCGAAAGTCCACCGACGAGATAACCGGGCTTGTGTCCGGCTTTTTCCATGATCCAGGTGAGCAATGCGGTGGTCGTCGTTTTGCCATGCGTGCCGGTAACGACGAGATTGTGATGGCCGCGGAGGAAATAATTTTTCAAGACTTCCGGCAGCGAGAGATAAAAAAGTTTCCGGTTCAGCACCGCTTCCACTTCCGGGTTGCCGCGCTTGATCACGTTGCCGACCACGACAATATCGACATCGGCCGGAATATTTTCGGCGCGATAGCCTTCCTTAAGCGGAATTCCTTTCTTTTCGAGAAAGGTCGACATCGGCGGGTAAATGTTTTCGTCGGATCCGGTCACGCTGAAGCCGCGCTCGCGCAATTCCGCCGCCACTGAGCCCATCGCCGTACCGCAAATGCCAAGAAAATGAAAATTTCGCGGCATTTCTTTCACGTCGATTCATTACGCTGCGTCAGCGAGTTTGGCTACTGAAAGGCAGTTCATTTCACTTTTTCTTGAACACCTCGACGGCATTCCACGCTTTATCCGGCGGTGTCTGCTCATACTCGAGGGCGCGCTCGAGATACATCTTGGCCAGCTTGTCGTCCGGATAAAATTCGAGGAAGCGGGAAAATAAGATCTTCGCCTCCAAGAAATCGCGCTCGCGGAATTTCCGGATTGCCTCTTCGTAAACGTCGAGCCAATTCAAAAACTCAGGATCGACATCTTCGTTGCGCGCCGCAATCAGCGTGCAAACATCGACCGGTTCTGTTTTCCCTTTGACCTGCGCGCGCGCGACTGTACGCAGGTGAAAATCGTCGCGCACCAAATCACAAACAGCCTCTCCAAGCAGAATATCAACGCCGTAAACCCGGGTTAAACCTTCCAGACGCGATGCGAGATTAACCGCGTCGCCAATTACGGTCGGATCGAGCCGTTCATGCGGTTCGTAGGATCCAATGTTGCCGACAAGTGCGTCGCCATGATTGATGCCAACACCGAAACCGAGCTCGGTCATCCCCCGCGATCGCCAGTTTTCATTTAACGTTACCAGCTCGCGCCGCATCGCCAATGCCGCGCGTACGGCTGCTTTCGCATCTTCGACTACGCCGCGGCTGCTCACATTTCCCCACACCGCCATGATGGCGTCGCCGATAAATTTATCGAGCGTCCCGTCGTTGTCGAAAACGCCGGCCACCATCCGGCTCAAATATTCATTGAGCTGCTTGACCAGCACGACCGGATCGGCGCGCTCGGTCAGGCTCGTAAATCCGACGAGATCTGAAAAAAGTACGGTCACCGGCTTACGGGAACCGAGCATCGAACTGTAGTAGCCACCCGGGTTATCGAGAATTTCCTTCACTAGATTTTTGGAGACGTAACGTTCGAGTGTGCGACGCGTGCGCATTTTCTCAATCCGTTCCAAGGCAAACTCAAAACCTAACGAGAACAAGCCGCCGATCAGAAACGCGGCCAGCGTCGGGACGACGAGAATGAATAAACCGGCACGATCGTAAAGGACCCGTGCGAGCCCGAGATACGCCGCGCTGATTGCAAACAATGCGATCAAACAAATGAGCGGCCGCCGCACGAACGCGATCAGCGCCCATGCCAGAACGCCGGCTGCGCTAACCAGTGCGTAATCGAGTGAAAGCGGCGTCGCGCGCAGAAACTCGTGATCGAGGGCCGCAGCGAGCGCATGCAAATGGAGCACGGGACCGGGCGTCTCCGGCGAGAGCGGTGTATTGAAAACGTCATGTGCGACTTGAGACGACGCGCCAACCATAACGATTTTGTCTTTGAAAAATGCGCCGTCCTTATAATTGGCGTGCCAGATTTTACTGTCGAAGATTTCCCAGAGCGGACGCGGCAAGTAATCGTCGATCGAGCTAAACCGGATCAGATGCGCTTTTAAATCGCGCGGCACATCGGCGGAATGCCCAATTTTTTCCAGCACCCGCCCACTTAGCGACACATATGGCTTTTCGTCCGGAGCTGGCGATTGGTGTGCAAGTTGCAAATCCGTCATCGTGTAGCGCGCGAAACGGATTTTTTGATCGAGAAAATCCGGAAAGAAAACGACGTAACCGACGCGATCGTCCTGCATTTGCGGCGGCGGAATGAGCGTTGCATTCGGCGGAACATTTTTTGCCACGCCACCAGTTTCCTGCACGTTCGAGAAATCAAAATTGGCGCCGACAACGACCTTGTCGCGATACCGATCCAGCGCCGCACGAAAAGTCAGATCGCCGTCATTTGGCGGACTGAAAATCATGTCGAAGACGACTACTCGCGCGCCGGCGCCGAACAGTCGATCAAGCAGCAGCGCCCAGACTTCGCGCGACCACGGGAATGGTCGCTCGGTCAGTAATTGGAAAGCTCGGCTATCTTTTAGCTGCTCTGGCTCAAATGGCTGAAACTCCAGCGTGCTTTGATCGATGCCGAGAAAAACGAAATCCGAATGCGTGGCGGTCTTTCGGCCCTCGCGCTGAAGTAAATCCTCAAAACTTTGCTCACTCCGCCAAATCGTGGAAAAAAACGGAACCCCGGGGGCGAAACGCGCGGTCACTGCAACCGCAGTCCACAATGCGCAGATTGCAGCTAAGATCGACAATCGATGTCGGCTGAGCCATTGCATCCTCAAGTTTACGACGAGGGTACTTTGCGGCCAATCCGAAAGTTCGTCCGCGCGGCTTGATTCAAGTCGAAGTCGACTTGAGGACAGACCTAAACCAAAATCTTGGCCGAGAAAATGGATGCGGAATTTGTGTGCCCAAGTTGTCAGCTCCCGCTCACGCAAGTGCGCACGTCGCATGGAATTTTCTGGAGTTGCCAGAAATGCGGCGGACGCGCAGTTGGCGTCGAACTCTTGCGGCGCACCTTTACGCCGGAATCAATCAACCCTCTCTGGCTTCATGCGGTCCGCGGTGAAGGACAAACCGGCCGCAATTGCCCGGCGTGCCGGAATCCGATGACGGAAGTCAAACTCTCGGACGACGCCGGGATCAAAGTCGACGTTTGCCGTCTTTGCCATTTCGTCTGGTTTGATGCAGCAGAAGTGGAAAACCTCGTGCCGCGGTTCTTGCCACCGCCAAAACCCGAGCTGCCGCAAAAGGCGCGCGAGGCGATTGCGCTGGCCAAAGTACAACAACTGGCTGAGCAAGCGCGTGGCACCGATTTCGACAGCAGTCCACCGGACGAATGGTGGAAAGAAATTGCTGCGTTTTTGGGAATGCCGATCGAATTCGATGCCGTGCCGCAGGCGCGGAGGCCGTGGGCGACGTGGATACTGTGCACTGCGATCATCGCCGCGAGCGCATTTGCCTTTACACGGCTCGACGAAATTGTCTCCCAATTTGGATTGATTCCGGCGCAAGCAACGCGTTTGGACGGCCTGACGTTCCTCACCGCATTCTTTCTTCATGCCGGTCCCATTCATCTCATTGGCAACCTGTATTTTCTTTTTGTGTTCGGCGACGACGTAGAAATTTTTCTCAGGCCACTCCGCTATCTCGCGCTGATCGCTCTCGCCGCCTTCATCGGCGATCTCGCGCATATCGCTCTTGATCCTCACTCACAAATTCCATCTATCGGTGCGAGTGGCGGCATCGCCGGCGTCATCACGTTCTACGCGCTGAAGTTTCCGCAGGTGCGGCTCGGATTTCTTCTGCGCTGGAGTCTCGTTTGGTTCCGGTGGATCCGCTTGCCAGCGTGGTTTGTTTTCATTTTGTGGATTTTCTTTCAGGTCATCGGCGCTTGGGAACAGAAGGCCGGCATCAGTTCCGTTTCATCCTTTGCGCACCTGGGTGGAGCGTTAACTGGCCTCGTCGCGTGGCTAATATGGCAAGGCAGGGGCGATGACCTTAGTCGCCCGCGCCAGGGATCGCACTCATGAAAAGCGGTTGTCTTTGTCCATTCGTTGTTTAACTTCCGGCCCAGCAAAATCTTCTTTCCACCTGCCCCGCATCCGCGGGACTAAATCAGCGCGCGAGGTCGGAAAGATCGACAACAAAATAACAGCGCGCTGAACGAGGAGTCCCGCAAAGGCGGGGCAAAACAAAATGCCAAGAGCCACCAACGCCCCGGCCAGCCGGGAGCGGCGCAAACGCGTCATCAAGAAAGCCAAAGGTTACCGCGGACGCCGTTCGAAACTTTTCCGTTACGCCAAAGACGCGACCATGAAAGGCCAGTATTGGGCCTATCGTGATCGTAAAACGCGCAAACGGACATTTCGCTATCTTTGGATCCAACGTCTTAATGCCGCCGCGCGCGCCAACGGCATGACTTACAGCCGTTTCGCCGAAGGACTCAAAGCGGCTGGGATCGGTCTCGATCGCAAGATCCTCTCCGATCTCGCGGTCACTGACGACGCGGCCTTCAAATCGATTGTCGAGCAAGCGAAGAGCGCGCTTGAGAGCAAATCGAAGTCCAAGAAGAAAGTGGCCTAATTCTCTTCTGTGCGGCGGTGTATGACCGTCGCACTTCTTAATTGAACGTTGCACCTCGCACGTTCAACGTTCGTTGTTCCATGCCTCACCCGCTCGAAGAATTACGCGACGCCGCGCTGCGCGAGATTAGCGATGCGGGCGACGAACAGTCGCTCAACA
>WNFR01005144.1_pt1 | contig 20071 bp, 22 predicted proteins | sample 5400221 | NCBI WGS metagenome assembly WNFR01 (sample SAMN13153357, study PRJNA577476) | soil metagenome | isolation source: 40 cm soil under Madrone tree | place: USA:California | collected 2016-06-14 | reverse complement strand
CGAGCGAGCCGCCGAACGCGGCGACGCGCTCGCGCATGCCGATGAGCCCGTGGCCGGCGCCGTCGCCGTTCCCCCCGCCTTTGCCGTCGTCGCGCACCTCGACGTCGAGCTCCTCGTCGGAATAGCGCAGCGCGACGTCGGCCCTCGACGCGCGCGCGTGCTTCATCACGTTCGTGAGCGCCTCCTGTACGACGCGGTACGCCGAGAGGTCGATGCCCGCCGGAAGCGGACGAGGCCCGCCCTCGATGCTCACCGCGACGGCGAGGCCGGCAGCCCGCACCTGCTCGACGAGCTCGTCGAGGCGCTCGAGGCCCGGCTGCGGCGCATATTCCGCGCCGTCGCCGCGCACGACCCCGAGCAGCCGGCGCATCTCCGCGAGCGCAGTGCGTCCGCTCGCCTCGATCGCGCGCAGCGCTTCTCGCGCGCGGTCGGGGCGGGATTCGAAGACGTCGTTCGCGGCCGCCGCCTGCACGACCATGACGCTCACGTTGTGCGCGATCACATCGTGCAGCTCTCGCGCGATGCGCGCCTGCTCCTCCGCGCGGGCTCGCGCTGCCTCGGACTCGCGCTCGCGCTCGAGCCGTTCCGCGCGCTCCTCGAGCGCGGTCGTGTACGCGCGGCGGGTTCCGAGATTGTCGCCGATCACCCACGCAGCGACGAGTGGGATGAGGTCGGAAAAGGCATTCCCGTACTCCCCGAGCCCGAGCAGGGCGAGGAACGCGGCGGCCGTTCCGACCGCGGCGGCAACGAGCCCTTCGAAGCGGGGCAGGTTGGCGGCGACGGTGTACACCGCGACGGCCGGCGCGATCGGCGCAAGCGGTTCGTACGCGATCGCCTGGGCGATGAAGACGCCCATGACCGCGGCGAGCACCGTCCGCGGGTAGCGCCGCCGGACGAGCAGCGGCGCCACCTGGAGCGTCGCGAGCAGGATTCCACCGACCCACTCCTGCCGATGCGCTGCGCGGCCGACATAACCGGCCGCGAGCGCAAGCACGAGAGCGACGTCGCCGTAGTTCGGATGCCGCCGCAGCCAGTTCCAGACCATGGTTCAGCCTAAGCCCCAAGGCGTCGCTTGCGATGCCGACCATAAGAGGAGGCGCCGATTCATTCGGCGCCTCCGCTCACGCATCCCGTGTCACGTCCCGCCGGCCGGCGACGGCGACCGCGGCGACGGCCCAGACGAGCAGCACGGCGGCGACAGCGCCGGTCGACATGGCAATCGCCGGGCCCTGCCGGACGGAGTCGCCGAGCGCCGACGGAGCGAGAGCCTGCAGCGCCACCCCCGGCATGAGCTCGCGGACGATGCCGAGCGCCGAGATGGACGCGACGATGGGCGCGATCGCGAGCCGGAACGCGAGGACGACGGCGATCGCGTACGAGCGGGAGCCGAGCAGCGCCGCGATCGCGACCGAGAGGAGGTAGAAGAACGCCACCTCGAGCACCGTCCACAGCCCGGTGAGGGCGAGCAACCGCGTGTCCGGCACCGGATTCGAACCGGAGAAGACGACCGCGGAGACGGCCTCGACCGCGTACGCGCCTGCGACGAACGGGAGCAGGAACGCGAAGCCCGCCGGGATGCGCGAGAGGTACAGCGCCATACGCGACCGCCCGGTGACAACGAGGTCGCGGTACACGCCCGCGTCCTTGTCCCCGGCGCCGACGCGCGAGCCGACGATCGCTGCTGCCGCGGTGCCGAGGGCGGCGATCAGGAACGCGACGTGGCCGAGGTTCGTGACTCCGCCGGCCGGGCCGTGCTTCGCCGGGTTGACGACGTGGAGCAGCTCCATGATCGCCACCGTGACAGCGACTGCGCCGACGGTGAGCACCGCGGTCACCGCCCCGAGACTGCGATTCTTCCGCAGCTTGAGGACGTCGGCGGATACGAGCCGCGGGGTCGGGAGGGCGAGGGTGGTCATGCTGCATTCTCCAATCTGGTCGTGATCTCGAGAAAGCGCTGCTCGAGCGATGCGTGCTGCGGCTCGAGGCGGCGAACGGACACGCCGGCCTCGACGAGGCGGCGGTTGAGGTCGGAGACGGCCGCGACGTCGAGCATCGACACGGCGAGCACGCGCCCGTCGTCGACAACGCGCTCGACCGTCGGCGCATTCGCGAGGATGCCGCGCGCGCGCTGCGGGTCATCGGTCTCGATGAAGACGACGTGCCCCTCGCCGCGGAGCTCCGCGATCGAGCCCTGCGCGACGACGGTGCCGCCGTCCACGATCGCGACGTGGTCGCACGTCTTCTCCACCTCGTCGAGCAGGTGGGAGGAGAGCACGATCGTGCGTCCCTCCTCGATGAACGACCGCACGAAGCCGCGGAACTCCCGGATCCCGGCGGGGTCGAGGCCGTTCATCGGCTCGTCGAGGATGAGCAGCTCAGGATCGGCCAGCAGGCAGCGCGCGATGCCGAGGCGCTGCTTCATGCCCAGCGAGTACGTCTTGACGCGGTCGCTCGCTCGGGCGGCGAGCCCCACCTGCTCGAGCGACGCGTCGATGCGCGCAGCCGCTTCGGGGCCGCGGGCGGCTGCGACGATCTGGAGGTTCTCGCGGCCGGTGAGATGGCCATGGAACCGAGGCTCCTCGACGATGGCGCCGACGCGGGCGAGTGCCTCGGCGCGCCGCTCCGGTACGGGGAGGCCGAGCAGCTGCATCTGTCCAGAGCTCGCGGGCGTGAGCCCGAGGAGCATGCGGATGAGGGTCGTCTTGCCGGCGCCGTTCGGGCCGAGGTAGCCGAACGCCGAGCCGCGCGGAACCCGAAGGTCGACGTTGCGGACGACCGTCCGCTCGCCGAAGCGCTTCGTCAGTCCTTCGGCCTCGACGACGTATGGGGAAATCGGTGTCGTTTGCATGACACCAATGGAAGCGGCGCAGCGGCTGCTGCGCCTCGGGCGCGAGGATGGTTCCGTCTCCTCCTGAGGGATGAGTTACTCGGCGATTCGGAGGCCGGCCCAGATGCCGGCGACGCCGCCGAGTGCGCTGAAGACCAGCGACTCGAGGCCCCACGCGCTCGCGCCCCACGTCTCGGGCACGAACCCGCCGACCAGCATCCCGAACCCGGCACACATGCCGATGACGGAGCGTCCCATCATGGGACAACTGATCGGCACCTCGAGCCCCTCCCGTTAGAGTCACCCGCGCGGTGGACCTCTACGAGTACCAGGGCAAGGAGCTGTTTCGGCGTGTCGGCATCCCGGTCTCCGACGGGCGCCGCGCCGACTCGCCCCAGGAGGCGCGCGCCGCGGCGCAGGAGCTCGGCGGGGAGGTCGTCGTCAAGGCGCAGGTGCTCACCGGTGGCCGCGGAAAGGCCGGCGGCGTCAAGCTCGCGACCGGCCCCGACGACGCGGAGCAGAAGGCGAAGGACATCCTCGGCCTCGACATTCGCGGCCACGTCGTCCGCCGCCTCTGGATCGAAAAGGCATCCGACATCGCGCGCGAGTACTACCTCTCCATCTCGCTCGACCGTGGCGCGAAGAAGCCGCTCTTCATGTTCACGACGCAGGGCGGTGTCGAGATCGAGCAGGTCGCGGAGGAGAACCCTGAGGCGCTCGTCCGCCTGCACGTCGACCCGTCCGAGGGCTTCCAGCCGTGGGTGGCGCGGCGGCTGATCTACGGCGCCGGCGTCGAGGATCCGTCCGAGCAGAAGCAGATCGCATCCATTGTCGAGAAGCTCTACAAGGCATTCGTCGAGTTCGACGCGGTGCTGTGCGAGATCAATCCGCTCATCGTCACGCCCGACGGCACGGTGAAGGCGCTCGACTCGAAGTTCACCGTCGACGACAACGCGCTCTTCCGTCATCCGGACATCGCCGAGATGCGCGACACCGCCGCGGCGGATCCGATCGAGGCCTTCGCGCGCGAGAAGGGCGTCACCTACGTGAAGCTCGACGGCAGCGTCGGAATCATCGGCAACGGCGCGGGGCTCGCGATGTCGACGGTCGACGTCGTCGCGCACGTCGGCGGCCGGCCCGCGAACTTCTGCGACCTCGGCGGCGGCGGCTCGGCCGAGGGGGTCGTGGATGCGCTCGAGGTGATCACGCGCGACCCGCAGGTCAAGTCCATCTTCTTCAACATCTTCGGCGGCATCACGCGTGGCGACGAGGTCGCGCGTGGGATCCTCGAGGCGCTCGACCGTCTCGACATGTCGCGGTATCCGATCGTCGTACGGCTCGACGGCACGAACGCGGAGGAGGGACGAAAGCTGCTCTCCGAGGCGGGCAACCCGAACATCCATCCCGAGGCGACGATGCTCGAAGGCGCTCGCCGTGCGGTGGAGCTCGCGGCATGACGGACGTCTGGAGCGAGCGCGCCGAGGCGTACCGGCAGAGCGCGATCCACGCCTTCGGCGAGGATCTCGACCTCGTCGTCGAGTGGTGCGAGCCGGGTCCCGGCGTCACCGTCCTCGACGTCGCCACCGGCGGCGGGCATGTCGCCCGACGCCTGCGCGAGGCGGGTGCCACCGCCGTCACCACCGATCCCGCGCCTGGTATGGGCGCCGACACGACCGCACCGGCGGAGAGTCTGCCGTTCGCGGACGGGAGCTTCGACGCCGTCGCCGGCCGGCTTGCAGCCCATCACTTCGCCGACGTCCTCGCCGCGGTGAAGGAGATGGCCCGAGTCGGCCGCGCGTCTGTCGTGATCTGCGACAACACCTTCGTCAGCGAGAGCTCGGAGGAGGCGGACCGCGTCCGTGACCCGAGCCACGTGCGCAACTACGCGGTGGCGGAGTGGGAGAGCTTCTTCGACCTCGCCGGCCTCCGGATTGTGGAGGAGAAGCACTTCACGCGGCCGCTGGACATCGAGTCGTGGCTCGCGCGCGTCGACTGCACCGGTGAGGACGCGGCGCGCGTGCGCGAGCTGCTCGGCGACCGCATCGTGGACGGCTCCATGGCGCTGCCGACGCTCGTCATCAAGGGGACGAAGTAGTGGCGATCATCGTCGACCGCGGAACGCGCCTCGTCGTCCAGGGCCTCACCGGGAGCGAGGGCCGCTTCCACGGCCTCCGCAACCGCGCGTACGGGACGAACCTCGTCGCAGGCGTCACGCCCGGCAAGGGCGGACAGGATGTCGAAGGCGTCCCCGTCTTCGACACTGTCGCCGATGCGGTCGAGCAGGCGGGCGCGAACACGAGCCTCATCTTCGTTCCGGCGCGCTTCGCCGCGGACGCGGTGTACGAGGCGATCGACGCCGGCATCGGCACGGTGATCTGCATCACCGAGCACATCCCCGTGCACGAGATGCTGCGCGTGTACACGTATTTCCGCCCGAAGGGCGTGACGATGATCGGCCCGAACTGCCCCGGCGTGCTCTCGCCCGGCAAGGCGAACGTCGGGATCATCCCCGCGGAGATCTTCAGCGAAGGCGCCGTCGGCCTTGTCTCGCGCTCGGGCACGCTCACGTACCAGATCGGCCACGAGCTGACCCAGCTCGGGCTGGGTAACTCGACCATCGTCGGCATCGGCGGCGACCCGATCGTCGGCTCCTCGTTCATCGACGTCCTCGAGAAGTTCCAGGCCGACCCGGAGACCGAGCTCGTCGTCCTCGTCGGCGAGATCGGCGGGGACGAGGAGGAGAAGGCGGCGCAGTACATCAGCGAGCACATGACGAAGCCGGTGCTCGCGTACATCGCCGGGTTCTCGGCGCCGCCCGGCAAGGCGATGGGCCACGCCGGCGCGATCATCTCCGGGTCGTCGGGGACGGCGGCCGCGAAGAAGGCCGCGCTCGAGGCGAAGGGCATCGAGGTCGGCGCCACGCCGACCGAAGTCGCACAGCTCGTCGCGGCTCGCTTCAAATAGCTCTACCCGAACGCGACGGAGCCGACGACCTCCCAGGGATCGAGGATGCTCGTCCGCGAGGCGGGGATCACGCAGAGCATTGCTTCCTTCACGCGCTGCTCGCCCAGCGCGGTCTCGCGTCGGGCCACGAGCACCTGTCGGAGTGGCGCGGGCTGGTTCGGTGCGTTGAACGTTCCGAGCGTGAGATGGGGTAGGAAGGTGTCCAGCTGGACCCGGCTCATGCCTGATCCGACCATCTGAGTCACAAGTCTCAGCGGACCGTCGCCTTCGGCTTCCGCAACGACACCGTCGTGGAAGCAGTTGATCCGCGCGAATCTGAGATCGAATGGCTCGATACCGGCCCAGGCGTGCTTTGCTCGTTCGACGACGAAATCGGTCTCATCGGCTGTAGGGCGGTGCGGGGCAAACGCGACACCCCCGAGTCACACATGGAGGAAGTGCTCAGGCTGCAGCGTGATCCAGTCGAGGTGCGAGAAAGATCGCTGAACCTCCGTCGCCGCCGGAAGAAGCCTTGGGTCGAGCTGAAGCAGCCAGCCGAGCAGAAAGTGGTCATCGAGCGGGAAGGCCGCGAAGAAATCCTCGAGCTCGTCGTCTCGCTTGACGAAGAACTGCCACGCCTCGTCGAAACTCGTGAAGAAGCGCCCCACCGGCGCGACCATAGCCGCCGCTTCAAGTAACACCTTGCTCGTTGCTCAGCGGGGGCGCCCGCTAGGCTGCCCTCGTGGCCGTGATCAGCTTCGCGCGTGGCGTTCCTGCGCCCGAGTGCCTCCCGATCGAGGAGCTCGCGGACTGCGCGAAGGCCGCGATCGAGCGCGACGGGAAGGCGGTCCTCTCGTACGGCCCGGGAGGAGGCTACGGCCCGCTGCGGGAATGGATCGCGTCCCGCCACGGCGTCGACCCTGCCCGCGTGGTCGTCACGAGCGGCTCGCTCCAGGGCTTCGTCTTCCTCGCCGAGCAGCTCGTCCAGCCCGGTGCGCGTGTCCTCGTCGAGGCGCCGACGTACGACCGGCCGATCAAGATTCTCCGCCGCCTCGGCGCCGAGATCGTCGGCCTGCCGATGGACGACGAGGGCCTCCAGCCGGACGCGCTCGAGCAGGCGCTCGCCTCGGGCGAGAAGCCCGCGTTCCTGTACACGATCGCGACCTTCCAGAACCCGAGCGGGCGCACGCTCTCGGAGGAGCGCCGGCGCCGCGTCGTCGAGCTCGCGAGCGAGCACGAGCTGCTCGTGCTCGAGGACGACCCCTACGGGCTCGTGCGCTACGACGGTGCACCGGTCCCGACGCTGTTCGAGCTCGAGGGCGGCGTCAACGTCGCGTACGCGTCGTCCTTCTCGAAGACGATCGCGCCCGGCGTCCGTGTAGGGTACTTCATCCTGCCGGCGCCGCTCGCCGCGCAGGTCGAGGCGCGCGCCGTCTCCACGTACATCTCTCCGCCGTTCATGACGCAGGCGACGGTGCACGAGTTCCTCCGGCGCGGCAACTTCCAGCCGAACCTCGAGCGCGTCAAAGGGCTCCTGCGCGTGCGCCGCGACGCGATGCTCGAGGCACTCGAACGCAGCCTGCCGGACGGCGCCGAGTGGAGCCGGCCCGAGGGCGGCTACTTCGTCTGGGTCGACCTTCCCGCGGACGCGCCGTCGCTCGGCGACGCGGAAGCGGCGGGCGTGACCTTCGTCCCCGGCCAGGACTTCTTCGCCGACGGCAGCGGCGCGCAGTCGATGCGGCTCGCATTCAGCTTCGTCTCGCCCGAGGAGATCGCCGACGGCGTCGCGCGGCTCGCGCCGCTCCTTGCGAGCACGACAGCCGGCGTCGCGTAGTCGCTGACATACTCGCTGCATGCCGGTGGCGCTCCGGACGCCGTTCTGCGACGAGCTGGGAATCGAGGTGCCGATTCTCTCCGCCGGAATGGGATCGGTCGCAGGTCCGGAGCTGGTGGCAGCGGTCTCGGAGGCCGGCGGCTTCGGCGTGCTCGGCGCCAGCGGCGCATCCCCGGAGGGCGTCCGCGAGCGCATCAGGAGGACGCGCGCGCTGACGGAACGCCCCTTCGGCGTCAACGTGATCATCGACGAAACCGGGTGGGCGACCTCGGACGATGACCGTGAGCTCGTGCGCGCCGAAATCGCGACCGCGTTCGACGAACAGGTCGGCGCCGTGGTGTTGTTCTGGGGCGATCCGGCGCCGTTCGTCGACCTGGCACACGGGAAAGGGGTGAAGCTCCTCGTCCAGGTCGGCTCGCTCGCGGAGGCCGAAGGTGCGGCGGCGGCGGGTGTCGACGCGATCATCGTCCAGGGCGTCGAGGCGGGCGGTCACGTTCGAGGAACGAGCTCGATCTGGGAGCTTCTCCCTGCAGTCGTCGCGGCTGTCTCGCCGCTCGCGGTTCTTGCATCCGGTGGGATCGGCGACGGCGCCGGCGTCGCTCGGGCGATACGCCTGGGCGCGCAAGGTGTCTCCCTGGGTACGCGCTTCGTGGCGACCGAAGAGTCCGCGGCTCATCCGGAGTACAAGCGGCGCATCGTCGAGAGCGTCGCGAAGGACACCGTCTATACGGAGAACCTCTACGACATCGGATGGCCGGGCGCGCCGACTCGAACCCTTCGCAATAAGACCTTCGCCGAGTGGGATGCCGCGGGACGTCCGCGACCGGGAGAGCGTCCAGGCGAGGGGACATCCGTCGGAGCGCTGCGCATGCCGTCAGGCGAGACGTTCGAGCTGCCGCGGTACGCGGGAGCGGGCTCGCCGCTCGTCGGCTTCGAAGGAGACCTCGATTACCCGGCGATGTGGGCCGGAGAGTCCGTTGAGGTGGTGCGTGACGTCCGGCCCGCCGGCGAGATCGTCCGCAGGCTCGCCGAGGACGCGCTACTTGCCGGCGCGCACTCGCCTGCGTCGGCGCTCTAGCTGCGAAAGCAGGATCCCGCCGATCGCGCCGAGCGCGATGCTGAGCAGGATGACCCAGATGAGCGACACGCTCGTCGTGTGAACGACGAACTTGACCTTGACGCTCTTGCCGTTCTCCAGGATGAACGCGATGACGTACGCGATCACGAGCGCAAGAATGATCAGCCGGACGTAGACCCTCGGCTGCCACTGCTCGTCCATCTCACTCGCGGCGTCGCGTTGCCGCTTGAAGAAGTTCACCCGCGCAGCTTAAACGGCCGAGCCGGCAAAGCCGACCCGGCCTCCTCTGGTCGGCGTCGCAAGCGACGCCTTACGCGGCTGAGACGGCGCTGAGTGGGCGCGCGACGAGGCGCGGCTGCTGGGGCGGAAGGAGATGCCCTGCGGCTTGGAGGCGGAAGGTCGGGCACACGTCCTCCCCCGGGAGGGCGCACAGGCCCGCGCACCGGAAGTAGCAGTCATTGCAGGTTGCTTTGGTCTTTTTGCTCATGAGTGCCCGATGCTCTCTGTGGACGACCCCGATTCGAGCAGCGATCATAGGCCCGTCCGGAGCCGGTGGAAAGCGTTGCCGGAGACGAAAACTGACGAATTTCCGGCAGATTCGAACCCGCCGAATCGCGCCGTTTTCAGCCCTTTTCGGGCAGGGTTGCCAGTACGCGCAACGCCTGGGGAAAACTCTTCACAGCGATGATCCGGATGCCCTGCGCGTAGCGCCGAGCGTCTGCCGCGTTATCCCCAGCGGCGGGCACGAGGAAGACGTCGACGTGGGCCTCGCGCGCGCCGAACGTCTTCTGCTTCACGCCGCCGATCGCGCCGACGCTGCCGTCCAGCGCGATCGTCCCGGTGGCGGCGACGCGGTAGCCGTGGTCGACGTCCTTCCCGAGCGCCTCCATCACCTGCAGTGCGAACGCGAGGCCGGCCGACGGGCCGCCCACGTTGCCCGCGTCGATCTGCACACGGAGCGGCAGATGGATTTCGGCCGCCTGCCCGGCCTGGAAGCCGACGATCGCGCGGCTGCCCTCCGCCGTCGTCTGCACCCGCAGCGACAGCTTCTTCGCGCCACGGTCGACGCCGAGCGTGACGAATGCCCCGGAGTGGACGTGCGCGAGGACACCGCGCAGTGCCGTCAGCGTCAGCGTCGGCTTCCCGTTCACCGACACGATGACGTCGGTCGGCTGGAGCTTTCCGACCGCGTGCGTGCCGGAGAGGAGCTGGTCGACGATCACGCCGTCCGGTGACGCGGTCACGTGGTAGCCGAGCCGCCGCAGCGCGACCGCTGCCGCGACCCGCTGGGAGATCGTCATTTCGCGCAGGTCGGCGCTGCGGACCTGCTGGTCGTTCGAGCCTGGGGGGACGATGAGGTTCGCCGGGACGAGCGTCGCGCCGGAGCGGATGAACGGGAACAGCGACTCGAGCATCGTCGCCCGACGCTCGAACACGTCGACGAAGTAGATGCCGCCCGGGGTCTTCTGGGGATGCGCGCCCTGGACACGGACGAGCGGCGCCACCGGGTGCGCGTGGTCGGGCAGGAGGATGTAGTCGTTCGAGGGAACGAGGTACAGCACGATCGCGGCCACGACGACGAGGCCGATGAGCGCGCCGGCGACCTGCGCCGGGCCGACGTTCCGCCGCATCAGAACAGCGCCCGCTGGAGGCCGCCGTCGACGACGATCGTCTGGCCGGTGACGTAGCGCGCGCGATCGCTCGCGAGGAAGCAGACGACGTCGCCGAGCTCGCGCGGCTCACCCCAGCGGCGAAGCGGGATGTCGGCGAGATCCTCGGCGCTCGGCCCGTTCGGATAGAGCTGCTCGAGCCTCGCGGTCGCGATGCGCCCCGGCGCGACGCAGTTGACGGTGATCCCCTGCGGCCCGAGCTCGCGGGCGAGCGTCTTCATCCACCCGGTGACCGCGGGACGCAGCGTGTTCGAGAGCCCGAGGTGGCTGGTCGGCTCCTTCGCCGCAATCGAGGTAATCGTGATGATCCGCCCGGAGCCGCTCGCGGCCAGATGCGGCAGGCAGAGGTGGACGAGCCGCACCACCGGCTGGACCAGCAGCTCGAGCGCCTGCTCGAGCGACTCGGGGGTGACGTCCAGTCCGGTGCCGGGAGGCGGTCCGCCGCCGTTGCACACCAGCACGTCGATCGGGCCGAAGGCGGCGACCGTCTGCTCGACCGCGCGCTCGAGGTCGCGGGGGACGGTGACGTCGCCGCGGACGGCGAGCCCGCCGATCCGCTCCGCCTCCCGCTCGAGCAGGTCGCGGCGGCGGCCGACGAGCGTCACGTTTGCACCCTCTGCAGCGAGTGCCTCGGCGCTCGCGAGGCCGAGGCCGGACGACGCGCCCATGACGAGCGCCGTGCGACCGCTCAGCCCGAGATCCAACGCCCTACGTCGTCAGGACGCCGACGACCTCGCGGACGGCGCCGGCGCTCGCCTCGAGCGCCGCCTGCTCGTCCTCGGAGAGGTCGAGCTCGACGATCGCCTCGATCCCGCTCGCGCCGAGCTTGCTCGGCACGCCCATGTACAGCCCGTCGATGCCGTACTCGCCCTCGAGATAGGCCGTGCACGGGAGCACACGCTTCTCGTCGAGCATGATCGAGTCGACCATCTGCGCCGCGGCCGCGCCGGGCGCGTACCACGCGGACGTGCCCAGCAGGTTGACGATCTCGCCGCCGCCCTTCGCCGTCCGCTCCACCATCGACTCGATCCGTTCCTCCGAGACGAGCTTGCGCAGCGGCACGCCGCCGACCGTCGTCGCGGAGACGACGGGCACCATCTGGTCGCCGTGGCCGCCGAGCACCATCGCCTGCACGTCTTTCACCGACGAGCCGGTCTCCCACGCGATGAACGTCGAGAAACGCGCTGTGTCGAGGATGCCCGCCATCCCGAACACCCGCTCCTTCGGCCAGCCGGAGACGTTGCGCGCGACGTGGCACATCGCGTCGAGCGGGTTGGAGACGACGATGAGGATCGCGTCCGGGCTCTGCGCGACCACTTGCTCCGTGACGGAGCCGACGATCTTCTCGTTCGTCGAGACGAGGTCGTCGCGCGACATGCCCGGCGAGCGTGGGAGGCCCGCGGTGACGACGACCACCGTCGAGCCCGCGGTCTCCTCGTAGCCGTTCGACCCGGTGACATTCGGCTCATAGCCGAGCACGGCGCCCATCTGGTCGATGTCGAGCGCCTTGCCCTGCGGCAGGCCCTCCTTGATGTCGACGAGGACGACGTCCGCGTAGTCGCGCATCGCCAGCACCTGCGCGCACGTCGCGCCGACATTGCCGGCTCCGACGACCGTGACCTTCCGTCTCTCGCTCATACCGTGACTCCAGCCTCCAGCTTCTCGATGATCGCGTCGGCGACATCGCTCGTCCCGACCGCAGTCGGGTCGTCGCGGGTCGGCTTCATGTCGTACGTCACGCTCGCGCCCTCGGCGATCACGTCCGTGATCGCGCGCTCGAGGTGCGTCGCCGCACTCTGCTCGCCGAGGTGGCGGAGCAGGAGCATCCCCGACAGCAGCTCGGCCATCGGGTTGACCTTGTTCTGACCGGCGTACTTCGGCGCGGATCCGTGCGTCGGCTCGAAGACGGCGACCTCGTCGCCGTAGTTCGCGCCCGGCGCCATCCCGAGGCCGCCGATCATGCCGGCGCACAGGTCGGAAAGGACGTCGCCGTACAGGTTCGGGAGCACGAGCACGTCGTACTCCTCCGGCCGCTGCACGAGCTGCATGCACATGTTGTCGACGATGCGGTCGTCGAACTGGATGTCCTCGTTCTCGGCGGCGACCTCGCGCGCGACGCGCAGCCAGAGGCCGTCGCTGAACTTCATGATGTTTGCCTTGTGGACGGCCGTGATCTTCTTGCGGTTGTTCCTGCGCGCGTAGTCGAAGGCGAACTCGAAGATGCGGCGAGTGCCGGTGATGGAGATCGGCTTGATCGAGATGCCGGCGTCGTTGTGCCGCAGCTTGCCGCCGTGTGCCTCGATCCAGCGGATCAGCTCCTCCGCGTCCGGCGTGCCCTGCTCGTACTCGATCCCGGCGTAGAGATCCTCGGTGTTCTCGCGCACGATGATCAGGTCGACGTCCTGAAAGCGCGAGCGGACGCCGGGATAGCTCTTGCACGGGCGCACCTGCGCGTACATGTCGAGCTCCTTGCGGAGCGCGACGTTGACGGAGCGGAAACCGCCGCCGACCGGGGTGGTGATCGGCCCCTTCAGCGCAACGCCGGTCTCGCGGATGGCGTCGAGTACCTCGGGCGGGAGCGGGTTCCCACCGTACTGGTCCATGACGTCCTCGCCCGCGTCGCGCACCTCCCAGTCGAAGTCGACGCCGGTCGCCTCGAGGACGCGCCGCGTCGCCTCGATCAGCTCGGGGCCCGTCCCGTCACCGGGAATGAGGACGACTCGATGGGCCACGGGTCGAGATTACTGTCTGCCGGATAGAGTCGGTGCAGTGAGCGAACGCGAGCTGCTCCACGCTGTGGCCGAGTACGCGGCCAACTTCCTCGAAACGCTGGAGGAGCGTCCGGTACGCGCCGAGGCGGGTCTCGAGGATCTCTACGACGCGCTCGGCGGCCCTCTCCCGGAGCACGGTCTCGACGATCGCTCCGCTCGCGAGCACGTGGGACCAGAACGCGGGCCTCTACGCCGGCGGTCCGTCGGCAGCGGTGGTCGAAGAGGTCGCGCGCGGCTGGCTCGCCGAGGCCCTCGGCTTGCCGAGCGGCGTGTCCGCTGCGTTCGTGACCGGCTGCCAGATGGCCCACGTCACCGCGCTCGCCGCCGCACGCCACGAAGTGCTCGCGCGCGCCGGCTGGGACGTTGCCCGCGATGGTCTCGCCGGTGCGCCGCCGATCCGCGTCGTCGTGGGCGCGAAGCGCCACGTGACGGTCGACCGTGCGCTTCGTCTGCTCGGCATCGGCTCGTCGACGCTCGTCGTCGTGCCGGCCGACGGCCAGGGGCGAATGCTGGTCGGCGAGCTGCCCGAGTTGAGCGGTGGCCCGACGATCGTCTGCGGCCAGGCGGGCGAGGTGAACACGGGCGCGTTCGACGACCTGGAGGCGATCGCGGACGCAGCCGAGGCGAGCGGTGCGTGGTTCCACGTCGACGGCGCGTTCGGGATGTGGGCGGCGGCATCGCCGGCGCTGTGCCATCTCGTCCGCGGCATCGAGCGCGCGGACTCATGGGCGACCGACTGCCACAAGTGGCTGAACGTCCCGTACGACTCGGGCGTCGCGTTCTGCGCCCATCCAGACGCGCATCGCGCGGCGATGAGCGTGACGGCGTCGTATCTCGTGCACGCGCAGGATCCTCGCCAGCGGGACGAGGTCGACTGGACGCCGGAGTTCTCGCGCCGCGCTCGAGGCTTTGCCGTCTATGCGGCGATTCGCTCGCTCGGTCGCGAAGGCATCGCCGCGATGACCGATCGCTGCTGCGCACACGCGCGTCGCTTCGCCGAGCTGCTCGAGGCCGGCGGCCTCGATGTGATCAACGACGTTGTCCTGAACCAGGTGCTCGTGCGCTGCGAGCCAGAGATCGTCACCCGCATACAAGAGGACGGGACGTGCTGGCTGAGCGGGACGCAATGGAACGGCGAGCACGCGATACGCATCTCCGTCTCGAACTGGCGGACGACGGAGGACGACGTCGACCGTTCCGCGGCTGCGATCCTCGCGGCCGCGTCGGTGCGCGTGTGACGCTTGCCGAGGCCGCAGTAGAAGCAGATGCGCTCGCCCAGGCCGGGTCGGAGCGCGAGCTCGCGGAGCTGCGCGCGCAGTGGGGCGACGAGCTCGAGGCAGCGGCCCGCAGCCAGGACTTCCGCGAGCGCGCAGTCGCATTCCGCGCCATCGGCCAGTTCCGCTGGCGGGCGAAGGAGGAGCTGCTGCGCCGCGGCCTCGACGACGACAGCCCGGCCGCGCGTGGCTCCGCGCTTCTGTCGCTCGAGCTGCTCTCGCGCGACCATCCCTCCACCGTCAACGGGCTGCGTCCGTTGTTGCACACGGTCGTGAACGCGGACGGGAACGAGGCCGTTCGCCGGCTCGCCGTCCTGTCGTTGAAGAATGGGTCGCCGCAGCGCGACACGATCGTCCTGCTCGAGGGCATCGCCGGTGACGACGAGGCGGACGCGCAGCTGCGCAGGGCGGCCGCCGGCGTCGCGCAGCAGCTGAAGAAGCGCGTGCCGCGCCGCTAGTGCTAGCCGACGCAGTGCGCGCAGACGCGCGCGCGGATCTCGTGCCCGCAGGACGGGCAGACGCGCCGCGACTGCCGCCACTCGAGCGCGTTCTTCTGCAGCCCGGCCGTGATCATCAGCCAGCCGATTCCGACGGTGAGGATGGCGAGCATCAGGATGTGGAGATCGATCGTCATTTCACGTCTTCTTCCGCGCGTGTGGGTGCGCCTGGAAGAACAACTCCTTTCGCCTCCGGTCGGATACGTGGGTGTACCGCTCGGTGGTGGATAGATCGGCATGGCCGAGCATTTCCTGGACCGATCTGAGGTCGGCGCCGCCCTCGAGCAGATGGGTGGCGAACGAGTGGCGGAGGAGATGGGGGTGGACGCGCTCCGGCTCGAGCCCGGCCGCCCCGGCGAGGCGGCGGAGGATGAGGAAGGCGCCCGCACGGGTCAGTGCCCCGCCCTGGGCGTTGAGGAAGAGCTCGGGCCGGTGGCGGCGGTCGAGGTACGGCCGGCCGCGCGCGAGGTAGCGGCGGAGGGCGTCCACCGCCTCCCGGCCGATCGGGACGACACGCTCCTTCGAGCCCTTGCCGAAGGCGCGGACAAGGCGGCCCTCGAGGTCGACCGCGGCCTTGTCGAGCCCGATGGCCTCGCTCACGCGCAGGCCGGCGCCGTACAGGAGCTCAACGAGGGCGCGGTCGCGCAGCGCGCGCGGCGTCGCACCGGTCGCCGCGTCGATCAGGCGCTCGACCTCGCCGGGCGAGAGCGTGCGCGGCAGCGTCTTCGCGCGCCGGGGGAGGTCGAGGTCGGCGGCGGGGTTGTCGGTGCGTGTGCCGATGAGCATCTGATGCCGGTAGAACGAGCGCAGCGCGGCGATGCGGCGCGCGATGGTCGTCGCCGCCAACCCGCGCGCGCGGAGGCTCGCGACGTACTCGGCGAGCCTGCCGGCGGTCGCGTCCGAGGGCGAGCCGTTGAGGAAGCCGGACACGTCGGCGAGATCGCGGCGGTACGCGTCCACGGTCTTCGGCGCGAGCCGCGTGGCCGAGAGCGCGAGGAAAGAGTCGACCTCCTTCATGACCGCGGATGTGCGTGGTCGTACACGCGGCGCAGCCGCTTCGCGTCGACGTGCGAGTACATCTGCGTCGTCGAGAGCGAGCTGTGCCCGAGCAGCTCCTGGATCGTCCGCAGGTCGGCGCCGCCCTCGAGCAGGTGCGTCGCGAAGGCGTGACGGAGCCGGTGCGGGTGCGGCATGAGGCGCCGCAGGGTGCTCGTGTCCAGCCTCCGTCCGCGCGCGGAGAGGAAGAGCGCATTCTCGGCGCTGCGCGCGCGGCTGAGTTGCGGCCGTGCGTCGCGCAGGTAGCGGGCGAGCCAGTGCGCCGCCTCCTCGCCGAGCGGAACGACACGGTCCTTCGCACCCTTCCCGTTGCGCACGTGCACGAGCTCCTGCTCGAAGTCGACGTCGCCGAGATCGAGGCCGACCGCCTCCGCGCTCCGGAGGCCGGCGGAGTACACGAGCTCGACGAGAGCACGGTTCCGGAGCGGGATGGGACCGTCGCCCTCGAGGGCGGCAAGGGTCGCGTCCACCTCGATCTGCTTCGGCGCATCCGGAAGCCGGCGGGCGCGACGCGGGCCGAGGACGGCGTCCGGCACGCGGCTCGGCCCGAGCGCGTGGCGTAGGAAGGCGCGCACGGCGGCGAGCTTGCGGCCGATGGTTGCGGGGGCGAGCTTGCTCGGCCGCCGGCCCGGCCGCGCAGCGCCGAGATGGGATGCGTAGTCGACGAGCACGCGGATGTCGACCGCGTCGAGCTTCGTCCCGCGCCGCACGAGCCAGAGGCAGAACTCGTCCACGTCGTAGCGGTACGCGCGGCGGGTCCCGTCCGAGAGCCACGGGGAGTCGAGAAAGCGCGCGGCAGCCGCGTGAGCGTCCACACCGGAGAGTTCGACGCTCGCCCCGCCCAGCCTGCGCTGGACCGGGCAGTGTTGGACGGTGAGCCACAGGACCAAGGTCTGGGTCGCGCTCGGGACCGTCTACCTGATCTGGGGCTCGACGTACCTTGGCATCGAGCTCGCGGGGGAGACGATCCCGCCGCTCTTCGCGGTCGGCACCCGCTTCGTCGCCGCCGGCCTGCTGATGGCCGCGATCACCGTGCAGCGGCGGAGTCGGCACGTCTTCCGCGTTCGCCCGATCGAGGTCGCCTCGGCGGCGGTCGTCGGCGCGCTCCTCCCCGGTGCGAACGCGATCCTGTTCGTCGCCGAGCGGCACGTGCCGACCGGCGTGTCCTCGCTCATCATCGGCTCGGTGCCGCTGTGGGTCGTGCTGCTGCGCACGGCCGGCGGCGACCGTCCTCCCACGGCCGCTCTTGCCGGCGTCGGCGTCGGGTTCGCAGGGCTCGCGCTCCTCGTCCGGCCGAGCGGCGGGGCGCCGCTGTGGGCGATGCTCATCGTCGTGTGCTCGGCTGTGACGTGGGCGACGGGCTCGTTCCTGTCCAGCCGCCTGCCGATGCCCGCCGACTCGTTCGCAGCCACCTCGATCGAGATGCTCGTGGGCGGGGCGATCCTCCTGCCGATCGGGCTCGCGACGACGCATCCGCATTTCGCCGACTTCTCTGCGCGCTCGATCTTCGGTTGGTTCTACCTCGTCACGGTCGGCTCGCTCGTCGGCTACACCGCGTACGTCTGGCTGCTCGACAACGCGCCGATCGGGACGGTGGCGACCTATGCGTACGTGAATCCGATCGTCGCCATCGCGCTCGGCGCGATCGTCTTGCACGAGTCGCTGACGTGGACGATCGGCGTCGGCGCGCTGCTCGTGCTCGCGTGCGTTGCGCTCGTCGTCCGCACCGAGTCGATCCCGCCCGAGGCCGAGGCCGTCGGCGCCGGCGCGGCCGAGCTAGAGCTCACCCGGTAGGAGCGAGTACACGACCCAGTCCTGCCGGCGCCCGAGGCGGGGATTCCAGTGCACGCTGCGCAGGACGCCCTCGGGCTTGAAGCCCACCTTCTCCGCCACGCGCCGTGAAGCGAGGTTCTCGACGTCGGCGCGCAACTGCACGCGCGCGGCGCCTTGCTCGAGCGCCAGGCTCGTGGCGACGACGAGCGCGCGCGTCGTCACGCCGCGCCCGCGGTCGTCCTCCCGGACCCAGTAGCCGATCTCGGCGACGTCCTCGGTCCAGCGCAGGCCGATCCCGCCAAACACGCGCCCGCTGCGTGCGTCGACGATCGCGAATGTCGACTCAGTCGTGCCGCGGATGAAGGCGAGCGCGTCGGTCACGCGGTACGGCTGCGGGATCCGGTCGAGCCAACGCGTGATCTCGGCATCACCGTCGAGGCACGCGACGAGCTCGCCCGCGTCGGCGTCGTTCCACGGGCGAATCGCCACGACGCCGTCCCCCCGCAGCTCCATCCCCATCGAGCGTACGATAGGGGTCGTGACGACGATGGACGTTCGCGGCGGCGTGGACCTCCGGATCCACGGAATCACGCCGACAGGGCGGGTCGTGGCGAACCCGAGCACGCCGATGCTCTACGAGCACGCGATCGTCCGCGGCGAGGCGCGCATCGGCGAGGGCGGCCCTATGGTCGTCGACACGGGCAGCCACACCGGCCGCTCGCCGAAGGACAAGTTCATCGTCCGCGAGCCGGGCTCCGAGGATCGCATCTGGTGGGACGGGAACAAGGAGATCGACGAGCCCTCGTTCGCGCACCTGCGCGACAAGGTCGCCGATTTCCTCTCGCACGAGCCGACGCTCTACGTCGTCGACGCGTTCGCCGGAGCCGACCCGGCGCATCGCATCGCGGTACGCGTCGTCACCACGCACCCGTACCACGCGCTCTTTTCCCGGACGATGTTCATCGATCCGACGCCCGACGAGCTGGAGGGCTTCGCGCCGCAGGCGCTCGTTCTGCACGCGCCCGCGGTCGAGGCGATCGCCGACGAGGACGGGACGCGCACCGGCACGTTCATCGTTCTGCATCCGTCGCGGACGGAAGTGCTGATCGGCGGGACCTTCTACGCCGGTGAGATCAAGAAATCGATCTTCACGGTCATGAACGACCGTCTCCCGCTCGAAGGCGTATTGCCGATGCATTGCTCGGCGAATGTCGGCGAGGACGGGCGCTCCGCCGTCTTCTTCGGCCTCTCGGGGACGGGCAAGACGACGCTCTCGGCCGACCCAGAGCGCGCGCTCATCGGCGACGACGAACACGGGTGGGGGACGAGCGGCGTGTTCAACTTCGAGGGCGGCTGCTACGCGAAGGTCATCCGCCTCTCCGAGGCGGCCGAGCCGGAGATCTACCGCACCACGCGGACGTTCGGGACGATCCTCGAGAACGTCGTCATCGACGAGCGCGGGCGGCTGAATCTCAACGACGACTCGAAGACGGAGAACACGCGCGCGGCGTACAAGCTCGAGCAGATCGCGAACGCGCACCCGGACAAGCGCGCCGGTCACCCCTCGTCGGTCGTGATGCTCACCGCCGACGCGTTCGGCATCCTGCCGCCGCTCGCGCGGCTGGATCGCCAGCAGGCGCTGTACTACTTCCTCTCCGGCTTCACGTCGAAGCTCGCCGGCACCGAGATCGGGATCACGGAGCCGCAGCCGACGTTCTCGACGTGCTTCGGCGCGCCGTTCCTGCCGCAGCCGCCCGCCGTCTATGCCGACATGCTCGGCCGCAAGCTCGACGAGCACGGCTCGGCCGTCTGGCTCGTGAACACCGGTTGGACGGGCGGCCCCTTCGGCGAGGGCAGGCGCATGCCGATCTCGGCGACGCGCGCGCTCCTCCATGCCGCGCTTGCCGGACGGCTCGAGGACGCCGAGTACCGCATCGACCCGGTCTTCGGCTTCCGGGTCCCGGTCGAGGTGCCGGGCGTCGACTCGAAGCTCCTCGACCCGCGGAGCACGTGGGGCGATCCGGAGCGATACGACCTGAAGGCGAGCGAGCTCGCGCAGATGTTCCGCGACAACTTCGCGAAGTTCCCCCCTGAGCTCGCAGCAGCCGGGCCGCTAGCGTAGGCGGCGAATGAATCGCCGCCTACTTTTATGGCCGGCATTCGCAAGCGAATGCCTAGGGCTGAAATCTCGGTGATCGGAGAGCACGACGTCCTCGTGGTCGGCGCTGGTTGCGCGGGCATGCGCGCAGCCATCGAGGCACACGACGCGGGCGCCGACGTCGCGATGATCTCGAAGCTCCACCCGACGCGATCGCACTCCGGGGCGGCCGAGGGCGGCATCAACGCGG
>WNFR01008819.1_pt1 | contig 20074 bp, 18 predicted proteins | sample 5400221 | NCBI WGS metagenome assembly WNFR01 (sample SAMN13153357, study PRJNA577476) | soil metagenome | isolation source: 40 cm soil under Madrone tree | place: USA:California | collected 2016-06-14 | reverse complement strand
TAAACCTCGTGGCGCTCGGCATCGGGGGAATCATCGGCGCCGGTCTTTTTGTACGCACCGCGGCCGCGATTGCTGATCGCGCGGGTCCATCGGTTGTGCTTGCGTTTATCGTCGCCGGCATCGGGTGCGCGTTTGCCGGCCTCTGTTACGCGGAATTCGCGTCGATGATCCCGGTTGCGGGCAGCGCCTACACGTATTCTTACGCGACGATGGGCGAGCTTGTCGCGTGGATCATCGGCTGGGATTTGATCCTCGAATACGCCGTCGCCGCGTCGACCGTCTCCATCGCCTGGAGCGAATATGCGAATCGCGTGCTCGATTGGTTCGGGCTGCGAATGCCGTACCAATGGACGCATTCGCCTTTCGAGCATGACCCGACCGGAATCCATGGGATGATGAACATCCCGGCGGTTTTCATTCTCCTCCTGCTCACGCTCCTGCTTATCCGCGGCACGAAGGAATCGGCTTTCGTCAATGGTCTAATCGTTGTCTTGAAGGTGAGCATCGTCTTGCTCTTCATCGGAATCGGGTGGGGATTCATCAATCCGGCGAACCATACGCCGTTGATTCCGGCCACAACTACTTACGTTACACCGCAAGGTATCACGCACGCCTACGGCGGAATCCTTGGCATTCTCGGTGCCGCAGGCGTCGTCTTTTTCGCTTACATCGGTTTCGACGCCGTCTCCACCGCGGCACAGGAAGCGAGAAATCCCAAGCGCGACATGCCGATTGGGATTCTCGGATCGTTGGCCTTTTGCACGGTGCTTTACGTGCTCTTCTCCTGGGTGCTGAGCGGCGTTGCCACGGTTTCGGACTTTCGCGCGGCTGGCCGTGAAGCCTCCGTCGCGTTCGCGATCACTAAATACATGACCGGGTACGAGTGGCTATCAAAGTCGGTCACGGTCGCGATCCTCGCCGGTTTTTCGTCGGTCATCCTCGTGATGTTGCTTGGGCAATCTCGCGTCTTCTTTTCCATGAGTCGAGACGGACTCGTGCCAAGAGTTTTTTCCGACGTGCATCCGCGCTTCCGAACGCCTTACAAATCAAACATGCTCTTCTTTCTTTTTACCGGCCTGCTCGCAGCATTCGTTCCGGCAGACGTCACCGGTGAAATGACCAGCATCGGAACGCTCTTCGCTTTCATTTTAGTTTGCGCAGGTATCTGGATCATGCGGGTTCGAAGTCCTGAGCTGGAACGGGGATTCCGCGTACCGGCGGCGCCATTAGTCGCGATACTCGGCATCATCACGTGCGGCGCGATGATCTACGGACTCGGATGGACCAACTGGATGCGCTTGATCGTCTGGCTTCTCATCGGATTCGTCTTCTACTTCAGCTACGGCAAGCACCACAGCCGGATCAACGTACCGCCGCCGGAAATGCCAGAGGGAATCAAGCTTACCCGGTAGATCCAAGAGCTGAGTATCGATCAACGCGCGAGCCGCGCAGTCGCCGCCGACCGGCGCTGCTAGGTTCGGCTGCTTCCGCCAAATCCACCGCTCGGGCTGCTCGATCCAAAGCCAAGAAGCGCTTCGAGTCTTTTTCGCAATGCTTCGCGGTTGCCGGAATCCAAATAGGCGCGGCGGGCCGCGGCGAGATCAGCCAGGGAGAGATTCATGGCCCGCAAAATTTCCCGCTCTTCGGTGGTCAACGATTCCTCCTCATCAGCGGCGCGTTCCTGCAAATGCGAAATGCTTTCCGTGAGCGCGCCGTCATTGGTAGAGCGAAACAGATCGACAATCCGCTGAAAGCGGAGATGAAACGGAACCGTGGCAACATCGACATCTACTTTTTCGGAAACATTTTCCGGCGGCATGACCACTTCGTCGGACGTCGTGATGGAGTGCCACTCGTTCGCCGGCTGATAATAACCGATTTCGACGCGATAAGTTCCGCGCGGTTGCGCGACGAGCGCGTAATAACTTCCGAGCATCGGCTCGACCAACGACTCAGATTCTTCGCTGCCGTCCGCCTTTTTAACGCGCAAATAAACTTGTCGATCGACCGGCTCGGTTTTTGCGAACACGCCCGGCCAATCGATATTCCAATAAGTGAAAAGGGTGCGGGGATCGCGCGCGATGGCAAAGAGGATTGGCTCGCCGTAGATGCGCGGAAGTTGAGAGAGCTCGACGAAATCGGATTCGCCTTCGTGCTCTTCGCTTAAATAGGCGACCGGCCCGCCGGAAAGACGAAAACCCTCATTAAGGGATGGCGGTTGGCTGGAGGAAGATGGATCGTCCGTAGGCATCTGAAACTTGGGGACTACAACTTGACGCAAAATGGGAAAACGAAAAGACGAATCTCGCGCGCGCGCGAAGATCGACATTTAGTTTGAGAAGGCCAGTGATGAAAACCGTAATTATCTGCAATCCAGTCGCGGGCGTTGGACGGAATCGGGAGGCGCTTGCCCATAAGCTGGGGAAAGCGCTGCGCGCACAGGTGCGTCTGACCAAAAAGAAAGGGGAGGCAACTCGGCTTGCGCGAAATGCCATGCTTAAGGGCTTCGATTACGTCATCGCTGCCGGCGGCGACGGGACGCTAAACGAAGTGATCAACGGTATCGCCGCAAACGCCACGAAAGTGCAGATGGGACTTCTTCCATTAGGGACCGGCAATGATTTCGCACGCACACTCGGCCTGCCGTTGTCCGTCGAGGACAACATCGACATCTTGCTTTCGCGGCAAACGATGGCGATCGATTTGGTGCGCATGCAAAGCGATCGCATCCGATATTTCGTTAATGTGTCGGCCGGTGGCTTTAGCGGCCTGGTCGATGAAAAACTTACGCCCACGATCAAGCGAACGTGGGGGCCGCTTGCCTATGTGAGAAGCGCCGCGGCCGCTCTACCGGAGTTGCATGGGTACCGGACCAAGATCGTGATCGACGATACCGAGCGAATATGGATCGATCTTTGTAACGTGATCGTCGGCAACGGCCGCTTTGTCGCCGGCGGCTTACCAGTCGCGCCCAATGCTAATCCAAGCGATGGATTGCTCGACGTGATTTTGATTTCGAAACGGTCAGCGGCGGAAATGGTTTTCCTGGCCACGCAGATTCCTTTAGGGAAACACCTTTGCAGTGAGGCCGTCATTTTTCGGCGCGCCAGGAAAATTTCCGTACGTTCAAAGCCGGGAATGTGTTTTAACACCGATGGTGAACTAATCGGCAACGAGCCCGCGGTCTTTCAAGTGATTCCCCGCGCGTTACGTTTTGTTGTGGGCAAGAAATGAAAACAAAGATTGTGACTTTGGATGAGCTCGCGCGCACTGCGAAACAATTACGGGCCGCAGGCAAGAAACTGGTTGCGACAAATGGATGTTTCGATCTGCTTCACGCGGGTCACATAAGATATTTGCAAGCGGCGCGCGCGCTTGGCGATGCCCTCGTGGTCGGATTGAACGGCGATCGATCAGTCTGCGAATTGAAAGGACCGGGACGCCCAATCAACAACGAAAAAGATCGCGCGGAATTACTCGCCGCCTTGGAGAGCGTGGATTTTGTGTCGATCTTTCCCGAGATGCGCGCCACGCGCTTCCTCGAGATGGTCGCGCCTTCCGTTTACGTGAAGGGCGGTGACTATCGTGTCGATACGCTAGACGCGGAGGAACACGCGATCCTGAAAAAATTAGGCGCGGAGATTCGCTTCATTCCGTTCGAGCCCGGCTACTCGACTTCGCGCCTGCTGGAACAACTGCGGAATTCGCGTAAATGAATCCGCTTCGGCTCGGCATTCTCGGCTCCGGCAAGGGAACGAATTGTCGGGCGATTCTCCAGGCGATTCGATCCGGAGCTCTCGATGCCGAAGCACGCGTAGTCGTTGCGGATGTGCTGGACGCTCCGATTCTCGACATTGCGCGCGAGTTTTCTGTTCCAAACTCATATCTTCCGCCGGGACATTTCCGAACCCGATTAGAGCCTGCCGTTGAAGAGGAGCTGGTGCAATTGCTGCACAATTGCGAGGTAGAGTTAGTCGCTCTGGCCGGATTCATGCGCGTCCTTAAAACGCCCATGCTGAAAGCGTTTCCGCGGCGCATTCTGAATATCCACCCTTCGCTGCTGCCAAAATTTCCAGGATTGGAAGCGTGGAAACAAGCGCTTGCGGCCGGCGAAACCATGACCGGTTGCACCGTTCATTATGTCGACGAAAAAATTGATCACGGGGACATCATCGCGCAGCGAGAAGTTCCTATCTTGCCGGACGACACTCCCGAAACACTTCACGCGCGCATTCAAATCGCCGAACGCGAATTGTATCCCGCCGCGATCAGCCAGTTTTGCGGGCCACGTGTTGTTTAGAGACCTTCCGCCTTTTGGTCTCGACCCAAAAGTTCTTCCATCGCCTGGGTGAGAGGTTTTCCTTCATATAAAGCAGCGTAAATTTGGTCGATGATCGGAGTCTCAACCTTCAACCGGCGCGCACATTCGTAAGCGCTCTTTGTCGTTGGAATACCCTCGGCAACCATTCGCGTCGATGAAGTAATTTTCTGGAGCGATTCACCGGTACCGAGCTGTTCGCCGACACGACGATTCCGGCTGAGGCGGCTGTAGGACGTTGCAATCAAGTCTCCCGCGCCGCTCAGGCCATAGAAAGTCGCAACTTTCCCCCCCATCGCAGTTCCCAGCCTAATCATTTCTGCGAGCGATCGTGTCAGCAGCGCGGCCTTTGTGTTATCGCCCAAACCGAAGCCATCGCTGACTCCAGCGGCAATGGCAAAAATATTTTTTAAAGCGCCCCCAAGTTCAATTCCGGTCAACTCATCGCCAGTATAAATCCGAAAACGCGCGCTTCCAAGGAGGTTCTGCAATTCCACCGCGCGCTGCGGCTTGGTGCACGCCAGAACAGTCGCGGTCGGCAGGCCGCGCGAGACTTCTACCGCGAGATTTGGCCCGGAAAGCACGGCGACCGGATTGTGAGGAAATTTTTCGCGCAGAATTTCGCTCATCCGCATTCCGGTCGTGTGCTCGATTCCCTTCGTACAACTCAGAAGTATTGCATTTCTATTCGCGCCGATTTCGCGAAGCTGATCGGCAATCTGCCGTAACCCCGTGGATGGCGTGACGAAAACGATAAGATCGGCATCGACGCAATTTCTCAGTTCATTGGTAATTTGGACAACGCTGGGGATCTGAACTTTGGGAAGATAGTCGCTGTTTTCCCGCGTCGATTTCAGTTGTTCCACGAGTGACTGATTTCTCCCCCAAAGTCGAAGGTCGCGACCATCCGTACCCCACAACACGGCCAAGGCTGTGCCCCAACTTCCTGTCCCTAAGATTGCGATTGATTGAATGTTCACTTGCGGCGGAAACTTGCTTCCGTGCCTTTCATCAAGCGAGAAACATTTGAACGATGGCGCCACACGATCACAACCGCCAGGCAGGCGGAGAAATAAACCAGGGGCATGCCGGCTTTTTCGAAATGCACCATCACTGCCGCTGTCACGGGCAGGGCGACGGCGGCGGCAATTGAGGCAACAGAAACATATTTCGTTGCTTGAAAAGTGACGAACCACACCGCCAAGACCGTCAATGCAGCTGCCGGCATCAAACCGAAGAGAACTCCGACTGAGGTCGCAACACCCTTACCGCCCTTGAATCCCAGCCAAACCGGATAGGTGTGACCGAGCACACACAAAACGCCCGCCATGATGCCAACAAGTTCGCTTTCGTGATTCCCGGGATGAGCAGCGTTGATAATTAGGATCGACACTCTCACCGCGCCAACACCTTTGCAGAAATCGAACAGGAAGACGGCGTATCCATAGGGCTTTCCTAAAGCACGAAGAACGTTGGTGGCTCCAATATTTCCGCTTCCAACGCGCCGGATATCAATTCCGGCAAAGCGGCCAGCTATATAACCTGCTGGCACTGACCCCATCAGATAACTGAGCAACGCAATGAGGATAAAAGTGACCACAGTCAATGGGTCCAAAAGTTTATCAATCGAGAATTATGATTGTCGATCTTGCGGAAAGTTAATTTCGTAAGTTATTCTTAACAAGCCAGATAGAGATTATTGCCAAGTCCGAGGGGGTAATGCCGCTAATGCGCGCGGCCTGCCCGAGAGAAGTTGGCCTGACGGCGGCAAGCTTTTGCCGCGTTTCAGATCGAAGCCCCGCGATCCGACCAAAATCCAGTCCATCTGGAATTGTTTGGTTAACCGCTCGCATCAATTTGCGATTCTGCTCGGTTTGCCGGAGAGCATACCCTTCATATTTGAACTCGGTTTCGATTAGCTCCCAAATTTCGATCGAAGCCAAGGCGCGAATTTCGGGCGGCAAATCCTTGGCGCCGAAATCAGGTCGCTTGAGCAATTGTGAGATCGGGGTTGCATCAACTTTCGCCTCGGTCACAACTTTTCTGACCTTCTCCAAAAGCTCACGCTTTTCCTGATACCGAGCCCAGCGTTCCTTTCCAATAAGGCCGGCGTTAAAACCACGCGGGGTGAGTCTCTGGTCCGCAGTGTCCTGCCGAAGGCCCAAACGGTCCTCAGCGCGACTAGTGAACATTCTATAGGGCTCTTCAGCTCCTTTGGTGACTAGATCGTCAATCAATACTGCAGTGTACGCTTCATTTCTCTCGAGTATGAACGGTGGCCTCTCTTGAACTCGTAGTGCTGCATTAGCTCCTGCAACTAGTCCCTGCGCCGCCGCCTCTTCATAGCCAGACGTGCCGTTGACCTGGCCGGCAAGAAAGAGTCCATGGACCACCTTGGACTCCAAAGTGTGAAACAACTGCGTTGGTGGGAAATAATCATATTCGACAGCATAACCGGGTCGCATCATCTCGGCCCGAGCAAGGCTGGGGATCGAGTGTAGGAACTCTAGCTGGACGTCGTACGGGAGACTCGTTGAGATCCCGTTTACGTAATACTCTTCGGTATGCCGGCCTTCCGGTTCTAGGAACAGCTGGTGGGCAGACTTGTCGCCAAACTTTACGACCTTGTCTTCTATCGAAGGACAATATCGAGGCCCGGTCCCTTTGATCCGGCCGGCATAAAGGGGGGATTTATGCAGATTCGCGCGAATAATGTCGTGCGTCTGAGGGGTCGTCTGCGTTAGCCAGCAGGGGATTTGTTCCACATGGAACGTCCCCCCAATTGTGCGGTTGAGAGTGAAAAGATCGCCATCATTACCCGCCTCGGGATCAAATGAAAACCGCGGTGGCGGTTCGTCTCCCAATTGGATTTCACATTGTGAAAAGTCTATCGACCGGCCGTTGATGCGACAGGGAGTGCCGGTCTTGAACCGCCCCACGCTCAGACCAAGCTCGCGCAAGTTTTCGCTCAGGCTCGAGGTCGCGTCAGCCATTCGGCCCCCCGGCCTCGTCGTCTCGCCGACATGGAGCAGTCCGCGCAGAAATGTGCCCGATGTGATGACCACGCTCCTAGCCTTAATTACCATTCCCAGGTCAGTAACCACCCCCGACACCGCGCCTCGATCGGTCAAGACTTGGAGAACTGTCGCCTGTTTGAGATCTAAGAGCGGCGCGCGTTCCAAAATCGCTTTCATCCGGAATTGGTAGGCTTTCTTATCACACTGCGCACGCGGTCCGCGCACGGATGGCCCTTTCGTCCGGTTCAATAACCGGAATTGAATGCCGGTTGCGTCCGCGTTTGATCCCATCGCCCCTCCCAGCGCGTCGATTTCCCGAACAATGTTACCTTTCGCGATGCCTCCGATCGCCGGGTTGCACGACATCTGTCCTATCGTATCCAGGTTTTGAGTCACCATGATTGTGCGGCAGCCCATGCGCGATGCTGCGAGGGCGGCTTCGATTCCAGCATGCCCGCTTCCGATCACCAGGACATCGTACGTGGTTGGCAATTCAAACATCTTCAAATGATTCTAAGCGATCGCGCTTCATGGTTCTCTTAATCAATCCGGAATTATACATAACTGCTTATCTATTAGATATTTATGTTAATTTCTGCTAAGTCTCGTTTTCTTGTCTTTGCTTCTTTCCGCGACGCCGTCTGCGCTTTTTGCACAGCCTGCCACGCCATCCGGCTAACCAGAACCAAGAGCAGGGCGCTAATAACGAACGCTCCGCCCCAGAGCCAATACTCGACAACGCGGGGATGGCTTTTGCCGCGAACCAAATTCATCCCAAATTGTCCTAACGTGCCAAGATAAACGTACAAGAAAAGTCCCGGCGCGCGGCCGATAGAAACCCAAAGCATGTAGGTGTGAAACGGTATCCTGGTCAGCCCGTAGAGGTAATTGAGGAGACTCGCGGGAAAAAGTGGATGGAGCTGGCTGAGAAAAATAATTTTCCAACCTTCTCGCTCTACGGCCGGCTCTAGCGCCCGAAGGATCGGGTTTTGCGCAAATCTTCGCCGGAACCAATGCGCTGCCAGCCATCGACTCAGTGCAAAAGAAATGGCTGCCGCAACTGCATTGCCAACGAAAACGATTATCAAACCCCACCATAGTCCAAAGAAAAAACCGGCACCCACGCAGAGGATGCTTCCGGGCAAGAGTAAAAGATTACAAAGAGCAAAAAGAAACGGATACAACAGCCCGCCCCATAAGCCCCATTGAATCATTCGTTGCTGCGCCGTTGCCATAAGATCGACAATCGGAAAAAACCGCGACAGAACGAATAACGAAACGAGAATGCCTCCAAAGGCTGCAAGCTGAAGGTAGGCGGCAGACCGCGTCTTGAACATCCGCAAACTTTGCGCGTTTCATCGGCTTCGCGCAAATGTCGTAGTATCGTCGACTAAGCGGTGCCGGCCTGTGCGCTTCGTCGACGCGGAATGCCGAGGCTGTCAAAGATTACTCGCGTGGCGTCGGAACGATTGAGTGTGTAGAAATGAATGCCGGCAACGTTGTTATCCAAAAGATCGTGACATTGTTCCAAAGCGAAGTGAACACCGACGCGCCTGACCCCTTCAGGATCGTTTTCGCACCGCTGTAAAGCACGCAGGAGCTTGGCCGGGAAGCGTGCGCCGCCGGCCAGCTCGGCGATGCGTCTGAATCCGCTCGTGGATGTGACTGGCATGATGCCAGCGATAATGGGGACGTGAATGTCGGCGAGCGCGCAACGCTCGCGGAAGTCAAAGAAGTCGCGATTATCGAAAAATAGCTGTGTGACGATGTAGTCGGCGCCAGCATCGACTTTCGCTTTGAAGTGATCCATTTCGACCAATCGATTCGGGGTCGAGGGATGTCCTTCAGGGAAACCGGCTACGCCGACTCCGAATCCGCGCGGATCTGGATGCGCGCCCGATTCGTTGAATCTGCGAATGAACTTTACCAAGTCGATCGCGTGTTTAAACGAATCGCGCAATCTGTCGTAAGGAATGTCATGAGGCCGATCGCCGCCGAGCGCGAGAATGTTTCCAATCTTCGACTTAGCGTATCGAAGCAATATCTCTTCGATCTCTTTTTCATTATGACAGACACAGGTTAGGTGAGGGATCGGATCCAGTTTTGTCGTGTGTTGAATGCGCTCGACGAGATCGTGGGTTAAATCTCGTGTTGAGCCACCGGCCCCATACGTCACGCTCACGAAGTGCGGCATGTACGATTCCAGATCGCGAATCGTTTGGTAAAGGTTCTCCACCGCCGCGGGCGTTTTCGGCGGAAAGAACTCGAACGAAAACGTGGGAGAACCCTCCCGGATGATGTCGGCGATGTGCATGATACCTGCGTTTATCTTCGTTCGTTCCGCGACTTGCGGTCAACTTGACCAAGCACATTTTTGACCACGCCTGTTCCGGTCATAGCGTCTTACGGCAAAATCGCGAAGACCTGCGCGGAAACCTCAGCGGAAAAGCCGACAGCCTTGTGTCGGGCCGCTTGTCGTACCAGTAAATCGTCTTACGGCTTTCGTCTGGGAAACCGGGCCAGCGCGGGATACCTGGCGTGAAGGAAGTCATGCGTAAGAGCGATGTATTTCTTTGCGGCCAGCTGCTTGTTGACTTGGATACTGCCAAAAAGTTCGCCAGCTCCAAGCAAGCTCGCTATGCCCAGACTAAGTAGACACGTTTTCATCCCGTCGTTGTTAACGAATGACTGAGCAAGAAGCCAACAACTTTGAATAACCCCCAATAGCTTCGCGCTATTGGTTGGCGCGCGGTGATCCTCGATTGCCGACTCGCCGTTATTAACAGCAAAAAAACGACACTCAACGCGTCGCTCACGTCAGGTTGCGTTGAACTTATTCGCATCATGAAGATGAAGAAGATAAGGGTAATTAGATAAGAATTATTAATCTGTTATGCGAAGAACTTTGTCTCCTTCACCACAAGATCGACATATTCATCGCGCTTAATCTGGCAATATGAGCGAACACGCTGTCCTCAACCCGCGCGGAGAGTTTCGAGTCCCGCCGAATCTTTGTGCTTTCGGAATTATGACTAAAGCGCCGCACCCCGGAAAAGTGAAGACGCGGCTGGTTCCACCGCTCTCCCTGGAAGAAGCGGCCGAACTAAACATTTGTTTTTTGCGCGACCTGGCGGGCTCGACTTGGCAAGCATGCCTCAAGTCGTCAGCACAAGGTGTTGGAGTTTACACGCCAATTGGCGCCGAGTCAGCGTACGAGAACATTTTGCCCAGAGACTTTTTCCTTATTCCACAGCGTGGCCATGAGTTTGGTGAAAGACTTATTTTTGCGGCGGAAGACTTGTTTACAGTCGGTTTTGAGTCGGTCTGCCTGATCAATTCCGATAGTCCGACTGTTCCAGCGTCGAGCTTCGTTGAAGCGGCGAACGAGTTGGCGAAAGCAGGTGACCGTATTGCGCTCGGTCCATCCGATGATGGCGGCTATTATTTGATCGGCCTTAAGAAACTGCATATTAGCCTATTCCAAGACATAGCTTGGAGCACGGAATGCGTCTTTGATCAGACGAAGCGGCGCGCCGCAGCAATAGGCTTGGACGTTTACGAATTGCCAGGTGGCTTCGATGTCGATGATCGCGCGACGCTCGCGCGTTTGTGCGAAGAACTTATCGGCGACGAGTCAAGATCACCAAGGAACATGGCACCGAACACGCACAGATTTCTGAGTGAGATTGTTGAGCGCGAGGGCCGCGATAGAATTTGGCCAAAAACAAAATGAAACGCGCGCTCGTTACTGGCGGTGCTGGCCTCATCGGCTCGCACGTGACCGATCTGCTCGTGCGCGAGGGGTGGAAAGTGCGCGTGCTCGACAATCTCGAGCCCAACACGCACAAGCGCGGCAAGCCGGCATGGATCAATCCGAACGCTGAGTTTCTGCAGGGCGATATGCGCGAGCGCGATACCGTCACTGCCGCGCTCGACAAGATCGACATCGTATTTCACGAGGCTGCCTACGGCGGCTACATGCCCGAGATCGCGAAATATGTGCAGGTCAATTCGTTCGGCACAGCACAGATGCTTGAAGTGATCCGCGAGAAAAATCTGCCAATCAAAAAAATCATCGTCGCATCCTCGCAAGCCGTTTACAGCGAAGGCGCCGGCGAATGCCCGAAGCACGGCCTGGTTTTTCCGAGCGTCCGGCCGATCGAGCAACTAAGTCGCGGCGATTGGCAGGTACATTGCCCGATCTGCGGCGCGAGCACGAAAAGTGCGCCGACTCCGGAGAATGCACCTGTCGGCGGCGAGACCGTTTACGGTCTGACAAAAGTCGATCAGGAAAAACTCGTGCTGCTTTGGGGAAAGCAAATGGGCGTTCCGACGGTCGCGTTGCGGTACTCGTGCACCTACGGTCCGCGCCAATCCATTTTTAATCCGTACACCGGCGTGATCGCGATTTTCTGCACGCGTTTGCTCAACAATCTGCCGCCGGTGCTTTACGAAGACGGCGAGCAAACGCGAGACTTCTCATTTGTCGAAGACATTGCGCACGCCAATTTGCTGGCGGCGCAAACAGCCAAGCTCGATGGATTGGCAGTCAATGTCGGAAGCGGTCGCGGCCTTTCGATCAAAGAAATTGCCCGACACATTTCCGAGGCGCTCAAGATCGACATCGCGCCCGAGATCAACGCCGAATTTCGGCCGGGTGAAATGCGCCATCTGACGAGCGACATAACGCGGATCCGCGCGGCCGGCTACGAACCACAGGTCGATCTTGCCGAAGGAATTTCGCGTTATCTCGATTGGATTCGCTCGCAATCCGATGTTCGCGATTATTTCAGCGAAGCCGCAACTATTCTGCGCGACAAAGGCATCGTTCACCGCGTAAGTGAGAAATGAGCGAGCCGGTCCGGATTCCGGATTTCAATTCGCCGATCGCCGCTCACGCCCGCAAGGATTTTCCGCTGCTCGATGCGAAGATGACGGTAACGGAAGCGCTCGAGCGCATCCGGCGCGAGGGCGTGGGCGAACGCGTCATTTATTTCTTCGCCACCGATGCGGAGAAACGTCTCGTCGGCGTGTTGCCGACGCGGCGTTTGCTGACCGCTTCACCGGACACGCGGCTCGAGGAAATCATGGTTCGCAAAGTTGTGGCAATTCCCGCGACCGCGACGGTGCTCGACGCGTGCGAATTTTTCGTGCTCTACAAATTCTTCGCCTTCCCGGTCGTGGACGAGGAACGTCACGTCGTCGGCGTCGTGGACGTGAGCCTTTTCGCTGAAGAAATGTTGCAATCGGACGAGCGTGCGGAACAACCGCGTCCCGGGCCGCCGGTGGGCGATGAATTTTTTGAGGCTCTCGGTTTCCGTTTGTCGCAAATCCGTGGTGCATCGCCATGGCGCGCGTTTCGTTATCGCTTTCCATGGTTACTGGCGACGGTCACGAGCGGAACACTCTGCGCGATGTTGGCGGGCGCGTTTGAAGCGACACTCGCGCGCAGCCTCGTCATCGCGTTTTTTCTCACGATGGTGCTCGGGCTCAATGAAAGCGTGAGCACGCAATCGATGAGTGTCACGATCCAGGCATTGCGATCGGCGCGTATGACGTGGCATTGGTTTATCGGCGCGTTTCAGCGCGAGATCGTGACCGCGCTCTTGATTGGCATCGCCTGCGGCACGCTCGTTGCACTCATCGTTTGGTTTTGGCGCGGCGATATTCTCGCCGCCTATGTCATCGGCGGAAGCATTGCGCTGTCTCTTGTCACCGCCTGCCTCTTTGGGTTGGGCGTGCCGTCGGTTTTGCACTGGTTGAAGCTGGATCCGAAAATTGCGGCTGGCCCCGTTACGCTCGCGCTCGCGGATTTCTTTGCGCTCGTTTTCTATTTCACGGGTGCCTGGCTGGTCTTCGGATGAACAGCGTCAGCGTCATCATTCCGGCGTTGAACGAAGAGGAACCGATCGGCGGCGTGGTGCGTGAATGTCTCGCTACGAAAACCCCGCGCGAAGTGATCGTCGTCGATAATGGGAGCGATGATCGAACGGGCGAACGCGCGCGTGCCGCGGGCGCGAGGGTGATTTCGGAGGCGCGGCGCGGTTACGGCCGCGCCTGCCTGGCAGGAGTTTTTTCGCTTTCGCCGGAATGCGATGTTGTTGTTTTCCTCGACGGTGACGGCAGCGATTGCCCGGAGTTCATGAATCAGCTTGTCGATCCAATCATTGCCGGCACGCACGATTTCGTGATCGGCTCGCGTACGCGCGGGCAACGTGAACGCGGCAGCATGAATGCGCAGCAAATTTTCGCCGGACGCCTGGTCGGCTGGTTATTGTCGATCTTATACGGTGTGCGTTACACCGACATGTGTCCGTTCCGCGCAATCCGGCGCGACGCGCTCGAGAAATTGTCGATGCGCGAAATGAGCTACGGCTGGAATCTGGAAATGCAGATGAAAGCCACGCGCGGGGGCCTGCGTATTCTTGAAGTGCCGGTCAATCATCGTTGCCGCACTGGCGGCGTCTCGAAAGTTTCCGGGACATTGCGCGGGACATTTGTCGCCGGTGTGCGCATTATCGCGACGCTGTTGCGCATTGCGTTGGAGCAAAGGAAACACTGATGTTGGTGGATCGGCCGCTCCGTCGGGCGATGCCAAAGCGAGGCGCCGAAGGCGCAATTGTTTAACATCGAGCAAGGGACTGCTCGATCCACCTGTGCAATTTGATTCCTATCTCTCGCGAAGTTTGTTAGATCGACAATCGCTAATGAGCAGATCGAAAGCGATTCTCGCGGGTCTTCTCGCCGGATTGGTCGGCGGCATCGCGATGACCGTGACGATGCTTGTCCTGGCTCAGTTCGGGATTGCCACGCCACTTACCATTATCGGCGACCGGATTTCGGTTTTCTTTAAGCCGGAACCTTTTCTCGCCTTGATGGGTCGAGTGGGCGGCTACAACCATCTCAAGCAACTCGGCGTGGGATCGACAATCGCCGGCCAGCTCGCTCTCGCCGCAATCGCCGGCGGCGTTTTCGGATTGATTATGCGTCGCGACCCGGCGCGTCGGGCAACGACTTGGACCATGTCGATTTTTGTTTTTTTGCCAATCCTGGCAGTGGCAATCGCGCTCTGGCCGGTGCTCGGAACAAGTTACCGTGGTTTACCGATCGACGCGGCGCGTCTCGTCACGCTGGTTGGCTTCGCGCTCAGCGTTATCGTGTTCGAGCGAACGCTCGTGCTCGGCTTTCGGTTTCTTGCCAGCGCTAGAACAACAAGCGATGAGTTCACACCCCGAATTGGACGCCGCGCATTTGTCCTGGGCACCCTCGGTGTCGTCATCGCCGGCGGCGGGGTTGCGCTCGGTCGCAAACTTTATCGCGCTGCCACGTTCAGTTACGACGGCACGCAATACAAAGGCCGCATTGTTCAACCGATCACGCCGAATGATTTGTTTTATTGTGTGACCAAGAATGTGGTCGATCCGCGCGTCGACGCCGGTCTTTGGCATCTGGAGGTAACTGGACTAGTCCAAAATCCGCGCACGTATCGATTCGAGGACTTGAAGGCGATCACGCCGGTCGAACAGGAAACAACGCTGATGTGCATCAGTAACGGGCTGGACGCGGGTCTGATGAGCAACGCCGTTTGGAAAGGCGTGCCCATGCACGATCTGCTCGACGTGGCGGCGCCGCTTGCCAACGCGGCCAAAGTGCGATTGCACGGCGTCGATAATTACACCGACACGTTCCCGCTCGAGAAAGCGATGGATCCGACCACGATCATTGCCTACGAAATGAACGGCTTAACGCTGCCGCATCGGCACGGTTATCCGGCGCGCGTCGTTGTTCCCGGATATTTCGGCGAGAAACATGTCAAGTGGCTCACCCGCATCGAGGTCACGACGGCGGACGCGAAAGGATTTTACGAAACCCAAGGTTGGGGCCCGGATTTCACTGTCCCGACGCGCTCCCGCATCGATGTCCCTTATCACGAGGAACGGATCGCCATGCGCGACGCCCAAAACGGAATCTCGGTGAAGGGCATTGCCTTTGGTGGCGAGCGCGGAATTTCGAAAGTGGAAGTCAGCTTCGATGACGGCGGAAATTGGACCGAAGCAAAAATCGATTATCCCGGAACGAAATTGACCTGGGCGCTCTGGAGCTTCGATTGGCGTCCGCAAAATGCCGACGACTACACTCTCGTTGTGCGCGCGACTGACGGCGAAGGCGAGCTCCAGGAATGGGATCCAGACCGCCCATTCAAATCAGGCGTAACCGGATTCCATAAGATCGTCCTGCACGTGATTGTGTAATATGTTGTTGCTGTGGAACTTATGACAAAACGCATCCTAGGGACCTAACAGGTGCTTTTGTCGTGCTAGCGCTGGCAGCGCGGACACCATGCGGTGGTGCGGCCGCCTATGGTGGCGCGGCGCAATGGCCTATGATGAATCGGGCAGACCCCGTTTGATTTCCAACGTTGGTGAATCAACCATGTTCGCGGCGGATCGGAATAATCGCGGCCAAGCGTTTGCAAAGATTTCTTCGCGACGAACCTTGTTTCGCTAAACAGCGCCGCGCGTTTCGGTGCATTCAGTTTTCCGGCCGGACGCGACGGCAGGATCTTCGCGCGCCAAAGAATTTCATCGGCCATCCAATTTCCGATTCCGGAAAAGCCATTTTGCAAAAGCACAACGGCTTTGATCGGCGCTCTACGATGTCGATCCAGGAATTGATCGACGAATTGTCGATTGAATTTGGGCGAAACAATTTCGGGAACATCGCTCTTCCACCAATCGGGTTCGTCTTTGCCGTGATGAAAACGCACACGACCGAATTGGCGGCTGTCGCGAAAGACGAGTGCGCGTTCTTTTTGAAACAAAACGAGATGGTCGTGCTTTTCAGGGCGATAGCTCGGCGCTTCCATCCGAAGGGTCCCGGTCATGCCAAGATGAATACCCAGCCAGTTGTCGCCAGAAAATTCGAAGAGCATTCGTTTCCCACGCCTCGTCGAGCCTACGAATTTTTGCCGGATGAGATGCTGACGTAGCGCGTCTGTATCGGTTCCGCGGAAGATTCTTTTCCGCGCATGCAGGGCAAGATCGACAATTGCTTCACCGCGACCGGCGTTCCATTGTTTGCGATACCATTCGACCTCGGCCAGCTCCGGCATGCCGAAGGGTAATCCCGGGGCAACTGAGTGGCGACTCGCCTTGACGCTTGAAGTTGAAGGCTACCCGTATCGATAAGCGCTTGACAATGATTTCGGAATCTGAAACAAATGGAAAATTCTTGTGAATGTGATTACTACAAAGACCGTTCTAGGTATTGTTTACCGGCGGATCCGCATCTTTACTTCCATCGGGGCCATCGGACTGCTGATCGCGACCACCACGACTAGTAGCGCCGGCACCATTGCCTTGGACGTCACGTCAGACACCATGGTTTTTGCCACCGGAACTTTCAATAACGTCGGGTGGCAGTTCACAGTCAATGCCCCCATCCTTGTCGACGGTCTGGGTGTTTTCGACGTGGGGTCGAACGGACTTACCGAAAGTCACCAAGTTGGTTTGTGGGATAACCTCGGCAATCTTCTCGCCACGACAACGGTAAATAGCGGAGGCACGCTAGTGCTCTCAGCATCGAACACGGGCGATTGGCTGTTCAACAGCATCGCGCCGGTTCTCCTCCTTCCCGGAACATATGTGACGGGAGCGTTCTATGCTACGCGCGCCGACCAAGTCATGGCTAACGCTACGATCACGACTGTCCCGGAGGTTTCCTTTGCGGCTTCTCGCGCCTCCAACGATGCGGGATTCGCTGAGCCGGGCGTGTATGGATTGGTGCAGCCGGGAGTCTTCGGGCCGAACTTCTCGATCGTGACTGGTGTCTCTTCCGTGCCCGACGAAGGAAACACTTTCGCTTTGCTGATGATCGGTGCCGCCGGCCTGCTGGTCTTTCGGCGAAGCCGCAAGACCCAGACGGCTTGAGAAAAAGTCCAACCCGCGATTGATCACCTCGACGCCACCGCGCCGAGGGCTCGATTTGACTTGCCCATGTCGCTCGCAGCGCATGTAACGTTCTGATCGCCTTTCCAGCCACAAGGAAGAGGCAAACAGGACATTACGGCTGGTTCCGGAGGCTGGAAGGCCGAGCGGCATGCTGCTAGGTTAGTATATGGAGAAGGTCATCATTGTCGGGAGCGGCTGCGCCGGTCTGACTGCGGCGATTTACGCGGCCCGCGCCAACTTGAGCCCGCTTGTCCTGGAAGGCCGCCAGCCCGGCGGGCAACTCTCGACCACGACGCTCGTGGAAAATTTCCCGGGATTTCCGGAAGGGATTGACGGGCCGCAATTGATTCTCAACATGCACGAGCAAGCGGAGAAATTCGGTGCGCGCTTTTCGTATGCGGAGGTCGAAGCCTTTGAGCCACGCAACAGTCATATCCGCATTAAGGCGGATGATGAATGGCTCGAGACACAGGCGTTGATCGTAGCGAGCGGCGCGTCCGCACGCTGGTTGGGACTTGAGAACGAAGAGAAACTGGTCGGCCATGGGCTGACGTCTTGCGCGACCTGCGATGGCGCGTTCTACAAACACGTGCCGGTCTGCGTCATCGGTGGCGGCGATTCCGCGGCGGAAGAATCACTTTTCCTCACGCGGTTCGCCTCGAAAGTTTATCTAATTCATCGGCGCGACAAAATGCGCGCGTCCAAAATCATGGCCGATCGCGTCTTGGCGAACAAAAAGATCGAGCCGATCTGGAACACAGTGGTGACGAAATACATTCCGAATGAGAAAGGCGAGATGCGCGCGGTGATGTTGCGGGACGTGAAGACCAATGAAGAACGCGAGCTTGAGGTCGCGTGCGTGTTCGTCGCCATCGGCCATGATCCAAACACGAAGGCTTACAAAGGAAAGCTGGAGACCGATCCGGACGGTTATTTGATCGCGAGAAATCTGGCCGAGAGCAAACATCCCGGCGTTTTCATTGCTGGGGATGTCGCGGATCGCGTTTACAAACAAGCGGTCACGGCTGCGGGTTCGGGCTGCGCCGCGGCCATCGAAGCCGAGCGCTACTTGAGCGACCTCGAGAAGTAGTCGGCTTTCTCGACTTCGAAATAGACAGGAGTAACGGGATTGCCTCCAACGTGCATTTTTGTCTGAACCAATCCGATAAATCCTGTTAATCCTGTCCCGACAGAGTCCTTGAAGATTTGCGACCTTACCCAGTTTTATTCGCCGCTCAGCGGCGGCGTGAAACGGTACGTGCACGAGAAAATCGCGTACATCGATAAGCACTCGCCGGATGACGAACACGTTCTCGTAATTCCCGGGCCTCGCACGGAAAGAGTCGAGGAAGGGCGCTCGCACATTTATTCGATTCACTCGCCGTTGCTCTCGCGGACTTCGCGCTATCGCGCGCTCCTAAATCTGCGCGCGATCGAGGAGATTTTGGAGCGCGAGCGCCCGGACATCATTGAATCAAGCGATCCGTACCAAATCGCATGGAAAGCGATTGCTTCCGGCCGAGCGCTGCGAATTCCGGTGGTAGCGTTTTATCACTCGCACTTCCCGGAAGCGTATCTGCGCAGCGCCGCCAAATATCTCGGGCGGACTGCGAGCGAAGCGGTCATGGATTTCGCGGCGCGGTACGTGTCCAATCTTTACAATCGCTTCGAGGCCACCCTCGTTCCTTCGGACAACCTCGCCCAGGTATTGCGGGATTGGAGCGTGGACAACGTCCGGGTGGTCGAGCTCGGAGTTAACATCGACATCTTCAATCCGACGGCGAGCGATGCAGCGGCGACACGCACGGCGCTAGGCATCGGGCCAAAGCGGAAATTGCTCTTGTATGTGGGCCGGCTGGCGAGAGAGAAGAACACCGAAACGCTATTTGGGGCGTTCGATCTCCTCCAACAGCGTCGGCCGGGCCATTTTCATCTTCTCGTTATTGGCGATGGCCCGCAGCGGGATCGTCTCGAGAAATTGCGCGCCCGTGTCGGTAACGTTTCGTGGCTGCAATACTGCACCGACTCCGAAGATCTCGCGCGTTACTATCGCGCCGCCGATCTGTTCGTTCATCCCGGGATACAGGAAACTTTCGGTTTAGTCGCCTTGGAAAGTCAGGCCTGCGGGACGCCTGTCGTCGGCATTCGCGGCAGTTACATGGACCGGATCATTTTTCACGAACAGGAATCGTGGGCGCGCGAAAATACCGCGTCGGCGCTGGCCGATGCGATCGAGGAATTGAGCGGCAAGAAATTGTCGATTTTAGGTGGAAGCGCGGCGGTTGCGGCAGAGGAATCGCACAGCTGGCCGCGGGTATTTGAGCAACTCTTTTGCATTTATCGGGAAGTCTGCGCAAAATACCGGCGTCCATGATCGAAACGACCGAGGGCGGGCCATTCAGCATTCGCAGTTATCGACCGACCGACCGGGACGCGGTCCGCCGGTTGTGCTGCCAAACCGGGTTCCTGGGCGAGCCGATCGATCCGGTTTACGAAGATCGACAGTTGTTCGCCGATTTTCTCACGGCCTATTACACGGACTGGGAACCAGAGTCTTCGTTTGTGCTCGAGACCGCTGGTGAAATTCGCGGGTACCTCCTCGGCTCGCGCAAACCGCTGCGCAACCAGCTTTATGCATTCTGGCAAAACGTGTCGCTGTTTTTGAAAGCACTGAGCCGTTATTTTCATTATAACGAAAGGTCGCGCCGATTCATTCGCTGGACGCTCGTCCACGGCTGGCGCGAAGTACCCGCCGTGCCCCGCCGCACGCCGCATTTCCACATTAATTT
>WNFR01006191.1_pt1 | contig 20084 bp, 16 predicted proteins | sample 5400221 | NCBI WGS metagenome assembly WNFR01 (sample SAMN13153357, study PRJNA577476) | soil metagenome | isolation source: 40 cm soil under Madrone tree | place: USA:California | collected 2016-06-14 | reverse complement strand
ACCTTGCGTTGCTTGAAGAGACCGCAATCAACGTGGAGGTAATCAAGAATTGGATTCGACATACCGGCGTGGGACAGGTTCTGATGATCATCGATGCATGCCGCAGCGACCCAATAGCGGGGCGCGGCGGTGAAGAGAATGTGTTGACCGAAGCGTATACGCGCGGATTCAGCTTCGATGTGCGGAACCAGGAAGTGACTGCGTTTGCGACTTTGTATGCGACCGATATTGGCCACCGCGCCTATGAAAACAGCGAAAGGAAGCAGGGATATTTTACTTCCGCGCTGGTGGAAGGTCTGAAGGGGGGCGCTGCAAATGAGAACGGAGAGGTAACGCTGGGACGTCTCGTGAGGTATCTGGAGGAGACGGTGCCGAAGCAGATTTCCCGTGATTTAGGGAAGGACAAAAAACAGCGCCCTTTCGCGGTGATCGAAGGCTACAAGGCTGACGAGTTAGTGATCTCGCTCGCGCCGCTCAAAGCTGCTTCTAACATAGCTACTAACGCCGCGGACCAGATGAAAGCCAGGGCAGTCGGCGCCGACCCGGCCACACTGTTGAGCACCGGCCGAACCATTGTCGTCTCGTCCAGTACGAAGTTCCTCAAGCCCTCTCAGCTCGAAAATGAGATCCGCAAAAAGCCCGAGTATAAGACGTTGGGGCTGAGGATCGTCAGCGACAAGAGCCTCGCCGACCTTGAGATTCGGCTGGACCGCACTTCGCCCATAAGCTTCTTCTACACTTTTTCCATCTTCAACCCGGAGACGGGCATCCTGGTCACCAGCGGCAAAGTCCTGACCTGGGACGGCCACAAGGCTGCCACCGAGATGGCCAACGAGATCGTCAAACAGATACAGGCGGCGCGCGCGCCGGCGGCGCCTCAGATAAAGAAGTGAAGCAGCACACCGGGATTGAATGGCGCTTATAGTAGCCAACGAACTAAAACGCAAACTCCTGATCGAAGTCGACGGGCAGCCGTATGTAGTCCTCGACGTTTTCTTTGCATCGCCGACTGCAAGGGGCGCGGCGACGATGGTGCGCACGAAGCTGCGTCAGCTATTGACGGGCGCGGTCCTGGAAAAGAGCTTCCGTTCGAATGAGAAGTTTGCTGAACCGGATGTTGAGCTGGCTCCGGCTTCTTTTCTTTACAGTGACGGGGACGGTTTTCATTTCATGGATGAGAAGAGTTATGAGCAGTTTACGTTCTCAGCCGAAGCGGTGGGCACTGATGCCGGCTATCTTAAAGAGGGAGTGTCTCTGGAGGTCTTGAGATACAACGGGGTTCCTGTTTCGCTTCAACTCCCGCAGTACGTCGAACTTGCGGTCGCCACTGCGGAGTTGGGGATGAAGGGCGACACCGCAGCCGGAGGAGCAACCAAACAGGCAACATTAGAGACCGGTCTCGCGGTGCGAGTACCGCTTTTTATCAAGGAAGGCGAAGTGGTACGCGTAAACACACAAACAGGCGAAGTGGCCGGGAGAGCGTGATTGAAGGCTAAGAGAAAGACGTCCTTTGGTCGGGCTATCGTGTACGAGGCTCAACCGACACAGTCACCGATGAACTCAGGCTCCGTGAGCGGTAAACCCTCTGCGTGGCTTTTTGAAAGTCTGACACTGTCGCCTTAGGTATGTCCATGAACTTCTGCGGATTGCGGTCAACCAGCGGAAACCAACTGCTCTGGACCTGCACCATGATCTTATGGCCCTTGCGAAACGTGTGATACACATCCGGTAGATCGTAGCTGATCTGTGTCGGTTTGTTGGGCATCATCGGCTCCGGGCCCTCGAAGCCGTTGCGAAACTTAGCTCGGAAGGGTTCGCCGCGAACCAGTTGCTGGTAACCGCCCATCTTCACCGCGTTCGCGGGCGGCGGCGGCTGATTCGCACTGCTGGCGCCCGGACGCGCTTCGACTGCAGGCTGCGGCGTCGGATAACTTCCAGGATAAACATCGATCAACTTGACTACGAAGTCCGAGTCGGTGCCAGTCGTTGAAACTTGCACGCTCACTTTGATCGGGCCGGCAATGGTCAGATCGTCTTCAAGCGGCTCGGTCTCATAAACCAGAACATCCGTGCGCGAAGCCGCGAATCGCTGGTCCTCGGTCATATAGTCTCGAGTCATTCCCTCCGCGACGTAACCTACATAAGGCACAGGCTTGTTCGGGTCGCTGATGTATTCATCAAATGCCTCACGGCCGTCTTCCGCGGGAGCGTCGCTGCTCAAGCGTCCACCTTCGCGAAAGTAGAGCGTCTTCGGTTGCACACCTTTTGGCGGCCAGGCATCCAGCTTTCGCCATTCGTTCAGCCCTGTTACGAACATCCACGCTTCGGGTATATCCATGGGCTTGTCTTTCAAGTAGTGCATAAAGAACGGAAATTGAATCTGCTCGCGAAAGAATGCCGCCGTCTTTACTTTGAAATTCAAATTGCCCAGCTTGTCGCCATCGCCGCGGCTCCAGCAGCCGTGGCACCAGGGTCCCATCACGAGCACGTTGGTCGTGTTCGGGTTGTTCTTCTCGACCGCTCGATAGATGTGAAAAGGTCCCATCGGGTCCTCGGCATCGAACCACCCGCCTACGTTGAGAACAGCAGGCGTGACGTTCTTCATGAATTTCCAGAGCGAACGCGACTGCCAGAACTCGTCGTAGTTTGGATGATCGACGATCTCCTGCCAGTAAGCCGCTTCACCGTTGAAGTATTTCTTGCTGGCATCCGCGAGGGGGCCCATCTTCAAGAAGAATTCGTAAGCGTCGGGGGTGCCGAAATCGAAATCAAGTCGCCGCTTCGGCACGGCAGGCTCGCCTTTGCGTGGAGTGAAGAAGCCATAAAAACCGAAGTTCGCTCCCAGCATGAATGCGCCGTTGTGATAGACATCGTCGCCCATGTAGTAGTCGGCGGTCGGCGCCTGGGGCGATGCGGCTTTGAGGGCCGGGTGCGCGTCCATCAAGCTGGCGGCGACGTGGAAGCCGGGCTGCGAGATGCCGATCATTCCGACTCTGCCGTTATTGTTCGGAATGTTTCTGAGCAGCCATTCGATCGTATCGTAGGTGTCGGTGCTCTCGTCGACATCCTTGCTGCTGCTCTTGTTTGGGTGATAAGGGCGCACTTGCGAGAACTCACGCTCGGACATATACCGTCCACGGGCATCCTGATAGACAAAAGTAAAACCCTCTTTCTCAAAATGCTCGGACGGCCCCAGCGATGTGCGGTAGGTATCAACGCCGTAAGGGGCGATGCTGTACGGCGTGCGCGTCAGCAGAAACGGATACTTTTGCGAAGTGTCTTTTGGCACATAGACGGCAGCGTAGAGCCGAGCTCCATCGCGCATGGGAATCTGATACTCATATTTTGTATAGCGCTCCGCCACCTTTGATATGTCTTGAGCCGGGTCTTGCGCGGCAAGCGGAATTTGCAGACCCATGACCAGGAAAATGAATGCAGCAAGGCGTCGAGCTTTTGTGGTCATCATTAGTCTCCTCGGAAAATGTAGCGTAGACTGTCCAGTCTGCGCGCAGCCCCGAAGCAGGCCGACCCCGCGCAGACTGGACAGTCTATGCTACATTCTTCATCGGTTCAGAGCATCGTCTCGGCCGACATGATTACTCCAACCACGTAGAGTAGTCTCTCACTCGAGACTACGAACTTCCGCATAAATGCGGGACTACGAAACTCTTCCACACAGTGATTGATGAGTCAACGCAAGGCTTGCCAAGTCGTGGCGGGCTTTGTCACTATGCGACGTGCTTATTCTTAAGGAGGACAAGAAATGGTCAGACATCGAATCGTGGTGTTTGCTTTCCTGCTGATGTTGGGGGGAATGTCGCTCGCTGCTTTAGGACAAGGGCAACAGGATCCGGCGACACTCATCGCGGCGCAGCGCGACGCTATGGCGCCGCTCGCGTTCATGGACGGCGTGTGGAGAGGTCCGGCGTGGACCATCCTGCCGTCCGGCCAGAAGCACACCATCACCCAGACCGAACGCATCGGACCGTTCCTGGACGGGTCGGTGAAGGTCATCGAGGGGCGAGGGTACGAACCGGATGGCAGGGTCGGCTTCAACGCGTTCGGCACGATTTCCTACAATCCCGCGACGCGGGCTTACACTCTGCACTCCCATGCGCAAGGCTACGTCGGCGATTTCACCATTAAGCTTACGGCCGATGGCTATGTGTGGGAAATCCCCGCGGGCCAGATGACGATACGCTACACGGCGGTGATCAAGGACGGCGCGTGGCGGGAGGTCGGCGACCGAATCACGCCCGGCAAGGACCCGGTCCGCTTCTTCGAGATGACTCTGAAGCGAGTCGGCGATACCACCTGGCCCGCTGGCGGAGCGGTCAGCCCCAAGTGAAGAAGTTCACCAAAGAGTTGGATTGAAGGCGGCTATTAGACAGCCGAAGCTTAGATTGACCGTATGACACGCCCGAAAGGGAGTCGTTTTGCTTTTTAGTTGATGGAGCCTGGCATTGAACAACCCGCCGAAGCATAGCGCAGAAGGTCACGCAGGGTTAGGCCGTGCCTAACTTGTGAGCGACGGTTGATGCGCCGGTTATGCTTGATGCGGGCACGGCGCCTTTGCAGATTGAGAAGAGCAGGGACGAGGCTAAGGGCGGGCGCATCAATGACTTGTTGATTAATGCCGAAACCCGGAGCCGCGGTGGGGGCAGGACTGAAGTCTATGCTGAGCAGAACTGCTGCGCTGTTTAACCGAATTCGACCGGAGCTTTCAAACGGAACAGTTGTCGTGCGATTGTAGTCAGCCCAAGAACAGCCGGGCTGCGAGGTTGCCAACGCATTATCAAGGTGATCGAGCCTGGTCGCAGGAGAAACCACACCAGGCATAAGCCTATTCGGTCCGTAGCTCTCGCCGGGCGCCAGCGCACCATCGCCACCGCCGGAAAAGCGAATCATATCGGCATATCGAAGCTTTTTTCCCTGAGGCATTCTTAATATTCTCCCAATTGTTTCTTCTGTCGCATCGACCTAAATATACTTAGTTCTGTCAGGCGCCGGGCCTCAATGTCTGGATCAATCCATCGGCAGATACAGATGAATCCCTTCCCGACTTGAATCTTAATCAATCTCACCCTAGTGCAACCGCTATACCAACGAATCAAGGAAAGAGTCATTTCTGTGTTTCTTTGATCTTCTGGGGAATTCTCGGAAAGGTTTCTCAGCTTGAAAACTCACGCATCGATTGCAAGCGTGGCCGTACGGGACAGGTTGATTACCGAAAGTGCGTTGAAAACCTGAACCAACCGGCATAATTCCAGATCGTTGTTAAACACAGAGTGTTATCTTTGAGGCGGCTATGAATGGTCAATACCGAAAGAACGTCCGCGCAGGACTCGAGGTGGATGTTATTCTGAAAAAGGATCAAGGCTCAGGCAGACTGACGCGAGGCATCGTTAAGGACATCCTCACGAGGTCTTCGTTTCACCCGCACGGAATTAAAGTGCGACTCGCCAGTGGGGACGTTGGCAGGGTGCAGGAAGTCTTTGAATGACTATCATCTCTCTCGAAGACATCGGCATGAGCAACGGCCCGAGGCAGCTGTTTGAAGGCGTGACCTTCGGCCTCGACGACGGCGACAAAGTCGGTCTGATAGGATTGAACGGCTCGGGCAAATCCACCCTGCTGCGAATCATTGCGGCACGCGAGCAACCCGAGAGAGGCCGCGCGACCATTGCTAACGAGCGCGTCGTGGCTTACTTGCCGCAGAACCCTCCGTTCGACGCGGACCAGACGGTGCTCGATGCGGTCTTCACTGCCAGCGACGAAGCGATGCAACTGCTGAGAGATTATGAAACGGCCTGTCATGATCTATCGCTGCGGCCGGGCGATGAACGAATACTCGGTCGAGTCGCGATGCTCGCGCATAAGCTCGAAGCGTCAGGGGGATGGGACCTCGAGACGAACGCTCAGACCGTTCTGAGTCAGCTAGGCATCAGCGATACGGGAGCTCGGATGGGCTCGCTCTCGGGAGGCGAACGCAAGCGAGTTGCGCTGGCTCACGCTCTGGTCTCGCGCCCGCACCTGTTGATTCTGGACGAGCCTACAAATCACCTCGACGCCGATACGATTGCGTGGTTTGAGACATATCTTGCGCGTTATCTGGGCGCGCTTCTTCTCGTCACTCATGACCGCTACTTTCTCGATCGTGTAACCAATCGGATCCTCGAAATAGATCGAGGCCGGGTCCAGAGTTTCGCCGGCAACTACGCTTACTATCTCGAGAAGAAGGAAGAGCAGGACGCTCAGGAGGCGGCCGCCAGCGACAAGCAGGAAGCGTTAGCCAGGCGCGAGCTGGCCTGGCTCCGACAGGGCGCAAAGGCCCGCAGCACAAAACAAAAGGCCCGCGTCAAACGAGCCGAAGAACTCCAAAAGCAACCCACCAGGTCAGCCAACTCCGAGCTGGACATCTCGATAGGTTTCAGCCGGATGGGCAAGAAGATCCTCGAACTCGATGGCATATCAAAATCCTATGATGACAAGAAGCTGATCGAAGGGTTCAGCTACACCCTGAAGCGCAATGATCGCATCGGCATCATTGGCCCGAGCGGTTCGGGTAAGACAACCCTCCTCGACGTAATCGCCGGGCGCGTCGAGCCGGATGCGGGTCGCATTGATAGAGGGCAAACGATCGTCATCGGCTACTACGATCAAGACAAGCGCGAGTTGAACGGCTCACAGCGAGTGATTGATTATGTTCGCGAAGTCGCTGAAAGAATCGAGACCGCCGATGGGCAGGTGATCACCGCGAGCCAGATGCTGGAGAAGTTCCTCTTTCCGCCGACAATGCAATACGACGTGATCTCGAGACTGTCGGGAGGCGAGCAGCGCCGTTTGTACCTGCTCAAAGTGTTGATGAGCGCTCCGAATCTTTTGATGCTGGACGAGCCGACGAATGATCTCGACATTCAGACGCTGGTGCGGCTGGAAGATTATCTCGATTCCTTCGCTGGATGTTTGGTCGTGGTCAGCCACGACCGCTACTTCCTCGATCGCACAGTCGAGAGCATTTTTCGCTTCGAAGGAAACGGGCGAATCAAGGAGCATCCCGGCAACTACAGCGCCTTTCTCGAATCTCGCGAGCGAGAAGCGCCCGAAACCATCGAAGTAAGCGCGACCGGCCCCATGTCCGCGCCCTCGGCTGGAACATCCGACGGGCCACGCAAGCTCTCATACAAGGAGCGGCGCGAGTTTGAAGAATTGGAAAAGAGAATCGCGCTTACTGAAGCGAGAAGAGCCGCACTCGAACGCGTGTTGGCGGCCTCGTCGAGCGATTTCGTGGCGGTTGAATCAGCTTACATCGAGCTGCAATCGCTCAATCGAGACTTGGAGAAAGACGTTGATCGCTGGGCGGCGCTGGCGGAGCTTGCTTGAGTTATCACTGAAGACCTGTTTGATAGCCGAGCCTACGTTGGGGAAAGTGGACTGCTCGTAGCGACCCAATTTCAGATCAGGGCTCCCCGAGGGATTCATACACCGCGACGATTTTCATACTTCCATGACATTGCTTCTCGTCGGGGCCGCCGCCTATTGCCCTAGTTCTTATATAGCCCTGTGCCATCCAGAACTTTAGTATTTGTTCCATCGCCCCACTGGGAACATTTACACCTGATTCAATGAGCTCATCATAAATCTCGCCGCTGTAAATGTTCGGATGGAGGTCGTCAAGTGTTGGATAATCGCCTGACGTCCATCTCCTCCAAATAATCTCGCGCATTTTCTGTTCCAGCTCGTTGTACATATAGCCCGCCTGATGATGACTATAGCACGGCTCTGAAAACTCTGGTCACTGAGATGACGAGGTGTTCTCAAATCTGCAAGGGCGCTGCGCTCTCTCTTTCACATTCCAACGGCCGCCGTGTAGAATACCGGTTCATTTATGCCGGTTGTGGTTAAGCCCTTCAAAGTCGGGAGCGTCGAAGTTGGCGGCGGGGAATTGTTCCTGATCGCCGGCCCGTGCGTCGTCGAAAGCGAGTCACACGCGCTCAAGATGGCTCACGCGATCCGATCGATCACCGAGCGCGCCGGCATTCCTTACATCTTTAAGTCTTCATACGACAAAGCGAATCGCACTTCCATCAACGCACATCGCGGGCCTGGAATCGATGAGGCGCTGCGAATACTCGGCCGCGTTCGAAACGATGCCGGGCTGGCAGTGCTCACCGACGTACACGAAGTCTCGCAGGTGCGCGCCGCGGCCGAGGTCGCCGACGTGCTCCAGATTCCCGCGTTCCTGTCGAGACAGACTGACCTCATTGTCGAAGCAGCGAGGTCGGGCCGCGTGGTCAACATCAAGAAGGGTCAGTTCCTTGCCCCTCACGACATGAAGAACGCGATCGAGAAGGCGACGTCCCAGGGCACCGAGCGGGTGATGATCACCGAGCGCGGCACAAGCTTCGGCTACAACAATCTGGTCGTGGACTTCCGCGGTTTGCCGATCATGCGCGGCTTCGGTTACCCGGTGGTCTACGACGTGACTCACAGTTTGCAGCGGCCCAGCGGATTGGGAACCAGCACGGGCGGCGACTCGCAGTTCATCGAGTACATGGCGCGCGCGGGGGTGGCTTGCGGAGTAGACGGCGTCTTCATGGAAGTGCACGACAACCCGGCGGCCGCGCTTTCGGACGGCCCGAACAGTTTGGCGCTCGACAGACTCGAACCTCTCCTCGAGAAGCTCAAAGCGATTCACGAACTCGTGCGCGACGAGTTGTCGTAAGGCGAGGAAGGGTTTCTGGTTTCTGGTTTCTAGTCTCCAGTTTCTGGTTCTGGTTGACTTGGTTGACCCAACGAGAAGAGCAACTAGAAACCACAAACCAGAAACTAAGAACTGATGCGTCGTTGGAAGTAATCAAAAAGGTCGTTCTGATGCTCAAAAGAATCTTACCTGCTCTAATCGTCGTCGCAGTCTTAGCCTTCAGCGCCGCGGCGCAGGAAGTCGAAGTCGATCGTTACAACATCAACGCCCGCATCGACACCGCCGCCAGCGCGGTTGATGTGCGCGCGGCTCTGGCTATCTCGAACCTCGGCCAGTCGTCCAAGCCAAAACTCTATCTGAGGCTGACCAGGCTGGCCAAAGTCAGCACCGTTACGGTCAACGGCGCGGCCGCCAAGTTCGAGACCGGCGAAGATAAGCGTGTTACGACTCTCAATCAGATAGTCATCACGCCGCAGTCGCCGATCGAGGCCGGGGCGAAGGCGACCGTAGAAGTGAGCTATCGTATTGAAGCGCCCGAGTCAACGCCGTTGATTCATATCTATCCTGGCGAAGTTCTGTTGACGCCCGGAGCAGTGTGGGTCCCGATGCCCTCCACGATGTTCGCCCCGATATACGGTCCGACGACGGCGCCCATCATTTTGACGGTAAGCGCCGTATCTCCGGCCGGCAATTTCCAGGCGCTTTCATCGGGCACGCTCAAGAGCGAGGGTCAGAATTCAATTTTTGAACAACCGCTTAACTCACTTCCTTTGGTCGTCGCCGGAAGCTTCGATCAACCGGTCAGCTCGGATCGGGGGGGCGTAAAGGTCGAGATATTTGTTCAACCCGGTATCGTCGCTTTACCGACGGACACCAAGCCGGCGGATCCGCGAGCGATCATCGCGCGGCTTGGCGATGAAGCCGGGCGGGTGATCGATTTCCTCACCAGAACGCTCGGGGCTCCGCCCGCGGGCGCGACGTTTCGAATGATCTCTTCGGTTCGCGCGGGTAACCTCTCCGAGCCAGGCGTGCTGGTGCTCAATGAGCAAGTGTTCCGCCGCGACACGCTCAGCTCGAGCGTCATCGAGGTGCTCGCCGACGCCGTCGCGCGCATATGGATTGACGGTCGAGTCAGGCTACGTGGGCAGGAGTCTCGATCAGCGCAGGAGAATCGTCCGGTAGTGAAGGCTCGCAGCGCCGCGTTCCTGAGCGACTCACTCCCACGGTATCTGGCCGGGCTCTACTTCGAGGACCGTTTCGGCAAGGATGCGGCGCGCGATTTGTTCACAAGCATGCGATGGAGCTACACACCGGTGGCGCAATCGGGGCGTGACGCCGAGTTAGGAGTTCAGACCCTGCTTCAGCCTAACTACTCGCCCGCGGTGTTCAGCAAGGGACCTCTGGTTTACCGCCTTCTTGCGGAAACGGCAGGCCGCGACAGGCTCATAGCCTCGATTCGATCTCTGCTTTCGGGCCCCCAGACAAAGATAATCACAACTGAAGATTTGAAAACGGCCCTGACAAAAGGAGCGTCGCCCGAAGTAGAAAAGGTCTTTCAGCAATGGATCGATTCAATCATCGAGCCGGACATAATCATCGGGTCGCCCCTGCCTTCGAACAAACCGGGAGTCCAGGCCATCAACCTTCGCAACCTCGGCACGGGAGACGTGACTGTCAAAGTGCTTGCGGTTACCGCCTCGGGAAAGCAAGTCACAACATCGGTGATGGTCCCCTCGGAAAACATCGTATCGGCCGAGATACCAACCGCTGAGAAAATCGTTTCTGTTGAACTGGACCCGGAAAAATTCATCATCCAAACCAACTATGACAACGACGCGAGAGACGGCGATTCAAAGACCATGCGCACCTCGGCTCAGACGCTGTTAAACTCCAGCATCGGTGCCTTCAACAAGACGCAATACGCAGAGGCCGAGGCAAAGCTGAAAGAGGCTTTGCGCTCCGAGCCGCGCAACGCGGTGTTGCACGCCTGGCTTGCCCGAGCGCTCGCGGCACAAAAGAAAATGGACGAAGCTGGTGGCGAAGCAACCGCGGCGATCAAGATCGACCCGCCGGCTGGACCGGCGTTGGCCTGGGCTCGCGTAACGCTGGCCCAGGTGGCGATGGCGCGCAATCAAGCCGCTGACGCAGCGCGCCAGTTTCGAGCAGCCGTCGTCGAAGCCGATGAAGCCGCGGCCCAGATTGCAGCTCACGAAGGATTGATACAAGCGGAGCGGGCCGCCGGCATTGCTCCTCAGGCCGACGAGTCGGTGCGAGCTTTCATCACGCAACTCGACGCGGCGATCAAGCAACCGGCGTCGGACAGGCTCTTTGCTCTTGTCGTTAAGAACAACCTGAAGCGGTTCGTGCAGGGGCTGACGGTTTCAAGACCTGCGGCGTGGTCGACGGAGATCCTTCACGTCGATCAAGTCGATGCCAATCGCATCGCGCTGGATGTTGGACTGAAGGTCAAGACCGAGGGCAAAGACCAGGCCGGTACAGCCCTGTTCGTTTTGAATCGCGCGGGAAATACGTGGCTGCTTGAAGACGTGCCTCATCAGCTTTTCAATGTGAAATAGTTTACGGTTTCTGGTTTCTGGTTTCTGGTTTCTGGTTTCTGGTTTCTGGTTTCTGGTTTCTGGTTTGTGGTTTCTAGTTTCTGGTTTCTCGTTTCTAGTTTCCGCTCGAAGCATTGGTTGACAGAACCAGAACCCACAAACCAGAAACCACAAACCAGAAACCAGAAACCAGAAACCAGAAACCAACATGCGACGAAACGCAAGAGCTATCCTGCTGGTCGGCGGTTTGTTCGGCGTCCTGGTTGTGCTCAATCTCGCCTTTTTCGCCGACACGCGCGAGACCGAGGAAGATGAACTCACCGGAGATCGCTCTTCATACCGCTCGACTCCCTACGGCACCCTCGCGTTCTACACCTTGCTCGAAGAAGGCCGCTACAACGTCACCCGCTTTGAGAAACCGTTCACCGAGTTGAAAGATCACGAGCCTGGAACGTTGATTGTCGTCGCGCCACCCGACGTTCATAACCCGGATGAAGAAGAGCTCACCGCGTTGACCCAATGGGTGGAAGCCGGAGGCCTCCTTATAATCATCGACCGGGAGATTCACGTGCCCGTCGGCGATGCGTCCGTCAATACCGAGCTCGCGCAATCGAAGACCACAGTTCATCCGCTCCAACCAACTCCTTTTACTCGCGGCGTACAGCGCATTGAGCTTTCGGATTACGCGACCCGAGTCAAGGTAGACAGCCGCTCGGTCACGTATCACATCGGAGACGATCAAGCCGCCGTTCTCGCTGATGCGCAGGTCGGCAAAGGTCGAGTCGTGCTGCTGACCGATCAGTATGTGGTCGCCAACAACGGCATCTCGCAGGCTGACAATGTGATTCTCGCGCTCAACCTGTTGACCGACCGCCCGGCGGGAAAGGTTGCCTTCGACGAATACCATCACGGCTACGGCTCGTCGTTAGCACGCCTGTTCCGTGGATGATGGCGCAGGCCGGGTTGATCGCTGCGCTCGTGGTCTACAGCTACGGCCGGAGATTCGGCCGCCCGATACCGCTGAGGCAAGAACGGCGCACGACTAACCTCGAGTTCGTTTCGTCGATGGCCAACATCACGCGGCTCGCGCATGCCAGCGATCTGGCGATGGAAAATATCTATTCTGAGTTTCGCAAGCGGCTCTGCCGTTTCAGCGGCGTCCCCGCGAAGATCGAAAACAGAAAGCTGGCTGCCGCGGCCGCGCGCCGTGCCAGGCTTGATGAGCGCGCACTGGCCCGACTACTCTCGCGATGCGAAGAGATCGCGCGAGGAGAGAAGGTGAGCGAGCCAGAAGTGTTAAAGCTGGTCACGCGCATTCGGGAGATTGAATCTCGGTTCAGCCTCTAGCAACAACTGTTCACTGAGCAACGTAGCCCGCGTCTGCCGAGCTAAGATGGACTTGCAGGGTGTTTGTCCGTCAGACTGAGGAGTTGAACCACGCGAACGGCATTTCGGCGTACGACACAGCCTTCTTCATAGCATTTTCGATTCTCGAATTATGTGAGCCCGGCTTTCCCTCCATTATGTTGTGTAGAGTATTCTAGAGAGAAGCCATAACGCGTAAACACGACTGAGATTGGGGGTACCTATGCCTAGACAGCTAACGGTCATTCTTGACAGCGGGTGTTTTTTGCCAAATCATTCGCAACCAAATTACATTGAGATAGGGTATTTCGAATCTCAGGGCGTAGCGTCTGATATCAAAGTCTTCGTCGACGGAGAGGAGTTGGGGGATCTCCCAGATCCTTTCAAGCTCTGCGGGCCGCACGACAGGAAGTGTCTTATTGAAGTTCGCCATAAGAATGCCGATGGCAGCATTAAGAAGGATGGGGTGACCGCTCAACGATCGTTTCACCAGAATCTTCTTTACCTTAAGGATCTGTATGGTGAGCACCAGCCGGTTGAGCGACTCAGTTTTGATTGCGTCATCCGATTCGACTCCGGCCACTTCCGCCCCTCGATGATCAAGAAGCGCGACTTCAAGGAATACAGAACACGAGCGGACGGATCGTACGGATTCGAACCTGCCAATAGGCCGAAGACAGTCAGCCCAGTTGCTCACGACATCACGATCCATTACCTGCTTGAGGATGACGAGTCAGTCGAACTAGCAAGGGACGGAGAGACATTCTGGTCTAGTAAACGCTATCCCGCGACGGAGCGGATAGACATAGAAATCGTAGCTGACAACTCGACGGTGGAAAAGTTCTACTGTCACTCGCTCATGGACCAAGGGAAGGCTAGCTACTGGGTGCCTAATACAGGTGATCCTGTTCCGTTCACCGGTGGAGGCGGGGGCATCGAATTCGGCGGGCACGCCGGTCGCGCCAAGCGCGGTACTAGTGGCCAAGAATCCGGGGCCACCGAAGAGCCAACTCCTCGCACATTTACGTGTTATTTTCACGCTGCGATGGAAGGCGAAGTGATCCTACAGCACGCTACCAGTGTCGACGTAACCGTCTCGCGCGAACTCATCAGCCAGCTTGTCGGCGCCGCTGCGGCTGAGGAGACGGGGGAGGTTGATCCCTCCATAAAGCTTATCATCCAGGTGTTTCCCAAGAAGAATTTTGAAATGGTCGGTAACGACCGGATTGAAATTGATCCTCCGGAGCCGGGCAAACCTCAACAGATCATCTTTGATCTTCGACCTACGCACCTGGACCAAGGCGAAGTCTGGGTTGTAGCTCGCCAGGGACAGATTCCGCTGGTGACTCTTAAGCTCATGCCTCAAATAGTCAGCGCAAGAACTTCGATACCTGCCAGAATAAACGTCGAGGGAAGAACGAGCGAGTCTTCAAAACAGCCTGAGCCTTTCGACGAGCTTACCATCATCGAACAACGCAGGGGTGACCAAAGTTCATTCCGTTTCATATTCCGATCTCCCGGTCTTCAGGTACGCGAAGATGATTCCTCGAAACCTCTGGAAGGTGACCGCGAAAAGTATGTGGAGAACCTCTACAGGCAGATAGAAAGCCGTTGGCTCAGCAACAAGAGCGATGTTGAAGCGTTCACAAGAGCAATGCGCAGCTACGGCGGAGAACTCTTTGACGAGCTAGTTCCGGCGAGAATACAGGCTGTCCTCTGGAAGCATCGAAATGATCTCAAAACCATAGTGGTGTTTTCAGATGAGCCATTCATTCCGTGGGAGCTTGTTCACGTGAAGGAGCCAGGAAAGGCGTTGCCTCCCGAAACGAAGTTCTTGGGACAGATGGGCTTGGTCCGTTGGCCACAAGATCTTGGCTGGCCTCCATCCAGCCTGAAGATCAGAGAGGGCCGCGCCAGATACGTGATTCCGAATTATCCTGATGTGATTCCGAATCAGCCCCAGATGAAGCTCAAACTTCCACAAGCCGAATTGGAGGCGAAGTTTCTCAAAGACAAATTCGCAGCCACTGCTGTGCAGCCTCAATCCAACTCTGTCACTGATCTCCTATCAAGGCCGGGCGAGTTTGATCTGCTTCACTTCGCCTGCCACGGGCATGCCGAGCAAGATTTCATCTCTAACGCTGGTTTGTTGATGCAGGGTCGAATCGAACGCGGAGAGTATATTGAAGAGTATCTGACATCCACGGAAGCCGGTCAGTTCAGCAATCTGAGAGGGCCAGACAACAATCGACCGCTTATCGTGCTGAATGCCTGTCAAGTTGGCCGAGCCGGTTACAACCTGACTGGAATTGGAGGTTTTGCTCACGCATTCATTAAGCGCGATGCCGGTGCGTTCGTTGGGACGCTGTGGTCCGTCGGCGATGGCCCAGCGCGCACTTTTACCGAAACTTTCTATTCAGAACTGCTCAACAAGTCCCGGATCGCAGATGCAGCCATCAAGGCTCGCGAAGCAGCACGAACGGCAGGCGATTCGACGTGGTTGGCCTATGTCGTTTATGGCAACCCGCAAGCCGTAATCACCCGCTAGAAGTCGAGAAGAATGGTGCGGACACGCCAGGATCGCTTAGATAGATAGGGGCTTCGACGAGGTTGGCGCCTTGCTGATTGATTCTCGAAACAAGGATTCGCAAGGACCTTGCGCCCTCACCAACCCGCCGATAGACTACCGCCTCCACTTTGGCAATACCAGTCGTCTAGCTCGTCCGAGGGGATCAACCTGACGATATATAGCTCGGCTAAGAAGCAGAGTGTTGATCGAGTCCCTTGGGGGTTGCGCTGGCTTCTTAGATCAAGGAAGGAGAGATAGAAATTGAAATACTGTGTGCTGCGTTTAGCCCTGATTGTTTCACTTATCGGTGTCGCGTCTATAACCGAGGCGCAAGCGAGGAAGATGAAGATCTACATCTCAGCAGACATGGAAGGCGTCGTCGGCGTGGTCACCGGCGATCAGCTCAGCCCCCAGGGCTTCGAATACAACCGCTTTCGCGAATTTATGACCGAAGAGGTGAAAGCGGCTACGGAAGCCGCTTTTGAGGCGGGCGCTACGGAAATCGTCATCAGCGATTCTCACGGAAACGGCGAAAACCTGTTGATAGACAAGCTGCCCAAAAACGTGACCATTGTTCGCTCGTGGCCTCGACCGCTGATGATGATGCAGGGTATCGATGAGACTTTCGACGGCGTGATCTTTATCGGCTATCACACCAGCACAAACAACATGTCAGGAGTGCGAGCCCATACGATCTCGAGCGCGCGGCTTGCGGATATCCGGCTGAATGGCACTTCAATGCCCGAAGCCGGGATCAACGCCGCGATCGCCGGTCACTTCAACGTTCCGGTTATCATGATCTCCGGCGACGACGCGATCGTGAAAGAAGCAACGGACCTCCTGGGCAACATCGAAGGCGCGGTCGTGAAGTGGGCGGTCAGCTTTCACGCTGCCAGGACGCTCACACCCGAAACTGCATATGATCTGATTCGCGAGAAGACCAGGAAAGCCATCGCGCGGATCAAAGAGTTCAAGCCGTACAAGGTGAAAGAGCCGGTGCAGCTCGATGTGCGCTTCAAGGCTTATCGCCCGTCAGAGTTGCTGAGCTATCTGTCGATCGTTCAACGCACCGACTCGCACAGCATACGCTTCGTTGGGAAAGACATCATCGAGGTGTCGAAGTTCCTGGAGTTCATCACTAACTACGAACCTTCGCTTGAGCCATAGGGATGTGGAAGGCACTGTGGAACGAAGTCCCGGGATGTCACTGGCCTGGAGGGTGTGTGTAGAGTTTCGTAGTCCCGCCTTCAGGCGGAAGAACGGCTTGGTACGCTCTGAATGTGTGGTAGACCACTCTTCCGCCTGAAGGCGGGACTACGAAACTAGAGCTTTGTGCTAGACTGCAATCGGTATCTTCCAATTTACCCAATCGAGCGCAATGCCATGACCGCGCTTAGACACACCATAATCATCGCCGCTCTGCTGCTCGTTGGAGTCGCATCCGCGCCCAGCGCGAGAGGCGATGTGCTCGAGCTCAAGATCGACGATCAAATAACTCCAGCGAGCGCCGAAGTCATCACCTCAGCAATCACCCGCGCAGAACGCGAAGGCGCTTCAGCTCTGATCATCACGCTCAACACGCCGGGCGGGCTTGATACGTCGATGCGAGAAATCATCTCGCGCATGGACGGCTCGCGAGTACCCATCATCGTCTACGTCGCGCCAAGCGGAGCGCGAGCAGCTTCGGCCGGGTTCATCATCCTGATTGCCGCCGACGTCGCCGCAATGGCGCCCGGCACAGCAAGCGGCGCAGCTCATCCGGTGATGGCTGACGGCCGGGATCTGGACAAGACCATGTCGGAAAAAGTCGTCAACGATGCGGCGGCGTTCCTGCGTAGTCACGCCGAGAAACGAGGGCGCGATCCTCAGACCGGAGAGTCGGCTATTCGCGAGAGCAAGTCATTCACCGAGCGCGAAGCGCTGGAAAAACACCTGATCGAAATCATCGCCCGCGACGAACAGGATTTGCTCTCGCAATTGGACGGCCGGACGATCACTCGCGTGGATGGGAGTCAGACCGTTCTGCACGTGGCGGATGAAAAGCTGGTTGAGATTACTCCGACTATAAGGCAGCGATTGTTGATGGCCCTGGCGGATCCGCGCACAGCGTTTGTGCTTTTCGCTCTGGGTGCGCTCTGCGTCTATTTCGAGTTTCAACATCCCGGCGCCATAGTGCCGGGCGTTGTCGGGATATTGTCGGTGGTGCTCGCGCTGTACGGGTTTCACATGCTGCCGATCAATCTGACAGGCTTGTTGTTGATCGTCGTGGCGATCGGGCTATTCGTCCTGGAAGCAAAGGTGGGCGGCTTCGGCGTACTGGGATTGGGCGGGATAGCCGCTGCGATCGTGGGCTCGCTGATCCTGATCGACGTTCCGAATCCCGAGTTGCGTCTGCCACTCAGACTTGTGCTGGCCGTCGTGATCCCGTTTGGAGTCATATTCACTTTCATCCTACGGCTCGCGATTCGCGCGCGGCGATCGAAGGTGACTACGGGCGGTTCGGGGATGATCGGACTAACGGGAAGAGCAACGACGGCGATCGCTCCCGAGGGAAAGATCTTCGTGCGAGGCGAGTTGTGGCGCGCGCGTTCCCAGATGAGCATCGCACCAGGCGAGAGCGTACGGGTGATTGGCATGGATGGACTCACGCTCGATGTCGAAGCGGAGAAGGAGGCGGTGGTCATTCCGAAAACAGCTTCCGCGGTTGATGAGTAGTCTGCCGATGACCGACGACCGACGACCGACGACCGGAGACTGACGGGCGACGGTCGCCCGTCTTCGGTCGCCGGTCGTCGTTAGCTTTCGCTCGCAAGCACAAGTAACTAGAATAGGAGACCGACATGCCAGACCTTTTCACAATCCCAATCGTCGCGGTAGCAATTGCACTGCTCTACATTCTCAGCGTGATCAACATCCTGCCGGAATATGAGCGCGGCGTAATCTTTCGCCTCGGTCGATTGCTGCCCGAGCCAAAGGGTCCCGGCATCATATTGGTCTTCCGGCCGATCGACCGCATCGTTCGCATAAGCCTGCGGACCGTTGTGCTCGACGTGCCGCCTCAGGACGTGATCACTCGCGACAACGTTACGGTGTCAGTCAACGCGGTTGTTTACTTTCGGGTGATCAACCCGCTTCGGGCGGTCGTCGAGGTTGAGAACTACCTGTACGCGACCTCGCAGCTTGCTCAGACTACGCTGCGTTCAGTGTTGGGTGAGGCGGAGCTGGACGATCTGCTATCCGAGCGCGATAAGCTCAACGCACGGCTACAGGAGATCCTCGACAAGCACACCGATCCGTGGGGCATCAAGGTGTCTCAGGTCGAGATCAAGGCCGTGGACCTCCCGCAGGAAATGCGACGCGCGATGTCGCGCCAGGCAGAAGCAGAACGCGAAAAGCGGGCGAAGATCATTCACGCTGAAGGCGAGTATCAAGCGTCTGAGAGACTGCTCGCCGCGGCGCGCGTGATCGCGGTCGAGCCGGTCGCGGTCCAGTTGCGTTATCTTCAAACGCTCACCGAGATCGGGGTCGAACAGAACACCACGGTAGTCTTTCCGATCCCGCTCGATATGATCAAAGCGTTTTTCAATGTAAGCGCGACAAAGGCTGAGGAGGTCGCGCCGAATCAGCCGCGCTGATTTAGTTTCTGGTTTGTGGTTTCTGGTTTCTGGTTTCTGGTTTCGGTGCCTGGCAGAGACGGGACACCAGAAACTAAGAACTGCAAACCAGAAACTAGAAACCACAAACCTGAAACTTGAAACCAGAAACTTGAAACCAGAAACCAGGAAAACAAGGATGAGCAACAAACAAGTCATCGCGATCTTCATCATCGGCGTCGGGTTGCTTCTGGGCGCGTTTTGGGCAGGCCTCTACGTCGTAAAACAAGACACGGCTGCCAACACAAATCAATCCGGAGCGGCGGCTCGCGGCGGCCAACCAGCGGCCGCGGGCAAACAACCCTCAACCAACACCAATAGCAACACCAACACATCCGGCCAGCCTGCCGAAAACAGCAGCCAATATGTGGTTTTCGTCGCGTCTTTTGGAACTTTGGAAAAGGCCAAACAACTCGAAGCCGAGCTACAGAAGCTCAATTATCGGGCGGCCTACGTACAAATGCCGAGCAATCAAGACACGCTCTACCGAATCAACATTGGCCCGTACGATAAAGCCGATGCCGAGAAAGTAGCCACTCTGCTCTCGAACGAACGCAAGGGCATCATGATTCTTCCCTGGAAGCCAAATCAATAATTAACTGACGGAAGCGATCACGGAGTTGAGCATCGGCGCGAAACCAATCATATGCTTATTCAAGTCGAACGACTGAGACAGGAGACTGGCCCGAGATTGCCGGAGTGGCTGCGCAAACCGGTTCGCAATGTCGACGCCGATCACGAGTTGAAGAAAATGCTGCGCACTCGCGGGCTGCACACGGTCTGCGAAGAAGCGCGCTGCCCGAATCGCAACGACTGCTTCGCGCGAGGCGCGGCGACCTTCATGATCCTCGGGGACGTCTGCTCGCGGAGTTGCGGATTCTGCTCGGTGAAAACCGGACGCGGGTTGCCGATGGAATCATTGCGCGATGAACCTGAGCAGGTTGCCGCGGCAGCGGCCCAGCTCAAACTGAGCTACGTCGTGATCACTTCAGTGAACCGCGACGAGTTGCCGGATGGGGGCGCTCAGCATTTCGCGAAGACCATTCACGCAGTGCGCCGGCGATTGCCTGGCGCCAGGATCGAGGTGCTGACTCCGGACTTCAAAGGAAACCGCCGAGCGCTTCACACGGTGCTCGACGCCGGCCCGGACACTTTCAACCACAACGTCGAGACCGTGCCGAGGCTGTATCAAAGAGTGAGACCGCAAGCCGACTATCAGCAGTCGCTCGATGTGCTCA
>WNFR01014300.1_pt1 | contig 20098 bp, 21 predicted proteins | sample 5400221 | NCBI WGS metagenome assembly WNFR01 (sample SAMN13153357, study PRJNA577476) | soil metagenome | isolation source: 40 cm soil under Madrone tree | place: USA:California | collected 2016-06-14 | reverse complement strand
AGCCTTTGGTCGGATTAAACCACTTCACAGTCCCGGTCGACATCAAAGCTCTCCAAGGGGTAAATGAGGTAAACCACCTAACCTGCACATTCCAGCGACTGCGGCAAATAAATTCCTCACATCACCAATGGATTGGTCAGGCTGATACCGACAAATTTGCGTGACCAACTGTCGCGTTTCCCAAAGCACGCCGAGTCGTCCGGTTGGGCGTGTCATGAGGCCAACCACTCTCGCATCGAAGCGTGGGGCCTGCCGAAGGCGAGGCGCTGGTTGAGGTCCCGCATTAGAGACGGACGACGGTTGATTTTCGATCCTGCGCTAGCGATCAAGACCGATTGGTGCAGACGATATCCGAATTTGCGACCGCGCGCGTTTCCCGATCGGACCGAAATCGCCGGCCCTATCTATCGAGAGAATCTCAGCGAGCCTGCTTCTTGCGCGGTTAACCCGGCTCTTGATGGTGCCGACTGCGCATCCGCAGATTTGAGCGGCCTCCTCGTAGGAGAATCCGGATGCGCCGACCAAAATCAACGACTCGCGTTGTTCCGAGGGCAGCAGTTTGAGCGCGTCACGAAACTCGACGATCTCCAGTCGGCTGTTCTGCTCCGGGAGCGACGTGAGCGTCTCCGCATAGGAGCCATCGACGTCTTCAACATAGATTGCGCAATATGGTAAACAGCCACGCGGACATGTTGGTGCCCGGTTGAAAGGAACCCATATTGGCCCACGCCCGCAGCAACGCTTCCTGCACCAAATCATCGGCGCGATCGACATTTCCGCACAACGAGATCGCGAATGCGCGCAAGCTGGGGACAGCCTCCAGCATCGCTTCCCTTACATTGTTCTGGAGCCCCATCACCTGCCCTCGCAATTCGGGTCGTCGAGCCGCTTAAGCATTTGAACGAAGCGGTCGGGCACTCCCTCATCGACGACCTCGCCATACATCAGGCGCAACTGCACCCCGATCGTCGCGTGGATATCGGGTCCGAGCTTAACCATAGGATTTTCGGATTTTTGCGCGTACATGGTTCTTATTCGTGGAAATGGCTGGTTCATCTTCTTTTTCGCGCCCGCGGTGCAGAGAGAGGGAGAGAGAGACCGGGGGTCCTTCGACCTAACGGTACGCGGCGTGCGCTAGGCGCCCATCCGTCAGGTCGGAACAGTCGAAGTGGCTATCGCCCGTAGGCCAGCGTGCCCAGCTCCTCGGCCTCGGCCCACGAGCTGTAGTGCTCTGACATCCGCGAATAGTGAGTTCGCATTTCGGTTGAGGGGGTGCAAAGTGCAGCGATGGCGCGACACTTCTGCGCCAGATCACGGCAACGTTCTGCTCGATACAATTGATTCGACATGATATCTCCCCGCGAGAAAAGACGGCGCCCGATCGCATGTCGGCCATCGGACATAACAGATAAGTCTGTGGAGTAAGCTCTTGTTCCCGCCCGTGGTTTCACACGTTCGCGAGTGATTCCTTGCCTCCTATCACGTGTTCGCGAGTGAGCTATTTGCTTGACGATCGCGGATGCGGAAGTCACGCCACAGCAACCTATGCCAGATGGCCAAACGCCCATCCCAAGATCCAACCTCACTGTTCACGAGCGTGTGCTGCTTTTCTGCGTCGCCACTCGTACCGACTGGCCGGGCGGTGCTTAAGGCCATGCTGCCGGAGCTGTGAGGAGCGATGACGCCCCTTCTCCGTGCGCTGCTACACCGATCGCCTATGAGCGGGCGGCCGAGACCAAGATCAGCAAAAAGGGACAGTTAAGCCGCGACCCCCGAAAGTCTAATGGCTACGTCTGGAACCCGACGCAGGGTTCTGGCGTTGAGGCTCCGCGCGTTTTCCACCGGGCCGGTGCGCGCCCCCGGGCGCCTCGGTCCCCCCCAACGACCCACCTTGGCGCCGGGGTCATGAATGCCATTCAAGTCGGCGCTATGTCCGGACGCGTACGGACAATCGGCCGAAACAGGATCATCCCCTGGCGTCGATGCGGCGTCTCTCGCAGGAATGTCCGATGAGCGTTTTGTATGAGGATCAACAACTCAGCGCTGAACAGCGGCGTGCCCTCGAATTGCTTGCCGACGCAGGAGAGGCAGGCTGCACCGGAGCGACTTTCCTCGCGTATGGTTTCAAGGTCGATATATTGGCCGAGCTGGTTGGTGGCGGACTTGCCGTGGTGCACCGCCAACTTCCGAAGGCGGGTGAATGGCCAATCGAGGTTGCCTGCATAGTGCTCACGGATGTCGGGCGACGGGCCATTGAAGGTTGATCGTGCGCTGCTCGTCGCCACGCTGGCGAAAGGCCCATCAAGTTGGCGTCATTATTGTGGCGATCACGCGGACCTATTTGCTAGGTAATGAGAAACAAACGTCTTCCGGCCGAGTTCGTCGTCCCCGCCAAGCCAGTTAAAGCTTCAAAACCGCCGTCTGGTGCCGATTGGGTCCACGAAATCAAGCATGACGGCTACCCGGCTGATCGTCCGTGGGATCTCTGCGCCAAGCCAAGATAGCGGCTGACTGTCAGCGCACGATTGGCGCCTGGGACGGCCGCGGCACGGGTGTGGGCGCTGGGGCTGGCCGCGGTGGAGGCTCTGAGTTCTTGTGAATACTCGAAAGCCGCCGTCCCGCCGTGGACGGATCCCGGTCCCGCGGCTAGGCAAGGGCTCGACTGTCCGGAAAATCTCTCCTGGGCCACCTAATTCGAGTGTCGATTTTTCCAAGGAAATTCCCCCTCAACCGATATCGACTGTCCGATAGCTCACATAAAGTACGAACAATCAGCAAACGGTGAAACCAGCGTGAGTCAATCGGTCGCGCCGCCAAGAAGCGCCAAACGAAAGAGCCGCCGAGCGCGCCCCGACGGCTCTTTCGTCAGTAGGCGAGATCAGACGGCGCGCAAATTCCCGGCCGAAGACTTACCGGTCTTTGGATTGGCAACAATGTCGAAAGCGATCTTCCGCCCCTCATTAAGGCTGTGCATCGCTGCGCTCTCGACCCGATCCGAATTTGCAAGAAAATTGACCCTCACACCGCAAATTCCGGCTAGGTCCGCCGCTGGAATTCGCAGCCTTCCCCCTGATTAATCAGGAAATTCCGGGTTTTTCACGGACGACTATTCCACATTAACCGCACGCAGCGTTACGCTCGCGCATCGCTGCTACTCGGCAGCCGGCGCCGCAGTATTTACCTTGTGATCGGCGGCCGGTCTGGTGACCTGTCAGAAAGACTTTGTGACAACGTTCGCACTTGTCGCGCCTCGGCTCCGCACCGTGGCGTACCTCGCTTACGCCGTAGCTGACGAAGACGATGGGTTTGCGTTGCCATTCGGCAAACGGACCGGGAAATTCGCTCGGGCCCACGTCGCGAACTTGCTAGGTTGTCTGCCTGCTATTTCGTTTGCTAGGGCAATCTCATCGTGCGAATCCGAACCCAAGTACGTATGAGCTTGGAAGTGGCTAAACGTCGCCGCCACCTCGGCGGCACCAGGAAAGAGCGCTGCGAAAGCTTCCGTTGGGACCTGTTTGAATGAAAATTTATGTCCCTGCCGATTCAGCGTGTCGACGATTTCGTTGAAGCTCATAAAATCCCCGACAAGGGGCAGATACTCGCCATTCCCTACCTTATCGGGTTGCGCGAAGGCGCCGACCACGATGTTGCCAAGTTGGTTGATGTCGCCCATGTGAATGCCACGCACAGTCGGATCAATAGGCAGAGCCCAGCCCAAGGTCCCGTCTTGCTGCTGTTGCGGAGCCAGTGCGCCCACGAGGTTCTGGTAGAAGAATGGTGCGATGACGAACGTATGATATGGAAATCCGGCTTCCTTCACGATCCGGTCGACCTTGGCCTTACCGGTAAAGTGGGGAACGTGGAGTTTGCCGCCGCTGATCGCTTCGACATCCGGCAGCGTTGACCAGATAAGGTGTTTGACACCGGCATCCTTGGCAGCGCGCACCGCCGCTGTCGCCTGCTTGAGCTCATCGGTGCCTTGTTCCCAAAAATTGGTGACCAGAAAAACGCCGTGTGCTCCTTCAAACGCCGCTTTGAGGGTTTCCGGGCGGTCCAAATCTGCTTCGATGACTTCCTCGGCGAGTTCGCGATGCTTGCCTGGATTGCGGGTCAGAGCGCGTACCTTGAATTGGCCGCTGGTTTGCAGGGCACGGACCACTGCGCCTCCCTGCTGGCCGGTGGCGCCGACTACCGCGATCAGTTTTCTATCGTTCGATACCATGGCTCATCTCCTTGTATTGACGCGTCTTGTTCCGAGAGCAGTCGCGCGAAAGTAATCCAATTCGGTTTTCCCTCGTTGACGCACTCAGCTACAACCGGCCTTCCTTTTGGAGCCGCGCCTTTATCTCGGCGATGCGCTGTTCGCCGGCTTGAAGCGAAGCCGGACTCGTGTGCACCGAGTAGTAACCGAGGGCGAGTTCATACGGATGGCGTGAGGCCGAGCCGAGCACGAACTCGGTGTCCGCCTCCGCGCGGAAGTCGATCGCCTGATTCGATGTTTCGAAGGCCACCAGCTCGCCCGCCTCCGCGGGTTCAGGAACTGTGAGCCTTCCCGAGGCAAGCGCGATCCAGGAAATCGTGTGATCGGCGGGTGGCTCGTAACGCCAAGCCTCACCGGCCTTGAGCCGCACGGCCAGATAGTTGATCGAGGACGGCGCCTTGAGCGGGCTCGACATCTTGCCGAGGGTGCCTAGCAAGACGGCGGCGGGTCCCTCCGCGTGAACGTCCTGCGGCTTTTGGTAGATGCTTTCGCTTTGCCCGAGCTCCTGGTCGGGCGCCAAGGCAAGCCAGAGTTGGAATCCGCGGGTCCGGCCGGAGTTGCCAGCACCGCCGCCATGCCAGGCGCCGCCGGCGGCCTTGAACCATTCGACCCCGCCGGCCGGCAAAAGCCCGGCGGCGCCGGTCGTGTCTTTGTAGCGGACGCTGCCTTCCCAAAGATAAGTGATCGTCGCGATGCCCGAATGCGGATGCCACCCGACGCCTGAAAACGACCCTCCATCGGTATCGAATAGATCGAGAAAGACGAATGGCTTGAGAGTTTGGCCGAGGTCAGACGGGCTCATCAAGCGAGTGATAGGCCCCTGACGCCGGCCGTGCGTCCGATGGACGATCTGGCGCGGCTGCTCTGTGAACACCGCTGCTGTGGATTTTGCCATGGCGAAACGACTCCTCGCGGTTGCAGACGTTTGCCGTCTGGTGGCTCTCCCGCAGAAGATAGGGTTTCTCCCGGTCCATAAAATACGTATAAATCTGAAAGTTCTTTTCAGGAAATTCGAAATGCAAGCTCCAGGAATCCCGAGTATGGACCAGCTTCTGGTGCTGCTGACGGTGGTCGAAGAGGGAAGCTTCACCGCAGCTGCAAGGCGTCTTCAGCGGGCCACCTCCGCCATCAGCTACGCGATCGATACGCTGGAGACGCAGCTTGGCCTCCCCCTATTTGATCGTGGGACGACGCGAAAGCCTAAACTTACCCATGTCGGGCAGGCGATCGTCTCCGAAGCCGAGGCTGTGGCTCACAGCGTCGGCACGTTGCGCGCGCGCGTGCGCGGGCTTCTCGAGGGGCTCGAATCAGAGGTGTCGCTGGTCGTCGACACCATGTATCCGAGCGACCAGTTGGTAGCGGTGCTCAATGATTTTCACATGAAGTTTCCAACCGTGCCGCTGCGGCTCCTGGTGCAAGCGCTCGGTGGCGTTGAACGACTCATCCGCAGCGGCGATGCCGGGATCGGGATTGGAGGGCTCATGCATATGGACAGCACGGGTCTGCGGCGAATTGAGATCGGTGGAGTTACGCTCATCCTCGCGCCGATATCGAAGCCGGCAGGCTCGTACGATTGGAGCTTCCTGATTGGCGCGGGGGAGTGTACCCGATGCAGGTGGCACACAAGATCGAAACGCCGCCGGGTCCTGCGGGCCGATGGCTAATTGATCGATTGGTGGCGTTATCTGCTGGGGCTGGAGCGCATACCCTTCCTGAAGCCGCAATATCGACCAATGTTAAAAGACATCGTCAAGAACCGAGAAGAGCAGTCCGTTCGCGGACCAAGTGAGGCGAAGCACGAATGGGACGGTCAGAGTCCCCAGGATGTTGGACAGCTCGCCGAAGCAGGAACGGATCGTTGGTGTTGGCTCAACGGTCCCATGGCAAAGACATCGGCCCACCGAAGGCATGGTCGCCGTCCGATCACTTCGATGGCAAGCGCTTCTTCAATCCAACCCTACCGAAAGATTTCGCGCCTTCGCGACGGAGCACCCTCAAGATGGCGCGCGAGCCGCGCAGCCGATGGCCGGCTTGGGTTGAAAACATGGGCGTGCCTCGACTGAACGAGATGCTAGGTGCGAATGAGGTCGCCATCACTTTCGTCAACCACGCGACCTTTCTGATCCAGACGGGTGGCATCTCCATCCTGACTGATCCGGTCTGGTCGGAGCGTGCAAGCCCTTTTCGCTGGATCGGTCCCAAGCGAGTGCGCAAGCCAGGCTTGGCGATCGAGGACCTGCCGACGATCGATATCGTCCTGCTCAGCCACAATCACTATGACCATCTCGACGTCGCGACGCTGACACGGCTACGGCAACGCTTCGCGCCGACGGTCCTCGCTGCCGCCGGCGACGCGCGGATTGTCGGCCCGATTGGATTCAAGGATGTGCGTGAGCTCGATTGGTGGGACGAGATTCAATTCAACGATACGCTACATGTGACCTTCGTGCCGGCGCAGCATTTCTCCGCACGCGGGCTGTTTGACCGGCAAAAAAGCCTCTGGGGCGGCTACATGATTGAAAGCCGTGGACGCCGCGTGTATTTCGCGGGCGACACCGGATACTCAACTCATTTCTCGGATATCAGGAACCGGTTGGGTTCCCCTGATATCGCGATGCTCGGCATCGGCGCCTACGAGCCGCGATGGTTCATGAAACCGATCCACATGAATCCAGCCGAGGCTGTCTGCGCGCATCGGGACCTCGGATCCAAGCAAAGCATCGGAATGCATTTTGGAACGTTTCAGCTAACCACCGAGGCATTCGACCAGCCGCTGGCAGACCTCGAACGCGCGCGCGCCGAAACCGGCATCCCGGAAGGAGAGTTCGTGACCCTGCACGAAGGGGAAACGCGAATTTTTCGGACCGACGCACCGTGAGAATGGGTCAACGCGCCTCGCCCGCCGGTAAGCGCTTGGACAAGTGGAGATCGCTCATGAATGCCTTCGAGTTTCCGCCAGAATTCCGAACAACCGAAATAGCGACCAACGGCACCGCGATTTATGTGCGCTCCGGCGGAACCGGACCCGCTGTAGTCTTGCTTCACGGATATGGCGAGACGTGCGACATGTGGGCGCCCATGGCCGTCGATCTTGCACGCGATCACACCGTGGTGGTGCCTGACCTGCGAGGAATGGGCCTCTCCTCCAAGCCCGCCGGGGGGCTTTGACAAAAAGACCCAGGCCGGCGACGTAGCGGGCGTGCTCGATCATTTGAAAATCGACCGAGCCGACCTCGTCACGCATGATATCGGCAACATGGTTGGCTATGCTTTCGCCGCGCAGTACCCCGAGGGGGTTACGCGCTTCGTCCTGATGCCGGAACTTGAGCGCTATGTCGGGCAGCACCGCATTGCAAACCCTCCGGCGCCGCCCCCGGCCGCCGAATTGGAAGGTGACATTCCGGGTTTTCTGCGAAGGCATTGAGATTGCGAAATGTCCAACCAGGCCATGACATGGACCTTCGCGCAGCCAATTTCCTCGGAGCCCTTCAGCGACGCGGCTTTATCGGCACCCGTTCCTTGTAGATGCGACCGATCACCGTGTCGTCAACCCCGGCGTAATCGTCATCGCTCCAATCCAAGGGCTCGCGGCCTCCTTGGCGACGAGCTGCGGGCGCTGCGGCGCCTGCAGCGTGAAGGTCCGCCGTCGCCCTTCGTCTTCGTCAGCGAGCGTTGTTCGCCATTCACGACCGCGGGCTTTGCCCGGATGATCGAGCAGGTGGCCGCCGAGGCCGGCCTTGGGCTCAAAGCTCACCCGCACATGCTGCGTCACCCCTGCGGCTATGCGCTCGCGAATAGGGGGCACGATACCAGGGCGATTCAGGGATGGCTCGGCCATCGGTCGATTACGAGCACGGCGGCGTATACGGCCCTGGCGCCGAACCGGATCAAGGATTTCTGGCGGGAGTGAGCGTTCGGCCGAATGTCCGGTTTGCGACACTCTCACCGAATCGTTATCGCCGGCCACTTTTTGGCCCACGGAATGCCTGATCGGCCGTGCGTAATCCTTCCCGCGTGCGGTTCTACGTGGTGAGGATATCCCGCACGCGACCTTGGTCCCTTTCGCGCGTATGCCCCCTGAAGGGGATTTGGGTCTTGTTTCGACGGTCCGGTCCCGCCCTCAGCAACGGGACCGGTGAGTTCCGTCGAAGTAGCCGCGGGGCCCCAGGCGCGTGGAGGGGTGGGAAATGCGCCGGGGGCCAACGCCGGGCTGATTGCTTCCGCAGAATCACGATCAGCCACTTCGGATAACAAAACGACTGTGCCGGTCGATTGTCGGTCGGCTTCTCGACACGTTCGACAAGGATCTAAGAGGCGTGGCCGCCCTGCAACACTAGACTGGTGCGGTTGCCATGTTCCCCGCAAGCCGATGGGCGGCGCCATCGCCAAGCAGCCCAACAGCACGCCTGACAAGCTCACCTTGCATGCCGCTCAATAGCGCCTACCTACCGCGAACGCAGCTGCAACTAGAGTGCATTGCGCTCCGAGATCGAGTGACAGCCCGAAGATCATGAAAGTGACAGCATGACCGAATTGGAAGAAGCCGAACTGCACCTCCGACGAGCAAGAGCCCAGCGCCAGTGGGCAGCGAGGCAAAACGACTACGAGCTCGAACAGGCTCTTGCCCGCGAGAGTCATCGTTGCTGGGTTGAGGTAGAACTGCTTAGAGCTCGGGCTGTGTAGGCGCCACCTGGCAACCGCGACGAGACGATAGATGGGCCGCGGGTCGTGAGCGCTAGCTCGGTCGAAGTCGGTCGGTGGCCCATCTCGGCAGCCAGAGCGAGACGCCCCTCCGCATCGCGAGCCTCCAGGGCAGCGCGCTAATGCGCCAACGCGTGCTCGCCGCTGTGGGCTGCCTGAACTCGGCGGCTTCGGCTTGGCGGCGCCAGCGCCGCAGCGCGAGGCCGATCACGCCGGAATCTTCCGCGGCGAGAAGCTGCTATGGAGAGGTGGGCAACTTCCGCGACGACCGCGCCGAGCTTGGGGTGTGGGCCGTCTACGTTCCACTACGCGTCGGCGGCAAGATCGTCCTCCCCGAACCGCCGGCTCATTGTGGCTGACAGCAATTCATTGCTTGCGAAGCGCCTTGTTCAGGAGGAACGCAAGGCGCACGCCGGCCTTGCTCAATTGCAGGGCCACGTCGTCAGTAGCGGTCGTGACATACTCGTCTGTCAGCTGGTACGTATTGCGTGCGGAGGGCTCGGGAAGCTGCCCATAGGCATCTGCTTTGGCGACCTCGAACGTCTCCACTGCCCAATCGGAGGGCGAGCCTGGCTGCCACTTCCGCTGCTGCTCTTTGGAGATGTGACCGATCAGGTCGGAGGCGATGCTTTTCGCATCGGTCTCTAGCAGCGCGACAAACTCCGTGTCCCAATAGTGGTGCAGATTGCCAGCCTTGAACCCGTTGGCGGAAACCTTCTTGGCGTTGCCGCCGCGATCGTTGTCGTCCGACGAATGCAGAGGCTGATGCAAGTCGCCCACGAAATGCAGAAGGAATTTGAGGGCGACAACCTGCTCTTCGGGGTCGGTCTTCGGCTCTGCCAGTTCCGCGGCGAACTGCTCGATCTTGTCCACCACGCAATCGGCGGCCGGACCATTCGAGGCAACAGTACCTGGTGGCAATGCAGGGTGATTGAAGCAGGCCTTGTGAAGGTCGAGAGCCGTGATCTCAATATCGGTGAAATGCCACTGGCGCGTCTTTGCCCGCGAGCCCTCAAAATTCGCGTCCCGGTACTTGTCCGCCCAGGTCGCGGCACTAGCGATGTCGTGGGCCGTCAGGTCGTCCGTATCGGCAGACAGTAGAGCGGTGACCCGCTTCCGAACATCGGCTTCCAGGAAGGATTGAGCGATCAGGGCTACGACCTCGTGCCCTTCGTCGCCCCAGGCGAGCGCTTGGCGGGATTGAGCGATGTTTGCCGCGAGCGCGAATGCCAGCGTTCCGGCAGCAATCAATTTCATGGCTAACCCCTATGGTTGTAGGCACTGTCACAATTGCAAATCTGTGCGATTTGGAATGTGACATTGGTCACGTAGATGGAAGATTAGGGCATCCCGGAAGATACATCGGCATGTGCGGACGATTCGTTCAACGGTACACTTGGGACGACATTCAAGAGCTGTACGACCTTCCTGATGGTCCTGCTCGTAATCTGCCGACCCACTACAACATTGCGCCGAGCGACCCGGTGGAGGTGATGAGGCCCGCGGCCAACGACGCAGCCGAGCTTGTCTCGATGCGCTGGGGCCTCATTCCCTGGTGGTGGAAAAAGCCTCTGAAGCAAATGCCGGCCAGCTTCAACGCGCGAGCGGAGACCGTTGCCGACAAGCCGATGTTCCGGGACGCGTTCCAACGGCATCGGTGCGTTATCCCCGCAAGCGGCTATTACGAGTGGCTCAAGGCGCCGGACGGTCGGCAGCCGTATTTCATCAGCGCTGCAGACGGCAGTGTGCTGAGCTTCGCTGGGCTGTGGGATCGATGGAAGAATCCTGAGACCGGTGAGCTTGTGATCTCGTGTACGATCATCGTCACGGATGCGAATGAACTGACGCGGCCGATTCACGACCGAATGCTGGTCGTGCTCGACAAGGCGGATATCGGGCCGTGGCTAAAGGGTGAAGCCGGACCCGCGCTTCTGAGGTCGGCCGCGGAGGATCGCCTTCGCATGTGGCCTGTGTCGAGGCGCGTCAATAAGACCGGGATGGGCGACGACGATCCGTCGCTCATCGACGAGGTTGCGGCCTAATGCCTGGCTTGCAAGAGTTCGATCCGGCAGTCGCACAATAACCTCCGCCACTTACCTCTAGAAGTGTCCGGATTGCAACACTTCCACAGCCTCGTATCGCTGGCCACGTTTTTGCCCACGGAATGCCTGATCGGCCCTTCGTTGTTTCCTCCGCGTGCGGTTCTACACGGGATGAGCGCCGCACGCGACCCCAGTCCCCTTCACGATTGCCTCCTGGGGGACTCGGGTCTTGTGGGTCCCCGGTCCCGTTCTTTAACACCCTCAGCACGGGACCGGGGCGTCGTCGAAATAGTCGTTGGCCCAGCGCGGCCACGGACATCGCCTGATGGTTAAACGCTCGACACCGGACATGCGGGCGCTCACCGTCCGGGAGCGCGTTCTCTTGTTATGCGTCGGCAGCGACACCGATTGGCAGCGGGCTGGTGTCATGAGCGAGACTGTGACGTCCCTGGTGGTGAAGGGCCTTGTCATGCGCGATGCGCTTGGCCGCCTCGTACTCACGAATAGCGGGCGCGCTGCGCTGCGGGCGCTGTTGCCGGAGCTGTGAAGAAGGCGCAGGGCAGCCAGCCGTCAGGCAAGCGGCCCTATGTACGGGCGCGTACGGACAATCCGTGAAAACGAGATCACGGTTAACACCGATGCGGCATCTCTTCGGAGGGCTATCCGATGAGGGCCTTACAGTCCCGGTTACCGCGAAAACCTCACTCCAGCCCGGAGTGGCGCCAGGCGCTCCAATTTCTCGCCAGCAGTCCGTGCGGCGCCACCGAGGACGTGCTTGAGCTCGGTCATGGTTTCTCTCGCGGCATGCTGGCAATGCTTGTGCTCGCCGGGCTCGCAACGGTGGTGATTGAGACGCTGAGCGGGGACGGTCCGACGCGCAAGGTTGGCCGCGTCAGGATCACGGACGCCGGCAAGCGGGCGCTTGAAGAATGACTGAGCGCAGACTGGCGACAGCGTGCTGCTTCCAACCGGGGCATGATAAAGGCTAGACTGAGCTGTGCCTTTGTTAGGCGCCCAATGCCCAAGCGCCCGCCACAAGAACAGACCGCATCCGACCTCACGGCTCGCGAACGTATTCTGCTTTTCTGCGTCGCAAGCAGCACCGATCGGCGGCCGAGCGGCGCTATGGGCGAAGTGGTGACCAGCATGATCGTGAAGGGTCTTGTCGTACGCGACACCCGTGGACGGCTTTCCCTTACGGCGAGTGGACGGGCGGTGCTGCGGGCCATGCTGCCGGAGCTGTGACGAGCTCGGAACAGCAGGCCCCGTTTGTGGATGCAGCGCCCCGGATTGTCGTGCCAGCGCCTGGGGCCTGGGGTCGGCTTGGGACCACTAGTGTTGTGCTCGCGTACGCTTACGAAGCGATCGTTGAAAGTGCCCTCGCCGCTGCTTGGAGCAACAAAACGGTGAAATCAAGCACGACTCAACGTTGATGTTTCGCCTGACGGGCGTAGCCCTACGTCTTGGGCCGCCGGCTGCTGGCCGGGCTCGGCCGCTGCGGGCTTGCAGCAGCAGCGCCTGAGGCGGTGAAGGCTGGCGGCAGGCGCTTGGCTGAATAGCCGCCACGGTATCCCCATGCGTTATTTTGGGCGGGCCGCCAAAGGGCTCACCGCTCACGTCATTGATCCCCCTGTGCATTGCTTCGAACCTCGGAGCGCTCTCCTACGACCTAGTATTGGTTCTAAGGAATCGATTGGAGATAGACATGACTTTGTTCTCATCGACAATTCTATCCCGCCGCGTTCCAATGCAGGATCGCCAAAATTCATCTGAAGTTGATTTCGGCGTATGGGCCTCAATCGTCTTGATCGGATTGGCCATCGTATCGGTCGCGTTGGGCGTCGCGCCGGTTGTCGATCCGACGATTTTTCCCGCTCCCTGAGCTGCTTGGCAAGCGTCTCCGACTACCGCGCTCAGCCCCTCCGTTCGGGGCGTAAGGAATATGGTCAACGCACCGGCGGCGCCTGTGATGGTCGCGGTGTGGGCTTGGGGGTTGGGGCAGCGGCCGGCCGCGGTTGAGGCTCCGAAACCTTGTCAAAGATCGCTTGCTGGGCCGTCTGCAGATTGGTGATGTCATTCCTCATCTGCCCGAGGCTGGCGGCTAACTGGTCCACGCTTTGCCGCAACGTCGTAAGACCGAGTGATATCGCTTCGAGCTGTTGCTCTAGATTTGGAGATGAAGCAACACGCGCGGTCTGCGGAGCTGATGCGGTCATCTCTCTAGAGGACTGCCAAGCCAAGAAAGCAGCGACGCCAATGCAAAACGTGATCAGAAACACGATCGCACGCGAGATTCGCCTGTCGAGCAACGGCCCCTTGATCGAGAACCATTCATTTTTCGGGCCGGTCGGAACGTTCGGGTCGGCAGGAACAAGAGTCGCATCGACCGATGATTTGGTTGGGTCAGCAGAAAACCATGATCGTGTAGAGGTCAGCGTGGAACTCATTGGCGCCTTCCGTCTTTGGCTGATTTGACGCGTAATACGAGTAACTTTCGGGAGAAGTTGGTGAGCGACGTCGGTGACCAAACTTCGAATGAAAGGAGTTTGCAGAGCTATAGAAAGCCGCGACCGCATCGCCATGTGACTAGACCAAGGCGTAAGAAGAGCGATCGCGAGGCAGAAATTACAAGCTCAACGCGATTGCCAGAAATCGGCTTCACCGATCAGTTGTGTGTAATGCTTGGCCACCCCCACTGCGCCGCCACCGCAATGACGGCGCCGCTGCTTGGCTCACTTGCCGGCTGCTTTGCGCGGCCGGCGCCGCTGCTTCGCGCTTCGAGGCTCTGAGCGGGGAAGACTTTTTTGCGGCTAGAACTGCTGGACGCGGCGTCGTCCGCGCACGATTTACAGTGCAAAACGCGAGCCATTTACGGGAACCTGATCAAATGCCGTGGACTCCGAATGATGCCGAAAGGCACACGCACAAGGCGACAACGTGGACGCTGAGAGAGCTTTGGGCGAAAGTCGCCAATGAATCCTTGGAACGAACCGGCGACGAAGGCCGCGCTATCCGGGAAGCGAACGCTGTGGTCGCGCGGCAGGCGAAAGACTAGCTGGCTTGCTGCCGCCGCGGCTCGGGCTGAAGCTGCTTTGCGCTGAAAGCTAGCGGGGCGACCCGAAGGCCGCCCCTTGATTGCCGCTGAGTGGACCTGCTCGCTTCGTAAAGCCGTGAGCGGCAGCTGGTCCCCTGATAGTTGATGCACCGGCCGAATGCAGGTCACGGCAGGGTTGGACCAAGAGCCGACATGCCAAATGGTCAAGAAGCTCACGGCGGGAATATTTGCCGTGAGCGGAACTTTTGCCCGAGCTATTCGCAGCCGGGGTTCCGCGACACCGACGGCGTCGTCAGGACCGGATCCGGATAGCTGTATGCGCCGTTGATGGCAGTTGACGGTGTTTGCCCCGCAAACCATTGCAACAGCGCCTCGTTCTGGACATGGTACGCGGTGCCTCCTAGGTGGATGGTCTTGATCGCGTTTGGCAACCCTTCAATGACATCGCCGGTCTCCAGGTTGTTCTGGCAGTTTCCGTTGGGCGCGAGCCACCAGGGGACCAAGTTGCCGCCAAATGGGTCGTTGAACGTCTCGGTAAGTTCGTGACTGAGCACCGCTACATCCGCCCAGCCAGAAGCGAAGAGGCCTAGGGTCACCCAGGATGAATAGTTGAACACATAACGCCGTTCCATCCATCCGTTCGACGGATCTCCAGGCCCGACGGCATAGTTATGGAAACCCAGGATGCAACATTGGTTCGGATTGCCGTTCCGATAGAGGAATGTGTTCGGAAACAGAAACGTCGAGATGTCCTGCGTGGTGATATCGCCGGCGGCAATCGCCTGAGCGATGACGGTGGTGGGACCGCCAGCCGGAAACAGCGCATTCCTGAAGGTATTTTCGTCAACCAGTATGAAAGCGCAGCAGGTGCCATCGGCATTCAGGGCGAAGCGGTAAGTGCCTGCAACGAAGACCATCGTCCGGCCCGGTTTGACCGACGGATAGAGAAGCGTGTGCCAGTGGTGAGAAGCCACTCCGTAAAACTCGGCGCGCAGTATGGCATCGGTGAACTGCGTCGGGATGAAGCTCGAAGTGTAGCCGGTCGGCTGAAAGATTGGCGATGCCAAAGTCGGAGCCACATAGGCCGCAGGCGAGCTGATCAGACGCTGTCCATTGACGAAGCGCGGCGAACCGTCGCCATTGCGCAGATCAACCGTCACCGGAACGACCGGTGCGCGAAAGCGGGTGACCGGACCATCATCGTCGCGACGATCGTTGTCGTCCTCGCCTCCTTTGAACGGCACTCTGCCGACCATTCTGAATTGCCACGTGTACTGTCGGATCCCGTTGGTGTTGAAGCCTGGGTCGTAGAAGTAGCTGTCGAAAGTCGGGATGGTATCAACCCCAAGAGTCGAACCGGTCGCAACGTTGCCGATGACGCCGCCAGCCCCGTCGGGAACGCCCATTTGGGCGGTGCCGGCATTCAGGCCGAGCGTGTAGCTTGGTGGCAGTTGATCGGGCTCCAATGCACGAACGGGCGATGCCATCAGTGCGGCTGATATCCCGATGACTCCTAAGACGGTGATAACGTGGCGCATATGATCCCCCAAAATTACATTTGTAATGCTACCATGTGTAGCATATATGCGCGTGCAACGCAAGTTGCGGCCAAATCAGGCGCGGACGTTGTCTTGGGCTGCTCAGAAAAAAGCCCGCGACATGGGGCGCGGGCAGTGCGTCACGGTGTTGATCACCCGAGGAATCTTGAGGGTGATCGGAGCTGATGGTGCGCTGATCAAGCGGGGGCGTCAATCGGGCGGGCTGCGCGCCAGGGCGGCTCCTCGCAATGCGGCGCGCCTGGACAATACTTCGGCTCTCAGGATGATTGCGCCCCCATCAGCACGGCGGCCATTGCAAGCAGCTGGCGCGTTACGACGTCCTGAAATTCTACGTCGTAGTAGTGGCCGATCGTGGCGACGACGCTGTCCCCTCCGGGATGTTCCGGCGATGCAAGATGCTGCAACCATGCAGCCACGCCGGCCACTGTTGTCGGTACGGTGGTGAATAGGGTCTTGAAGACTGCGCCTTCATAGTCGAGAGCTTCTTCGCTCTTTGCCTCATCGTCGGGCGCAATGCACGTCTCGACAGCCGCCTTGTGTTCAGCAATGACGGCGAAGATCGGATCGGCGCTGGCCAGGGCGGCGTCGCCTGCTGGAAGGCCGCCGAGCGCGATTGTGGCGACGGGCGCCATGGTAGCGGCGATGACGGAGACATGCGCAAGCAGGCGCCTGCGCGATAGCTTGGTTTGGTTTTTCACGACTTTCCTCTGTGCGGATCGATGCCGCCCGCGTCGGCAAGGCGTTAACGATTTCTTGGCAAATCCCGTTCCGCTGCCCGTCCATTGGATGAACGGACAGAAAGCCACTCAGGCTTGTGTCCGGACCTGAACCTTCGGGAACTGTTTTGCAATCCCGGAATTGTTACGGCGACCGGCCGCTATCCCCCTCCCCCGCGCGCGGTTGGCCGAGGCGCAATCGACGATTTCGTTGGCTGCGCCTCATTCTTTTGGTTGGCGAACCAGTCCACTGCGCCGCACTTTATAAAGGACGTATTATTCGAACGCGTATAGTGTGGTGCATCCAAAACGACGCATTTCCACCCCTGGTGGCTGTCGTGGGTTCACGCCGACCGCCGCCCCCGTTCCAGGGCATTCGCTGCTGAGCAGGTCAAGCGCCACATCAGACCCGAGGGAGCGTAATCAAGCTGGACCTCACCGTCGACGGTCCGCTTCGCCATCGAAGCAATGACCGTGGTGCCGAAACCGTGCTGCTCCGGCGGCGACACGGGCGGCCCGTTGCGCTCCGTCCAGCTCATCGCGAAGATGTCACCGTCAAATTGCCAATCCACGTCGACACGGCCGACGCCCACCGACAACGCGCCGTATTTGCCGGCATTGGTCGCAAGCTCGTGGAGGGCAAGACCGATCGCTTGGGCGGCGGCCGCATTCAGACGTAGTTTCGGGCCGTCGACAGCGATCCGAGACCCGACAAGATCCGCAAAATGCGCGAGCTGGGCGCGCACCAAATCCTCAACATCAACTCCCTGCCATTCGTTTCGGATCAGCAGGTCCTGATTGGCCGCAAGCGCCTGAATCCGCTCGGTGAAGCACCCGATAAAATCTTCAGGCTCACGAGCCGCGGTCTGACGGGCGATGGCCTGCACGAGACTGAGCATGTTCTTGGCGCGATGATTGACCTCACACATCAGAAGGTGCACCTGGTCCTCGTGAGCCTTCCGTTCGGTCACATCTTGGGCCACGCAAACAAATAGGCGTTGTCTGTCCGACTGGGTTCCCAGGGCAGAGGTCACAAAGCACCAAAGGCGCTCGCGGCCGTCTTTGGTGCGGATTGTCCGTTCATGCGAGCGCGCCTCAGGCTCTGTCGAAATGATCTGGCGGATCCGCTCTCGCACTTCAGCCGAGCGGTCGCCGTAGGCTCTAGCCGTCCAGTCCTCGATGTGGCGCAGTTCCTCTCTCGAATAGCCGGTTTGTTCGAGCCAGCTTTGACTGATGGCTAGGATTTGCTCCCGATCGTCGAACAAGAGGATTGGCAGTGGCGAGTGAAGGACTGAGGACCTGAACCGTTCCTCACTCTTGCGTAATTCCTCCTCGGCATGTTTGCGCGCGGAGATATCTTCAACCACGCTGACGAAATAGTCGATTGACCCGTCGCCCTTACGCACGCAGCCGACAGTCAATCTGCCCCAGACAATCTCGCCATCCTTGCGCAGGTAGCGCTTGTCCATGTCATAACTCTCGATCTTTCCATCGCGCATCTGCTCGATCTGAGCAAGATCGGCCGCGAGATCGTCCGGGTGGGTGATGTCCTGCAACGACTTGGTGACGAGTTCATCGACCGGATAGCCGAGAATGCGGCACAGCGCATCGTTGGCCCTGAGCCACCTGAGGTCGGGAGCGAGGTGTGCGATACCGACCGCCGCATTCTCGAACGTGGCCCGAAACCGCGCCTCGCTCTCAGCGAGAGCCCGCCTGGCCTCGACCTGCTCGGTAATCACCTCGGCGAAGAGCATCGCGCCACCGATCCGGCCGTTGGTGGTGCGCCAAGGCTTCATCGACCACCGTATCCAGTCGGTGCGACCATCCTGACGCAGGTAAGGGTCCTCCTCTTGAGCCAGCTCTTCGCCCGCTAGCACGCGAGCATGGATTTCCCGCCAGCGTACGGGGATGTCAGGGAATATCTCGTAATGCGAACGGCCAATGATCTCGGTGGTAGCCGGGAGCTGGTAGTCGGAAAGTAAGCGGCGCGAGACGGCCAAATAATTCATATTAGCATCAAACATAGCGATGGCGGCGGGCGAATGCTCAACGAACAGTGCCAGCTGGGCCTCGCGCTCAGCAAGCCGCGCCTCCGTTCGCTTGCGCAGCGTGATGTCGCGGATGATCTTCGAACAGCCGATGACGCTACCTTCGGCATCTCGCATAGGCGAGACGGTGATTGACGCGTCGAAGGTTCGTCCATCCTTGGCGAGGAGCGTCATCTCGTGGCGCTCGATGGACTCGCTCCGAGCGAGGCAGGCGAGGATCGTGTCCTCCTCCGCCTGCCGGTCGGTTGGAACCAGGCGCCGGATCGACTGCCCAATCATTTCACTAGCCGCATAACCGAACATGCGCTCGGCCGCTTTATTCCAACTCGTGACAATACCGTCGAGCGTTTTGCCGACGATCGCATCGGCCGATGATGTCACGATGGCGGCGAGACGGGCCTGCGCCTCCTCGGCATTTTTGCGGGCCGTGATGTCGCGTATTACTCCGACGGCTCGGATCGGCATCCCTGCGGTATTTGTTTCCACCTGGCTTTGATCCTCCAGCCAACGGACGGCGCCATCCTGCATCACTATGCGAAACTCAAGGTGGCGAACATGATCAGAATCGGGATGGGCGATGCGTGCGATGTACTTCTCGAGCCGTGGGCGGTCCTCCGGGTGCGCGCGGGAAAGCAGCAGCGCCCTGGATGCAGGCGCTGCCGATTCGACCCCGAGCAGTTTGCGCGTTTGCTCCGACCATACTAGCGGGCCGCCGGCCAAGTCATAGTCCCAGTGACCAAATCCGGCCGCCTCTTGCGACAGACGCAAGCGTTCCTCGCTCGCACGTAGGCCCTGCTCTGTCTCGAACCGCTCCCAGGCTTGAGCGAGGAAATTGGCTATCGTGCCGAGCCAGGCGACTTCGTCGTCAGTAAAGCAATCCCGTGTCGTCGAGGCGACTGAGAATGTACCGAGCACACGACCGTCGGACGCCATAAGCGGGTGGCAGGCATAGGCCGTGGCACCGAGGCCCCGCACGAAGGCGCCTTTTGGATCGTACGCGATACGCTGCTTGTCGGCTGCCACTGCCTCGCAACCTGCCGCAGCAGACCCGCAAAACGCTTGACCGAGTTCAAGACACTTGGCCGGCTCCAGCTGTTCCGGCGGTATGCCGCGCGCGAACACCAGCCGGAGGTGCTGCCCCGCGGGATCGAGGCGGTAGTTGAAGCAGATATCGGCGCCGAAGGCCGCGCTGACGCGCTCGAACGTCATGCGGCCGAGTTCGCCCGGCCCGGAGGCGCGGATCAGGTCCGAGGTGACCTCAAGCAGCATGGCCTGCCGCTCCGCGTGCCCGCGCGATGTATCTTCGGAACGCCGTCGCTCGCTCAACCCGACGCGGCGAATGTGGTCAGATTTCCGCCAGTTCCAACGGAAGCTCAAGGCCATGTTGTGCATCCATGTCCAATAAACAGCTAGTGCAGTTCTGGTGCTGGACAAGGTTTCGCCGATGGAATGATAGTAAAGTGAATGAGGGCCTTTTGCTAACAACGTCCCTCAGAGCGTTAATAATTGTTATATATCAGAAATCCACTTCAGAATTTGCTTTGTTTCCTCGCCAGGCTCCGACCGATCTTAAGGTGTGAGTGTCCGTCCGGAGAGTTCTTGAATCATATGAATCATCTGTGATTCAAGGGTGGTGGCCTGATTCGAGGAGGGGTCACCGATGTGGACGAGTAAGAACCGCGCCCGTTACGACCGCAGCGAGTTGCGATATCCAAG
>WNFR01008621.1_pt1 | contig 20101 bp, 18 predicted proteins | sample 5400221 | NCBI WGS metagenome assembly WNFR01 (sample SAMN13153357, study PRJNA577476) | soil metagenome | isolation source: 40 cm soil under Madrone tree | place: USA:California | collected 2016-06-14 | reverse complement strand
AGTTTCTTTCTCGGGTCCCCGCCACAATGAATCCAGAGGGGCGGTGCGTGATGTTGACGTACCACTCCAGGGAAGACCGGATCGTGAAAGAAGCGTTTCGCGAAGCGGCAAAGCAAGGGACGCTGAAGATTCTGACGAAGCATGTAGTGCGGCCCGGTGAAGAAGAAGAGCGAACGAACCCGCGATCGCGAAGCGCGAAACTGCGGTGCGCAGAAAGAGTCTGAGCATGAAGAAGCAAAAATCAGTAGCAATGCGGGAGTTCCGAACAGTAAAGCGCATCGATAATTCGCGGCTGGTGCGCCACGTCGAGCCGGCCAAGCAGAAAAATTTGTTGAAGACCGCGGGGCTCGGCGGAGTGGTAGCGGTGTTTTTCCTGTTTTATATTTTTCAGCATTTTCGCTGCATTGACCTGAGTTTTGCGCTGGAAGAGTTGAAAGCACAGCAGGTGCGCGCGGCTGCGCTGAATTCGGAATTGAAGCTGGAGATAGCGAATCTGCGCGATCCGATGCGCATTGACGTGATTGCGCGGAGACAATTGGGATTGACGCAGCCTTTGCCTGCACAGGTGCGCGAATACGACGCGCCGAGCGGGATGCAGGTGGCCGCAGTGCGGTTTAGCAGAGCTAGTCGAAGACAATAACGGCTGCGCCCGCAATGATACGAGCTTCAGAAGTGGCGTTGAACAATCAGGCGGAGAGAATCCCGAACGCAGCGGGCCATGCAAGAAGAAAAAGTCCACGTCCGTTTGTTGATCGTCGCCGGCGTGGCTCTGTTGTGGATGGCCGCGGTATTCGGGCGGCTTGGGTATCTGCAATTAGTCCGGCATAGCACCTACGTTGCACGGGCGCAGCGGCAACAGCAGCGCACTATCGAAATCACACCAAAACGCGGTGCAATTTACGACCGTAACATGCATCCGCTGGCGATGAGCGTGCCGGTGCAGTCGGCGTTTGCGGTTCCTTCAGAAATTGGCGACAACAAGGCCATGGCCGCGCGCTTGCTGTCCGGGGTGCTCGGAATTCCGCGCGACGTTCTGGACGCACGCTTTGAATCGGGTGGATCGTTCGTTTGGATTCTGCGCAAGCTGCCGCCCGACAAAGCCGAGGCGGTGCGCGCGCTGAACCTGAAGGGCGTTTATCTGCAAGCGGAAAATCAGCGCTACTACCCGAAACGGGAACTGGCTTCACACGTCCTGGGGTTCGTTGATCTGGACGAAAAAGGACTGGGAGGAATTGAATACGGACTGGATGGCGCGATCCGCGGAAAAAGCGAGAAAATTGTCGTCATGGAAGATGCACGGCAACGCTCCTTCGATGGGGGAGCGGCACAAAGGGATCAGGGCGCCAATGTTGTTCTGACGATTGACGAAAAGATTCAATACATCGCCGAGCGGGAACTGGCGGAGGCCATTGCGAAGACTCATGCTCTTGCCGGAACAGTGATTGTGCAGAATCCAAACGACGGATCGATTCTGGCGCTGGCGAACTGGCCGAAGTTCAATCCGAATTCGCCAAATGATGTGAAAACCGAAGCGCGCATGGATCGTGCGGTCAGCGCGATTTACGAACCGGGCTCGACGTTCAAATTGATTACGCTGGCAGCGGCGTTCGACCAGGACCTGACCAAGCCTGACGAGATTTTCGATTGTGAGAATGGCTCGGTTGTTGTGGCCGGGCATCGTATTCACGATCACAAGCCGTTCGGATTATTGACGGTGTCAAATATTTTGGCGAAGTCCAGCGATGTTGGGGCCATCAAGATTGCCATGCGCCTTGGAGCTCCGAAACTCTACGAGTATATCCGCGCCTTTGGATTTGGCCAGCAAACCGGCGTGGATCTTCCCGGCGAAAGTAAGGGCCTGCTGAAGAAAATCGAGAACTGGAGTGGCGTTTCGATCGGCTCGATTTCGATGGGACAGGAAATCGGCGTAACACCGATGCAACTGGTTACGGCGGTGTCAGCGATCGCCAATGGCGGTTCCCTTTACAAGCCACATGTGGTCGCGGAAATGCGCAGAGGAGAACAAGTCTTGCCGTTAACGGGTGCGTACGCGGCTGCTGAACCGAGGGAAGTCATTCGGCCGCAGACTGCCGCGACCCTTCGTAGATTAATGGAAGGCGTGGTGCTCGAGGGCGGAACCGGAACGCGCGCACGGCTGGACGGCTGGACCGCAGCCGGAAAAACCGGATCGGCACAAAAGATCGATCCCGCGACCGGCCGCTATTCGCCCACGCAACTGATCGCGTCGTTCACTGGGTTTACGCCGATCAATGATCCGGCGGTGACGATTCTGGTTTCGCTGGATTCTCCCGTCGGACCGCACGAAGGGGGACAGGTGGCGGCGCCGGTATTTAAGCGGATCGCGGAACAAGTGCTGGCATATCTCAACGTGCCCCGCGATGTGCCACTGAGTCCGAAACTGATGCAAGCTTCGTACAAGAGTTCAGAAGCGGAAGAGACTGCATCGTTGGAAGATTTCACGCCAGTGGATTTTACGGCGCAGCCGGATCCACCGCCGGCACCGGAAAAAAACAATCAGCCCGAACCTGCGAAGCCGTCGGTTACGGTGGCGTTGGACGAAGGTGGCGACATCGCCGTGCCGGATTTTCACGGCAAGACCATGCGTGACGTGGCAGAAATGTGTTTGAGCTTAGGACTGGAACCGGTTTTGGTTGGCAGCGGACTTGCAATGGATGAGTTACCGGCCGACGGCGCGAAGGTTCGCCGCGGCGCAAAAATCACGGTACGCTTCGGAACGCCGGAAGAAGCAGAAAAGGCTATCAAGCTGTTGGGAAAAAACAGGCATCGATGACCACGGGATTGCAGGAGCCAAAAAACGCGGCAGAAAGCGGAAAAGTGACGGAAGGGCACGACGCGGATACTCGGCAATCGAAGAATCGCTCGCTAAGGCTCGCCGAAGTGTTTTCCGAGACCGGCGCAAGCGTACCGGCCGCGGCGCATGCGTTGGAGATTCAAAGCATTGTGTGCGATTCCCGTAAGGCTGTAACTGGCAGCCTATTTTTTGCGCTGCAGGGCGCAAAAGAAGATGGCAACCGATATATTCGCGCGGCGATTGAACGCGGTGCGGTCGCCATTGCCAGCGAATCCGCCTCGCCAACAGATTTGGACGCAAATGTTGTGTGGGTTCGGGTGCCGGAAAGCCGCAAGAGTTTGGCGATTGCAGCGGCGAACTTTTTTGCACATCCCGCCAAATCTCTGCTGTTAATCGCAGTGACTGGCACAAACGGAAAAACCACCACGGCGTCTTTGATCGATTCGGTGCTGCGAGCATCGGGCGCGAAGACCGGAATGTTTGGAACGATTGCGTACCATACTCCGCTGGGCAAATATCCAGCGCCGAATACCACGCCGGAATCGCTGGATCTGCAGGGGTTTCTCGCAGAAATTCGCGACGAAGGCGGGAAATTCGCAGTGATGGAGGCAAGTTCGCACGCTCTGGCGATGGATCGCTTGTGGGGCTGCCATTTTCAGTCGGCGGTCTTCACGAACCTCACGCGCGATCACCTGGATTTTCACAAAAATTTTGAGGATTATTTTGCTGCGAAACGCCGCTTGTTTGAGGGAACAGGGGCGGGTGCGCCAGAGACCGCGGTCTTGAACGCCGACGATCCGTACAGTAATCGCCTCACGGGCCTAGCTAAGCATACGCTGACGTATGGCGTCGAGAACTCAGCGCACATCGCCGCCAAAAAATTTCAGCTTTCATTCAGGGGGCTTCAGTTCACCGCGAACACTCCGCAGGGAAAACTTCAAATCAGTTCGGCGCTCGTGGGTCGCATCAACGTTTACAATATTCTGGCGGCGATCGGCGCAGCGCAGGCGGCTAGCATTTCGAACGAGATCATCGAAAAGGGAATCCGCGCGCTTGAAAATGTCCCGGGAAGATTTCAGCGTGTGGATATGGGCCAGCCATTTTTGGCGATTGTGGATTTTGCGCACACTGATGATGCACTGGAAAATCTGATTAAGACCGCGCGCGAACTGAATCCCAAGGGCCGGGTGATCACGCTTTTTGGTTGCGGCGGCGGCAAAGACCGCAGCAAGCGCCCCATCATGGGGGAAGCCAGCGGCCGGCTCTCCGACCTGACGATTCTGACGAATGATAATCCGCGCCAGGAAGATCCGTTGAAAATCATCAGCGACATCGTTGTTGGTCTACAGAAGAGCAACCGAAAATATTTAATTGAGCCGGATCGCGAAAAGGCGATCGGGCTGGCGTTTGATGAAGCCCGTGCTGGCGACATTGTGCTTCTCGCTGGCAAAGGCCACGAAGATTATCAGGTTCTGGCGGACAAAACATTGCCTTGGGACGATCACAGTGTGGCACAGCAGGAATTGCGCAAACGCGGATTCGATTCGCCGGGCTCAAGTGAGCACAAGTCCGGCAGCGGGTTTGGCACCTAGCGCGCAAACTAGTTGGCGCGGTTCGAGCGCAAAGGTTCCAATCGTAGTTTCAGTCGGACTGAAACACGCCATCGGCAAACGATGGGAAGGAGGAGCCAGCGAACCGGTGAGCACCAAACCAACCCTGGGTTACGCTCGTAAGGCGAACCCTCTGAGGTATTTATGCGGTGGACGATTGCACAAGTGGCTGACGTTCTGGTGGCGGGGGCGGGAGCGGGGCTCGACCCCGTGGCCCGGCTGGCCGGCGTCTCGATTGATTCTCGCACCATTCGAGCCGGCGAATTGTTTATCGCCATCCACGGAGCGAGTCACGATGGACACGATCATGTGGCCGGCGCATTCGAGCGCGGCGCTCTCGCAGCCGTGGTGGCCGCGGCGAAAGTGGGCCAGTTTTCGGATGAGATTCACGCCAAGTGCATCGTTGTCGACGACACCTTCGTCGCGCTCAGGCAGTTCGCCCGCGCGGTACGCGAAACATGGGGCGGGAAGATCGCCGGCGTTACCGGCTCGGTGGGGAAAACCACGACCAAAGAGATCCTGGCGGCATTGCTTGGCGCGCGGTTCCGCGTTCTGAAGTCGGAGGGAAATTTTAATAACGAATATGGGCTGCCGCTCACGTTATTCAAGTTGAACGAAACGCACGAGGCAGCGGTCTTGGAGATGGGGATGTCGCGGCGAGGCGAGTTGGCGCGGCTGGCAGAAATTGCGCGGCCGGATGTTGGTGTGGTAACGCGCGTGTCTCCCGCGCATCTGGAGTTTTTCTCGTCGCTCGATGAAATTGCGCTGGCGAAACGCGAACTGATCGAAGGGCTGAATGGCAAAGCCTCGACTGCGGTTTTGAACGCCGATGATGCTCGTGTGGCAGCGTTTGGGGCCTTTGCGCCGGGCCGAGTGTTAACGTACGGCATTGAGCAGCCGGCATTTTTCACAGCGGAAAATATCGAGGATCGCGGGGCTCTCGGTACCACGTTTGACTATGTGAATCCGGAGGGGCGCGTCCGGTTGGAGTTGGCTTTGCCCGGCCGGCATGTCATTGCGAATGCGTTGGCCTCGCTCGCGGCGGCCAGCGTGTGGGGAATCGGGATTGAAGAAGCGCAAGCGGTGTTGCCGAAATTGCGGCCGCCCGCGATGCGTGGGGAACTTTTGCGGTTTTCAGATGGCGCGGCGTTGATCAACGACAGCTACAATTCGAGTCCTGCTGCCTTGCAAGCGATGACGGCGCTTCTGGCGGCGACTCCGGGATTTCGGCGGCGGATTCTTGCCGCAGGGGAGATGCGCGAGTTAGGTGCCACATCCGCCGAATTGCATCGCGCGGCGGGTGACTTCGCCGCGAAAACGGGGAGCATTGATTTCATCATCGGCGTTGCGGGAGATGCGGCTCAGTTGGTCGAAGGCGCGGCACGTGCCGGAATCCCGTGCGACCATCTGAAATTTTTCCCTTCGTCCGGCGACGCTGCGCAATTTCTGCAGCAGGAATTGCAACCGGGTGATTTGCTGCTGGTCAAGGGATCGCGCGGCGTGAAGATGGAACGTATCGTTGAGGTTTTACTGGCGCAACATGGCGCAATTGACACGGCAGCGGAGGCCAGCCACTAAAATGCTGTACTACCTCCTCTACCATACGCTGCAAAAATATTTCAGCCCGCTGAACGTTTTCCGTTACATCACGGTTCGCACCGTTTATGCCAGTTTGACGGCCATGTTCCTGGCGCTGGTCTTTGGGCCGTGGCTCATTCGCCGTCTGCGCGAACTGCAGATCGGACAATACATTCGCGAAGAAGGCCCGCAAGAGCACAAAAAAAAAGCCGGCACACCGACCATGGGCGGCGTGCTGATTGTTCTGTCCACTGCGGTGCCGGTGTTGTTGTGGGCGGATCTGACCAATGCATTTGTATTGATGGCGTTGTTCGCCCTGGTGGGTTTTTCTGCGATCGGTTTCATCGATGACTACGCCAAAGTGGCCAAGAAACAGAATCTTGGCTTGACCAGCAAGCGCAAATTCCTTTTGCAGGTTCTGGTCAGCATGATGGTGGGAGTCGGCTTGCTGGAGCTTTCGACGCACAGCGCGTACTCGACGCAGCTGATCGTTCCGTTCCTGAAAAAATTTCATCCCGATCTGGTGATTCATTCTTTGATGTCGAGAGATCACCTGTGGCCACTGGCGTTCCTGCCTTTTCTGCTGTTCGTGACCATCGTGATCACCGGCTCGTCGAACGCTGTCAATTTGACGGATGGTCTCGATGGACTGGCGATTGGCTGTACAGTGATTGCCGCCGGCGCGCTTACAGTACTGACGTACGTCAGCAGCAACGCGCGGTGGTCCACGTATCTCGATATTCAGTACATTCCGCGCGTCGGCGAGCTGACCGTTTTTTGCGGAGCCCTGGTCGGGGCGTCGCTCGGGTTTCTCTGGTACAACGCGCACCCCGCCGAAGTGTTCATGGGCGACGTTGGCTCGTTGTCGCTGGGCGGAACGCTCGGGGTGATCGCCGTCATCATCAAGCAGGAAATTCTTTTGTTTTTTATCGGCGGCGTTTTTGTGGTTGAGGCGCTATCGGTGATTTTGCAGGTAGGCTCATTCAAGCTGCGCGGAAAACGGATTTTTCGCATGGCGCCTATCCATCATCATTTCGAATTGCTGGGATGGAGCGAATCAAAAGTAATCGTGAGATTCTGGATTCTGGCGCTGGTGTTCGCGTTGTTTGCGCTCACCACGTTGAAGTTGCGGTAAGAGATGCCAAGCGGAGAGAAAGGGCGGGAAAGTTGGAGTTGCCAGGAAAACGCGTGCTGGTGATCGGACTGGCGCGGACGGGCGTCGCCACCGCGCTCTTTTGTGCGGAGCGCGGAGCTGTCGTCACAGCCATCCAACTACAGCTGGGCGGATACTCCGATGCGATTTTGAACGGGCAGGAACTGGTGGTGCCGAGTCCCGGCGTACCGGCCGATTCGACGCTTGTGATTAAAGCGCGCGAACTTAAAATCGCGGTCTGGAGCGAAATCGAACTGGCGTACCGGTTCTTGCATGGTCGCCTGATTGGCATTACCGGTTCGAACGGCAAGACCACGACGGCTTCGCTCGTCGATCACATTTTGCGCCACGCGGGACTCTCGACGGTGCTGGCGGGGAATATCGGCACGCCTTTGATCGCGCAAGCGAAAGAAACGAGTGGAACGACCATCACGGTTGCGGAACTGAGCAGCTTTCAATTGGAGCTGATTGAATCGTTCCGCCCAGATATTTCCGTCCTACTGAACCTTACACCGGATCATCTCGACCGCCACAAGACGTTCAGCGCGTACGCTGCCGCAAAAGCCAGGATCTTTGAGAACCAAAGCGAGGAGGACGCGGCGATTCTTAATCTGGACGACGTCGCGAGCCGTGAGATCGCGCCGTCGCGCCCAGAGGTATTTTGGTTCAGCAGGAAGGCCAATGTTGAACAAGGCGTCTTTGTCAAAAATGGAAGAATCATTTTTCGTCGGAACCATAAGGAAGAAGACATTCTCAATTGCGACGAAATTCCGCTGCCCGGCGCACACAATGTGGAAAACGTTCTTGCGGCCACGATCGCGGCCCGGCTTACCGGCGCGCAGTCCGCGCAAATCGCCGAAGCCATTCGCTCCTTTGCAGGCGTGGAGCATCGCATCGAATTTGTCGCGGAAATTCAGGGCGTGCGCTACTACAACGATTCGAAGGCCACCAATGTTGACGCAACGCTCAAAGCGCTGGAAGCATTTCAGGGGCGAATTATCGTCATTCTGGGCGGAAAAGATAAGGACAGCGACTACACCCAACTGCGCGCCGCGCTTCGAGAAAAAGCCATGCTGGCGCTGCTGATCGGCAGTGCTGCGGACAAAATCGCGGAGCAGATCGAGGGCAGCGTAGCAGTTAAGGGCTCGGGAACGCTGGAAAACGCCGTCGCATTCGCCGCTCAGGCGGCTCACAACGGAGACACTGTGCTGCTTGCACCAGCGTGCGCAAGTTTCGACCAGTTTCAAAATTACGAGCATCGCGGCCGCGTTTTCAAAGAGCTGGTTCACCAATTGCAGCGCAACGATGAAACACGGCCACACGACGATTCAAAGAACGCACCAAACACGGAGAAACGCAATGCCGAGACGTTTGGAAAATGACAAATGGCTGTTTCGCGTCACGCTAGGCCTGTGCCTGCTCGGCGCGGTCATGATTTTCAGCGCTTCAGCCGTCACCGCGGAAAACGAATATCACCACTCGTACTACTTTCTATTGCGGCAAGCGGCCTGGCTGTTTATCGGCCTGGCGGGAATGTTTGTGCTGATGCGGACGGACTATCGCAGGCTGCGCGAGCCGATGGTCGTCTATTCCGTACTTTGCGTGGTTGGCTTGATGCTCGTCGGAGCTTTTTTTCTGGATAAATCTCATGCCACGCACCGCTGGATACGCATTGGCCCGGTGGGAATTCAGCCGTCGGAAATTGCCAAGCTGGCGGTCATCCTTTATCTCGCATGGTTTTTGGATTTAAAGCGCCGCACCGCTGCGGGCATGGAATTTCGCAAGGAAGATTTCCTGCACAATATCCTGCCGGCGATTGGACCGATTCTGGTTTGTGTAGCGTTGATTCTTGCGCAGCCTGATCTTGGTACTTCCGTGGATATTTTGCTCATCGCCGTCGCGGTTCTTTATGTCGCCGGACTGTCGTGGAAATGGATAGCCGCGGGTGCCGCCGCATCGATCCCAGCGCTTTATCTCTTGATATCGCATGTTGCCTATCGCCAGGCGCGCTTCATGGCTTTCCTTAATCCGGACCTTGACCCGCAAGGAGCAGGTTTTCAGCTATTGCAATCGCTGATCGCTATCGGTTCCGGTGGGTTCACCGGCGTGGGTTTGATGGAGAGCAAACAGAAATTATTCTATTTGCCGGAAGCACACACCGATTTTATTTACGCCGTCATCTGTGAGGAACTTGGATTTATCGGAGCGATGATGGTGATTGCCCTGTTCGCGATTTACGGATGGCGAGGTCTGCGAGCCGCATTTTCCGCTCCGGATAATTTTGGCCGTTTGCTGGCGCTGGGAATCACTGCGATGGTGATTTTCCAGGCGTTGATCAATTTTGCGGTGGTGCTTGGAATGCTGCCGACGAAGGGCATTCCGCTGCCGTTCATCAGTTACGGAGGATCGAGCTTATTGGTGATGTTGCTGGCCACGGGGGTGCTGCTGAATATTTCGCAGCAAGCGACAGCGAAATGACGACGCGCAACATTCCCGGATCGGCGCTTGGATCGGCGCCATGAAACTGCTCATCGCGGGCGGTGGCACCGGTGGCCACGTATTTCCGGCCATTGCCATTGCGCGGGAGTGGTTGTCACGCGGGAAGGAACGGGAAGGCTGCCGCTCGAAACTTTGCGTGCCGCCGGTCTCAAAGGTAAAGGCGGGCTGACGCTGGCGAAAAATTTCGCCACGCTCGCGCCCGGCATGCTGGACGCGTTCGCAATTCTGCGCAAGCACCAGCCCGTCGCGGCTTTTGGCGTCGGCGGTTATGCGGCCGGGCCCATGCTGCTCGCCACCTGGATGCGTGGCGTCCCCAACGTAATTTTTGAGCCGAATGCAGAGCCGGGCTTCACCAATAAAGTGTTGGTGAAATTATCCAAACGCATCGCCACTGGCTATGACGTCACTGCGCAGGCGCTCGGAAAGAAAGCGTCAGTGACCGGCAATCCGGTGCGCGCAGAATTTTTCGCGATTCAGCCGCGCACACCACAAAAACCCTTTCGCTTATTGATCACTGGAGGCAGCCAGGGCGCCCTTCCCATCAATCGAGCGTTCGTAGATGCGATGGACATGCTTGCCGCGCGAAAAGATGAGCTGAGCGTCGTGCATCAGAGCGGCGAACGCGACTACAACGCGGTTCGAACCGCCTACGCTCGCCGCGAATTCAATGCCGAAGTTGTGCCGTTTCTCGGCAACATGGCGGAGCGTTTTGCGTGGGCGGATTTGATTGTCTGCCGCGCCGGCGCGATTACCGCAGCGGAAATCGCCGCAGCCGGGCGGGCGGCGATTTTTATTCCGTTCGGCCGAGCGACGGACAGTCATCAGCTCCGTAACGCGCAGGAAATGGTAAAAGCCAATGCCGGAAAACTGATCGCGGAACCGGAACTGACCGCCGATCGTCTCGCCAAGGAAATTTTCGCACTTCTCGACCAACCACAAGAAATCGAACAGTTGTCTCTGCGTGCGCGCACGCTCGGAAAACCGAATGCCGCGCGCGACATTGTGGACCTGGTGGAAAAGGCCGCTGGCGTGCTTACAAAACATCAGGGAGCAACGCCATGATGGTCTCATTCAGGAATTTTCAGCGCATACATCTGGTCGGTATCGGCGGCATCGGCATGAGCGGCATCGCTGAAGTGCTGCTGACCCTCGGCTATTCGGTCTCCGGTTCGGACACCAAGCCTTCTTCCATCACCGAACGCTTGCAGGATCTCGGCGCAGTGATTTACGAAGGCCACAAAGCCCGTAACGTCGAAGGCGCGCACGTAGTTGTAACGTCTTCCGCCATCCAATCGGAAAATCCAGAGGTCATCGAAGCTCATAAACTTAAGATTCCTGTCATTCCGCGCGCCGAAATGCTGGCTGAATTGATGCGCCTGAAATACGGTGTCGCGGTCGGCGGCGCACACGGCAAAACCACCACCACATCGCTTGTGGCATCGATACTTACTGCAGCCCATCTCGATCCTACGTTTGTGATCGGCGGTAGAGTCAACCAGGCCGGCACCACGGCACGTCTGGGCCGCGGCGAATATTTCGTGGTAGAGGCCGACGAAAGCGATCGCAGCTTCCTGCTCTTCGCGCCGGTCGTAGCCGTCGTCACCACCATCGACCGCGAACACCTCGATCAATACAGCTCGCTCGAAGATATTCAGGATGCCTTTGTCCAGTTCGTGAATCGGGTTCCGTTTTATGGCGCCGCAATCCTTTGCCTCGACGAGCCCAACGTTCAGGCCATTATTCCCAGTGTGAAACGGCCCATCCTTACTTATGGCACGTCGAGCCAAGCCGACTTGGTCATTAGTGACATTCAGCTGCAAGGATTTTCCAGCGAATTCCGCCTTACCTATAAAGGCGAAGACCTCGGCATCTTCCGCTTGCCGCATCCGCCTGGAATTCACAACGTACGCAACGCTGCTGCGGCCGCTGCAGTGGCCCTGTATCTGAATGTACCGGCCGAGTTAATCCGTCAAGGATTGGCAAATTTCGGAGGCGTCGGCCGGCGCTTCGAGGTCAAAGGCGTAGTGAACGACATCACCGTAATCGACGACTACGGCCACCACCCGGCAGAAATTCGCGCTACGCTCGAAGCCGCTCGCGGCTGCAAGTTCAACCGCCTGCTCGTACTCTTCCAGCCGCATCGCTATTCGCGAACACGACATCTCTGGGACGAATTCCGCCGCGCCTTCAATCAAGCCGACCTGCTCGTCCTCACGGACATCTACGCTGCCAGCGAACCGCCTATCCCCGGCATCACCAGCGAAGCCCTGGTTGCCGCCGTCCGCGAAGCCGGACACAAAAACGTCCATTACATACGTTCCATGCAGGAATCCATCGAATTTTTGCTGAAAAATGCCAGGCCCGGCGACGCTATTCTCACCGTCGGCGCCGGAAACGTGAGCCGAGCCAGCAACGAACTGATGGTTTTGCTCGGCACGGAGCATCCGAGTCATTATGCGCGTTGAAGATCTCAAACTAAGAGCGGAGCTCGCGGACCTCGGTATCGACATCCGTTCCGGCGCTTCCATGGCTGAACTGACGTCGCTCGGGATTGGAGGAACCACCGACTTGCTTCGCATCACGAAGCACGAGTCCATCCCCGAGCTGATCGCGCTGCTTGAACGACACCAGACTCGCTACAAATTCCTTGGCGGAGGTTCCAACCTTCTCGTCGGTGACGGCGAACTGCCTTGGCTCATCCTACAACTCGCCAAACCTGACCCGGAAATCGTAATCGAAGGCAATCTCGCCCGCGTGGACGCCGCTGCCGACCTCGGACGCACCGTCACTTTCTGCGCAAAACATGATTTGGGCGGCATGGAAGGTCTGATCGGCGTTCCCGGCACGGTGGGTGGCGCGCTGCGCATGAATGCCGGCGCTTACGGCATGCAGATCGGCAGCTACGTTCGCGAGGTCAAGCTTTATCGCGCCGCCGAACGCAAGATAGAAATCCTCAGGGGCACGCAAATTTCATTTGAATACCGTCACACTTCGTTTGCGCCTGATGATATGATGCTCGCAGTGACGCTGGAACTTCCCTCCAAATCGTTCAAAGAAATTCTGCAAGGGATTCGTATCTGTAATGAGAAGCGGCGTTCGAGCCAGCCGCTCGGGCAGAAAAGCGCCGGTTGCATCTTCAAAAACCCTCCTGGAGCCTCTGCCGGACGCATGATTGATGAGCTCGGGCTCAAAGGTCTGAGCGTCGGCGACGCCAGAGTCAGCGACCGCCACGCAAATTTTTTCGTCAACGCGGGTCAAGCTTCGGCGAAGGATATGCTCACACTGATCGCCGACGTTCGCGGGCGCGTTGAAAATGCTTTCGGAGTCAAGCTCGAACACGAGGTCGTGGTGTGGGACGCGTGAAGGCCATACAAAAAAACGCCGCGGTTGCCGACGCCGAAGCCTACCGCCCGGAGCTCGTCGAAAGCGACGAGCCGCGCTATCTGCGTCGCCAGAAACCCGTTGAAATTCGCCGCAAGAAATTTGGCGGCAAAAATCTTTCGCGCTACCGCACGATTTTCAGCGTGGCTTTAATTACCGCTGGGTGTGGCGTGGTGGCTTACGTCGCTGGCAATTTTCTGTTGCACTCGCCCAAAGTGCTTCTGCTAAAGCCCGAGCAGGTCGAAGTGACCGGCAATCACATCGTCTCGCGTGAGTCGGTACTTGCGCCATTTTACAAAGACCGCGGGCGTAGTGTTCTGCGTATTCCGCTCGATGCACGCCGCGGCGACGTAGAGAAAATCTCCTGGGTCCAAACCGCCAGCGTTCAGCGCATCCTGCCGAATCGCATTCGCATTGATATTTCCGAGCGCACACCCATCGCCTTCGTGCGTAACGGCAGCGAGATTGCCCTCATTGACGAATTTGGGAAAATTCTCGATCGCCCGCATGGTGAGGATTTCCATTTCCCGATCGTTACCGGCATCTCGGACACCTTGTCTGACGCCGATCGCCAAAAACGCATGCAAACTTTTCAGGAATTCCTGAAGGACGCCGACCTGGTTCGTCCCGGCTCGTCCGATCACATCAGCGAAGTCGATCTCGGCAACCCGCGCGACCTTCGTGTGGTCATGGCAGGTTTTCCAGGAGCCAACGCGACACAGGCGGTCACGATTCATTTCGGTTCCAGTGAGTTCACCGGAAAATACCGGATGCTGGTGGAAAATTTCGCGCAGTGGCAATCCAATGCCGGCTGCGTGCAGTCCGTGGATTTGCAGTATGCGCGCCAGGTGGTCTTGAATCCCGATTCGAGCGGCTGCGGCGAGCACATGACGGTAAAGAAAAATAAGTAACTAGCGGCGAGGGCGGCGATTGTCGAAAAAGGATAAATATATCGTCGGGCTGGACATCGGTAGCACCAAGACCTGCGTTCTGATCGCGGAGCTTGCCGACGAGCAAGTAAAATTCCTCGCGCTGGGCGCAGCCGAATCGAAAGGGTTGCGCAAAGGCTCGATCGTCAATCTCGATGCTACCGTCAGCTCCATTCGTCGCGCCGTTGAAGAAGCCGAAGGCGTTTCTGGCATCCCCGTTGAATCGGCGCTTATCGGTGTCGCCGGCAGTCATGTGCGCGGATTGAACAGCCGCGGCGGTGTGACGCTTGGCAACCGGCCGCGTGATATTGAGCGTGAAGATGTTCGCCGCGCGGTTGACGCAGCGCGCAACATTTCTCTTCCCGAAGACCGCGAAGTTCTGCACGTCCTGCCCCACGAATTTTCCGTGGACACTCACAACGGAATCCGTGACGCCATCGGCATGGTCGGCCAACGTCTCGAAGCCAACGTACATGTCGTCACATCATCGGTGACTGCAACGCAAAATCTTGTCACCGCCGCGAATCGCGCCGGAATTTTGATTAGCGACACCGTCGTCGAGCCGATGGCTTCCGCGGAAGCTTGCCTTACTCAGGACGAACGCGACCTCGGCACATGTCTGCTCGACATCGGCGGCGGCACCACCGAACTGATCGTCTACGGCGGCGGAGTAGTTCGCCACACCGGCGCTGTGCCCGTCGGTGGAGACCATTTCACGAACGACCTCGCGGTCGGATTGCGCACTCCGATCCCTGAAGCCGAACGCATCAAGCGCCATCACGGTTGCGCAGCCGCCGCGCTGCTGCACGAAGATACTGCGATCGAAATCGCAAGCGTGGGCGATCGTCCGCCGCGCACCATCTTTGCGCGAATGTTGACCGACATCATCGAGCCGCGCGCGCAGGAATTTTTGGCATTAATTCGCGATGAAATGCGCCGCGCCGGTCTCGATTCGCAAATCCCGGCCGGATTCGTCCTTTCCGGTGGCGGCGCTCGTCTGAGCGGGCTTGTCGAAATGATGGAGCAGGCTTTTCACCTGCCCGTTCGCGTAGCGGAACCTCGCGGCCTGGCGGATATGCCGGAGCAAGTCGAGCAGCCCGAGTACGCAACAGTGGTTGGATTGGTTTTGTACGGAGCGAAAGCGCGCCGCTTGCACGCGATGCGCTCCACAAATTTTGTTGCCAAGCTGAGGGCCATGTTCGCCGGAGCCTAGCTTTGGTCTCCCGTAGCGGCAGGCTTCTAGCCCGGCGGTTTTGATTTGAATTTGTAGTTGGCAGTCTTCAGACCGGCGCTTTTGAAGACGCAGCTAAAGGTCGTTGGGTCGGCATGGCATCCTGAGTCCCGATTCCGATCAGGACGACGGATCTTAACCACGGCGTCTTGGCAAAAAATTTCGCGCGGAGCCCGGGCTTCGCCAAAGGCTTACCAGCCGAAATTAGGGGAATAGGGGGAAGAAATGACGGCAAAGGACACGGCAATTCGCATGAGCTTCAGCGAGGAGTTGTCGCCCGCAAAAATTAAGGTCATCGGCGTCGGTGGCGGCGGGTGTAACGCCGTCAATCGCATGATTCGTGCCAAGGTGGAAGGCATCGAATTCATCGCGGCCAACACCGATTTGCAGGCGCTCAAGCTCTGTCAGGCGCCGATGAAGTTGCAACTCGGCGCAAAACTTACCAAAGGTCTGGGCGCGGGCGCCAACCCCGAAGTAGGCCGCAAAGCCGCCCTCGAAGACACCGACAAAATCATCGAAGCGCTCGAAGGCTCGGACATGATTTTCATCACGTCGGGCCTCGGCGGAGGCACCGGCTCCGGCGCTGCGCCGGTTGTCGCTTCGCTCGCCAGCGAACTTGGCGCGTTGACCGTTGCGGTCGTCACCAAACCGTTCGCCTTTGAGGGTAAGCGCCGCATGCTACAAGCCGAACAAGCTCTGCAGGATTTGATCGGCGCTGTAGATACCGTGATCGTCATTCCCAACGAGCGTTTGATGGAAACCGTTGAACGCGGCACCAGCTTCTTCGACGCCTTCCGTATCGCCGACGACATTCTTCGCCAAGCCGTCCAGGGCATTTCGGATATCATCACTGTGCCCGGTATTATCAATCGCGACTTCGCCGACGTGAAAGCGATTATGAGCGGCCAGGGTTACGCCGTCATGGGCACTGCTGTCGCCACCGGTTCGAACCGCGCCGTGGACGCCGCCAACCGTGCCATCGCCAGCCCGCTCCTCGAAGACAATTCCATCCAGGGCGCTCAGGGCATTCTCATCAACATTTGCGGCAGCCCCAGTCTGACGCTCCACGAAGTTCACGAAGCCTCCTCCATCATCCAGAAAGCCGCGCACGAAAACGCCAACATTATTTTCGGCGCTGTGCAGGACGAAACTATGAAGGATTCGGTGAAAATTACCGTCATCGCGGCCGGCTTCAAGGAAGCCAACAAAAAAAATGTCTCCAAGCGCCCGGAATTCTTGCCCAAAACGTGGAAAGCCGGCAGGGAGCTTCCCGAAGTCGCGGCAGCAGCTGCAGCAGGCGCCGGCACCTCTTCCAGCTCCGGCTCAGCCTCGACAATTTCCAACGAACAGCAAACCGTCGTACACCAAGTCCAACAGAACGTTCGCGATGTCGCGCGCGAAGTGCCCGGCGACGATCTCGACGTCCCGACATTCCTGCGTCGTCAAGCCCAAAAGGCCTAATTATGGGGTGCGGCAGCCTAGCTGCCGCTTTTCCGAAATTCCTTAACAGCAGGCTAGAGCAGTAGTTCGTTTGGAACTCACGTCACAGGTTTTGCCGATGGATGCGGCATGCCTCTGTGAGTATTCACGCTTGATCCACGTCCGCTCCGATACGCTGCGTGAAGATGCCATGATTGCGGCCACCGCGCGTGTACACGGACTGACTATCGCCACTCGCAATGAACGGTGAGCGATACGTGAAGCACAGGTTCAGGAATGGAAGCAATTCTTCAGAAATTACGCGAACGTTTGCGCCGTATGACGGACGAAGAGCTAATTAAGTTCGGCAAAGCGGTGCGTAAACTTGCCGAGAATCCGTTTCAGCGGCAATTGAAAGAGGCTACGCGGGAGGGGGTGGGGTCGATATAGCCCTTGAAAGCCGCTCCGATCAGAAGCGTTTCAGAAAATAAACTAGATAGAACAGGGCTTCCTCCGTGCGAAATAGATAATTCCCAATAACCCAAGGCTGGTAAGTGCAAAGGAGGAGGGTTCAGGAGTCGCTATTGGGCCTGCCAAGTAAATAGCGCTATTGAAATAATTATCGTACGTGCCTCCTACACGCTCCGTCGTAGGTGTGGGTTGCGTCCCCGCAAAGAACCAAGTTCCATAAAACCCTGCAGACGACCACCACATCGCGTCAGCGCTGTGTGGCAACAGATAGCCTATAGTGCCGGGCGGGAAGGGGTTTGGGATGTCTGTCCACGTTGCTACAGCTTGATCGCAAATGAAGCTTTCATCAAAGCAGGCCTTATTGAGAGAGAAGTCGGTCACCGCAAATTCGAATGCAAGCCCCAGCGGGGGAGTAGCAGGATCAACCACCATTACCATCGCTGTCCCGGACGCCAATATCTCAGGCGGGATAGAATCCGCCCGGCACACGGTGGCCATTCCTAGCGCCGCAATCAAGATAAGTGTTCTCATGGCTTCCTCAGTCCAACCGCAAACTCGAACCGTTCCCGGCGTCCCCCGTAAGCTTTGAGCAGGGCCACCAAGCGGTGGTTCAAATCTTCATATGGGTCGCTCATCGTCCCCCTGAATTAATTCCTGCTCATGTTCCTCAGCGCAGTCTTGGCAACTCCACCCATTGACATCCATCGAATTCAGGCAGGGCATCTTGCCCATACATATCGGCCCGATTGCGGCAAAATCCGTGCCACAATCTCCTCGCCCTCAATAACGCCACCATTGAGGGTCGGCACACGGACAATTTTCGACACTCGATTCTCCTGTCAACGGGACGATGTAGGATACGTCTGGCAATCGTGGAGGGCAATAGTTGTTGAGCATAGTTCCTATCCAGTTCTCAGTTTCGCCTTAAATTCGCCTATCGCACTGATTGGTCGGGGCGATGGTAGGTGCTCAGGGAGTGTTTTGCTTAGTCTTTGAGGTGAAGCCTCCATCCTTGGGTGCGTTCCTGCATTTGGGTTTGCGCGGTTTCACGTTTCCTATCTCAGCGCATCCTACACTCATGTAGTACAATTCCAAGCTGGGAGGAAATAAAGAATGAGTGAAGTTTTAGAAGGGTTGTTACAGAAGAGGGCTTCGTTGTCTGCAGAGTTGCGTGCCTTGGACGCGGGTATAGCCGCTTACCGTAGTGCGCTGGTGCCGACCGAGAGCGCGGCGGTGCGGGTCAACGGCAACAGACCGACAATGAGTCTGGCCGCGAGGAAGAAGCTTTCCCTGCTTGCTAAAGCACGTTGGGCTAAGAAGCGTAAAGAAGACAAGAAGTAACGGCTATAGTTCCAGAAAGCACAAAGCCTCTCACCTATATAACAAGGATGAGAGGCTTCCGTGTTTCTGTTACTTAGGATTCTTCTGATTCATCCAGTCTAACGTACTGGGCGTCGGTGTAACGACATCGCCGCACAAGATACGGAGCCGCTTCCCCGCCTTTATGGGTTCTTCGTCTGAAAGCGTTCGAGTAAATTTGCGGTAATCGTCTTCGCTGAATTCACGGAACCCGATTGGCTGGACATCGCGACACTCACGGTTGGAGTCGCAGAGGACGGGAAGAGGATTCTAGCACGACGATTCGCAGCTCAGTTCGATCCGTGACGTGATTGCGATTCCTCTTCAATTTGAGAGAGGCCCAACTCACGAATGCGGAGTAAAAACTTCACCAGTGAAAGGGCCTGTAATACGATGCATCTTATAGCGCCCCGGCGCGGCTAGAAAGGCTTCCCGTAGTGATTTCCGGATTCGTCTTTTTGATTGCTCCATCGTTTCATGTCTGAATTTCGCCCATTCCCAAGCAAGAAAATCAGCTGGTTGCAATGGGACAGCATTCGACTTAGGCAATGAACGTGACTTCAAGACGTTTTCTGTGTCGCTCTTCAATCCATTTCGCCAGTAGCACGTCCACTTCCTCCGCATCCCGCGCACTCTCCAGGCCAGGTCTTGCTCATTGCTCAGTCTGGTCCTCTTGCGCGAACCGATTCGCTGGAATGTTTTATCAATATTGCCGCCATGTTGCGCATTTCCGCCTCGAATGCCGAATGGTCCGCACGAGGATATGGCAGGGTCGAACTCAATCCCGAATGAATTTCTCGCGCGTGCGAGCGCTGCAACACGTCTTCAAGGTTTGCCGCATTGATGCCGCCGCCCGCAACAATTTCAAGACGACTCCCCGCCGCCTTCACCAGCTCGGCAATAGCCGCGCTGCCTTCTTCCGCGTTTCCTTTCCCACCGCAGGTCAGAATTCTCGCCGCGCCGCTGGCTATCACGCTCTCGAGCGCCGCGCGCAGATCAGGCGCCTCATCGAACGCGCGATGAAATGTCGCTGGCAAGGGGCGTGCCAGTTTAACCAGTTCGCGTGTGCGTTCGACGTCCACGAGCCGTTCTGCGTTCAGCAGACCAAATACGACGCCGTCCATTCCGCAATTTCTAGCCAACTCTAGATCGCGAATCATTTCCTCGAACTCCGCCGCGGAGTAGAAAAAATCTCCGGCGCGCGGCCTGATCATCGCGAAGATGGGAATGTGAATTTGCGCGCGCGCGGCGCGCATCAAATCCGCGCCCGGGGTCACTCCACCGGCGCGCAGATTTTCGCACAGCTCGACGCGACCGGCTCCAGCGCGCTCCGCAGCCAGCGCGGCCTCGAGCGTCTCGACACAAATTTCCAGAAGCGGACGATTTCTCATGGGGAAGCGGCGTCAATCCTTAACGGACTTGGCCTCCAACGCTCCCGAAAGGGTCCCCCACCCTTGCCGGGAAAGATTCCAAAAAATCAACCAGCCGGCGATTGCGCTTACCCCAAGCAACAAAACGCCGGACAACCAATGACGAAACACCAGCATGCCGATGCCAAACATCGCGGTATAAACCATCAAGCAGCCTGCGACCCAATTCGCCGCGTTCGCTGCAAAATCGCGAACCTGGGAAAGTTCC
>WNFR01002261.1_pt1 | contig 20106 bp, 23 predicted proteins | sample 5400221 | NCBI WGS metagenome assembly WNFR01 (sample SAMN13153357, study PRJNA577476) | soil metagenome | isolation source: 40 cm soil under Madrone tree | place: USA:California | collected 2016-06-14 | reverse complement strand
AGGCCGCGGATGGTAATAGCGGCAGCTTCTAAACTCATCCACGAAGGCGCGCTTTAGCGCGACGCCTAAACCAACGGGACAACCGCCTTTGAGGCGGCCCCACTCACCAAGCCACCCGCTCTGCGGGGGGTGTCTGACTTCTATCTGAGTCACGGATTAAGAAATCCTTCATTCGACCCGGAATGGCAAATCTACTTCCCTCAATCCCTGAAGTAGCTAAGGGGGATACCGAGAGCGAAGGAAACCAAAGGCACTTAAAGCCGCGACAGCCCATTGCATACCACGACTATCATCATGGTGACGAACATGGCGACGGCGGTAACGATGCCGACAACGGAGGGGAGGATCATGATGACCACCACAAGACGGACGATGACTGCGATAACAACGACGACAACGACGCCGATGACGACGCCGATCATGATGGCACCGACGATGGCGGGTGGCTGCCCCTTAATTCCGAAAAACGCCTATGGGTGGCCCATCCTTCGACGCAGTCGAAGGGTGGGGTTTTTGCTCTTGTCTCTTTCCTCATTTCTATTTTCTAGACAGCCGCTGGCTTGGCGACCGCAGCCAGGGGAGGCCGCAGCTTGCCGGAGGCGAGGGCGTCGAGGGCGCGGAGGCGGCCGGCGAGTTCGTTGGCGTTCAAGTGGCCCTCGCGGTAGAGCCGGCGGAGAAAATCGTCGGCGGCCTTTTCTCCTTTCAGCGAGTTGCATTCTATACAACTCGAGACCAGGTTGCGGTAGGAACTGCACCCCAACCGCGCCCGCGGCACGACGTGGTCCAGGCACTGCACCGCCGGCGGGGTCCGGCGCAGACAGTAAAAGAATTGGCCGCGCTCGCGCGCGTGGATGGCCTTTCGCAGCGTCGTGTTCAGCAGAAAGTCTGCCTCCTCAATGTTAATCGCCGCTCCGGCGCCCGCCCCGTCTTCCTTGGCAGAGGCCCGGCTCTCGATGCCATTCAGCCTCTCAGGGCGAATCTCCTCGGGCAGCCGCACCTCCACCACGTGCCCGGTTTTGCTGCGCTGGACCAAGCGCAAAGCGCCGTGGGCGACGAGGCGGCGCACTCCTTGGCGCACTGGTCCTGTGGATAGGCGGATATTGCGCGCCAGCCATCGAATCGAAAACCGGAGGCGGAGTTTCCCTTCCAGGCGGCTGTGCCGCTGCAGATGCGCATAGACCGTGCGGTCAATGAGCGACAGGCGCAGCCGCGGCACGAGGAGGTCTTCCAATTGTTTCCACACAAGTTCGGCGTTCGGTCTTTTGTTTTTCATGGTTAGATCCAGAAAGGAAGTTGACAGTCGTGCTCCGGCCTCTGGGCTCTCTGTGTTAAGTCTTTGTCCCTTTCTTTTGCCCGTGAACTGTTAATTGACGAAACCGAGAAAAGGGAAGTTGGCAGCCGGCCGTTGTAGGGGCGCAGCATGCTGCGCCCCAGCTTGGCTAGCCGTCAACAACTGGGCGACAATTTGGGACGATCAGGACCAGAGATGTCGCGGGTCATCATTCTTCTTAGCAGGGGCAAAGCCCGAGCCGGGGGAAAATGCGGCGCAAAAAGAAAAAGGGCGAAACCGGGGTCGAGCCGCATTTTTCCATTAGAGTTATTGTACCATAATATAATATAAAACGTTGTCAGACCTAATTAGAAAAAACTTCTATTTAGCCTGAGCGTCCCAGGCACCTTGCGCTACGCCACCCACTTCATGGTCAGCTTCTTGCGCTTCTTCGCGCAGTCGAGAAGATAAAGATCGATCAACTTCTGGTAAGGAAGCCCAGTTTCCTCCGCCAGTCCTTTGAAATAATCCACCACTTCCGGACTCAAATTGATCCCCACGGGCTTTTTCTTGCTGGGGTATGGATTCTTCAACTCTTTCAGTTTGGAGAAATCATATTCCTTCTTCATAAAATCTCACCTCCTTCTTGATTGCCTTTCGAGCAGAAATAATGCGAATCGTCGAATCGGATTCCCTGTAGCAGTGAACGACAACCAGAATTCGTGTCGCCGAACTCACTCCGAGGAGGAGGAACCGATCCTCTTCCACGGAGTGTTCTGGATCATAAAATAGGCGTGCATGCGGATCGCTGAAAACGCTCTGCACTTCTTCGAACCAAACTCTGTGCTTGGTCCGATTGCGTCTATTTTTCCGTTCGTCGCAATCGAACCGGAGCATATCTAGATAATATCTATATTCGAGAAAGCTGGCAAGGGTGCGGGACGGAGGCGGCTCCTTTCGGAACACGGGCCACGGAGCGCGTCTTGCTACGCCGCGCGCACCAGCCTAAACTAGAAATGAAGACGCACCGCAATACGGGGAGAATTGGGACTCGGAGATTCGACTAACAACTAAAAACTAAGAACTTAAAACCGAGAACTGAAAACTGACCACTGAAAACTCTAATGATTCCCGCATCCTTCCAAATTCGCGACCTCACCATCCGCCCTGCCGCGGTGCTCGCTCCCATGGCGGGCGTGACGGACACGCTCTTCCGCCGCGTCATTCGCGGCCTCGGCGGCTGCGGCCTGCTGATGACGGAGTTCACCAGCTCCGAAGGCATCACGCGCAGCGCGAAGAAAACTCTGCGCTATCTCTACTTCCGGGAAGACGAGCATCCGATTACCGCGCAGCTTTTTGGCGCGAATCCCGCCGTCATGGCTGAAGCCGCAAAAATGGTCGAAGACCTCGGCTACGACGCCGTGGACATCAACCTCGGCTGCCCCGCCAAGAAAGTGGTGAAGTGCGGCGGCTCCGGCCTGCTCCGCGATTTGCCGCTGCTCGAAGATATTTTCAGAGCCGTCCGCGCCGCAGTGAAAATTCCGCTGACCATCAAGCTGCGCGCCGGCTGGGATGAAAATTCCATCGTCGCGGTCGACGTCGCCAAAATGGCGGAAAGCATCGGCGTGGAAGGCGTCGCCGTCCATCCGCGCACCCGCGAGCAAGGTTACGCCGGCGCGGCGGACTGGAGCATCATCGCCGCCGTCAAGCAAGCCGTGAAAATCCCCGTCATCGGCAACGGCGACATCAACAAGCCCGAAGACGCCGCGCGCATGGTTAGCGAAACCGGCTGCGACGCCGTCATGATCGGCCGCGCCGCCGCCACCAATCCCTGGATTTTTTCGCAGATGCAGCAGCACGCCCAAACCGGCCGCTACGACACCCCCACCGACGCCGTCCGCTACCGTTTACTGATGGACTACTATCGGCAAATTAACGCTGCCAACCTGCCCGATGGTGTAGGCAAAATGAAGCAGTTCGCTTGCTGGTTTACTCATGGTGTGGGGAACGGCAGCGAGCTTCGTGGAATTGTACATGCGGCGCGAACGCCCACTGAGATCCTCGAGAGTGTCGAACGCTTTTTCGAGGGCCGAGTCACCGCGCAGCAAGAAGCTGACCCCGACCGGGTCACCAGAATGGAGGACCCAGCCCATGGTCCCTCCCAGCACCACGGTATCGAAGAAACGCTCGGAACGTAGAATCGCCGTACGCCTGCCCCTCAAAGTCCGGGGGCTCGACGCCCGCGGCTTCGCCTTCGAAGAAGATACCGCCAGCGAAAATCTTTGCCGCAATGGAGCAGCCTTCGTGACGCATTTCGACGTCGCCATTGGCTCCGACCTCGAAATCCGCATTCCTTTTTCGCAGTACGCCTCGCGCCGCGCCAGCAGCTCCGCGCTTTCCCGTAGCGCTGACGCTGACTTCGCTACCCATGGCCGCGTCGTCCACGTCGCCGATTCCCAGTCCCAAGGCGAAAAGCTCGTCGGCGTCCAGTTCACCGGCCCCCGTTTCCAACGCGTCTTCCGCTCCGAATCCGCCGCCTAACCTCTTTCTTTTTTCTTTTGTAGTGGCGCAACATGTTGCGCCCCACCCCGGCGCGGTTTCCGACATTCCACCGCCTTCGCTCTCCACCCGCTAGTTATCGCCCCAAATACGTCGCAATAAACCAGCTATTGCCCCACGCATCTTTCACTCCCGCCGACCGGTCTCCATACTCCTTGTCCTGCGGCGTCTCAATCGAGGTTGCCCCCGCCCGCAGCGCCCGCGCATAGACCGCATCCGCGTCCGGCACATACACATGCAGGTGGCACGGCATCGGCTGGAATTCCCCGTACGCCTCGTCAATCTCCAGCGTCGCGTTCCCGATTCGAATCGTCGCGTGCAGCACCGCGCCCTCCGGCGATTTGGCCACGCCCAGCGCCTCGGCCCCAAAAGCTGCCTCCATAAACGGAATCATCTTGTGCGCCTCGCGGAGGTGGAGATAGGGCTGGACGGAACGAAGTCCTTCAAGCCCAGGAGTCCAATGTTTCGGCGTGGCGATGTACCAGTGATTGCCGAAATGATCTTTGACGGCGCCCCAGCGGTCGCCTGAGGGATGGTCGTCGGTCGGCGCGTAGATGGAGGAGGCGCCGGCTTGCAGGGCGCGGGCGTAAGCGGCATCGGGGTCGTCCACATAGAGGTGGATCGCTGCGGGCGCGGTTGGATACTGCTCGTTCCCATCGCTCACCTCGATCGCGGCGTCTCCGATCGCCACTTCCGCGTGCATGATCGACCCATCCGGCGCCGGCATCCTTATCCGTTCCACGCCCTCGAATGCCGACTTCAGGAACTCCATGAACTGCGCCGCGGGCCGCACGATGATGTACGGCGTGATGGACGTCAATCCCGGCCGCTGGTAAGGAACGGCTCTAACTTGCGCTTCCCCCGTCCCTGCTGCTGATGCTCCTGTGCGTTCGCTCACGGATGATCTCCTTTGCAAATCGGATTTCAACCCGGCCTGAAACTCTTCGCGCGGAAGCTCGCGCAATGCCCGCGCCACGTGCACCGGGGAAGCCTGATTGCCTCGGGCGTTTCCTCCGGGCGGCCGCAATGACACTAGCATCGCCGGCACCGCATCATCAAGCGGCACGGCGACGGTGCGCTTGGCTATGGCCTCCTCCATGGGCGCCGGCCGTCAACATATTTTGACGTATATCTAACTCTGTGATACATAGGATTGCAACCAGCCCCTTGCGAGAGGCGCCTGGTGAGCCTTTGTGAGGCCCGCCGCCCTTCGCATGCAATCAACGGAGGAACAATGAAGAATTCGACTAAGGTGATCAGCTTGACGTGTCTCCTGCTCGGCATTCCCGCCTGCCTGTATGCCGACCGTGCTCACGACCTCGCCGCGGTGGCTGCAGACCAGAAAGCGGTAACAGGGTGTAAACCGGCCACTCTAAATACCCAGACGTGTCACAGCAAATTCCCAACGGGCTGCACCGCCTCTGCGAGGGTATACGACGCATACTTGAACTTTTTGAAGAACCAGGTCCCAGCTTCAAACTGGACCTCCACGGACCTGCTTGACGGAAATAGTTTCAAGTCGCTGGAAGGCCAAGTTCCAAAGGGATTGAACGATGCCAACCACGCCAACCTTGCTCCCACTCTGGCTGATCTTCACGAGGGCAATGTAGTTACAGTCATCGCTTATCTTTACTTCGTGGAAGACACCAGCAAAGGCGCAGTAAACGGCGGGGAGACCACCAATTGCAGACTTCGGCTTCCGAACAGCTTTGACTATCACATCGGCATGGGCTTTGACCCGGCACTTGCGAAACAGATTCTCAAGACCAAACCGCAGCCCATACGCGGCAAACCTGTGAAAATGGACAAAACCAGCGTCGTGGCTGAGATGACACCCCACACGCGGGCTCCCAAGTGGACCTTTGCTCGAGTCAATTCACTGCAAGGACGGCAGGTCAAAGTTGTCGGACAACTGATGATCGATAACCTGCATTTGAACGTGAACGATGATTGCGGCTTTCCAAACGCGGGAAAGAAATGTTGGCGTGCAACCGTCTGGGAAATCCATCCGGTATCCCAGTTTTTTGTCTGCAATCTGAAGAACAAGCTATGCGATCAGTCTTCACCAGATACCGCCTGGACCAGCCTCGACAATGTGCCGTAAAGAAGAAAGCTTCTAGCCCCTGCGCGCGTCGATGGCCGCCAACGGCCGCACATCCCGCGCAACTTTGCCGGCGATTCGATCCTCAGCAGCCTCTAGGTCGTAGCGCGTCTGGAGATTCATCCAGAAAGCTGGCGCGTTTTTGAAATACAGTGCAAAACGCAGCGCCGTATCCGCCGTGATGCCCCGGCGCTCGTTAACGATATCCGCGATCCGTGTTACCGGGACGCGCAAGTCCATCGCCATCCTGTTCATGCTCAGACGCAGGGGCGTCATGAACTCCTCGCGAAGGATCTCCCCTGGGTGCACCGGTTTCAGTTTCTTTGCCATCGTGCCCTCATGGTTTCCGGTTAACGTCAACCAGTATGAACGGACGGCCGACTCGATATCAGAACAAAGCGGGTGCGGTGCTCTTAACGCGCCGGGTCCGCCGCCCTCGGACGTCATGGCCCACAAGTCGCCGCCCATATCGCGCCTTGATACGGCCGACTCGCAGGAGTACGATTCTGGGTAACGCTGAATCTCGCAGCGTATTTCTGTGACCTGGAGCAGGGAATCGAGTTTGATGCACTCCCTCGGGAAATCCACGTGGGATGTGCTGTCCCAAGGAGGGCTTCATGTTGGGTCAGAAGAAACCGGATACGAAGAGCACGGATGCAATGCGTCCATCGGATGCGACAGCGAACTGCCCGACGGCGTGGCTAGGATCAAGCCTGCGCGTGAATGGCGAGATCACCGGCACCGAGGATCTGCTGATCGACGGCCCCGTCGAAGGAGTGATCCACCTTGATGAGCGGAGGCTGACCGTCGGAACGACGGCGAGGCTAACGGCTGACATCGACGCCCGCGACGTGGTGGTGTACGGCTATGTGAAGGGGAACGTGCATGCGACGGGACGCATCGAGATCAAGAAGGACGGTTCGGTGGTCGGGAATTTGACGACGGCGCAGATCATGATCGAAGACGGCGCGGACTTCAAAGGTTCGATCGAAATCGATCGCAGCGCCGTGAAGGAACCCGACCAGAACGTCTCCGCGCGGGCGGCGGCTGCCTCGGCTGGCGCGGCGCTGAAAAGCATTTAACGCTCCTGCGTGCTGTACGGAACACACCAACTGACCGAGCCACCGCAAGGTGGGACATCCTTACTCCCGGCCGCGTCGCAATTCCCGCGGTTCGGCTTCTAGCTGCCTCGCGCGTCGACCGGCGTTGCTCCCGCCTTCGTCAGGATTCCTCTCGCTCTTGACAAGTGTTACGTTACAGGCTGCAGTCAATCATGTGAGAATTCGGAGCTTCGCTCACAAGAGCCTGAGAGCGCACTACGCGGAAAACAGCGCAAAGGGTGTTCCGGCCGATTCGGCGGATAAGCTCCGCAAGATGCTCGCTTTTCTTGACGCCACGCAGGACCCCGAAGAATTGCGTGCGTTCCCGGCCTGGAAGCCGCATACCCTGACCGGCAACCGCAAGGGTGTTTGGAGCTTGACCGTCACCCGCAACCGGCGTCTGACGTTCCGAATTCACACCGCGGGTCGCGAAATCTGTGATTTGAACTTGGAAGACTATTATTAGGATCGAAGGAGCAATTACCATGGCCATGAAGAACCCGCCTCACCCCGGCGATTTCATCCGCACGGAAATCATCGAGCCCGCAGGCCTCTGCGTCACCGCCGCCGCGGCCGCATTGCACGTTTCGCGGCGCCTTGTCCAGTCTCCTGAACGGCAAGGCCGCGCTCTCCGGCAACATGGCCCTGCGGATTGAAAAGGCTTTCGGCGTCAAGATGGACACCCTCATGCGCATGCAATCCTCTTACGACATCGCACAAACTCGTCTTCGCGAGAACCAAATCCGCGTTCGTCGCCTTCACCACTCCGCTGATGTTCACGCTTAAAGAGAGAAGAAAAGCCGGGAAATCCCGATCGAATGACCGGCCAAAACTAAGGGCGGATTCACTCCTGCATTGCTCAACAGGCCGTGTAGATGGAGTGCAATGTTCTGGCTGTGCGGCGGCTCAGGTCGCGCATCGCTCCAGCCTACAGATGAGCGATCATACGAACAGACGCGCGTGAACTTCGCGATGCCACGCTGCACTTTGTACCAGTAGAGCCAGCTGTCGTTGAGGCCCGACTCCAATATCACAGCGGGGCTTCCATCGCCCACGCAATAGAGATGCATCTTGTAACCGTGTACCTCGACAAGACGGCCCGGTGGAAAATACGTCCGCAGATCATTCGAGCTCTCGACCGACTGATGGAGGGCTCCAATGATAGCCAGCAATACAACGAGGCCTGCCAGTCCAGCAAGAAGATATCCGATCCACCGAAGGATGCGGCCCTTTCGCGGTCGACGCCCAGCACCACCCAGCGCTGCGGTCTCGTGAGGCATGTTTTCCTTTCGACCGATACGGGTGAGAAAGAGATCTTAGGTGGGAATTGCTGATCTGATACTACGAATTTGTCCAGGCGGCTGGTAGCCCCTTAGTTACTGAGCAAGACGCGAGTGCCGCATCCCTTTGCGCTTTTGGCAAAGGGTGCGGGTTTTGGCTTTTCCTCCATCTTTTTTTTGCATCCTCGTTTCTCAAGATTTTCCGCTTTCCCGGCGCGTGGGGCGCTCTTAAATCTGCGCTCGCGGGACTAAGATCCAAAGCCTTCGATATCTCATCTGACAGAGTGGCGAACATGCTGACAGTTCCACGGGACTGCTGACCTAGCTATAGGGTGCGTGAATTGACGCATCCCCTGTTCTGCCAATCGCTTCCAAGTCGTTTTCATCAGCGACACCAAGTGGCACAGCTATTGCTTTGTTCCGTACTGGCTACCGTTTGACAAAAGGGGTCCAGGTGGCGACGCGAGCAGACGGAACTCTTAACCGAAGCGATCAATCGTTTGGGTCCGAAGATTCGAAGAACGATCTTCTTCAGCGTCATCGAAGAACGGTCTCTCGAAGCGACGGCTCAGATTCTGGGTAGCTCGATTAGCGCCGTCAAGTCACGTCTTTTTCAAGGGCGCCAGAAGTTACGGTGGAACGAATCATTTTGCAAGGTTGTGGTCCGGGTGTCGAGGAAGTTCAACGCAGTTGATTTTTCGAAGTCCGTCTCGCAGTAAAAACAAAACGAAGTCTAACGAAGGAGAAAGTAAAAACATGAAGTCCAGACTGTTAACAGGAGTAGTTTTCGGGATGTTGTTGTTTACTTCAGTGGCGCGGGCAGACGAGGACAGCAAACAGGAAGTCCACGCGCAAGGGATCGGGTTTTACACCAAAACCTCAACCAGCACTGGCCGCAGACAGGGCGCGACCGATGCAGGCGGGTTCCTGGTGGGCTACCGCTACCACTTCAATCGTTGGTTGGCTGCCGACGCGAGCTATGGCCGCGTCCGCGACACCCAGCGGACTATTACAACGACCCCAAGCTTGCTGCCTCCGATATTCGGGCCGGGCCCGAGGGTCATAACCACAACCTTGCCTGTTCAGGCGGATGTTAATGAGACTACGGCCGCTGCTGTGGTAACGATTCCAAGCTTCGGGCGACTAAAGCCCTATGCCCTTGGGGGGACAGGCGCATTGACTTTTGTTCCCACCCGGGCGCTAGGTGCATTCACCCCGGGAGCGAGTACGCAGTCGAAAGCAGTGTTCGAGTATGGTGGCGGCGTTGACTACGACTTCACCAGACACTTCGCGGGTCGAATCGAATACCGAGGCTTCGTTTACAAAAGTCCCGACTTCGGCCTGGTCGCATTGAATACGGGCACAACAACACATACGGCTCAGCCGTCGGCCGGTATCGTTTTCAAATTCTAGTTTGACGAAAACATATCCCCCAATAGCCGGCGCCACGCGTAGTCTAGCGTGGCGCTGGCCTGTTTTGGCACGGGCGGCGGGGATCGAACTGTTGAACAAACTAATTAAGTCCCACTTTTCACGGTGCTACCCACGGCCAGCCAAGCGAATTGGAGCTAAGTACCGCCAGTTCGCCCGAAGTCAAAAGCGAATTAGCCCTCACCCTTGAAAATGACGCGTTTAAGCCGTTGCCTTATCCCTCAGGCCCACGAATAGATAGCCGGCACCTTTGCAGTTCGGGCATTCTTTATTGCGGTAATATCCGGCTGCCTGGCAGTGCGTCCTAACGCCGTTACCGGAGAAGTGGAATCGAGTACAAAATCAATTAGATAGATGTCCGGCAACGCTCCCGCACTTCACTTCACCGATCAAGTCGGTCTCCCTGATACGCTTGCGTCCCTCTTTGGACACCAGGTCGTCCCGGGGTCACTCGCAGACTGAGCCAATTTGGGGCGTGTGTTCTCCTTTTGCCCATCTCTCCTTAAATTTCAGTATCTTGCAGTCATCACAACTTTGGCATCCGGGTTGCTTTTCTCCAGAGTGAGGAGGAACTTATGCGCTATTTGAAATTTCTTGTTATTCCTATCCTGATGACGGCTTTGCTGAGCATTCCGAGCTCTGCGGCGCCTAACGTCTCTGTCAATGTCGGAGTAGAACCGGTTTGCCCGTATGGCTACTACGATTTCGCCCCATACGGCTGCGCGCCATACGGGTACTACGGGCCCGAGTGGTTTAACGGCGGCGTGTTCATCGGAGTCGGCCCTTGGTTTCACGGCCCCCACGACTTCCACGGCCACGTTGATAACCGTTTCGATCCACATCACGGCTACGCTGGTCCACATCCGGACCGTGGAGACAAGCCCTTTAATCACTTCCACGGAAACGAGATGCGTGATGGGCGCGGCCACGCAGACGGAGGTCATGCAGGCGGAGGCCATGGAGGCGGAGGCCATGGAGGCGGAGGCCATCGCTAGAAACAGCGACAAACTCAAAGCAAACGGATGCTACGTAGCGGATACCGGACATCTGAAACGATGTCCGGTAATCCGCGTTATCACAAGTGGAATCATTTCCATCTCGCGCGCTCTCCGCTCTTCGCGGAGACGGGAGTCCCTTCCAAGCTAGTTTTTTCCGCTCACGATCTCATCGTATGCGGCGCGCCGCGTCAGACCGCGTTCCTTGGCGGCCAGCTTCAGGGCTTCCTTGCGGTCGAGCTTGGCCTGCCGGATGAGCTCTTCGACGCGGTCGGCAAGACTTTGCGTGGAATTTGCTTGGGTGCGCGCGTCGGCGGGCGCTTCGGGGCCGATCAAGAGCGTAATTTCGCCGCGTGCGGGGCGTTCGTCGAGGGAAGTGGAGAGTTCGGAAAGTTTGCCGCGGCGGAATTCTTCGTGCAGCTTTGTCACTTCGCGCGCGATGCACGCGCTGCGATTGCCGAGAACCTCCCGGGCGTCGGCAACACACTCCGCGACTCGTTGCGGAGCTTCGTAAAGGATGATGGTGCGGTCCTCGATGCGCAGGCGTTCGAGGGCGCGGCGGCGTTCGCCGCTGCGCGCCGGCAAGAAGCCGACGAACAGGAATTCTTCGTTGGGCAGGCCCGAGGCGGAAAGGGAAGCGAGCAGCGCGGACGGGCCGGGAATCGGCACCACGGGAATCTGGTGCCGCAGGCAGAGCGTAACGAGGCGGTGGCCAGGGTCGGACACGAGCGGCGTCCCGGCGTCGCTCACCAGCGCGATCTTTGCGCCTTGCTCCAGCGCCACGACCAGTTCCGGCGCGCGGGTCAACTCATTGTGTTCGTGGTAGCTGACGAGCGGTTTGTGAATGTCGTAGTGAGTGAGGAGCTTCAGCGTGTGGCGCGTATCCTCGCAGGCAATTGTATCGACTTCCTTGAGGATGCGCAGCGCGCGCAGCGTGATGTCTTCGAGATTGCCGATCGGCGTACCGACAAGATAAAGGCAGCCGCCGTTCGCAGGATTAACCGCGTCTGCCGGATTGGCGGCGTCTGCCAGCTGGGGGGCAGGAGTCTTCTTCGCGCTCATGCTCATGAGTCTAGCACGCGTTCCGGGCGCGCCACTCGCGCTCGCACGCTTGAGCAATGCTATACTTTGAGTTTTGAGTACCACATCGGAGGAGCGTCAGTGCCCCTGTACGAGTACAAATGCTTAAAGTGCGGCCGCAACACGGAAAAAATTGAAAACGTCTCCGGCCCGCACCTGAAAAAATGCCCCCACTGCGGCGGCAAAGTTGAATCGGTGATTACCGCCCCGTCGTTTCAATTCAAAGGCGCGGGTTGGTACGTGACGGACTATGGCGGAAAAAAACCGGGTGGCGGCGACGGCGACAAAGCAGACAAGCCCGCTGCGGAAACAAAAGAAACCGGGAACAAAGAAAAAGATTCGGCGGGCAAGGACGCGGCTTCCAAAGACGCGAAAGAGAGCAAAGAAAAGAAGCCCGCGAAGAAAAAGTAGTACTGGAAGTGCTGCGCTTAGAGTTTAAGAGTTTTCAAGTAGCTGCGAAACGCGGCGCCGAGTTCAGGATTGAGCAGCGCGATTTCAACGGTTGCTTTTAAGAAGCCGAGCTTGTCTCCCGCGTCGTAAGAAATGCCGTCGTAAATGTAAGCCCACAGTCCCTGCTCCTTGGCGAGAATGCGCAGCGCGTCGGTAAGCTGAATTTCATTTCCCGCGCCGGGTTTCGTGCGAGCCAGGCAATCGAAGATTGCAGGCGGCAGAACGTACCGTCCGGTAATGCCCAGATTCGACGGCGCGTTTTCCGGTTGCGGTTTCTCGACTAGGTCGCGGATGCGCAGCAACCGCCCGCCGAAAGGCGGTTGCGGAGCGGGTTCGCCTTCCACGATGCCGTAGAGATTGGTTTTGTCTTTGGGGACTTCTTCGACGGCAATGGCGCCGACGCCGGTAGCTTCGTAGACCTCGATCAATTGTTTGGTGGCCGGATTTGGTCCGGGGATTAGAACGTCGCCGAGTAAAACGGCAAACGGTTCGTCGCCAACCAAATCGCGCGCGACGAGCACGGCGTGGCCGAGGCCGAGCGGTTCCTTCTGGCGCGTGTAGCTGACCTGCACCATGTTGGTTATCTTTCGAACCATCTCCGCCTGATCTTTTTTGCCCCGCTCTTCCAGAAAACGTTCCAGCGCCGGAGCCGAGTCGAAGTGGTCTTCGATGGAATTCTTGCCCTTGCCGGTGACGATGATGATGTGCTCGATGCCGGAAGCGACGCACTCTTCGACGACGTATTGAATCTGCGGCTTGTCGACGACGGTGAGCATTTCTTTCGGCTGCGCCTTGGTAGCGGGTAGAAAACGCGTGCCGAGTCCCGCGGCCGGAAGAACCGCCTTGCGGACTTTTTGGGACTTGACCGCCGAGTGGTCAGGGGAGGCAGCGTAGGACGTGGTAGTCAAGGCTTTAGTCATAGTCTCAATCGTTCTCACACCTGAAGAAGATCCACACCATTCTTCGATGCAGTTCGGAAAGAGTCAATAGCTTTTGAACGGTCGTGGTGTCTCTTGGATTAGTCAGAGCTACTTACGAAAGAATACTGACGAAAGGATACTAGCAAAAGAATACGCCGAAGAGCCGCGCGAACTTCCGGCAAGTGATTGGGGCATGCCTGCCGAGCAGGGGATAATGAATCAGGTGCTGCCGGGAACCGGGGGTGGGCTTGTGCTAGCATGATTCAGTTGCAGGGTAATGTTCGATAGGGATGGAAGAGACCTTGAGAATCTTGGGGATTGAATCTTCGTGCGATGAGACCGCGGCGGCGGTGGTCGCTGACGGGCGGGAAATTCTGTCGAGCGTCGTCGCTTCGCAGATTGACATTCACCGAAAATATGGCGGCGTGGTGCCGGAGCTGGCGTCGCGCGAACACTTGCGGCAGATCGTGCCGCTAGTGCGCGAGGCCATTTCGCAAGCAGGGATGGAGCTTTCGAATGTGGATGCGATTGGTGTGACGCAAGGGCCGGGGCTGGTGGGGGCGCTGCTAGTGGGAATTACGTACGGAAAAACGCTGGCGCAGGCGCTGGGGAGGCCGCTCGTGCCGGTAAATCATCTTGAGGGGCACGTTCACGCAGTTTTTCTGGAAGCGCACAAAGCGGGGCGAGCGGCGAAATTGCCGGCGGTGTGCTTGATTGTTTCGGGCGGGCACACGGTTTTGTATGAAGTGAAGGCGGAGGATTCGAACGCGCTGGATTCGAATGCGCTCTTGCGTTACCGCAAGATCGGCCAGACACGGGACGACGCCGCGGGAGAAGCGTACGACAAAGTGGCGAAGATGCTGGGCCTCGGTTATCCCGGGGGACCGATTCTGGATCGACTGGCTGCGGTTTCGAATGGCGCTGCCGCGCCGGTGAAATTTGGCGCGACGAAAATGAAAGGGAACGCGCTGGATTTCAGCTTCAGCGGCTTGAAGACGGCGGTGTTGTATCACGTGCGCGAGCATCCCGAATACGCGCCGGAGATTCGCGCTCGCGAAGAAGCGCTACAGCGCGGCGAAAGAAAATTCGAACAATTGCTGCCGCTGTGCGGCGCGCAAACGCTGGCGCTGGTGCGCGAGTTTCAGAATGCGGTGGTACGCGACCTGGTCGAACGCACCATGACGGCCGCGGAAGAGCTGGCGGTGGAAAGCGTGCTGGTTTCAGGTGGCGTGGCCGCGAATGGCCAGTTGCGTACCACGTTTGAGGGGCGTGCGAAGGCTGCTGGCATTGATGTGTTTTTTCCAAGCCGAGCGCTTTCGACTGATAACGCAGCGATGATTGCGGCGGCGGCATATTCCCGCTTTCGCGCCGGCATTATCGCGGACACAACCCTCAACGCCGATCCCAGCCTCGCCCTCGCCTAGAAAAGCGGACTCCCAAAGACAACGTTGCGTTCTGGAGTCGTCGAGACCCCGGCGGTCAAGCTGGTCAGATTTGGGTCATGCCGCCGTCGACGAAGAGCTCGATGCCAGTGACGTAGCTACTTTCGTCGGAAGCGAGGAAGGAGACCACTTTGGCGACTTCATCCAAGGTTCCCGTTCGTCCGAGGGGTATTTTGCCCGCGACGCTGTCTGCGTATTGTTTGATTTGTTCTTCCGACATGCCCAAGGAATTGCGGTAGCCCGGAGAAGGAATCACGCCAGGACTAATGGCGTTGACGCGGATTTTGCGGTCCTTGAGATCCGTGGTGAAGGTGCGCGCGAAGGACCGCACGGCGGCTTTGGATGCGCTGTACACGCTAAACGCGGGCGGTCCTGTTACCGAGACGATCGACGCATTCAGAATGATCGAGCTTCCATCCTCAAGGAGCGGAAGCGCTTTTTGCACGGTGAATAGAAGACCCTTGACGTTGGCATTGAAAATCTTGTCGAAGTGCTCTTCCGTGATTGTGCCGAGCGGGGCGAATTCTCCCGTGCCGGCATTGGCGAAGAGAATGTCGATGTGGCCGTTCTGCTTCTTTACGGTGGCATACAAGCGATCAAGATCGGCGAGATTTGAGACGTCGCCCTGCACAGCGGTAACATTTTTGCGGATCTGCTTGACTGCTGTGTCGAGTTCGCCCTGACGGCGGCCGGTGATGAAGACGTAGGCGCCCTCCGCAACGAAGCGTTGCGCGGTGGCGAGACCGATTCCGCTGTTGCCTCCCGTGATGACAGCTATTTTTCCTTCCAGCTTACTCATGAGGATTTCCTATTTCCTTTCATGCTGCATTCTGCGACTGAGAGGTAGGCGCCCGAGGCGTCAAGACGTCGGCGAGCCCAATGCGACGGAGTAGTTCGGCGCGGACCCGGTCTAACACCATGTTCGCCACTTCCGCGCCGTCCTGCGCCGGATCCACGTGCACTCGGAACGGCCTCTTTCCGAAGGGAGTATCCACCACCTTAACGATCGCCTCGGCGACAGCCGACACATCGGCCTTAGGAGGCACAATCGACGCGAAACCTTTCATGACGTCGTTGGCAAAGCCCTTATAGGGACCTGCTTCGTATTCGGCAACGCACTCCTTATCTGCGGGAGAGCCTGCATGCGCGAAGTGATTCGTGCCGCCAGTGAATGCGCCCGGAACAATGATGGAGGTCTCGATGCCCCAGCGTGTTAACTCCCGTGCGTAGATCACGGCCAGGGCATCCATGCCCGCCTTCGCGGCGGAGTATGGCGCCAGATACGGCGGAGTTCCTCCCGCAGAACTGCTGCTTGACACCCAAACCAACAGACCACTCCTCTGCTTACGCAACTGAGGCAGGGCGGCACGGTTTACACGTTGCGTGCTGAGTACATTGATGTCGTACAGCTCCGCCAATTGCTCCGGCGTGAAGGCCTCTGCCGGGCCAAAGACCATATGGCCGGCATTGTGGATCACGACATCCAGTCTTTTGCTTTCACCGACAATCTTGTGAATCGCGGCGTCGACGGAAGCTTGCGATGCAACGTCGAGCTCCATCGTGCGTAGATCGACCTTGTTATCTTTGGCGAATTTTTTCGCCTCTTCCACTTGCCGCGCATTCCGTCCGGTAGTGTCACGCATGCCGGCGTAGACGGTATGTCCTGCTTTGGCTAGAGCCCGTGCCGTGAGAGCTCCAAAGCCGCTCGATGCTCCGGTGATGACGATAATTTTCATAACGATATTCTCCGTTCAGACGTCTTTTTCCAATCCTTGGGGCCAATCCGACACGCCCTACGCGAGGCCCCTATTGGCGCGCAGAACCTGGGGGTTGTATCGCAAACCTCGTGTTACTCCTTGCTGGTCCCGATAGTTGGTGGATCAATTCAAGCCGCCCGTATGAGCCGGGACTGAATGGCGTTCGCGATCCAGGCGGCGAAGGAACCAAGCGCAAAAGTGGCACCTAGTTCGACAAAGCTCGACAGCGCCGCTTCCTGGCGAGACGCGAAGTAGCCGATGAGGCCAAGAAAATAGCTCAGGATATTGTTCGCTATCGGAACGACGCGCAGCGACATGACGATCGTCGCCACGATGAACACAGCGATGGGAATTGACGCGACGCCGAACTTAGGCATCAGCGCGGCAATTGCCAAGGAAGCGCCAATGCCCAATGCCAAGCCGAGCACAAGGCAGGTCAAGCTCGCGAGACCGTCTCGCGCCGAGGGTCTCCGCGTGAAATATGCGACCCAGCCAATGAACATGGCCCACAGCGGCAGCGATAAGGTAGCGCTGGCGAAGGCTGCAGTCGCAGCCGTCACCGCGGCTACTACCGTGAAACCAATGAACTGGCCGCGCGTCTGAGTTGCGCGCGGCCGAAATGTGTTCTTGTGTAATCATCTTTGATCTCCTTTCAGCTACAAATCTTCGTGCTACTAAACCAGGAGGCGTCACGCGAAGCCGCCATTGGCACGAACGACCTGGCTGTTTATCCATCCGCCGTCAGGGCCGGCGAGGAATGACACAACCCCGGCGACGTCCTCGGGTCGGCCGAGCCGCTCCAGAGGAGGAATCTTTTTGAACTCGTTGATCTGGGCCTCGGTCTTGCCCTTTAGGAACAGCTCTGTCGCCACTGGACCGGGCGCCATGGCATTGACAGTTACGTTGCGCCCGCGCAGCTCATTGGCAAGCACGTGTACCAAGCCTTCTACGCCCGCTTTCGATGCAATGTACGCGCCGTACGTGGGGAAAGACTTCGCCAAGGCGCTGCTTGAAAAAGCGATAATTCTACCGCCGGAGGCCACGTGCTGTGCTGCCTGCGACAGTACCAGGAAGGTTCCGCGCAAGTTGATCGCGATTACTTTGTCAAAAGTGGCGATGTCGCCCGCAGCGATGGGAAAAAGAGGCATGATTCCTGCAGAATGGACGACTACGTCGATGCCGCCGAACGCTGCGAGAGTCTGCTTGAAGAGATTCTCCACCTCCGCAGGGTTCGTGACGTCCGCTTGGATGGCGATAGCTTTTGCTCCCGCGGACTTGATCTCCGCCACTAGCTTTTCAGCCGGGCCAGAGTGGCCGGAATAGTTCACGGTGATCGCGAACCCATCCTTCGCCAACCTCTTTGCTACCGCACTGCCCAGTCCGCCGGATGCCCCTGTGATGATTGCTGTTTTACTCATGATGTCCTCCGTTTTTAGAAATACTTAATCAGTCGAAATCAAATGCTTTCCCTTAAATGACGGGTCCGGTCATGCCGACCGCCGCATCGGAATGTCATATCGAGTGCCGCCTTTCTCCGGTCTCCAATTGATTCGCGATTGCTTCCATAATTCAAAATTCACTCGCACTCCTTTAGATACCTGGTAGTGCCATTTGCTGCATGCATTGTTAGAATGTCCAACATGCGTGCCGTGCATTTACGAAGCCTTGACCTTAATCTCCTAGACCCGTTGTATGCGCTGTTGGAGGAGCGGCACGTAACCCGCGCCGCGAAACGATGCTTTTTGAGTCAGCCGGCTATGAGCCGGGCGCTCGAACGGTTGCGCGAGATGTTCGGAGATTTCCTTCTGGTTCGTAGGGGGCGCGCCTATGAGCGCACGGTTCGCGGCGAACGTGTGCTCCGGGAGTTGGAATCGCTCATGCCGCGGCTTGCGGCGATGGTGCAAGGAGAAGAATTTGATCCGGCTCGAAGCCAGGAACGATTTCGCGTTGCCATGACCGACCATGCATCGATGATTTTGCTGCCATCGCTCGCAGACCGCATAAAGAGGGCAGCGGTTCAGGTAAAGCTGGAAGTGTCCGCATGGCGAGCGCAGGCCTTGGAGGATGTTGCGGCGGGAAGGATCGATACGGCGCTCAGTGCAGAAGTCGCGCCCCCTACCTTGGAGACCGAAGTCCTTTTCAACTTGGATTTTGTTTGTCTCGTAGGTTTCGCTCTGCGGGTTCGCACCCGTCGCTTTACGCTAAAACAGTATTTGCAGTTTCCTCACGCGATGGTCGAAACATTGGATGGCCAACAAACGCTGGTGGATCGCCCACTAGCGCAGCTTGGGGCGAAGCGGCGCGTCGCGCTTAGTCTTCCGTTCTTTGTACCAGCGATATTTGCCATCGCTCAAACCGATTTGATCCTCACTGTGCCCCGCAGATTGGCACGGATACCCGCTGCGATAGCTGGTGTACGCATCGTCGAACCGCCTCGCGAGATCAAGGCTTTTCCCTATTTCATGGCACGGCATCGACGTCTCACCAATGAACCTGCTCACGCATGGTTCCGTGAACAATTGCGGATGGCTGCTCGGATAACTTGAGCAATCGTCGGGCAACGGGGTGAGCCGGCTTGCCGCTTTCTCAACGCAGAACCTGTCCTCACTGATCCTTCGCGTTCAGCTTCGCCAGTTTGGTGCGGCAAAGAGCGCTCCACTGACGCCACCATCAACGACAATCTCCGATATGTTGACGTACGAAGAGTCGTCGCATGCCAAAAACAGCGCGACCTTTGCAATTTCGTCGTCTTCACCCTATCGGTTTAGAGGTATGCCAGTCTGAAGCTTGTCGATCATCGCCTGCGCGCTGTCGGTCCAGGTTGGGGTCTTGGTGAATCGGGGCGCTACAACATTCACACGAACCCCCCGGGGCGAGAGCTCTGCCGCCATACTGCGGCTCAACGCAGAAATCGGGTGTGGATTATTGTTATAATCCGTCCATCAAATTCGATTCCTGTAACCGCGCTTTGGTTGCAGTTTTTTTGGAGGACCAATGCGCCTTCCAAGGCGGAAAAGGCGAAGACTCATGAGCGTATCGCCTCGAAGAAGTTCCGCGAAGGGGCTTGCCGGGATCGGAATCGCAGACCTGATGAAGGAAGCCGGTCTTACTGTGGGCGGATTCTACAAGCACTTCAAATCGCATGATGACTTCGTGGCGGAAGCGGTCGGCTCTGCGCTGGGGCTCTGGAAAAGTCCCGCCGCAAGGTCGCATGCAGTCTTGACCTATTGCGCGCTCGTCGGTGCCATCGGCGTGGCTCGCGCCGTATCGGACGAGCAGCTTTCGCGCGAGATCCTGAGAACCGTGGCGGAGCTTCTGAAGAATCCCGCTTCGTAAAGTCACTCGACGACATCACAGCGCTACCACGCGCTTCCGCAATGGTCCTCAGCCTCGCGGCTTCTGGCGAGCTGCATTGCAGCGGATGTTCACCTCTAGTTTTTAGAGTAAGCCCCAATCGGCCATACAGTTAACGGTGTTTTGCCTTCTCTTGTGTAGACATGCATTTCTTGATTATTATAGATGTTGTATCTTGCTGCAGTGCATTGTGTTGTGTATTGTGTGGACATGTATATTGCCCGCGCCACCTGGCCCTCTGCCAACGGCAAGTCCTATGAATCCATCTACCTCCGCGAGTCCTATCGCGATGGCACGCACGTCCGCAAACGCAACATCGCCAACCTCACCCATTGCGATCCCAAAGAAATTGCCGCCATCGAACTCG
>WNFR01004652.1_pt1 | contig 20107 bp, 17 predicted proteins | sample 5400221 | NCBI WGS metagenome assembly WNFR01 (sample SAMN13153357, study PRJNA577476) | soil metagenome | isolation source: 40 cm soil under Madrone tree | place: USA:California | collected 2016-06-14 | reverse complement strand
TGCACCAGCCGCGACCCGAACATCGGCGCGTGGAATTCCGAGCGCACCAGGCCGTCGCCGTGCTCGCCCGAATGCGAGCCCTTGTAGTCGCGCACCAGCGCGAAGGCTTCCTCGGCGATCGCCCGCATGGCGCGCAGATCCTGGTCGAGCCGCAGGTTGAGCACCGGCCGCACATGCAGGCAGCCGACCGACGCATGCGCATACCAGGTGCCGCGCGTGCCGTGCTTCTCGAAGATGTCGGTGAGCCGGGCCGTATAGTCGGCCAGATGGGGAAGCGGCACCGCGCAGTCCTCGACGAAGGAGACGGGTTTTCGCTCCTCCTTCATCGACATCATGATGTTGAGGCCGGCGGTGCGGATATCGGTGATCGCGGCCTGCAGCCTGGGATCGAGCACCTCGACCACGCCGCCCTCCTTCGCGCCGCTCTTGTCCCACGCAAAGCCGAGGTCGCCCATCAGCGCCGAGAGCTGCGCCAGCCGGCGCAGGTTCTCGTCCCAGTCCTCCTCCGCGAACTCGACCAGCAGGATCGCGTCCGGGTCGCCGCGCACGAACTGCTCCAGGGTCGGGCGGAACATCGCGATGTCGCGCGCCAGGGCGATCATGGTGCGGTCGACCAGCTCGACCGCGATCGGCCCGAGCCGCACGATATGCTGGGCCGCGTCCATCGCCTCGTAGAAACGGCCGAAATGGCAGGCCGCGACGGCGCGCCGCCCGAGCAGCGGCGAGAGCTTGAGCTCGATCCGGGTGGAGAAGCCGAGGGTGCCTTCCGAGCCGACCAGGATATGGGCGAGGTTGAGGTCGTTGCGGCCCGGCAGCAACGCATCGAGATTGTAGCCGCCGACCCGGCGCTGGACTTGCGGGAAGCGCGCCGCGACCTCGTCCGCCTCGCGCCGGCCGATCGCCAGCAGGTCGGCGGCAAGCGGGCGCAACGGCGCCGGCACGTCGGAGAGATCGGACGCCGCCGGGCCGAAACGGGCCTTGGTGCCGTCGGCCAGAAGGGCGTCGATCGACAGTATGTTCTCGCGCGTATTGCCGTAGCGCAGCGAGCGGGCGCCGCAGGAATTGTTGCCCGCCATGCCGCCGATGGTGGCGCGCGAGGCGGTCGAGATGTCGACCGGGAACCAGAGGCCATGGGGCTTGAGGGCGCGGTTGAGATCGTCGAGCACGATTCCGGGCTCGACCGTGCAGCGCCGGCCTGCCGCGTCGAGCTCGATCACGCGGTTGAGGTATTTCGAGCAGTCGACCACCAGCGAATGATTGACGGTCTGCCCGCTCTGCGAGGTGCCGCCGCCGCGCGGCAGCACGCTCACCCCCTCCTGGCGCGCGATCGCGATGGCGCGCTCGGCCTCGGCCATGGTCCGCGGCAAAACGACCCCGAGCGGCATCATCTGGTAATGGGAGGCGTCGGTGGCATAGCGGCCGCGGGTGAACCGATCGAATCCGACCTCGCCCGAAATCTCCGCCTTCAGCCGGCGTTCGAGCCCCGGCACCAGCATGGCAGCCATACGCTATGTTCCCTCAGGGCCCTGGATGGGCTTTAGCCCCTCGTGAAAAGGCTTGCAGCAGGCTTGTGACGCGCCCGCAAGAGGCTAGTTAGAGGCTTGACTGACATTCGCATTCGCTATTCATGGCGGCAAGCCGCGGACGCCTGACTCGGTCCAGCCGCTCCTGCCGGCCACCCCTTGCCGACCCGCGAATTGCACGAGAATTGAAGGAAAGCTGATGTCGAAGAACTCCTCGCGCCTCCCCGGCCGCCATTTCCTGCATATCCCGGGACCGACGCCGCTGCCGGACCGCGTCTTGCGGGCCATGGACACCCCGATCATCGACCACCGGGGCCCGGAATTCGCCAGGCTCGCCCGGCGCTGTCTCGACGGGATCAAGAGCATTTTCAAGACCACCAACCCGGTCATCATCTACACGGCGACCGGCACCGGCGCCTGGGAGGCCTCGCTGGTGAATACCCTGTCGCCCGGCGACAAGGTCCTGATGGTCGAGACCGGCCAGTTCGCCACCCAGTGGAAGACCATGGCGCAGAAGCTCGGCCTGGCGCCGGAATTCATCAAGACCGACTGGCGCATCGGCGCCGACCCGGCCGTGATCGAGGCGCGCCTGAAAGAGGACAAGAAGCACGAGATCAAGGCGGTCTGCGTGCTGCACAACGAGACCGCGACCGGCTGCCTGTCGCCGATCGCGGAGATCCGCAAGGCGATCGACCGCGCCGGCCATCCGGCCCTGTACCTGGTCGACACCATCTCGTCGCTCGCCTCGACCGATTACCGCCATGACGAATGGGGCGTCGACGTCACGGTCGGCGGCGCCCAGAAGGGCCTGATGCTGCCGCCCGGCATGTCGTTCAACGCGGTGAGCGACAAGGCGCTGGCGGCCTCGAAGAATTCCAAGCTGACGAAGTCGTTCTGGGCCTGGGACGACATGATCACCATGAACAAGCAGGGCTTCTTCCCCTACACGCCGGCCACCCAGATGCTGCAGGGGCTCAGCGTCGCGCTCGACATGCTGCATGAGGAAGGCCTCGACAACGTGTTCGCGCGCCACCACCGGCTGGCAGAGGCGACCCGCCGCGCGGTGCGGGCCTGGGGTCTCGATACCGTGTGCCGCGATGCGAAATATTACTCGCCCACCGTCACGGCGGTGCTGATGCCCGAGGGCCACGACGGCGACGCCTTCCGGGCGCTCGCGCTCGAGCAGTTCAATATCTCCTATGGGGCGAGCTTCGGCCCCTTCGCGGGCAAGATGTTCCGCATCGGCCATCTCGGCGACACCAACGAGCTGATGATGATGGGCGCGCTCGCCGGCACCGAGATGGCGCTGGCGCTCGCCGGCGTCCCGCACAAGAAGGGCGGGGTGCAGGCCGCGATGGACTATCTGGTGTCGGCCGCCTCGCCCGCGAGGGCGGCGGCGGAGTAGTTTCTTCTCCTCCCCCGCAAGCGGGGGAGGGGACGCAAGGAGTGCCCGTATTGCAGGAGGCCGCCATGGACACACGTGCTCAGGAAATTCGCGCCGAGGACATCAATCCCCGCTTCAACTGGGGCCGCGCCCTGCCGGCGCTCGGCATCATGGGCGTCGATTTCGAGGAGCGCGTCGACTATCGGCGGCTGCACCGCTACCGGCTCTCGCGCGTCAAGCAGGCGCTGGAGAAATCCGACCTTGGCGCGCTGCTGGTCTTCGACGTCAACAACATCCGCTACGTCACGTCGACCAAGATCGGCGAATGGGAGCGCGACAAGCTCTCGCGCTGGGCGCTGCTCACCCGCACCGGCGAGCCGATCCTGTGGGATTTCGGCTCGGCCGCCGTGCACCACAAGCTCTACACGCCCTGGCTCGCGCCGGAGAACTGCAAGGCCGGCCTGATCGGGTTGCGCGGCACCGTCAATCCGTCCTTCGGGCTGATGAAGCGGCACGCCGAGGAGATCGCCTCGTTGATCAAGGAGGCCGGCGTCGCCGACATGCCGATCGGCGTCGACATCATCGAGCCGCCGATGATGTTCGAGCTGCAGAAGGCCGGGCTGAACGTCCAGGACGGCCAGCAGGTGATGCTGGAGGCGCGCGAGATCAAATCGGCGGACGAGATCGCGCTCTTGAACCGCGCCGCCGCCATGGTGGACGGCGCCTATCACCTGATCCACGAGCAGCTCAAGCCCGGCATTCGCGAGAACGACATCGTCGCCAACGTGAACCAGTTCCTCTACCAGCACGGCTCGGACGACGTCGAGGCCATCAACGCGATCTCGGGCGAGCGCTGCAACCCGCATCCGCACAACTTCACCGACCGCATGCTGCGGCCCGGCGACCAAGCCTTTTTCGACATCCTGCAGTCCTTCATGGGCTATCGCACCTGCTATTACCGCACCTTCAATGTCGGACGCGCGACGCCGGTGCAGCACGACGCCTACAAGAAGGCGCGCGAATGGCTCGACAACGCGATCGCGCTGATCAAGCCGGGCGTCTCCACCGACAAGGTCTGCAGCGTGTTTCCGAAAGCTGAGGAATTCGGCTTTCCGGACGAGATGTCGGCCTTCGGGCTGCAGTTCGGCCACGGCCTCGGTCTCGCGCTGCACGAGCGGCCGATCATCTCGCGCGTGATCTCGATGACGCACCCGACCGAGATCAAGGAAGGCATGGTGTTCGCGCTCGAAACCTACTGTCCCGCCAAGGACGGCTATTCGGCGGCCCGCATCGAGGAAGAGGTCGTGGTCACCGACAAGGGCTGCCGCGTGATCACGCTGTTCCCGGCCGAGGAGTTGCCGATCGCGAATCGGTATTGAGGAACTACGGTAAGCTCAACGTGCCGACCGTCCTCCGCTGGGGTTCTTATCGCGCGTTCTTCTATTCCAACGAAGGAGACGAACCGGCCCATATTCACGTACGTTCCGGCAATAAGGAGGCCAAATTCTGGATTCATGATTTTGCTGTTGCCGCAAACTCCGGATTTCCCGCGCACGAACTTGGTGATATCATGCGCCATCTGAAACTAAATCGCGACGCACTGCGGACGGCTTGGCATGAGTACTTTGGAAATTGATGTCGGCGATTTGCGCCCACGGTCGGTTGAGTTCACCGCCAGTGAGCTCGTCGTGACGCTCGCCGATGGGCGCAAGATCGCCACGCCGCTCGATTGGTATCCGCGGCTCAAGAGCGCGTCAGCGACCCAGCGTGCGAACCACGAGCTCATGCCGATGGGCATCCACTGGCCCGACCTCGATGAGGATCTCGGCATCGCTGGAATGCTCAAGGGCCGGCACGCATAGGTGCTCCGTCATATGATCCACGGCGCAAGGCCCTTGTTGCAAGCGTTCCAATTGTGGCGGGCCGCGATGTGACCGCCATGCGACAGTCTTGATTTGATCCCAGTCACTCCCGGCCCAACATCGGCGTCCCACAAGCGCCGTCCGTATCGAGCGTAACCCATGGGAAAACGATCGCATGCAGAGGAATCTGGTTTCGGCTCTCTGTCTCACGACGGGGCTCCTGTGGTTTGCCGGCGCCTCGCTCGCGCAGAACATCGATCCGGACCGGGTCCCGAGCACGGTCGACGCCCAGCAGCGTCAGGCCTGCACGCCGGACGTCATGCGGTTGTGCAACAATTACGTGCCCGACATCCCCCAGATCGTGGCTTGTCTGAAGCGGGAGCGGCAGAACCTCAGCCCGGCCTGCGCGTTGGTGTTCGCGACGCCCGAGCCCGAACCCGACCCGGCCCCCGCAAAAAAGGCCTCGGCCAAGAAGGCCCCTGCAAAGAAGCCCCCGGAGAAGAAGAAGCCGCAATGACGGCCCGAGCCGGGCGGCGCCGACCAGGGGCAGCCGCGACCTAGGCCGAATCAATCGCCCGGCGCGCGCAACCCATTGGACCGCTGGCGGTTGTCTCCGATGGCGGACCCTGCAATAGGTGGCCTCCGGCGCCGTTCGTTGAAAGCTTACGACCCGAAAATTGCGACCGGGATGGATTGAAGCGCTTCCCAAGAACGAGGAACCCGAGATGAGACAAAATCGATTGAACCGCCTCCGTTTGGCCGCGATCGGCCCCGCCGGCCTGCTGCTCGGGCTGACGCTGACCTGCCTTGCTCCCGCCCCGGCCGCGGCCCAGCAGGGAACCATCAACCCTGAACAGGCCTGCCGCGACGACGCATTCCGGCTGTGCGGCGATTTCATCCCGGACCGCAACAAGGTCGGCGCCTGCCTGCGAAGCAAGGTTCGCGCGCTGAGCCGCGATTGCCGCACCGTGATCGGCGGCGGCACGCATCGGACGAAGCAGAGGCGCCACCGTCGCCACCATTGAGGTGGAGCGTCTTCACACTCCCCTGCGGGGGAGCGTGAAGCGACCCCTCTACCCTTTGCGTCGCTCGGAGAGCGCCGGCAACGGCGTGGCGCCTTCCGGCAACGGCGTGCGGTTGGCGTTGAGGATGAGCGAGACGAAACTGTAATAGGCCGCGGTGCTGACGATCTCGAGCGCCGCCGTCTCGCCGAAACGCGTCACGACGGCGTCGAAGGTCTTGTCGCTGACGTCGCGATCGTGCAGCAGCTCCGTGCAGAAGTCGTAGACCAGCGCTTCGTCGGGCGAAAGCTTGGCCGGACGCCGCCCTTGCGCGATCGCGGCGGGCACGCTCGGGTCGAGGCCCGCCTTCACGGCGTGCTGGCTGTGCATGTGCCATTCGTATTGCGCCGACCAGAAGCGGGCGACCACCAGGATGGCAAGCTCGGTCAGGAGCCGCGGCAGCGAGCTCTCGAAGCGCACATAGTCGCCGAGCGTGCGCACGCGGTCGGCGAGCGCCGGGATGCGCAACAGCGCCGGAAACGGACCGCGCACGCCGCCGCGCGGTCCTTGCGCGATCGCCTGCGCGACGCGCTTCTGCTCCGCGCTCATCTGCTCGGGCGGCAACGGCTTGAAACGTGGTCCGGTCATGAGTCTCCCTCGCTGTGAACCGCAAACACAAGATCGCGCCATCCAACAATGCCCTTGTGGCGCGCGCAAGATGCTGGAAATATCGCGCCCCGCACAGGGAAGTCCGTCATGCGCCGCACCCGCCGGGCCGTTCTCGCCATGGTCGCATGGGCGCTCGGCGCTCCCGGCGGCGCGCGCGCCGATGAGTTTCCGAGCCGCTACATCAAGGTGATCGTGGGACCCGGCCTCGATGCGCCGGCGCGCATCTTCGGCGCCAAGGCGGCGGAGATTCTCGGACAGCAGGTGGTGGTCGAGCCGCGGCCGGGCGCGGGCGGCGCGATCGCGGCGCAGGCGGTCGCGGGCGCCGCGCCCGACGGCTATACCCTGCTGCTCGCGACCGCCGCCTATACGATCAACACGGCGCTGCAGCAAGCCGCGCTCGATCTGCGGCGCGATTTTGCGCCGGTCGCGCTGGTGACCACGGTGAAATACGTGCTCGTGCTGCACCCGTCGGTGCCCGCGCAGGATCTCGCGAGCCTGATCGCTTACGCGAAGGCCCATCCGGGCGCGATCAATTTCGCTTCGCCCGGCATCGGCACGCCGCCGCATCTGGCGGGCGAGCTCTTTCGTTCGATGACCGGCGTCGACATCGTGCATGTGCCGTTTCGCGAGGCCAATTCCGCCATCAACGCGGTGGTGGGCGGCTCCGTGCAGATGATGTTCTCGCTCGCCGCGACCGCCCAGCCGCAGATCGCGGCCGGCAACCTGCGCGGCATCGGGGTGACGTCGACAGAGCCCTCGCGTTTCGTTCCCGGCTTGGCGCCGCTCGCGCAACTCGGGCTGCCCGGCTTCGACGTGCTCGGCTGGAACGGATTCGTGGCGCCGCGCGCAACGCCCGAGCCGGTCATCGCGAAGCTGAGCGGAGCGCTGCAAGCGGCCGCCGAGGATGCCGAGCTGCGCGAGCGCGTGCTCGCCTCGGGATACGAACCCGCCCGCCGCAACACGCCGGAGGAGTTCGGCAAGTTCATCGCGGCCGACACCGGCAAGTGGATCGATCTCGCCGCCAGGATCAACCTGAAGGGACAGTGAGGGGGCATCGCTGTAGCAGGGACTGCTGTCATGCCCGCGCAAGCGGGCATCCAGTACTCCGTGCGGCGGCGATGAAAGTCCCGCCGGAAGACTGCGCCGAAGACTGGATTGCCCGCTTGCGCGGGCAATGACGATCAAGAGGACGATGATGCCTGTGATGAAAATCGCCGACGGCGAAATCTACTACGAAGAGTTCGGCCGCGGCTTTCCGGTGCTGTGCTTCGCGCCCGGCTCGCTGCGTTCGCGGATCGATTATTGGCATCAAAGTCCACGCGACCCTTCCAAACCCTCGCCCGCCATGGACCCGACCGCCGATCTGGCGGCCCATTTCCGCGTCATCGCGATGGACCAGCGCAACGCCGGGCGCTCGCGCGCCCCGGTCGGCGCGAGCGCCGGCTGGGACACCTATGCGGGCGACCACGTGGCGCTCCTCGACCATCTCGGCATCGGCCGGTGCCACACGATCGGGGCCTGCATCGGGGCGAGCTTCTGTCTCAAGCTCGCCGAGATGGTCCCGCACCGCATCGCGAGCGCCGTGCTGATGCAGCCGATCGGCCGGGTGACCGAGAACGTCGCCTATACGAAGCGGGAGACGGCGGAGAATTGGGGCCCCGGCCTGTGCAAAAGCAACCCGGCGCTCGACCTCGCCGACGTGATCGCGCTCGGCGAACGCATGTTCTCGCCCGAATTCGTGCACAGCGTCACGCGCGACTTCGTGGCCGGCTGCCGCACCCCGATGCTGCTGATGCCGGGCAACGACACCGCCCATCCGGCCGCCATTTCGGACGAGGTGCTGCGGCTGGCGCCGAACATCGAGTATCTCAAAGTCTGGAAAGGGGAAGGCCGGGCCTATTCGGCGCTTTGCACGCGGGATTTTCTGCTGCGGCATACACCCGGATAAATCGTAGGGTGGGCAAGCCCCTCACAAGGTCGACTTCAGCCGCAGGTGATCCAGCCGGTTCATCGACTTCACGTCGAAGCGCTGGCGCTGGTCGTCGCGTTGCACGTCGAGCCCGATGGTGACGCCGGCCGCGCCCTGGGCGTAGAGCTTGCGGTAGAAGTCGGCCATGTCCTTGGGGGCCGCGCCGCCGACTCCCACGATGACGTCGCCGCGCTGCAGGCCGGCCCTCTGGGCCGGACCGCCCGGCGTCACGGCGGCGACCATCAGGCTGCCGTGCGCCTCGCGGGTGGTCACGCCGATCCAGGGCCGCCCCGGGCCCGAGATGCGCCCGTCCGCGATCAGATCGGCGAGGATCGGCGCCAGCACGTCGATCGGCACGAACATGTTGCCCGCGACGCCATCGCCGCGGCCGCTGGCGTCGCCGACGACGAGCGAGCCGACCCCGACCAGCTTGCCGGCATGGCTGATCAGCGCCGCGCCGCTCCAGTCGCGGACGGGCGGCGAGGTGAAGATCGCCTCGTCGAGGAGATATTCCCAGCTGCCGGCGAATTCGCGCTTGGCGACCACGACGGCCGGCGCGACCCGCCCGGCGCCCCCATAGGCGGCGATCGCGACCGCCTCCTGCTCCTTGAGGTCGGCGGAACGTCCCAGGGCGAGCGGCTGCACCTTGAGCGGGACGATCGCGCGCAGCAGCCCGATGCCGCTCTGATGATCGTAGCCGACCACATTGGCCGGCACCGCGCGGCCCTCATTGGTGATGACCTCGGCGGCCTGCGCCTCGACCATGAGATAACCGATCGTCAGGATCAGACCGTCATCGTCGATGACGATGCCGGATCCCTCGCGGTTGCGGCCGAGCGACGCGACGGTGCGGCCGTCGGGATGGATGACGGTCTTGATCTGCACGACCGCGGACAGGAGCTGGTCGAGCGCCACCGTGTCGGCGGCCTTGGCGGCCGGCACCGCGAGCGCGGCGACCAGGAAAAGCCGCAGCCACCCGCGGAGCAGAATGGAGCCAAACGCAGGGGCGTTGCGCATGGCGCTACTGCGCCGCCACGCGCAGCGGCGCCGGCGGCCGCAGGACCGGGGCCTCGCTGAGCAGATGCTCGGCCGGGATCTCCAGCGTCCAGCAGAAGCCTTCCGGCAGGAACAGGCTCTCCACCCGGCCGCCGAAGGTCACCGCCACGAAGCGCTCGATCACCATGGCGCCAAACCCCTTGCGCAACGGCTGAGCGACCGGCGGCCCGCCGCTTTCCCGCCAGCTGAAGCGGACATATTTGCGATCGCCGCTCTCGATCAGCTCCCAGCGGATCGTCACTTTGCCGGCCGGCGCCGCCAAGGCGCCGTATTTCACCGCGTTGGTGCCGAGCTCGAACAGCGCAAAGCCGAGATTCTGCACCGCGTCCGGGCGCAGCCTCAGGCTCTCGCCGTCCATGTCGATGCTGGTGCCGTCCTCGCGCACGAAGGGCGCGAGCTGCGCGCCGACAAGGTCGCCGATGGTCGCGCCGGTCCAGTCCTGCCGCACCAGCACGTCGTGCGAACGCGCGAGCCCGTGCAGCCGGCCCATGAAGCGGCCTTCGAAATCCTCGTAGCCGGCGCTGTGCTGCATGGTCTGGCGCGCCATCGCCTGGACCACCGCCAGCAGGTTTTTCGAGCGGTGCGAGAGCTCGCGCATGACGAAGTTGAGATGGCTCTCGTGCTCGACCTGCGCCGTAATGTCGGTATTGGTGCCGAACCAGCGCGCCACCCGGCCCTGGCTGTCGCGCAGCGGCATCACGCGGGTGAGGAACGGGCGGAATTCGCCGTCGGCGCCCCTGAGCGGGAACGTCATGTCGAACGGCTCGCCGGTGCGCACCGACTCCTGCCAGCGCGCCGTCACGTCCGGCAGCACGGCGGGATCGTGCACGCGCTGCCAGCCGTCGCCCTCCATCTGCTCCGGCGTCGTGCCCGTGTATTCGTACCAGCGATCGTTGTACCAGACGATCCAGCCGTCCGAATTGGCCATCCAGACCAGCTGTGGGATCGAGTTGGCGAGCGTGCGGAACTGCGCCTCGCGTTCCTGCAGCGCCGCGTCGGCGCGCCGGCGCTCCGAGATGTCGCGCGTGATCTTGCAGATGCCGATCACGGTCCCGTCGGCGGTGCGGATCGGGGCGGCGTCGACCGATACCTCGACCAGCGAGCCGTCGCGGCGGCGGCGCTCGGTCTCGAGCCAGAGATTCTCGCCGGCGCGCACGGCCGCGACGGTGCGCGGGATTTCATACATCCGCTCGGGCGGAACGATCAGGTCGATCGACTGGCCGATCGCCTCTTCGGCGGCGTAGCCATAGAGCTTCTCGGCCGCCTGGTTCCACGTCAGGACGGTACCGTCGAGGGACAGGCTCTCGATTGCGTCGGCCGAGGAGGCGACCACCGCGGCCAGGTGGGCGTTCGCCATCTCGGCCTGCTTGCGTTCGTCGATATCGAGGACGAGGCCGATGGCGTATTGCGGCACGCCGGCGGAATTGCGGACCGCGACGCTGCTCACCTGGACCCACACGACCCGGCCGTCGCGGCGGATGAATCGCTTCTCGATCGTATAGCTCGTGCCGGAGCTCATCATGGCGGCGAGCAATGCGAGATTCTTCGGCCGGTCGTCCGGATGGGTGATGTCGATCAGGGTCTTGGTGCGGAGCTCGGCCACCGAATAGCCGGTGATCTCGCAGTGGCGCGGGTTGGCCAGCCGGAAGTGGCCGTCGAGATCGACGATCGAAATGCCCGCGGTGTTCTGGTCGACGATGGCGCGGAAGCGCGTATCGCTCTCGCGCATGGCCGCCTCGGCGCGCTGGCGGTCGCGCGAAGCGCGGCTCAGCGCCTCTCCCAGATCATTCACCTCGCGCAGATTGGTCGCCACCGGCACGGCGAACTCGCCGCTGCCGATCGTCCGCGCCGCCGCGGTGAGCTGCGCGATCGAGCGCGCGATCCATTCGCCGCCGGCGGCGGCGCCGACGATGGCGAGCGTGGCGAAGAAGACCAGGTTCAAGAGAACCTGCCGCTCCCAGGCCCGCATCGGCAGGGTGAAAACCTCGCGCGGCACCTGGATCGCCAGAGTCCAGCCATTGGCGAGATGCGTGAAGGCCGCAAAGCTGCCGGCGTCCGCCAGCGTCGTCAGCGTCATCGATCCTTCGCGCCCCGCCGCGATATGCTGGCGCAGCTCCGGGCTCGCGAGCTTGCCGACATAGGCCTCCGGCGTCTGGCTGCGCGCGATGGTGGCGCCTTCGCGGTCGAGCAGGGTGGCGATGCGGTCGGCCGGGATCGCCGTGCGCAGGACCTCGCTGAGATGATCGACCGGCAAGGCGCCGCTCAACACCAGGTCGCCATATCCCACGGGATGGAAGACCGTGATGATGAAGTGCTTGCTGTTGCGGCTGACGAACACATCGGATTCTTCCGATTGGCCGGTGCGCAATACCCGTTGCAACGCGCCGGTCTGGCGCCCCGCGTCGATCGGCGTCCCGGCCGGCACGAGGGTATTGATGATCTGCGTGCCATCGCCGCGCAGCAGCGCGACCCAGCCCTGGCTCTCCTTCAGCGCGGTCGCGGCTTGCGCGTGGAACGTCATGTAATCGCCGTCGCGGAGCGCCTGCGAGGTCGCGAGCGCGGCGAGCTGGGCACGCTTGATCGCGATCTCGCGTCCGACGTCGGCCGCCACGCTGCGCGCCAAGTCGAGGCCTTCGCGTTCGACCTCCTGTTGCTTCTCGACCAGGACGTTGCGGTATTGCAGGCCGAAGAAAAGGACGGCCGGAAGAACGAGGCTGAGCGCGAACAGGCCGAGCGCGGTCCGCAGCGGCCAGGGCTTTTGCCAGAAGCGCCGCGGCCGCGGATCGGAAGACAGTTGCTTGATCGCGGAGGAACTGGACACCACCCGACCCGCCACCTTTCCTCGCACGAGGCTCGCCATGACGCCGCGAACTTTGTCGTGATCGAACTCTACGTAGGCACCGCCAGGGGTGCAATCGCGCCCGTACCGCAGCGCAACATGATCCTAACGCCGCCCCGGAGGCGACCTCGATCACAAAAAGTTGTCTTAAATCAGACCCCCTACCCTGCGGTTACGGAATGGGCGGCCATGGCGCGTAACGAAACGCCGATCGCCGTCAGCTCTCCAGCCCGGTCGGAACGCTCTTGTTCTCGCTGGCGAGCTTCATGCCGGCGGCGAGCGCCATGGTCTCCATCAGCGCCGCAAAATCCTTCTGCAGGTATTCCTCGGGATTCTTCTGCAGGGTGGCGGCGCCGAAATGGCCCTGCAGCACCTCGCGTGTCGCCGCCGTCACCGGCATCGGCACGTCCATCTCGCGCGCGAGCGCCAGGCCGAGATCGAGATCCTTGCGCAGAAGCTCGGGCGTGAAGGTCGTGGTCCAGTCGAGATTGACCAGCGCCGGCGACTTGTAGGCCGTGAACATCGAGCCCATCACGCCGTTGTTGAGGAACGACAGGAAGGCGTGGCGCGGCACGCCCATCTTGTTGGTGAGCAGCGTGATCTCGATCAGGTTCTCGATCACGACGCCGAGCATGACGTTATGCGCGATCTTGCACACGCGCGCGAGCTCGCCCTCGCCCACATAGGACACGCCGCGCGGCGCGAAGGCCTTGATCATGGGCTCGACCGCGCGAAAGGCCGCCTCCGGCCCGGAGGCGACGGAGGAGAGCTTGCCGGATTTGATCACCTTGGCGTTGCCGCTCACCGGCGCGCAGATGAAATCGCTGCCGCGCTCCTTGAGACGGGCGCGCACCGCGACCGATTCCTCGACCGCGATGGTGGAGCAGTCGACGAAAATCTTCGGCAGCTTGTTGCCGCCCGTGGTCACGACGCCGGACTTGCCGAAATAGACCTCATCGAGGTCGGGCCCGGCCGAGACGATCGAGAACAGGACGTCGACGCCGGCAAGGTCCGACAGCTTGTCGACGATCTTGGCGCCGCTCTTGGCCAGCGGCTCGGCCTTCGATTTCGTCCGGTTCCAGACCGAAAGGTCGTAGCCGGCCTTGACCAGCCGCTCCGCCATGGAAAATCCCATGCGGCCCATGCCGATCCAGCCGATCTTCTGATTGTTCTGCGCCATGATCATCTCCTCGATCGTCATGGCCGGGCTTGTCCTGGCCATCCACGTCTTTGATTTTGCTTGGCTTGGAAAACGTGGATGCCCGGCACAAGGCCGGGCATGACGAATTCAATAGCCGGACGTGGTCTAGAGCCTCACGCGACCGACATCAAGTCATCCGACACGGTCCATGAGACGGTCGAACAGCTTGAACAACGGCACCACCAGCCCCATCACCATGATGATGCGGACGGTGTGGAAGCCGCTGATCAACGCCGCATCGAGCCCGAGCACCTTGCCGGTCAGCGTCATCTCGGCCATGCCGGCCGGCGCGAAGGCGAGCGCGAGCGCGGCGACCGGCAACGTGAACGCATAGGCGCAGCCGATGGCGGCCGCCGCCATGATGATCAGGACCAGCACGATCGAGACCGCCGAGGCGAGCATCATCCCGAACAGCTTGGTGACGAATTCGCGGCGGAATTGCGCGCCGAGCGAGCAGCCGATCACCACCTGCGAGATATTGACCAGAATGTCGGGCACGCGGCCCTAGGAAACCGCCGACCGCCGCGCAGATCGCCAGCACACAAAGCCCCGGCCACGCCATCACGGCCGCCTGCGCGACCTGGTGGAACTGGCCGTCATTGGCGAAATGGATCACCAGGAACGGCGCCGCCATGACGGTCAGCACCACCCGCATGGTCTGCGCCACCATGATGGGCTCCGGCTCCCCGCCGTAGCGCGCCGCGATATTGGCCATCTCGGCGGCGCCGGCCGGCGCGGTCGCAAAGAAAGCGGTCTTGCGGTCGAGCCCCGTCGCGAGGATCAGGAACACCGAGGCGGCGGCGCAGACCGCCATCGATAGGAGCGCCGCGCCGACGATCAGCGGCAGCAGCTTGACGAGGGTGAGCACCACCGCGCGGGTGAATTGAATGCCGATGGCCGAGCCGATGACGAATTGCGCGCCCGGACGCAGCCGCCGCACGCCGACGACGGGAAAGCCCGCAAGCCCGAGGGCGGCGGTGGCGACGAGCGGGCCGAGCACGAAGGGCAGCGGCATGCGAACGAAACGCGCGCTCCAGCCCACCCCCGCGCCGAGCGCCAGGACGCCGAGCAGCCGGACGAGCGCCCGCACGGTGCCCTCGCCGGCGACGCCGAACAGCTCGTCGAAGCCGCGCCGATGTGGCGAAGCGTCGCGCGGGGCCTTGGCGGTGGCGGGCGGATCGGGATCAGGATGAGACATGCGCTTGTCGGATTGCGGGATAGAGCATTATCCTCGGCCGCGAGAGGCATCAATCCGGAATCGCACGCCGCGATGACCGCGATGGTGGACAAAACGACGATGCGGGAGGAATTCATGCGCGACGCACCGCCAAGGCCACGCCGGCCGGCGCGGCTTGACGGACAAGCCCGCCATGTATGACGCCGTTCCGGCCTCCCCGGCCTCCGCCACCATCCCGGCGATACCCGGCGCGACCGAAGATGCGCGCTGGCGCGTCATCGCGCGGACCGCCTTTCCGTTCGTGGTGGTGGGCGGCGCCTGGGAGATCGTGGCGCATCTCGGCATCTTCCCGCCGCGGCTGTTTCCCCCGTTGGAGGCGGTGGGCTCTGCCTTCATGCGCCTCACGATCGCCGGCATCCTGCCGCATCACGCCCTCGACACGCTGGTCCGGCTGCTCGCCGGTTTCACCCTCGCGGCGTTCGCCGGCGTGGCGATCGGAATCGCCATGGGGCGGTCGCGCCGCGCCGAGGACATCTTCCTTCCGCTGGTGAGCATCGGGGCGCCGATTCCAGGCATCGCCTATGCGCCGCTGTTCCTGCTGTGGTTCGGGCTGGGAAATTTCTCCACCGTCCTGCTGGTCGGATTCGTCTCCGCCTTTCCGATCATCTTCAACACCTGGACCGGCGTGAAGGCCGTCAAGGAGATCTGGGTGCGCTCCGCCCAGGCGATGGGAGCCGATCAGCGGCGGCTGTTCGTCAAGGTAATCCTGCCGGGCGCGCTGCCCTATATCCTCACCGGCCTGCGGCTGGGCCTGGCGCAGGCCTGGCGCATCCTGGTCGGCGTCGAAATGCTGGCCGCGGTCCCGTGGGGGCTGGGCTGGCTGATCTTCGGCGCGCGCGAGTTTCTCAATACCGACGTGATGCTGGCAGGCATCGCGGTGATCGCGGTGATCGGGCTGGCGCTCGAGAAGCTGGTTTTCCAGCGGCTGGAGCAGTTCACGGTGGTGCGTTGGGGGATGATGACATGACGGCCTCCTCCGAACGCGCCCACACGATCCTGCGCGGCGCCCTCACGTTGCTGGCGGCCGCCGCCATCTACGAGGGTTTCGCGCGCAGCGGGATCTTTCCGGCCGTGCTGCTGCCGACGCTGCCGACCGTCGCGCGCACGCTCGCGGCGGTGCTGGCCGACGGCAGCATGCTCATGCACGCCTTCTATACGTTGCAGCGCGTGCTGATCGGCTGCGGGCTCGCGGTCCTCATCGGCCTGCCGCTCGGCATCCTGATGGCGCGCTTCCGCCCGGTGGAGAATTTCGTGTTGCCGCTCGCCAGCGCCCTGATGCCGATCCCCTCGCTCGCCTGGGTGCCGGTGTTCATTCTCTGGTTCGGCCTCGGCGGCACGGTCACGATCCTGATCGTGTTCTACGCCGCCCTGTTTCCGATGCTGCTCAATACCTGGTCGGGCGTGCGCTCGGTCAATCCGCTGTGGCTGCGGGCGGCGAGCGCCATGGGGGCCGACGAGCACGCGCTGTTCTGGAAGGTGATCATTCCGGGCGCCTCGCCCTTCATCATCACCGGGTTGCGCCAGGCCTTCCTGCGCTCCTGGATCGCCGTGGTGGGGGCCGAGATGCTGGCGGCATCGGACTGGGGCCTCGGCTGGGTGATCTTCGACGCCAAGGAATTTCTCAACGCCGACGTGATGCTGGCCGCCCTGGTGGTGATCGGCGCCATCGGGTTTGCGTTCGAGCGGCTGGTCTTCGGCTCGCTCGAGCGCGCGACCGTGCTGCGCTGGGGCATGGTGCGGGCGGCCAAGAGCTGACGGAGGCCGTCGCCCGCAAATGCGATAGGCTTGAATCTGGTCGCATTTTCTCCCGCGAACCGTTATCCATCCCGGCTCGCGTCCGCGCTGTCGCCGGACGCGGGTGAACGTTTTACAAGTGGCCGCATGTCCCATATCGAAATCCGCGACGTCTCGCTCGTCTACGACACACCCTCGGGCCGCGTGCCGGCCGTCGATACGGTGAGCTTCGATATCGCGACGTCCGAATTCGTCTGCATCGTCGGGCCGAGTGGCTGCGGCAAGTCGACGCTTCTCAACATCATCGCGGGTTTCATCAGCCCGACGGGCGGCCAGATCCGCATCGGCGGCAAGGCGGTCACCGGCCACGGCATGGATCGCGGCGTGGTCTTCCAGGACTTCGCCCAGCTGTTTCCGTGGCGCACCGCGCTCGGCAACGTGGCCTTCGGCCTCGAGATGAAAGGCGTCCCCAAGCAGGAGCGCGACACCATCGCGCTCGAGCAACTGGCGCTGGTGAAGCTCGATAAATTCGCGCGCTCCTATCCGCACCATCTGTCGGGCGGCATGCAGCAGCGGGTCGCCATCGCGCGCGCGCTCGCCTACAATCCGGCCGTGCTGCTGATGGACGAGCCGTTCGCGGCGCTCGACGCGCTCACCCGCGACGACATGCAGCGGCTGCTGGCGGACGTCTGGCGCGAGACCGGCAAGACGGTGATCTACGTGACCCACAACGTCGCCGAGGCGGTCTACCTGGCGGACCGGGTGGTGGTCATGACGCCGCATCCCGGCAAGCTGAAATCCGAGATAGAAATCAGGTTGCCGAGGCCGCGCGACCCGTTGAGCGTGGAGTTTCTCGACTACCAGAAGCAGCTTTTGCACCAGCTCGGCCAGCGCGCCACCTAGAGCGCTTTCGTTATTTCAGTCGTCGCATTTTCTACGGAAAACCGGTGTCCACTTTTCCGGAAAATGCTCCAAGGGAGAAGGACCGATGAACACTCCGCAACACGGATTGACCCGCCGGCAATATCTGGCGGCGAGCGGCGCCGCGGCGCTGACCGCAGGCCTCGCGCGTCCCGCCTGGGCGCTGGAGACGGTCCGGCAGGGCTATCAGACCAACATCTGGGGCATGCCGACCTATTACCTGATGCGCTCCGGCCTGCTCGAAAAGCGCGGGCTGAAATTCGAGGAATTCGCGGTGCCGTCGGGCAACCTCACCATGCAGCAGATGGTGGCGCGCCAGGTCGACGTCGGCACCTATGCGGGCCAGTCCCTGATCCTCGGCAACGCCAAGGGCGGCCTGTCGGCGATCGCGCTGATCGAATATGTCGGCAAGACCGGCCGCGTGGTGGCGCGCAAGGATCTCGGCATCACCAAGCTCGAGCAGCTCAAGGGCATGAAGATCGCGAACCAGGTCGGGTCGTCGATCGCCAGCGTGTTCACCGACACCATCGGGCCGCAGCACGGCTTGAAGAAGGGCGACTACCAGGAAGTCCGCATGGACGTGAACAACATGATCGCGGCGCTCGCGGCCAAGACCGTCGACGCCATGGTCAATGTCGAGCCCTACAACGTGATCGCGGAAGCGGACGGCATCGGCATCGACCTCATCGACTTCTCGAGCGTCGACCGGATGCCGGTATTCATGGCGGCGACGCCGGACTTCATCGAGAAGAGCCCGGAGACCGTCGTGGCCTATCTCAGGGCCTGGCTCGACGTGGCGCGCGACTTCAAGGAGAACCCCAAGAAGGTCGCCGACGTCATCTACTCCTTCTACACCGACAAGGGCTACAAGATGTCGATCGACTCCTTCAAGACGGCGCTGTCGCGCGTCGAGGTCGACCCCGGCTTCCCGTCGGATCTCAAGCCCTACATGCAGGAGCAGGCCGAGATCCTGCTGCGCGAGAAGAAGATCAACGCGATTCCCGATTGGAGCAAGGCGCTGCGGCCGGACTTCATGGAAAAGGCGCGCGCCGCGACCTGACGGGTAAAATCTGCATCGCGGCGGCCGCCCGGCGATCCCAAGGATGACCCATTGGAAAGCGATCCGGGCCGTGGCACCTTAGGGCGCATGATAACGGATGACATCATCGCAAAGCTGCGCGCGCACGAACCGGAGCTGAGAGCTGCCGGCGTGGCCAGCCTCTCCTTGATCGGGTCGGTTGCCCGCGGCGACGCCCGGGACAATTCCGACGTGGATGTCGTCGTACGACTGACGGAAGATGTCGCCGGATTCGCCTATTTCGGACGCCTTGACCAGCTCGGGCGCCGTCTCGAAACCATCCTGGGCCGTCCCGTCGATGTCGTAGCCGAGCCGGTGCGTAAGGATCGTCTGAGGCGCGGGATCGAGAAGGATCTGACCGTTGCCTTCTGATAATCCCATTCTCCGCCTTGAGGACATTCTTGAGAATATCGACCGGATCGAACGCTACACGAAAGACTATAGTTTCGATCGCTTCGCGCTGGACCAGCAATGTCTGGACGCGGTCGAACGCTGTCTGCTGAGAATTTCAGAAGCTGCAAGGAAGCTGGAAGGCACGGCCGAGGCCCTCGCGCCCGGTCAGCCATGGGCGGACATTCGCGCCGTTGGCAACGTGCTCCGGCATGAGTATGACAACGTAAATCCGTCAGTGATTTGGCAGATCGTCGCGCATGATCTTCGATCATTGAGGCTCGAAGCGGCTCTGCGCAGGCTACGAAACGAAACGTGAAATGCATTGAGGCCTGGACCGCAGGCGCGATCGCGCCGCCGCACCCGACCCTCGAGATTCATCCAACCGAACCAAGACGGAGACTGGAATGGCCAAAAAATCTCTCAAAAAGTCCGCCCGCAAGTCCGCCAAGAAGCCGCCCCGCAAGCCCGCCAAGCTGGCCGCCAGGAAGTCGGCAAAGCGGCCGGCACGGAAGACCCCCGCCAAGCCGGTGTCGCGCCCTTCCGCGCCGCCCAGGGCGGGCACCGCCAGCTGGAATTTCAAGCTCCTGGCGCATGACACGCTCGCGGGCTTCGGCGGCATGGGCGAGGGCATGGCGATTCAGGTCGCCAAGGACGGCCGCCGCATCCTGTGGCTCGCGCATGAGAGCGCGCCGAAGAATTTTACCGCCGTGGACGTCTCCGACCCGCGCAAGCCGAAGGTGATCGTGCAGACCGACCTGCCGCAGAGCCACATGCGCTCGAACTCGCTCGAGCTCACCGGCGACATCATGGCGGTCGCCTACCAGACCCAGAAGGCCGGGCAGCAGCCGGCCGGATTCGAGCTGTTCGACATCTCGACGCCGGAGAAGCCGAAGTCGATCGCCTTCGTGGACGCCTCGGGGCCGCATTCGCGCGGCGTGCACCAGCTGTGGTTCTGCGACGGCGAATATGTCCACCTCGCGGCCGGCGCGCCCGACTTCAAGCCGACGCACGAGCTGGACGATCAGTTCTACCGCATCTTCGACGTGCGCAATCCGTCGCGCCCGACCGAGGCCGGCCGCTGGTGGATGCCGGGCACGCGCGAAGGCGACAACGCGCCGCCGCCGGTGCGCCACCGGAAGCCGCAGCTCGACAAGGGCTTTCGCGCCCACAATACCAACGTCTATCCGGAGCGCCCGGATCGCTGCTATCTGGGTTACATCGACGCCGGCATGTTCGTGAT